>Ga0070728_10004422_pt1 | contig 14624 bp, 12 predicted proteins | sample tdDd471_FD_66723 | JGI IMG/M metagenome (GOLD analysis project Ga0070728, IMG submission 66723) | Marine sediment microbial communities from the Atlantic coast under amendment with organic carbon and nitrate - tdDd47.1 | ecosystem: Environmental > Aquatic > Marine > Coastal > Sediment | place...
TTGCGGCGCGGCTGGCCGTGCGGGTCCTCGCCCGCGCGCTGCGGGATGTTGTAGATGGGGTCGGGCGGCAGGCCGTAGTCGAACTCGATCAGGGCGCTGCCCATGTGCGGCGGCGCGACCTCCTCGATGCCCCACACCGGCCGGGTCTGCGGCATGATCGTCACCGCGCCGATCGCGCGCGCCATCACGTGCGCCGCGAGCGTGCTCACCTGGTGGTCGCCCAGCGCGGGCATCACGAGCACCTGGTGCGCGGGCGTGCCGGGCAGCGGGTCGTTCATGATGTGGCTCGTGAACGAGCCCGGCTCGGAGCGGTCCCACAGCAGCTGCATCGCGCTGATCGCGATCTGGATGTTCGGGCCGTCGCTGAACGACTGGCGCAGCAGCGCGAGGTACGGGTCGAAGTCCACGCTGCGGTTGAGCAGCAGGTTGTACGGCTGGCCGGGGACGCCGAGGCGCCCGCGGAGCACGTCGGTGGTCAGCGCCATGTACGTGCCGCCGAAGATCCCGCCCTGCGAGTCGCCGGTGTAGTAGGCCTCGGTCGTGTCGATGACGCTGCGGCCGTCGATCTGGAAGGCCTCGTGCGTGCCGGCGCGCGTGAGCATCATCCGCATCGCGAGCAGCGCGTTGGTGATGCCCTGCACCAGCCGCTCGGGCACCGTCGCGAAGTCCTCGATCGTCCCGCGGGCGAGCGCGACGGTGATCGGCCCGATGTCGTCCTCGGCCATCCCCTTCCAGTCGACCGCGAACACGATGTAGTTGTTGTCGTTGGCCCACTCCGCGGCCCAGCCCGTGTTGGACTCGTAGCGGCTGCCGAGCAGCCCGTGGCCGTACTGCAGCGGGCGCGACGGAGTGTCCGGCGTGGCGCTGTGCGGGATGTTGACGAGCACGCAGTACTCGGCCGTGCCGTTCATCGCCGGCATCCCGTCGGCGCCGAGGTTCAGGCGCGCGCCCGCCTCGGCCACGTCGGTGAACAGGGGGACCTCCATCAGGAGGTTCAGGCGGCGCCGGATGTTCGCGTTCTCCTCCGGCGTGAAGTCCTCCATCGGCGTGCCGCAGCGGTACGGCTCCTCGGTCTCGAAGCGGATCGCGGGGCCGTCGTCGCCCGCCCACGCGAGCGCCTGGTCGCGCGCCGAGACGAGCCAGCCGGTGTCGTCCTGCACGCTCGAGGTCGTGAAGTCCCACGCGAGCTGCAGGTCGTCGCGCATCACGCCGTTGTCCGACAGCGTGGTGAAGATCCCTTCGAAGTGATCGCGGCGCGCGTCGAGCGACGCGACCTCGGTGTCCGAGCCGTCGCGCAGCGCGGCGAACGTCTCCGGCGGCGCGATCACGGCGCCGTCGCGGTTCACCACGCCGCGCACCGCGACCACGTAGCGGGTCTCGTGCTCGAGCGGGACGACCGGGCGGATGATCAGCGTCCGCGGGACGAGGGGGTAGGGCTCGCAGGGGAAGCCGGGCTCACCGCAGATCGCGACGCGCTCCTGGTCGACGCACGCGCCGTCGACGAGCGTCTGACCGGTCTGGCACTCGTCGCGGCACAGGCGGGACGCGCACACCTGGCCGCCGCTGCACGTCACGTCGCACGAGCCGCACGAGCTCGGGCTCAACAGATCGGTCTCGCAGCCGTTGAGGATGTCGCCGTCGCAGTCGGAGAAGCCGGGCGGGCAGCGGGTCGACAGGTCGAGCTCGGCGAAGTGCGGGACGCGCTCGCCGGTCTCGGCGTTCATCAGCACCGTCGGCGAGTCCATCGCGATCGAGTCCGCGATGTGGTCGGGATCCGGCAGGCCCTCGGGATCCGCGTCGGGCAGGTACGCCAGGATCGACGCGTTGATCGACCAGCCGTCGCGCGCGTTGATCACGGCCGGGTCGACGTGCCGCCGCGGCGGGACGTTGGCGCGCGGCAGGGTGGTCTCGCCGAGGTTCAGCCGGTTGCCGCTCGCGGTGCTCGAGTCCTCGGCGAGCCAGTAGTCCGAGGGGAACGGCAGCGCGCAGTACTCGGGCACGAGGGCCTCGCAGTCGTCGCGGAGGAGATCCTCGCCTGGGCCGGCGTCGACCTCGGGGGTCGCGGCGTCGGCGCCGCCGTCGCGGTCGGGGTCGGGGGTCTCGTCGTCACAGGCCCCGAGCAGGGCGACGCACGCGGCAAGCGCAATCCAGGTACGGCTCATGAGCGAGACGATGCCGAGGCGTCGCGGGAGCGTCTACCCCGGACCGTGAGCATTAAGTGGACGTAAGGGACCTGTTACCTTCCCCTTCTGCATGGCCGCCGAGCTCGACCCGACCGACCGGGAGTTCTTCGCGATGGTGTCGCGCGCGGCGCACGTGAACCCGTTCGGCGACGAGCGGGACGCGCTCGACGCGCGCATCGCCGAGAGCGAGGGGCGGGACCCCGAGCTGATCGATCGTCTGCTCGCCCGCGTCGAGGAGCGCCTCGTCGCGCTCGCGGCCGACGACCTGCTCGACCCGAGCCTCTACGCCCACCGCGACGGTCAGATCCTCGAGCACGCGATCCTGTTCGAGACGTTCCACCGCGTCGTCGATCGGATCGACGCGATGATCGAGGCGCAGCTCGCGGCCGGAGACGAGCCGATCGAGGTGCCGTTCGCCGCGGAGGTGCTCGCCCGGCTGCGAGAGCGGGGGGTCGGGCGCGAGCGCTCGATCCGCATGCTCGGCCTGTTCTGGCAGATGCGGCGCGCGTACCACTTCATCGTCACGCGGCTCACCGGGGTCAGCCCGTCGATGAAGCGCCTGCGCCAGACGCTGTGGAGCGCGGTGTTCACGCACGACGGCGAGCGCTTCGAGGACCTGCTGTGGGACCGGCTCGAGGACTTCTCGCTGATCATCCGCGGCGAGACCGGGACGGGGAAGGGGCAGGCCGCGGCCGCCATCGGGCGGTCGGGCTACGTGCCGTTCGACGAGGACGCGATGACGTTCCAAGCGTCGTTCACCGAGCTGTTCGTCCCGATCAACCTGAGCCAGTTCCCGGTGTCGCTGATCGAGTCGGAGCTGTTCGGGCATCGCAAGGGCGCGTTCACCGGGGCGGTCGACTCGCACGCCGGCGCGTTCTCGCGCTGCCGGCCGCACGGCGCGATCTTCCTCGACGAGATCGGCGAGGTCTCGATCCCCGTGCAGATCAAGCTGCTGCGCGTGCTGCAGGACCGGCTGTTCTGCCCGGTGGGCAGCCACGAGGAGCGGCGCTTCGACGGGCGGGTGATCGCGGCGACCCACCGCGACCTCGACGCCGCGCGGCGCGACGGCCGCTTCCGCAACGACTTCTACTACCGGCTGTGCTCGGACGTGATCGAGGTGCCGCCGCTGCGCGTCCGCCTCGCCGAGTCGCCCGAGGAGCTCGTCGCGCTGACGAGTCACCTCGTCGAGCGGATCGTCGGTCAGCCGGACGACGCGGTCGTCGAGCGCGTCGTCGAGGTGGTGCGCGACGACCTGCCGCCGGACTACGCGTGGCCGGGCAACGTGCGCGAGCTCGAGCAGTGCGTGCGCCGCGTCCTGCTCACCGATCGCTTCGGCCCCGATCCGGCGGGGGGGCACGCCGTCGCCGGCGGCGACTGGATCGACCGGGCCAAGGCCGGCTCGCTCGAGGCGCGCGATCTGGTGGCGCACTACTGCGCCGCGCTCCACGAGCGGCACGGGACCTACGAGGAGGTCGCCCGGATCACGGGTCTGGACCGCAGGACGGTGAAGAAGTACGTCCAGCAGGTGAACGGATGAACCGGACCCTGCTCATCGCGGCCGGCGCGCTGATCGTGGGCGGCGTGGCCCTGTTCTACGTCTACTCGGACGCGTACATCGAGGAGGCGACGGGCGGCCCGCGGGTGCTCGTCGTGACCGCGGCGCTCGACATCCCGTTCGGCCGCCCGATGCAGCGCTCGTGGCTCGCGCTCGAGGAGCTGCCGCAGAGCTACGTGGAGGACCGGCACATCCGCGCCGCCGACGTGCGCACGCTGATCGGCGTGCCGCTGAGCCAGTCGGTGCGCGCGGGCGAGGCGATCCTACGGACCGATCTGTCGGTGGTCTCGGATCAGCAGCGCACGCTGAGCGCCGAGATCCCGCACGGCAGCTTCGCGTACGCGGTGCACGCGCAGCAGGAGTCGTCGCACGCGGGGCTGCTGCGGCCCGGCGACCGCGTCGACGTGATGCTCGTCGTGTACGACGCGCGCGCGCCCGGCACCGGCCGCAGCCTCGTGGTCGCGCAGAACCTGCTCGTGCTCTCGGTCGGCAACGAGGTCCACAGCGAGTTCGACTCCGACCGCAACGTGCCGCAGCGCTACTTCACCACGCGCATCAGCCTCGAGGTCGAGCTCGAGCAGGCGCAGCGGCTGACCATCGCGCGTCGACAAGGGACCTTGCGGCTGCTGCTGCGCAACCCGAACGACGCGACCGAGCTCGCCGAGCCGCCGCAAGTCCGCGAGGTCGAGCTGCTGAGCGCCGACCACCGCCAGGCGTGGCTGCGCCGCTTCGCGCTCGTCGAGGCGCCCGCGCCGCCGGCCGCCCCCGACGAGTGACCCGAGGCGGCGCGATGGACGACGTCGACTACGAGGCGAAGCTCCTGCGGTCGGTGATGATCCGCCGGCTGGTGCTCGGGGTCGGCGCGATCTCGATCGGGATCTTCGCGTGCCTGGTCGGGCTGCTCGGCGTCTACCTGACGCTCTTCACCAGCTCGTTCGCGTTCCGCCGCCCGCCGCTGCGGTTCATCATGGTGAGCTTCGCGCTCGGCGCCGGGATGCTCATCGCGGGCGTGGTGACCCTGTGGCGCGGCGAGATCGACCTGGACACGGGCGCCGTCCACGAGGGCGAGCCGGTCCCCGTGAAGATGGTCGCGGGCGCCACCGCGCTCGTCGTGTTCGCCGTGTCGGCGATCGCCGCGTGGCCGCTCGGGGTCTACGACTGGATCGGCGGCCGGTTCAGCACCTGCCACGAGCTGGTCTCGCTCGAGGAGATGAGCGAGCTCGCGGGCACCGAGCTGACCGAGGGTGATCTGAGCGAGAGCGACGGCGGCCTCGTCTGCACGCGCCACGTCGTGCACCACGGCGAGGCGATGCCCGCGGCGCGGATCATCGTCCACGAGGACCACTGGGTCGGCGGCTACCGCTTCAACCAGCGCCAGGTCCGCGGCATGGAGCCCATCGAGGACCTGGGCACCGAGGCGGTCCGCGGCCACGCCGGCGGCTTCCATCACGTCGGCGTCCTGCTCGAGCCCTCGGGCGTCTGGATCCAGCTCCGCGACGACGTCTTCGACGAGTCCGACGTCGACGCGGTGATCGGCATGCTCCGCGAGCGCACCGACCGGATCACGCCGTACCAGGAGTGACCGTCGCCGAGCGACGATATCGGCTCGTATGTCGTCGTTCGCTGACAATCACGCGGATGACGTCGTTCGCTGACACTCATGCTAATGTCGCCGTACGACGTCATGCCCCGCGTCACTACGGCCGAAGACATTGGAGCGCTCGTGCGCGCGCGCCGGCGCGAGCGCGCGCTGTCGCAGCAGGCGCTCGCGGACTCGGTCGGGGTCAGCCGGCAGTGGATCGTCGAGATCGAGGGCGGAAAGGCGCGCGCCGAGGTGGGGCTGGTGCTCCGGCTCCTGAACGTCTTGGACCTCACGATCCGCGTCGATCCCCGCCCGCCCGATCCGCTCGACGCGCTCCTCGACCGGGACGACCGATGACGCCCGAGGCGCTGGTCGCGGTGTAGATCAGTCGTCGTCGCGGACGCCGGTGACCTCGCGGACCCCGACGCAGTCGGCGTCGTTGCCCTCGACCTCGCCCCAGCTGCGTGAGCGGATGGTCGACTCGAGCGTGCCGTCGGCGTGGACCTGCCCGAGGCTGCGCGCGGTGATCTGCAGGTCGCCGCCGAACTGCGTGGCGTAGCCGCCGACCTCGAACGAGCCGTCGCCGAACGCGGCGCCCTCGAACCGCGAGGGGAGGTCGTCGGTGTCGATCGTCAGGTGGCCGTCGCGCTGCACGACCTCGATGCGGCCGCTGTCGGTGTCGCCGACGTCGCAGACGCTCGCGCTGAAGATGCCGACGCTGAACGGGCCGCACGAGCCGCTGCATTCGGTCACGCGGAGCTCGATGTCGTAGGTCCCGGTCAGCGTCGATCCGGTGGCGTCGCCGTCCGGGATGTTCTGCACCGCGTCGGGGGAGAGGTCGCCGGGGGCGCCGCAGGCGGCGGTGAAGAGCGCTCCGAGGATCAGGGTTCGCTTGTCCATGTCGCGGGCCTTCGGCAAGCGGCGCGCCAGCGCATAGTGATAGTCGTATCAGGGTCGGATCGCCGCGCTCGCGGACGTGGCTTCACGTTCGCGACCGCCAACCGCGGTTCACGCTTCGGCCGGTTTTCGCCCCGAAACCACCTTCGCTACGAAGGTCGGCACCGTCTCGAGGTCGACCAGGCCGGCCTCCGCCATCGGGACCGCGAGGTCGTCCTTCAGATAGTCCCGATAGAACGGCTCGTGGAAGTCCTCGGGGAAGCGCTCGAGGAAGAAGGCGAGCGGACCGCCCTCGACGCGCTGCGCGGAGTCCTCGATGACGACGAGGCCGCCGGGCTTGCAGACGCGGACCATCTCCGCGATCACGCGCCGCCGCGCGTTGCTCGGCAGCTCGTGGAACAGATACGTGCTCGTGACGATGTCGAAGGTCGCGTCGGCGAACGGCATGTGCTCGGCGTTCTCGGCCACGAGCGACACGTCGTCGAGCGCCTCGCGGGCGACCTGCACGTAGTACGGCGACAGATCGAGCCCGTAGAGCTTCAGCTCGGGGTGCGCCTGCTGGATCTGGCTCAGCGTGCGCCCGGTGCCGCACGCCACGTCGAGCAGCCGCTTGCCGCGCGCGCCGCCGACCCCGTCGAGGTGGCGGGTCATCGGCGGGATCACCTGGCGGCGCATCACGTCGGCGGTCCCCGCGAACAGGAACTCGACGCCCACGTCGTACAGCTCCGCCGAGCGCCGCGAGAGGTATCCGTCGGTCTGCCAGTGGAAGGTGCGCCGGAAGTACGGCGGGTACAGCTTCGCGTCGACCTCGTCGGGCAGCTCTCGCCACCGCTCGCGCCGCCGCCGGAGGATCGAGCGCGGGAAGTCCAGGATCAGCCGCGGGAAGCTCATCGCGTACGAAGCGACGGGCACGCTGAACAGCAGCTTGCGGGGGTACAAGCCCTCCTCGACGTTGCGCAGGTCGCGCTCGAACAGCGCGCGCAGGCGACGCTGCAGCTCGAGGAACGTCTCGCGGGGCGGGTCCGGCGTGTTCGCCAGCCCGACGAACCGGACGACGCGCTGCGCGACCGCGGCCGGGACGAGCATCCCGACGTGCTGCGCGCCATAGGCGAGCGTCGACACTGAGGAGGTGAGCGTGGGCATGCCCCAATTTTCGGTGCAAACGCGGCGCTCGGCAACGTCGGAACGTTCGGGGTGTCTTCGCCGCGTCCATGCCTTAGAACCAGGGGCGTGCGCGAGCGTGGGCGGTGGATCGGCCTCGGGGTGGTCGCGGTCGTCGTGATCGCGGTCGGCGCGTGGCTCCTCTGGGCCGACGAGCCGCTCGCCGCGATCGGGATCGGCGGCGGCGTCGGCGACCTCGGCGGTCCGGACGTGCTCGGCGGCACGACCGGCTTCGAAGGCGACGCGGGCGTCGGCGGGACGGCCGCGGTCGGACAGGGCGACGGAGGCTGGGGCGCCGCGCCGCCGGTGGGCCGCTGGCTCCCGCACGCGACGGTCACCAACGATCCCTCGAGCCCGCACGGCGCGCTCGCCGGTCGCGTGATCTCGCGCGACGACGGCGCCGCGATCGCGAACGCGGAGCTGGTGTTCCTGCACGACGGCGCGACCTCCGCGACGCACAGCCGCGACGACGGGACGTTCGTGCTGCAGGTCGCCGAGACCGGCAACTACGTGCTCGCGATCGCGTCGGCCGAGGGCTACCTGCCGTTCGCGCCCGAGTGGGGGCACAGCGCGATCGCGTTCGAGGCGCGCGCCGAGCAGCGCATCGACGGAGTCGTCGTGCAGCTCGTGCCCACCGCCGAGCGCGTGGTCGAGGTCGTCGATCGCGCCGCGACGCCGGTGCCCGGGGCGACGGTCACGCTCGCGGGCGCGAGCAGCGGCGAGCGCGCGATGGCGCCGGTGCAGTCGACCTACACGACCGACGGCGAGGGCCGCGCGACCGTCGCGGCGTGGCGCGGCGCGATGGTGGAGGCGACCCACCCCGAGCGCGGGCGCGGCCGGCGCCGCATCGGGTTCCGGCGCGCCGCCGAGGAGGAGGTGGTCCAGATCACGCTCGGCGAGGGCGCCGAGGGCGTCACGTCCGACGCGTCGCTGTCGGGCGTGGTGGTCGACGGTCGCGGCGCGCCGATCGAGGGCGCGGTGGTCTCCGCGTACCGGCAGGCGCGCGGGCTGCACCCGTCGGGGCAGGGCACGAGCGACCCCGATGGCCGCTTCACGGTCGAGGGGCTCGACGAGGGGCCGCACATGCTCGTCGCGCACCACCCGGCGTACCAGCGGGCGCGGATCGGAGGCGTGCAGACGGGCTCCGACGCGGCGCGCGTGGTGATGCAGGACGGGGGCGCGATCACGGGCCGCGTCGTCGACTCCGAGGGACAGCCGGTCCCCGCGGCCACCGTGCTCGCCCGGGTCCGGGCGGGCCGGCTCATGCGCCGCAGCGTGTCGAGCGTCACCACCTACGACGCCGACGGCCGCTTCGAGATGACGGGCGTGCCGGAGGGCGACTTCGAGCTGGTCGCGACCGCGCGCGGCTTCCCGCCGTCCGAGCCGGTGCCGGTGAGCGTCCGCGGCGACGGCGCGAGCTCGGCGACGATCACGATGCAGCGCGGCGGCTCGCTGTCGGGCGTGGTGCGCAGCGCCGAGGACGGCGCGCCGATCCAGGGCGCGACGCTCGCGCTCGAGGGGCGGCTGGGCGCGCAGCAGGGCTCGGCGATCGCGCTCACCGCCCGCGCGGTGTCCGGCCCCGACGGCCGCTTCACGCTCGACGGGATCGGCGCGTCGTCGTCGTCGGTCCGCGTGCAGGCCGAGGGCTACCACTCACGCATCCTCGGCGGCGTCGCGTTCGGCGCCGGAGAGACGCAGCAGGTCGAGGTCGAGCTGACGCCGGTCGCCGACGGCGAGGAGCCGAGCACCGAGCTCGCCGGCATCGGCTGCGTGCTCATGCCGCGCCGCGAGGCGCTGATCATCCGCCGCATCGTCGAGGGCGGCGGCGCGGCCCGCGCTGGCCTGCAGCCCGGCGACCTCGTGCTCGCGGTCGACGGCACGCCGGTCACCACGCTCGGCTTCGGCGGCACGATCGACCACATCCGCGGCGTCGAGGGCACCACCGTCCTCCTCACCGTCCAGCGCCAGGGCGCGCAGGAGCCGACCGACATCGCGATCACCCGCGAGCGCGTGCGGACGTAGCACCCCGGAGGTATGACGGGCCCGTGGACCCGACGGCCTCGGCTCAGCCCGCGCCGGTCTGCGCGACCCACGAGGGGGCGCAGTCGACGGGGACCTGCGCGCGGTGCGGCAACTTCGTTTGCCCGCTGTGCCTCGACGAGGACTCGGCGCTGCCGGGGCACTGCGAGGACTGCCGCGAGCGCGAGGGCGGCGGGCGCATCCTGTGGGAGCGGACCGACGAGGGGAGCTGGTTCTCGCGCTGGTGGCGCACCACCCGTGACGTGATCCTGCAGCCGACGCGCACGTTCGAGGAGGCGCGGCCCGGCTCGCTCGGCGCCGCGGCGATGTACCTCGTGACGACCGGCGGGCTCATGGGCGCGGTCGCCGCGCTGCTCGTCGGCTGCCTGCTCGGCGTGGTGGTCCTGCTCATGGGCGCCGACGGCGGGTTGCCCGGCGACCTCGATGGCGGCGAGGCGGGCGCGGTCGGCTTGCTCGTCGTCGTGTGCGTCGTCGCCAGCTACGTGTTCATCATCCCCGCGGTGCTCGTGGTGATGGCGTTCGTGCGCGGCACGGTCTTCCACGTCGCCGCGCTCGCGATGGGCGGGCAGGGCTCGTACGGCGACTCGCTGTGGGCGGCGTTCTACCTGCACGGCGTCTACGTGCTGCAGATCCCGCTCGCGGTCATCCAGCAGGTTCCGTTCATCGGGCCGATGATCGCGCTGCTCGCCCTGCTCGCGTACGAGGTCTTCTTCTCGCTGCAGCTCACGACCGCCGCGAACCGCTACCACCAGCTCGAGGGCGGCCGGGCGACCTTCGCCGGGTGGGCGGTGTTCCTTTTCGCGGTCGTGATGGGCTGCGGCCTGTGCGTGCTGTTCGTCGCGCTCGCGTCCACGATGGGGATGAACCAGCCGGTATGAGGAGCCCCGCGCCCGGGCTGTGCGGCGACTGCGCGCACGCGCAGAGGATCGAGACCCAGCGGGGCACGGTCTACTGGCGCTGCCACGAGCCGTCGCTGCCCAAGTACCCGCCGCTGCCCCGGCTCGAGTGCGCGCGGCATCAGTCGGCGCAGCGCTCGACGTCGACGTAGCCCAGCGCCCGCAGCTGCGCGCACAGCTCGGCGCTCAGCGGCGCGGCTGGCGCGCGCGGGTGGACGCGCCCGGCGCGCGCGATCGCGCCGAGGTACGCGCCGAGCCACGCGGTCAGCATGCGGTGCGCGCGCGGGTCGTCGATCGGCGCGGTCTCGCCGGGATCGCGCGCCAGGTCGAACAGCGCGCTCTGCAGCGGGCCGAGCATCGACAGCTTGTGGTCACCGAGGCGCGCCGCCCACTTCAGCTCGTCGCCGGCGGCCGGCCCCCACTGCATCGAGTACGCGGCGGCCTCGGGCGGCGGCGGGTCGCCGTGCAGCTCGCGCCACAGGCCATAGCCGTCGAGCCCCGGCGGGGTGGCCAGCCCCGTCGCCTCGCACAGCGTCGGCGTCAGATCCATCAGCGACACGAGCTGCGGCAGCCGCGGGCGCGCGCGCGCCGGACCGGGCGGGCGGACCATCAGCGGCACGTGCAGCAGCTCCTCGTAGAGGCTGTGCCCGTGGCCCACGTCGCCGTGGTCGAACAGCTCCTCGCCGTGGTCGGCGACGAACACCGTCAGCGCCTCGTCGAGCCAGCCGAGCTCGCGCAGCGCGTCGATGAATTGCCCGAAGAACCGATCGAAGTACGTCACCTCTCCGTCGTACAGCGCGGTGAGCCGGCGCCGGTCGCGCGGGCCGAGCGTGACGGCGCCCTCGCGGATCGCGTCGAGCAGGTGTCCGGTCTGCGGCGGGTCGACCGGCCCCTCGTACGGCGCGGCGTCGTAGCGCTCGAGATCCCAGCGCGGCGGGTGGTAGGGCACGTGCGGATCGACGCAGTGCACGTAGACGAAGCTGCGCTCGTCCCGGTGCGCCTCGATCCACGCCCGCGCGTCCTCGAGCACGTGGTTGGCGCGGTTGCGGCGGTCCTCGGTGATGTAGTTCGTGAACTGGTCCCAGCCGCGGTCGAACCCGAGCTCGCGTGAGATGAACCCGTTGGCGACGAACGCCGCGGTCACGAAGCCCGCGTCGCGGAAGCGCTCGGAGATCATCGGGACCGAGGCGGGCAGCGGGTCGTCCGGCCCGAGCGCGCCGTGCCGCGCGGGGACCCGACCGGTGAGCAGCGAGCCCACCGACGGCTTGGTCCAGTTGGCCGGCGTGACGCAGCGCTCGAACACCGCGGCCTCGTCCGCGAACGCGGCGAGCGCGGGGGCGTGCACGCGGGTGCTCGGGGCGTAGGCGCGCAGGCGGTCGGCGCGCAGCGTGTCGCAGAGCACGACGAGCACGTGCCGCGCCGGCTTGGTGCAACGGATCTTGCGATCGCGCCGGTCCGCCTCGTCGAGCCGCGGGTCCTCGAGCACCACCTCCGCCCGCGGATCGTCCGACTCGACGCCGAGCGTGAGCCCGCCGAGGCCGTCGCCGCTCAGCCGTGCCTCGATCCAGGCCGGCTCGCCGGGCGCGAGGCGCCGCTCGGCGACCACGCGTGGCTCGCCGACCTCGGTCTGCCACGCGTACAGGGTCGCCGTACGGCCCGACCGCAGCCGCGCGCGCGTGACCAGCCGCCGGGCGCGGCGCAGGTCGATCCGGAAGGTCACGCGGGTCGGCGGACGGAGCGTGATCGCGCGGGCGATCCGCGTCAGCTCGCGCAGCGACGGCGGCTCCGAGGGCGCGCCGACGCGCCGCACCCACACGCGCGCGATCGCGAGCGCCGGCTCGCCCGGCTCGCCGTCGTGGATGATCTGCAGCGTCCACGGCCCCGGCCGCGCGGCGCCCATCGGCAGGCGCACGGTGACGTCGGTCCAGCCGTCGCCGGACAGCGCGTGCCGCCCGAGCGCGACGTCTCCCACCGCGAGCGAGAGGTGCCGTCGCCCGGCGGGCCGCGCGCGCACGGTCAGCTCCCACGGGCCGCTGCGCGACGGGAAGTCGAGGAGCACCAGCGCGGGGCTCGCCGTGACGAGCGTGGCCGCGACGTCGTCGTGCGTGACGTCGTCGCCCCAGCCGGTGCGCCAGCCGCCGAGCGTGTGGCGGTCCTTGGTCACCGAGCCGAGCTCCACGAACGGCCCGTCGTGGTCGACGTCGGCCAGCGGCAGCTGCGAGATCAGGCGCACGCCCGAGACCGTCGGCGCCGGCTCGTCGTCGTCGCACCCCGCGAGCGCGCCGGCGACCGGCGCGGCCACGGCGGCGGTCAGCCACTGCCGCCGCGTCAGCTCAGTCATGCTCGAGCGCGGTGGTCGTGCGCCACCCGACGCGCCGGCCGCGCAGCCGCGTGACGACCACGGTCGCGAAGACGACCCAGAGGAAGAACGGCCACACGAAGCGCTGCACCGGCGCGAGCAGCACCCACGCCATCGGCTCGCCGTCCAGCGCGTGCGCGAGCGCGCTGTGCGCGACCTCGAACGCCAGCGCGAGCCCCATGATCGCGAGCGCGACCGGCCAGCCGTAGTGGGTCAGGCCGTGCGGCAGGTACGCGACCCACAGCGGCACGAGCAGGAACACGCCGAGGTTGATGAACCACCAGTTCGGCAGCGCGATGAACCGCATCGCCACCCCCGCGCGCCACAGCGCGTCGCGGTGCGCCCACGCGGTCTGCAGGTTGCCGGTGAGCCAGCGGCGCCGCTGCTTGATCAGGGCGCCCAGCGAGTCCGGCGCGGTCGTGTGCGTGATCGCGTCGGCCGCGTAGCGGACCTCGTGCCCGGCGCGCTGCAGGGTGATGGTCAGGTCGGTGTCCTCGGTCAGCGTGCGCGACGAGAAGCCGCCGACCGCGAGCACCGCGTCGCGCCGCCAGCCCGCGGTCGCGCCGGCCACCACCGTGATCGCGTCGCCGAGCGACAGCGCGCGCTGGTCGACGCCGAGCTCGGCGACGTACTCGAGGGTCTGCAGCGCCCCGAGCCACGCCCCGCGGTTGGCGACCTTCACGTTGCAGGCGACCGCGACCGCCTCGGTGTGGAGCAGGCGCGCGGCGAGCCGTCGGACGCAGTCGGGGGCGGGGCGGGTGTCCGCGTCGACGGTCACCACCAGCTCGCTGCGCGCCGCGCGCAGGCCGGCGTTGAGCGCGGCGGCCTTGCCGCGGTTGATCGGGTGCGTGATCACGCGGACGCGCGAATCGCCGGCCGCGAGGGCGGCGGCGATCCGCGGCGTGTCGTCGGTCGAGCCGTCGTCGATCACGAACATCTCGAGCCGCGGGTAGTCCGACGCGAGGACGGCCTCGACGGTCGCCGCGAGCGCGCGCTGCTCGTCCTTGGCCGGGACGAGCACGCTCACGAGCGGCCACGCCTCCCGCGGCCCCGGCGGGGCGGTGGGAGCGGGGTCGCGGCGCTCGCGCGCGCGCTCGAGGAGCGCCCCGATCACCAGCGCGGCCCAGCGCGCCAGCAAGGCGGCCACGACGATCGCGATCACGAGGTCGGCGGCGTGGAACATCTTGGGGGGCGGACCGTCGAGTGTCCGTGGTGGGGAGGACGAAGTCGAGCGGGGCTGGATTCAGACCGGTGTCATCGGGGCGCGTCGAACGCGGGCGTCGGGACGTGTGCGCGGACGTGATCGGCGCACGTCTGCTGGGCGTAGGCGGCCGCGCTCATCATCGCGCAGTCGCCCGCGTCCATCAGGGCCGCCTGCACCGCGCCGGACACCGCCCCGGGCGCGTCGTCGGGCGAGTCCACGCTCGACAGGGCGGCGAGCGCCGCGGACGCGGCGGCGGCGACCGCCGGATCCGGGGCGGCGTCGATCGCGGCCTCGACGTCGGCGAGCGCGCGTCGGCGCGCGGCCGGATCGTCGGCGCCGTCGAGCCAGGCGCCGGCCGCGTCGAGCGCGGCCGCCGGCCGGGGCTCGCCGTCGGGCAGGTACTCGAGTGCGAAGCGCGCGCACTCGATCGCGCCGCGCACGATCGCGGCGCGATCGGCCCCGGCGCGCGCCGCGATGCCGAGCAGCCAGTCACCGCGCGGGCACTCTCGCCACGCGCGTTCGAAGTCCGCGCCGAACGGCTTGGCCCAGGTCACCACGTCGTGATGCGCGCCCGCGTCCTCGAGCCAGCGCCAGACTTCGTCCATGCCCGATCGTAGCAGGCTGCCCCCAGCAGCCTGCTCCCCTGCGCCTGCGCCTGCGCCTGCGCCTGCCCCGTTCGATCGCGGGCATCGGCATCCGCGAGGGCCGGGGCAGGCGCCGAAAGGGTCCTTCGGGAACCTTTCGGTC
>Ga0070728_10004424_pt1 | contig 14621 bp, 11 predicted proteins | sample tdDd471_FD_66723 | JGI IMG/M metagenome (GOLD analysis project Ga0070728, IMG submission 66723) | Marine sediment microbial communities from the Atlantic coast under amendment with organic carbon and nitrate - tdDd47.1 | ecosystem: Environmental > Aquatic > Marine > Coastal > Sediment | place...
TCCAGCAGGCGGATCATCGCCCGGCCCAGCGTCGACTTGCCCGAGCCGGAGCCGCCGACAATGCCCACCACGTCGCCGCGCGGGATCGTCAGCGAGATGCCCTTGAGGATCTCGACCCGGGGTGCGGGACCGAACAGCGGCTTGTGCGCCATGTCGGGGAACGACAGGTGCAGGTTCTCGACGTCGTAGATCGGCGCGTCAGACATGGTCCTGCCTCCTGTCGTGGGCTTCGATTTCGGCCTGCACCGCCTCGATCACCGTTTCCGGCACCGGCGTCAGGCTGGCCTCGGGGTCGGTGTATTTCGGCGTCGCCGCCAGCAGCGCGGCGGAATAGGGATGCGCGGGCCGGGCAAAGAAATCCCCGACGCTGGTATCCTCCAGCACCTTGCCGCCGAACAGCACCGAGAGCGACTGGCAGATCTTGGACACCACGCCGAGGTCATGGGTCACGAACAACAGGGCCGTGCCGTGGCGCGCCTGCATCTGCCTGATCAGCTTCAGGATCTGTTTCTGCACCGTCACGTCCAGCGCCGTGGTCGGCTCATCCGCGATGATCAGCCGGGGCTCGGCGGCAAAGGCCGAAGCGATCAGGATGCGTTGGCGCATACCGCCCGACAGCTCGTGCGGATAGGCCCGCATCACGCGCTCGGGCTCGGGGATTTGCACCTCGTCCAGCAATTCCAGCGCGCGGGTCTGGGCATCGTGGCGCGTCCAGCCGAGGATATCCACCAGACGGTCGGTGATCTGCGGCCCGACCCGGCGCGAAGGGTTGAGCGCGGTCAACGGGTCCTGCGGGATCAGCGCCGCCTTGGCGCCGATCACCCGACGCCGGTCGCGCGGGCGCATCGCCTGCAGATCCTCGCCCTCCAGCACGATCCGCCCGGAGCTGATCTCGATCGCCGAGGGCAAGGTGCCCAGCACGGCCTTGCCGATCATGCTCTTGCCGGCGCCGCTCTCGCCCACCAGCCCGCGCACCTCGCCCGCCGCCACCGAAAGCGACACGTCGCGCAGGATCGGCGCCGGGCCGACCTCGGCATTCAGGTTCTCGATTGTCAGGAAACTCATCGCAGCACCGGATCGAAATGGTCCTTCAGCCCTTCGCCCAACTGGCTGAAGCTGAGGACGGTCAGGAACAGGGTGACCAGCGGGAACACCAGCACCCACCACGCCTGGTGGATCGACAGACGCCCCTCGGCGATCATGCTGCCCCAGGTCGGTTGATCGGTCGAGATCGACAGGTTCACGAAACTCAGGATCGCCTCGACGATCACCGCGATGCCCATCTCCAGCGTCAGCAGGACGACGATGGTAGGCAGCACGTTGGGCAGGATCTCGGCCAGCAAGATGCTGAACCGCTTGCGCCCGGCCACCTGGGCCGAGGCGACGTAATCCATTGCGCCCTGGCTCATCGCCTCGGCGCGGATGACGCGGGCAAAGCGGGTCCAGTCGATCACCACGATGGCGATGATGATGGAACTGAGGCCGGTGCCCAGCACCGCGATCAGCAGGATCGCGAAGAGCACCGGCGGAAACGCCATCCAGATATCGACCAGGCGCGAGATCACCATGTCGGGCCAGCCGCGGAAATAGCCCGCGATCAGCCCCAGGCCGGAGCCGATCAGACAGGTCAGCGTGCCCGCGATCAGCGCCACCCCCAGCGCGATCCGCGCGCCGTGGATGATCCGGCTGAGCACGTCACGGCCCAGCGAGTCCGAGCCCAGCGGAAAGGCCGCATCGGCGCCTGCCTCCCAGAACGGCGGCAGCCGCGCGCCGAAGAGATCCTGCGCCAGCGGGTCCTGCGGCGCGATCAGCGGCGCGAACACCGCCCCCAGCACCAGCAGGCCCAGCCATGTGGCCGACAGCCACAACCGCGCGCCGGCGCGGCGTTTTACCTGTGAACGTCCGTCAGCCATGTCGCAACCTCGGGTTCAGGGCCGCATAGGTCAGATCGACCACCAGGTTCACCACGGAAAAGATCAGCGCGAACAGGATCACGATGCCCTGGATCAGCGGCAGGTCGCGGTTGATCACCGCGTCGATCGCCATGTTGCCCAGCCCCTCGTAGGAGAACAGCCGCTCGATGATGACGGTGCCGCCGATCAGAAAGGTGAACTGCACCCCGATCAGGGTCAGCGTCGGCAGCACCGCGTTGGGCAGCGCCTCACGGGTGATGACGTGGTTCTCGCCATACCCTTTCGTGCGCGACAGGGTGACATAATCCAGATGCATGGTTTCCTTCAGCGATTGCTTGAGAAGCTGGGCGATGATCGCCGCCAGCGGGATCGCCAGCGCCAGCGCCGGCATGAACATATGCGCGACAAGATCGGCCCAGATGTCAAAGCGCAGCCGCAGCACGCTTTCGAACAGATAGAAATTGGTGACGAACGGCAGATCCAGCGACGGCGACACCCGCCCGGAGATATGGAACACCGGCCAGAGCACCCCGAACAGCAGGATCAGCACCAGCCCCCAGAGGAAATCGGGCACGCTGAGCGCCATGCCGTTGGCCACATCGATCGCGCCCTCGGATCTTGTGCCGCGCAACCGGGTGCCGGTCAGCGCCAGCGTGCCGCCGATCGCCACCGCGATCACCAGCGCCACCACCGAAAGCTCCAGCGTGGCCGGCAGCCGCGACAGCACCAGCGCCAGCACCGGCTGACGGGTGGTGATCGAGGTGCCGAAATCGCCCTGCAGCACGCCGGAAAGCCAGATCACGAATTGTTCCGGGATGGTCTTGTCCAGCCCGTAAAGCGCCTTGAGCCGCGCGATGTCCTCTTCGCCGGCGCCGGGGGGCAGCATCATCGCGATCGGGTTTCCGGGCACGACCCGGATGACGAAGAACACGATGACGGCCACGCCGAAGAGCGTGATCGCCATGGTCAGCAATCGCAGCAGGATCCGTCTGATCAATGTCATGGAAATGGTTCCGAAAGCCGGAGGGCAGGAAGCGCCCGCCCTCCGGTCACTGGGGTTTGAAAGGCGCGGCTCAGGCGCGGGTCATCAGGTGCGGCAGCAGCGCGCCCGAGGCATGCGGCGTCACCTTGACACCCGGTGCATGCAGGATCGGCTGCACGTATTGCAGCAGCGGCAGCACCAGCGCGTTGTCGGCGATATAGCGGCTGACGCCCTTCCACCCTTCGATGCGCTTGGCCTCGTCCGCCTCGCCCCAGAGCGGGTTGATCATGTCGATCAGGTCCTGCCCGTCCCAGACCGAGTGCGGCGAGGGGCCGTACATGGCGAAGCCGGTCGAGGTGGTCGGATCGCCCACCGAGTTGCCCCAGTTGTAGAAGGCGGCCGGGGCAAGCTGGTCGGCCGCGCGCAGCTCGTAATGCTTGGCGATCTCGTAGACCTCGATCTCGGCCTCGATGCCGACACGGCGCCACAGCCCGACGATGGCCTGGATGATCTCGTAATCCTTGGGCTTGAAACCGCGGGTGGTCTGGATGGTGAACTTGACCGGGTTGTCGGTGGAATAGCCCGATTCCGCCAGCAGCGCCTTGGCCCCTTCGGGATCATAGGGCGTCTTGATGGAGGGATCGTAGGCGTCGTATTCCGGCGTTTCCAGCGTGTCGATCGGCACGCCGTAACCCGACAGCAGACGGTCGACGATGGCCTGCTTGTCCACCGCCATGACGGCGGCCTTGCGCACGTTCGGGTCGGTCATCACCTCGATATCGTTGAAGAAGATCATGCCGATGTCGGAGATCGGCGCCGCCACCCCTTCGAGCTTGCCGGCCTTGAGGCGGTCAAACTCCTCATAGGGCATTTCCAGCGTGACATGGGCGTTGCCCGATTCCACCTCGGCGACGCGGGCGGCGGCGTCGGTGACGAACTTGATGGTCACGGATTTGAACTCCGGCGCGCCACCCCAGTAATTCTCATTCGCCTTCAGGCGGACATAGGCGTTGCGCTCGTATTTCTCGACCATGTAGGGGCCGGTGCCGACCGGCGCGGCCTCGAAGCCGTCGGCGCCGACCTTTTCGTAATAGGCCTTGGGCAGCACGTAGCCGGTGAGGAAGTACATCCACTTGAAGATCGTCGGGTCGAACTGTTTCACGTCGGCAATGACGCGGTTGCCCTCGACCCGATGGTTTTCCAGCGTCCCCCAGACGAACTGGATCGGGCTGCCGGTCTCCGGGTTCGCGACGCGGGCCAGGCTCCAGGCCACGTCCTCGGCGGTAAAGTCCGAGCCGTCATGCCATTTCACGCCTTCGCGCACGTCCATCCAGACCTGGCTGTGGTCGTCGTTCCAGCCCCAGTCGGTCAGCAGGCCGGGCGCCGGCGACAGGTCGGGCTGTTGCAGGATGAACTGGTCGAACACCGATTGGTAGATGCCCTGGATCGTCGGATTGACCGCTGAGGCGCCGACGGTGGGGTCCCAGCTGGGCAGGTTGACGTTATAGGCGATCACCAGGTCGTCGATCCCCTGTGCCCAGGAAAATGTCGGCGCCGCGGCGGCCAGCGTGGCGGCGGCGGCGGTGCTCTTGAGCAGGCTGCGTCTTGTGAGTTTGGTCATGTTGTTCCCCTGTTGGTTTTGGGTGGTTTCGGCTGTTTTTTGTACGTTTTATTTCCCGGCCAGTTTCCGGCCGAGTTGATGGCCCGGCCCGGCGCCCGTCCCCGCCCCGGGCCAGACGGCTGCCCCGGTGTGGTAAAGGCCCCGGATCGGGGTGGTTCCATCGGCGTATCCGCGCGCCGGACGGAACAGGAAATGCTGGCTGATGTGGTGGCTGCCGCAAACCTGGTCGCCACCGACGAGGTTGGGATTGTCGGCCTCCAGCTCGGCGGGCGTGACGACCCGCTGGCCGAGGATCTTGGCGCGGGTGCCGGGGGCGTAGCGCTCCAGCAGGTTCAGCGCGCGTTCGGCAAAGGGCCCGGCGGCCCCGGACCAGTCGGTTGCGGTGATCTCGCCGCCGGCATCGCCGCGGATCTCGCCCGGAGCCATGCGCACCTGCATCCAGAGCGTGTGCATTCCCTCGGGCGCGCGGGAGGGATCGACCACGGTGGGTTGGCCGACCACGATCACCGGCTCGTCGGGCAGCAACCCAGCGACGGCCTGGACATAGGTGCGCGCCATCTGGTCAAGCGAAGGTGCGACATGCACATAGGCGAATTCGCGCAGCTCGGCCCCGGCGGTCCAGTCCGGCAGGTCGGTAAGCGCCAGGTGGATCATCATGGTTCCGGGCGCATGGCGGAATTTCCGCATCGCGGTGTCATAGCCCGCGTTGCCGCTGCCGCCGGTCAGCCGCTCCATCGCCCCGGGCGCCACATTGGCGATGACCGCACGATTGGCGATGATGGTCTCTCCCCCTGCGATCACGCCGGTCGCCTTGCCATCCGCGTGCAGGATGGTCTCGACCGGGGTGCTGCACAGGATACGTCCGCCGCGCGCCTCGATCGCGCCTTGAAGCGCGGTGATGACGGTGGCCGCCCCGCCCTTGCCCAGCGCCATGCCGAAGGCCTGATTCGCCATCGCCTCGAGATAGGGAAAAAGCGCCCCTCCGGCGATGTCGGGGGCGAAATCCAGGTGCATGCCCCAGGCCGCCAGCGTCGCCCGCAGCCTGGGCGATTCGAAAGTTTCCTCGAGCCAGGCCCGCGGCGAGGCGGCGAGGAAGCGCGCCAGGTCCAGGGTTCCGCCCGCCCCTTTCCGGCGCAGGGCCTTCCAACCAATAGATGCCAATGCATGTATTTTCATGGGAGAGCCGAGAAGACCGAACAGATGCTCGGCCTCGGCCGGGAAGGCGCCTGACAGCGCGTCCCAGGTTTGCACGTCGCGCTCTGACAGGGCTGCGATGCGGGCCCGGTTGGCGGCGGCGTCTGTGCCAATGCCCATCCATGTTCCGTCCGGAAAGACGCTGGAAAAACAGTTGCTTGCCGGGGCGAACTCCAACCCGTGGCGGATCAACTCCTCGCTGTTTTCCTGGAAATGCGGTGAGCCCGCAAAAAGCGAGAGGTTCATCGCCGCCCTGTCATGGGCGAACCCTTCTATCGTATAGGCCCCGGTACGCACGGCGCCGCCGGGTTCGTCCGCCTGTTCCAGCACGATCACCGACCAGCCACGCTTGCAAAGGTGGTGCGCGCAAACCAGCGAATTGACGCCGCTGCCTATGATGACCGCATCCGCGGATAACTGTGACAATCCGTACTCCCCGTTCTTGCCAATATATTTGCAAAAGCATTTAATCCTGTCTAGCATTGATTCACAGCGACGCGCCACGACGGGGCGCCAAAACACCTAGGGAGCAAAAAAGATGAGCGCATCGAACACATTGCAGAGCCTGGGGGCGATGATCGCCTCGGGCGGGATAGACGTGGTGGATTGTACCGGGGTGCTGGGACCGGACACGCCGATCCTGCAACTGCCGCCGGATTTCGCCAAGAACACCCCCAAGGTCGAGATCCACAAGATCAGCGAATACGACGAGGACGGCCCGTTCTTTGCCTGGAACTGGCTGGTTCTGGGCGAACACACCGGCACCCATTTCGACGCACCGCATCATTGGATCACCGGCCGCGACAACCCCGAGGGCTATACCGACACGCTCGACGTGCAGCGCCTGATCGCGCCGGTCAACGTGCTGGACTTCTCCAAGGAATCCGCCGCTGACGCCGACTTTCTTCTGACCATCGACCACGTCAAGGCCTGGGAGGCCGAGCATGGCGAGATCAACGCCGGCGAATGGGTGGTCATGCGCAGCGACTGGGACCAGTACGGCGAGGACGAGGACAAGTTCCTGAATGCCGATGAGAACGGCCCGCACACACCCGGGCCGACCGCCGAGGTGATCCAGTACCTGATCGACAAGGGCATCGTCGGCTGGGGCAGCCAGTGCATCGGCACCGACGCGGGCCTGGCCGGCGGGATGGAGCCGCCGTTCCCGGCGCATAACCTGCTGCATGCCAACAACCGCTTTGGCCTGGCCTCGCTGGCCAACCTGGACAAGCTGCCGGCCAAGGGCGCGATCCTGATCGTCGCCCCGCTGAAGATCCAGAAGGGCACCGGCAGCCCGATCCGCGCGCTGGCGCTGGCACCGAAGGGCTGAGCCATGGCAACGGTCGATCACGTCATCATCGGCACCGGGATCAATGCCCTGGTTGCCGGGGCGCTTCTGGCGCGGAAGGGAAGGAAGGTCGTGCTGCTGGAGCGGGAGGATCGCGCCGGCGGCTGCATGATGACCGCCGAGGCGACGCTGCCCGGCTTCCACCATGACGTGATGGCCACCACCTTCGTGCTGTTCCTGACCTCGCCGGCCTATGCGGAGTTGGCCGAGGACCTGGGGCGGCACGGGCTGGAGTTCTGCCATACTGCCCATCCGACCGCCGTGGTGCGGCCGGGCGGGCGGGCCACCGTCCTGGGCATGGACCGGGCCGCCAACGTGGCCGCCTTCAACGCGCTGGCGGCGGGCGACGGCGACCGTCATGCGGCCGATGTGGGTGGCATCGAGGCCGACGCGCCGTTTCTCTTTGCGCTGCTGGGCGGCGATCTGTGGTCGCGCTCCACCGTGAAACTGCTGGCCGGTCAGGCGTGGAGGCGCGGGCTCAACGGGTTGAAAAGCTGGATCGGCGAGGCGCTGGTTCCGGCGCGCGGCTGGCTTGAGACCGCTTATCAAAGCGAGGATATCCAGGCGCTCTGGGCGCCTTGGGTCCTGCATTGCGGGCTGACGCCAGAATCCACCTATTCCGGCCAGATGGCCAAGGTGGTGGCCTTTGCGCTGGAGGCCGCCGGCGCGCCGGTGGTCAAGGGCGGATCGGCCCGCGCCGTCGAGGCGTTTCGCGGTCTGATCGAGGAGAAAGGCGGCGAGATCCGCACCGGTGTCGATGTCGACCGCATCCTGGTCGACGGTGGCCGCGCCGTGGGCGTCGAGACCGCTGGCGGCGAGCGGATCATGGCGGGCAACGTGCTGGCCTCGGTCGCGCCGGGGCAGTTGGTCAACCGGCTGCTGCGCGATCATGCGCGCCCCGAGGAGCAGGCGGGCGCGCGCGCCTATCGGCACGGGCGCGGCAACTTCCAGATGCATTTCGCGCTGGACCGCCCGCCCGAGTGGCTGACCGAGGGGCTGGACGACGTGGCGCTGATCCACCTGTCCGACGGCATCGACGCGGTGTCGAAATCGGCCAATGAGGCCGAGCGCGGGATGATCCCGGAGACGCCGACGATCTGTGTCGGCCAGCCGCACCGGCTGGACCCGACCCGTTGCCCCGATGGCAAGGCGATCCTGTGGTTGCAGATCCCCGACGCGCCGCGCGTGATCACGGGCGATGCGGCGGGCGAGATCGAGACCGATGGCAGCTGGGACGAGGCCACGCGCGAGGCATTTGCCGACCGGATCGAGGCGATCCTGGCGCGGCACATCAAGGATTTCGACCAGATCAAGCTGGCGCGCCGGGCCTATTCCCCCGCCGATCTGGAGGCGATGAACGTGAACCTCGTCGGCGGCGATCCCTACGGCGGGCAATGCGGCATCGACCAGTTTTTCATGTTCCGCCCGTTCCCGTGGTCGCGCAATGGCAGCACGCCGGTGAAGGGGCTGCATCACATCGGCGCCTCGACCCATCCCGGCCCGGGGCTGGGTGGCGGCTCGGGCTTTAACGCGGCCAAGAGGCTGGGCGGATGACGGACGAGGTGACCGCACCGCGCCGGCTGGGCGAGATCGGGCTGAACAATTTCCCGCCCTACCTGATGAACCGCATCATGGGCCGCTACAACGCCAGCCTGCGCGAGGACATGGCCCACCAGGGCATGACCACGCCCAAGATGCGCTCGCTCGCGGTGCTGTCGGTGGTGGACGGCATCCTGATCCGCGAGTTGGCGGTCTATGCCGTGGTCGAGCAATCGACGCTGAGCCGCGCGCTCGACGGGCTGGCCGCCGATGGGCTGATCCGGCGCGAGACCGACCGCGAGGACAGCCGCGCGACCCGCGTCTTCATCACCGAGCAGGGCCGCGCCGCCTTCGAGCGGCACTGGCCCGCGATGGCGGCCGCCCATGACCAGATGTTCCACGACATCCCGCCGGCCGAACAACAGGCCTTTCTGGCGACACTGCACAAGATCCTGCGTAATGTGCGCAGGAACGAATTCTGAGGACGAGACATGGCCGAGAGATCCTTCAAGAAGGAAGTCGAACACCTGCGCAAGGGCGAGGGCGAGACCTTTACCGGCGAGGGCATCCTGGCGATCACCAAGGCGCTGCTGGAAAACGGGGTCGGCTATGTCGGCGGCTACCAGGGGGCACCGATCAGCCACCTGATGGACGTGCTGGCCGATGCCGAGGAACTGCTGGGCGAACTTGGCGTGCGGTTCGAGGCCAATGCCTCGGAGGCCGCCGCCGCCGCCATGCTGGCGGCCTCGGTGCATTACCCGATCCGGGGCGCGGTCACCTTCAAGGGGCCGGTGGGGGTCAACGTCGCATCCGACGCGCTGGCCAACCTGGCCTCATCCGGGGTCAACGGCGGCGCGTTGATCATCGTCGGCGAGGATTACGGCGAAGGCTCGTCGATCATGCAGGAGCGCAGCCACCCTTTCGCGATGAAGTCACAGATCTGGCTGCTGGACCCGCGCCCCAGCCTGCCGTCGATCGTCAAGGCGGTGGGCGACGGCTTCGCGCTGAGCGAGGCGTCGAACACCCCGGTCATGATGACCGTGCGCATCCGCTCGTGCCATGTGACCGGCAGTTTCGAGTGCAGCGACAACGTCGCCCCGACCCTGACGGTCAAGGATGCGCTGTCCGCACCGAAAAAGGATTTCAACCGCGTGGTGCTGCCACCGGCGGCTTTCGTGCATGAGCAGGACAAGATCGACAACCGCTGGCCGGCCGCCGAGAAATACATCACCGAACACAAGCTGAACGAGATGTTCGGGCCAAGCGAGGCCAAGATCGGCTTGGTCTGCCAGGGCGGCATGTACAACGGCGCGATCCGGGCGTTGCAACGTCTTGGGCTGGCGGACATCTATGGCAACTCCGACATCCCGGTCTATTGCCTCAACGTGACCTATCCGCTGGTCAGCGACGAGTTCGCCGAATTTGCCGAGGGCAAGGACGCCGTTCTGGTCATCGAGGAGGGCCAGCCCGAGTTCATCGAACAGACGCTCTCCACCTTCATCCTGCGCAAGGGGTTGAAGGTGCAGCTGCATGGCAAGGACATGCTGCCGATGGCGGGCGAATATACCGGCAAGGTGATGCTGGACGGGATCACCGCGTTTCTGAAGGAACACGGGCCCGATCTGCTGCCGGGGCAGGCCCGCGCCCCGAACCAGCCCGCGCCGGCGATCCCCGACCTGTCGAAAACCGTGCCGACCCGGCCGCCGGGGTTCTGCACCGGCTGCCCGGAGCGGCCGATCTTTGCCGCGATGAAACTGGTGCAGGAAGAGCTGGGCGAGCACCAGATCACCGGCGATATCGGCTGCCACCTGTTCGCCTGCCTGCCCCCCTTCGAGGTGGGCGGATCGACCATGGGCTATGGCCTCGGCCCGGCCTCGAACGCGGCCTTTGACGGCGGTGGGGAAAAGCGGGCAATCTCTATCCTGGGCGACGGCGGGTTCTGGCACAACGGTTTGTCGTCCTCGATCGGCAACATGGTGTTCAACAAATCCGACAGCGTCGCGGTGATCGTCGACAACTATTATTCCGCCGCCACCGGCGGACAGGACGTGCTGTCTTCGCGCGCCGACAACCCGACCAAGGCGACGCAGAACTCGATCTCGGACGCGGTGAAGGGGATCGGCGTCAAATGGGTGCGCCAGATCGACCGCACCTATGACGTGACCAAGATGCGCGACACCCTGCACGAGGCGCTGACCACCGATGTGCCGGGACCGAAGGTCATCGTCGCCTCGTCCGAATGCATGCTGAACCGCCAGCGCCGCGAGAAACCGCTGCGCAACAAGGCGATCAAGGACGGTCAGCGGATGGAGGTGCCGCGCTTTGGCGTCGACGAGGATATCTGCACCGGCGACCACGCCTGTATTCGCCTGTCGGGCTGCCCGTCGCTGTCGCTGAAGAAACTGGACGATCCGCTGCGCGACGATCCGATCGCGCATATCGACCAGTCCTGCGTCGGCTGCGGCAACTGCGGCGAGGTGGCCGATGCCGCCGTGCTCTGCCCCAGCTTTTACCGCGCCGATGTGGTGCACAATGCCACCGGGTTCGAGAAATGGTGGCAGGGTGTTTCGAGTGGCGTGATCCGCTGGCTGCAAAGCCGCCGCGCCGCCAAACGCCTTGAATTCCCGGAGACCGCCCGATGACCGTCCAGCAAGCTCTGGCCCCGCGCCAGCCCGACGAGAAACTCAACACCGTCATCAAGCTCGCGGTTCTGGCCGTGGGCGGCCAGGGCGGCGGGGTGCTGACCAACTGGATCGAAAGCGTCGCCCGGTCGCAGGGCTATGCCTGCCAGGCGACCTCGGTCGCGGGGGTGGCGCAGCGCACCGGCGCGACGATCTATTATATCGAGATGGCCCCGATGGGAGAGGTGGCTCCGGTCTTTTCCCTCGCCCCTGCCGCAGGCGATGTGGACGTGATGATCGCGGCCGAGATGATGGAGGCCGGGCGCGCCATCCTGCGCGGCTTCGTCACCCCGGACCGCACCACGCTGATCGCCTCGACCCACCGGGCGCTTGCGGTGTCGGAAAAGATGGTGCCGGGCGACGGCATCGCCTCGTCCGAGGAGGTACGCGCGGCGGCCGAGGTGGCCGCCGACAAGCTGATCATGTTCGACATGGACAAGCTCGCCATTGCCAACGGATCAGTGATCTCGTCGTCGCTGTTCGGGGCGCTGGCCGGCTCCGGCGCGCTGCCCTTCCCGCGCGCGGCCTTCGAGGAGGCGATCCGTGCCTCGGGCAAGGGGGTCGAGGCCTCGCTGCGCGCCTTTGGCGCCGCCTTTGACCGGGCACAGAACGCCGCCGTCGATCCGGCGGAGGTGGCACAGCCCAAAGCCGCCGCCGCGATGCCGGCGCCGCAGGGGCCCGCACGGCTGATTAGGAAATGGGAGGCGCTGAGTGTCCGCGTCGCCGCCCTACCCGCCCCGGCGCAGGAGATGGCGCAACACGGGTTGCGCAAGGTGGTGAAGTTCCAGGACGTCGCCTATGGCGCGGAGTACCTCGACCGGCTGGAAGAGATCGCCGCGCTGGACGCGGAGGGCCACGGTTACGCGTTGACGGCAGAGGCGGCGAAACACATCGCCAATGCCATGGCCTATGACGACGTGATCCGGGTGGCGGACCTGAAGACGCGCGGCGCCCGCTTTGCGCGCATCCAGGCGGAGATGGGCGCCGGCGACCGCCCTGTGGCGCTGACCGAATTCATGCACCCCCGCGCCGAGGAGATCGCCGGGATGCTGCCCGCCGGAATGGGGGCGAAGGTCGAGGCGAACCCAAAGACCATGGCGCGGCTGGACCGCTGGTTCAACAAGGGGCGTCGGGTGCGCACCCACCGGCTGGGCAATTTCCTGATGCTCTACGTGCTTGGCGGGTTGCGCGGCTATCGCCGCCGCACCCTGCGCCACAGCTACGAGCAGGAGCACATGGCGCGCTGGCTCGACAAGGTGAAAGGCGCGGTGGCGCAGAATTACGCCTTTGCGGTGGAACTGGTGCGCTGCCGGCGGCTGGTGAAGGGGTATTCCGACACCCATGCCCGCAGCCTGTCCAAGTTCGACCGGGTGATGGAAGCGGCCGAGCTGGTCCGCCAGCGCGAGGACGGCGCCGACTGGGTCGCGCGCCTGCGCGAGGCCGCGCTCATGGACGAGAAGGGCGCGGCGCTGGACGGTGCGATCCTGACGGTGAAGAGCTTCGCCTGAGGGCGTTCAAAGGACCATCGGCGAAGTCACCTTTTGCCCGTACTTTTAAGGAAAGCCCGTCGATTCCGGTGGGCTTTCCTCTTTCGCGTCGTGACTGGCGAACTCGGAAACACGGGCGAGCGTCTGCCCGTGGGGTGGCGCCAACACCAGATGAGGGGCGCGCTTTATGGCAGCCCAATACATCCTCTTTGTGAACGGAGCGCGGCATTGCCAAAGCCCCAGCCCGTCACGCCAAAGGCGTGCCGATGATGGTGGCGCACCTGTGGTGCGACGGGACGGGCAGACGCTTGCCCGGCGCCTTCGGCGCTATTCGGGCGTTCTTGGCGCTGGAAACAAAACGCCCGACGCCAAAGCGCCGGGCGTCGTCTGGAACCATCGGACAGATGCGACCCTACCCCTCCATCCGCGCCAGCGCCCGGAAGGCCGATTGTTCATAAAGCAGCGGCTCGCCCTCGCCGAAGCGCACGGAACGGATCTGGCCGATATAGACAACATGGCTGCCTGCCTCGGTCCGCTCGCTGACATCCAGCGACAGGCTCATCAGCGCATCTGCGAGATAGGGCAGCCCCTTGTCATCCGCGCGCCAGTCCCCTTCGCCGAACTTCTCCTCGCCGGTGACGCCGCCCGCACCGGCAAAGCGCAGCGCCAGGTCCTCGGCCGCCTGCCCCAGCAGGTTGACGTTGAAATGCCCGGTTTCCGCCACCGCCGCGCAGGTGCCGGTGGCCTTGTTCAGGCAGACCAGCAGGCTGGGCGGATCGGCGGTGACCGAACAGACCGCCGTCGCGGTTATGCCGCGCCGCTCCGCCCCGTGGCGGGTGGTGACCAGCGTCACCACCCCGGGGAACCGACGCATCGCGTCCCGAAAAACGTCAGGTGAGATCCCCATACCCATCTCAGGCCGCCCTGAGATCCTGCAGGTAGGCCGCCGCCGCGTCCGGATCGGCGAACCACGGGAAGAAGTCGCGCGGATCGTCGAAGCCGTTGGCCATCCGGTGCGCCAGGCGCGGTTCGACACAGGCGGTGCCCATGATCTCCAGCACGAAGTCGGGCGGCGGCATCAGCATCATGTTGGTCCATTGCACCACCCACTGGGCATAGTCCCAGTAGGCGTCGAAGGTGCCCTGCATCCAGGCCGGGTCGAACGCCTGATCCTCGCGGTCGAGAATCCGCTTGAGATAGACCGCCGCTGCCTTGGCCGCGTTGTTCGACCCCTGCCCGGTGATCGGATCGTTGAGGCAGACGGTGTCACCCAGCCCCAGCACCTGTCGCCCCGAGGGCAGCGTCGCGACGGGCTTGCGCACCGTCGGGGGAAAACGTCCCGCCAGAATGCCGTTGTCGTCGGTCAGTTCAAGATCGCGGCAGCGCTCGGCCTCCCACGGCAGGAAGGTGTCGAGGATCCATTTCGACTTGTCCAGGTGCTGCTCGGGAGAGGTGACATCGCCCCAGCAATCCATCGGGCCGCCGGGGACGCCCTCGAACACCATGATCTCGCAGGGGCCCGTGGTGGTCAGCGCCGGGAAGACGAAGTATTCGCCCACGCCGGGGATCAGGTTGAAGCAGACCGCCGAATGCTCGGGGCGCGGTGTCATGCCGGTTACATAGGTCAGCGCCAGCGCGCGCTGCGGCTTGTCATAGGGGGATTTTTCGGCGTCGCGTTCGAACATCCGGCCAATCTCGCCCTTGCCCGAGGCCACGATAACAAGATCGTCCTCGGCCGCGTATTGCTCCAGTTCGTCGATGCCGGCATCGGCGATCACCAACTCGCCGCCCAGTTTCTCGAACTCGGCCAGCCAGCGCGGCATCTTCACCCGCTGGTCCACCGAATAGGCGTTGCG
>Ga0070728_10004426_pt1 | contig 14617 bp, 15 predicted proteins | sample tdDd471_FD_66723 | JGI IMG/M metagenome (GOLD analysis project Ga0070728, IMG submission 66723) | Marine sediment microbial communities from the Atlantic coast under amendment with organic carbon and nitrate - tdDd47.1 | ecosystem: Environmental > Aquatic > Marine > Coastal > Sediment | place...
ATATTTGTAATACTTGTGTACTGAGGGAAATTTTTCAATAAATGAGGAGTGCACTTTTTCTAAGGGAAACTGGTATCTACTTACAACTGATGGGTCTTTTGCTAATGTAAAAACATCGCTTGGGAAGAGGGAGTAAAGAGCGCGTAATACTTCCTCTGCGCCCCCATGAGAAAGGAGCCAGTCATGAACGAGTGCTGTTTTCAAAAGGTTTTCCATTTTTTTTGCGGAGTATTTCACGGGAAAAGTAATTTGTAAAGGTTGTTTCTGGTGGGAGGTTATGATAGGGTAGTACCCAAAAAAAGGAGTACCGTTGTGGTTGAAATACGAACCTTTTCAGGGAAAGAATTAGAACCATATATTCCAGAAATAGCGAAACTTCGGATAGAGGTTTTCAAGGAGTGGCCATACCTCTATGAAGGTAACCTCGACTCAGAAAAAAAATATCTCAAAAAATTCACTGAGTGTAAAGAATCTTTTTTTGCCGTTGCCTTCGATGGAGATAGGGTAGTTGGGATCTCTTCTGGGCTACCTCTTCAGGCTGAGGATGAAGCAACAAAAAAGCCATTCTTGAATCAAGGTCTATCGGTTGAAGACTACTTCTACTTTTCAGAATCTGTATTGAAAAAAGAATACAGAGGACAAGGGATAGGACACAAATTCTTTGATGCACGGGAAACATTTGCAAAAGACCTTGGCCGTTTCAAAAAAGTTTGTTTTTGCGGCGTTGTCCGAGACCCATCAGATCCAAGGAAACCAGAAGAATTCAAAGAGCTGAAGCCATTTTGGAATAGAAGAGGGTATTCGCCGATCAAAGACGTCGTATGCGCATTTTCTTGGAAAGAAATAGGCATGAGTGAAGAAACGGAAAAACCGCTGCAATGTTGGGAGAAAAGTCTGTAATGAGGGTTACAAGCCTCGCATACGCTTTTTTAGAATGGAAGTCCTTTGATGAGTATGCTGAATACATCAAAGGGCTCGTTCAAAAACAAAGCTGCGATCTCCTTATACTCCCTGAATATGCCGGGCTTGAGTTGCTTTCTTTATCAGGTACGATCGAGTATGAAGCTGCAGCGTCCTACTTTGATGCATACCTTGCTCTCTATTCAGAATGTGCAAAAACAAATGGAATCCATATTGTTGCTGGATCTATCCCTCATCTAAAAAATGGAAAGCTCTACAATATCTCTCCTTTTTTGTATCCAGATGGGACCCATCGGCTTCAATACAAAACGATCCTCACTCCTTTTGAACATGAGAGAAATGTTCAAAAAGGAGAAGATCTAGGTGTTATCGATACCGATTTTGGGAAAATTGCCGTTGCGATTTGCTACATGGTTGAATTCCCATTGATAATACGGCGATACGCTGAAAAGGGGGCGAAGCTCATTCTTTGTCCTAGCTATACCGATGATTGGTATGGGTATAATCGCGTGGCTATTGGTGCTCGTGCCCGCGCGCTGGAAAACCAATGCTATGTTGCTGTAAGTGCCCTTAATGGAGATTTTCCTTGGATTGATGAGAGTGCGCGTGGAAAAGCGCTCATTGCAGCACCACCTGATATTGGAATGCCTGAAAATGGGATTCTTGAAGAACATGAGCAAGCTGCATCAGTTATGCTCGATTTTGACCTGTTGCATCGCATAAAAAAAGAAGGTGCAGTTCGAACTTTTACCGATTGGGAACTGAGCAAATGAAACGAATAGAAGAACATACCTACGAAAAACAGCAATTCATTGGAGAGGATTTTAGAGCGAGTGCTTTTCTATCGGTTACGTTCAAAAATTGTATGTTCTCAGAATGTAAAGTAGAGGGAATGCGCCTCCAAGATGTTGTATTCGAAGGGTGTAAAATTGTGGGAGTTGGTTTTCACCTCTGTGATCAAAACCCATTTTTCACCTTCAAAGCAAAAGACACCATTTTTATGGGGTGTAATTTTGCGGGGTGCAAAATGAAGGGGTTCAAGGCGATTGATTGTCGCTTCGAGGGATGCCACTTTTCCGAGACAAATCTCGAAGAGGCAGTGTTTACCGGATCAATATTTAGAGAGAGTCCTATGCACCATTGTGACCTTCGAAAAGCAGATTTCCAAGGGGTTGAAGGATACTCCATTGACCCTCGTGTGAATAAAATACAAAAGGCAAAATTTTCTCTGCCAGAAGCTGTCACTCTGTTGCAATGTTTTGACATAAAAATTAGTTAAAAAATGGGTGTAAAAATGGAATTAATCATTTTTGGAAACGTTCAAACTGTACTCGATGGGATTTCAGATAAAAAAACAAAAGAAATAGATCTTTCAACGATCCCCTTTGCACTTGGTGCAGGGCTTTATGCGGATAAAGACTTTGGGGAAACAATCGTTGTTAATGGGATTGCGCATGTACACACAGTCGATGGCGTTCGATCATATGACAAAACGCTAGACACGCCATTCCTTATGGGGTTTTCACAAAAACCATCAGAGAGAGTTGAACTACAAAATGAAAAAACCATCGATCAATTTTACACAGACCTCCTTGCAAAGCACCCAGAAGGGGTTGTTTTATATGCAGAAGTAACCTTTTCAAAATTAGAAGCCGCCTTCTTAAAAAAATCCCCTGTGTATGAAGAAAACTGTAATCTGAAAAAAGAAGAATACTGGCAGGAATATTCAGCTCAAAATGTACAAGGTACCCTCGTTGGAATTATAGCAAAAAAAGCGTACAAAGAGGGGTTTTATGTGAATCCGAATGACAAAGGGACACTGCTTTCTCATACGCATGTTTTATGTGAAAATAAAGCATACCATCTCTTGACACAGTCAGTCCTTTCAGAAGGAAAATTCTCAATTGCGCCGATCGAGGATGTGCGATTACGTTCGTGAGAAAAACTGTTATTAGCCGGTGAATCTTCCATACTTTAATAAAATGTATCTACGAATCATCAGGACGATAAGAACCGTTGTCATAATCGCCAGAACAATTCCTGCACAGAAAAAGGCATCATCAAAAGCGGCCACATGTGCTTGGCGTTGCACAAGTGAAGTGATTTCTTGATAGGACAGCTCTTGACCAGCATTCTTAGGAGCGCCCATTGCTGTGCGGAAATGGGTTGATAGGTTTGAAGCAGCCTCCTGGAAAGCTGGACTTTGATAATTCACCATATCCCCGAAACGACTGAAGTGAAAGTCTTGTCGTTGAGTGATAATAATCCCTAAAATATTACTCGAAAATGCGGCTCCCATTTGCCGAAGGATAGTGAGCATAACAGTTGCCTTTGCTAACTCTAACTTCGATTCTTTTGGAATACGTGAAAGACCGAGAGAAGTTACCGGACCTAGCGCAACTCCGATCCCAACACCTCGAACAAGCAGGAGTGAATAGAGGTCTGAATGATCACTATAAATAGTAAAATTGTGATTCATAAAACAGCTTATTGTAAGCAAGATAAGCCCGATTGCCGAGGGCCAACGAATACCAATATAATCCGATAAAAGACCAGTAATTGCCCCAGAAACACCAATGGCAAGTCCAAAAACAGCAAAATGATTGCCGACTTGGCTATTAGGCCAAAGAAGGTCATCATGCAGAACTTGTGAAAAGAAAACTGGAGTTCCAAAAACAATGCCACCAATGATAAACATTCCGATAGCAGCAAGAAGAAACGGCCTCACTGTGAATTGCTTCAGTAAAAACAATGGGTGCTCTTCAGTAAGTTCAAAGTAAATAAAAGCCATAAAGCCTGCGAGTAAAACGGCTCCGTGTGAAACCGTATACAAAGAATACCATCCTTGTGTATTCCATGGGGCTTTTACATTCATAGTGAGAAGCAGTGCAGCAAAAATAACGACCAAAAACGAAATATAACCTGGATAATCGAATGGGCTGACAGCCCTTGTCTTCGTCTCTCTAAAAAAAAGGCAAATACCTAGAAGTCCAATCATACCAATGAGAAAAATAATAAAAAAAATCCACTGAAAGGCGTGTTCTTGTGAAAAAATGCCCCCTAAGATAGAACCAAAAGCGAACCCTCCTCCGAATCCTACCGCTGTATACAATGACAAAGCAAGCGGAAGGAGTTTCCTTTCAAACGTAAATGCAAGAATACTTATTGACTGTGGCATAAGGATTCCAGTACCCGCCCCTCCGAGCATTCTCCAGACGAGAAGCAGGGGGTAGGAATCAGTAAAACAGATTAACAAGTTTGCAATAAAAAAAATGGCGCACCCAAGAAAGAACGTATATTTAAACCCATATTCCACACCTAAACGAGCCGAAATAGGAACCGTTGTCGCAAGCATCATGAGGTAAGATGTCGTTATCCAGTCAGTCTCTGTGACACCAAGGCTATAATACCCTTGAATATCTGGAGTTGAAATATTCACACCGACAGATGCAAAAAGTGCTGTCTCGGTAATGAGTAGAATTACGACAAGAACAAGCCACTTTTGGAGGGGATGTCCCTCTGGAAAAAGGGAAAAATCAAGATACCTATGAAACAATCTTCTCATGAGCGTACGCGAATAGACACCTCAGCAGACATTCCTGGAAGAAGATAGAGCGGTTGGTTCTCTGGAAAATTAGGAGGGCGTTCAATGGTAATTTTAATCGGAATCCGTTGAGAAACCTTTGTGTAATTTCCTGTCGCATTATTCTGTGGCAGAAGATTGAACTGTGATGCGGCGGCTGCTTTTATCACAAATACCTTCCCACGGAATGAGTACTCTGGATATGCGTCGATCGAGATCTCTACTTCATCTCCAATTCGAACATTTTGAATCATCTTCTCATCAAGCCGAGCCAACACCCAAATATTATCCAAATCATACATGGTAAACATCGTTTGCCCTGGATTCATCACATCACCTGCAAGCACCCAACGCTTTGCAATATATCCGTTTCTAGGGGCCAAAACGATGGTGTGAAGCAGGTGCGCATTAATCACACCAAGTTCTGTTCTGGAAAGCTCAAGCGCGCTTTCAGCTCGAACGACAGAGGCTTCAGCCATTTTAAAATTCTTCTCATGGTGATCGTATTCCTGACCAGAAATAATGTTATCTCTGATTCCTTTTTCGGCTCTAAAAAAATCATTTCTTAGTTTTTCGAAATGAGCGACTTGGTAGGCTAGCTCAGCTTCTTGTTGTATTATTCGAGCCTCTGCCTCCACTTTTTTAGAAAGGAGAATACTGTCATCAAGTTGTGAAATCAATTGACCTCTTGTAACAAAATCGCCTTCATCAACTTCAAGGGTAATGATTCGAGCCAAAATATCAGGGCTTAAATCAACAAAGAATCCTTCTATCTCTGCATCATTAGTCCATACATATTTACCTCGTTCATGCAGCAAATAGGCAACAGGAAGTCCGATAATTGCCAGCACAACAAGGCCGAGGATAACATACCCCGTCCACGATCGTTTCTTTATTGGCTGGTTTTCAGCTGCATTACTGTTTTGATTCTGTTCCATCCTCTTCATATCCTCCAGTAGCATGTAATAGACCATAATAGGATCGTATCACATCAAACTCTGCTTCGATCTCAGCGGTCATCGCTTGAATGAGACCATTCACTGAAATTTGAAAATCAAAAATATCTATATAGCCAACCTCAAGCTGCTCTTTTGCTTGCTCAAGTGTTTGTATTGCGAGTGTATTATTCGATTTTGCAGTTACAAAACTCGCAATAGCTTCTTCAAGTCCGTGAATCTCGGATCGGACCTCTTGTAAGAGATTTTGTCTCTCTTTATCCAGCTTCCATTCCGCTGCGTTCCGCTTGTGTTTTGCTTGTGAAACCCGACTCTCTCGACCAAAGCTATCAAAAATTGTCCAAGAAAAATTAAGGCCAACACCCGCATCAAAGCGCATATTGTCAAATCGGCTTGAAGGATAAAAATCGAAAGGGTCAGGGATGCCACCGACATTAAACTTTGCAGAAAGAGAGGGGAGGTACGCGCCGTATGCTTCCTTCACTTTTTTTTGAGCAATAGAGAGTTCTGTTTCCATTTTATGGATAATGGGATTGTGTGCCATAGCCAGCTTAGTTAAAGAAGCTATCTCAGGATGAGAGTACAAACGGGCCATAATACCTCTTTCTTTTCCTGGAAACGAAGGTGTGAAAATTGGTCCGTGTTGAGTATTTCCTGAAAACAGCGTTCTCGTTGTTTCAACACGAGAAGCTATCGATGGGATATTCTGAAGGGGGATTGTGTTTTCCGTGACAATAAGGTCAACTTCTCCAGGTAAAAAACCCAAAAAATTTGCGAGTGCATCGAGATCATCTTTCAGTACTCGAATCTGTTTATAGTAAACCTGCATAGCATTCGAAACGGCAACAAGGCTCTGGTTCACATTATACTCGATAGAAGTGCCTATTTGGTATCTATCTTCCATCTGTTGTGCAAGTTGTTTGAGCAGGAGGACGTGTTCTTCTGCGGCCTCGATCATATGGTAATCGGTAACTATTTTATAATACTGCGAGCGGACAGCAAAAAGGACATCGTTTTCAGCACTTTTATACAAATCATTCACAAGTTGAATGCCGTACTCAGCTAGGACCAGTCCGTAGTATGTATTTGAGTCGAAAATTTCCTGAGACAATTGAATGTGGGTTAAGAAATTACTTTTTGATTGAGACTGAATATTTTCAACGGTATCTCTGTACATATAGTACTTAATCTTCAAGTCGGGTAACCATTTTGAAAGGCGTTCTATCTTATATGCTTTTGCGGCTTCAACAGTTTGAGAGAGTTCAAGGAGTAATCTATTTTGCTTGAGCGCAATAGACTCTGCTTCAGCCAAAGAAAGCTGAATCGTTTCGCTGAATGCGAAAAAAGTGCAGCATACTAAGAATATTCGAATCAACATCAACCGTTCCCTCTGTAGTTTTCAATACAGTAAAAAATAATTTATGTACAAGACAGAAGAGGGAGTAAAAATAACAAGAACTACTTCAGCGAAATAAACGCGGAAACTTGGTTCAGCGTAAGATGTGGGATAGATGTTTCATCAAAAATCTTTGCGGTCCATGTGACAGTATGCTCAATTGGATCATATGATGGGGAATAGACCTCAAAGATATCAATCGCATGTGATTCATTATACTCATTTTGGTACGAAAGGAGCACATTAAATTGACGAGGGGATAAATTAGTAAAACGAATAAGAAAATCATTCGTTGGAATGAGCATAGGAAGTCCATCAGCACCTGGAGGAACTTGGAGTAGGTGTGGTTCTACGTTATAAAAAACCAGACTGTACGTTGAGAGTTCGTTATGATCGATAGAAAGATCTGCATGGCTTGCGAGAAGTACATATATCCTATTCGGGCGAATCCCTGTAAAACCCATTGCAACAAAAATTCCAACAAAGAGGACGAAAATTGTAAAACCAATCTTTGTTCGGAAAATGGAAAGAATCGTTTTCATAGGACACCATCTGTATGAATCAAAGTATAAATCGCCTGTTACATTGTTGCAAAAAGCTTTTCACAAACGAGTAAAAAAAAATTGCTACTCGCTTATACTTGCTCGTTGAAATGTCATGTGTGATGGAAGTACAAGTTCAGTTCTAAAAATGGGTTGTATTAACACATTAACATTCTCAATTGAAAAATCGAGAATATGTCCTCCTGTTTTCCCATCAGAAGAAATGAATCCAAAATCAAACTGATTGTCAAACGTAGGTGCCAAATAGCGGGGAGTAAAAAAACCGACGACAGTTCCTTTTACATCATACAATGTAAATTCATTTTGGTCTTTTTTTGCCTCTTCAAGTGTGTTGAATGGAGGCTTCTGTTCTCTTAATACACGTATCTTTACTCGAGGGAAAACACCTTGGATTTTAAGTGCATAAAAATTGTTATGCGACGGAAACTGTTGTAGCAGCCTTTTTGTAATGTGTGAGAATCCTTTTTCCTTACGCATAATAAAATGGTTTTCAGGATTAAACTGCACAACACGGGCGTATGGACAGGTATCGGTTGGATTTATCTTACCCGCTTTCCCTGAAGTTTCAATATGATAAAAATGGCCATCCACTGCGACCATTTCCCCTTTAAGACCATCGATAACTCCGAGGCCGAGTGAGCCCTTTTGCATGACGTCTTGGTAGGTATATTCTGCGTCAAAAACGCCAGCATGTAGAGCGTTCATAGTTGAGATTTGATAAATCGATGCTAAACTATCTGGTGTTTCTGCCCCTAAACATGCGGCGCACAAAAAACCAAAAGCAAAAAAGAAAGTTTTCATTACATTATTGCCCGCGTTTTCTTACACTTCCTTTCGGCATACCAGTTTAAAGAATTTATTGTAAAAAAAAACTTATCACGTCACAAAGAAGAGAGAGGATAAATACGTTTGTGAGGACAAAAAACAATGTATAAAGACATACAACGCCATCCTAAACATCCCTTTCGAGCGCGTGCGGTCATTGCACTGATAATGTTGGCGCTTTCATTCATTGGTCTTGTCATCACAGATATTAAACGGCAGGGAGCGCTTACCTACTGGCAAATTATGGTGCCTGTATTTGCCGTACTTTGTTTAGGTCTTTCATTCTATATTAGACAAACAGTTGATGTGATACGGCCGATCAGTATTTGGCATGAAATACTTCATTGGATTGGTTTAGGAGGAAGTGTTTGTCTTGTTTGGTTTTATGTTCACCTAGGGACAATTGGAAGATTTGAGGCAGGGCTTTTTGTGTTAACGCTGCTTGCTTTGACAACGTTTCTTGTTGGAATCTATGTTGACTACTCATTTCTCATAATTGGACTTATGCTAGGCCTCTTTGCTGGAGCTGCAGCCTTCGTTGAAGAATACCTTTTTTCGATCATGCTTCCTTTAACTATTGTTGTTGGTGCTGGGCTCTATTTCTTCATACGATATAGACATAAACACCATCAGGGTGCTCAAGATGAGAGCAAATGACCTCTTCACGGTTGAGGACTATCTAAAAACCTTTCGTCCATCCAAAGAATCGATAGAATCATCGATTTCATTACTTTTGCACCATGCGGAACAGTTGTTGGAGCTTGCTGCTGCCTTTATTCAAGATGGGGGACAGTATGCTGAGCATAGAGAAGTAGAAAATGATATGCTCGATACAGCTATACAAAAAACGCAAAGAGCTATCGAATCAATACTGATAGCGGAAGGAATACTCGAATGCAGCATCATGGCTCACGAAACGGCTCAATCGAAAATGCACAAAACCTTGCTTAATCTCAAAGAAAAAATACGAAAATTGGGTGTGGAAGAAACATACGAGCCTGAGGAAATTCACTTTGCAGTAAGCAGAACGAAACACTTCGGAATTGAAGACTTTGACCAGCATCCAGTTGTCTACAACTCAGATGACTAAGTACTGCTATTGTTCAGCGTGATGTTGTGACGTAAACCCTAAGGCTGTCAAAAAAAAACCTTCAACTTCTCAAAGAACGACTTTTTCTTTGGAGAATTCTTTGGGTTTTCAAGCTTATGGAATTCTTCGAGCAGTTTTTTCTGTTCTGAACTCAAATTAACAGGTGTTTCGATTGAGATATGAACGAGTAAATCACCTTTTCCATGTCCATGAACATTCGGCATACCCTCACTTCGGATCCGAAGTACTTTTCCTGACTGTGTTCCTTCAGGAACAGAAACCTTGCATGTCTTTCCAGTTAATGTAGGGATCTCTTTCTTCGCTCCTAAAGCAGCTTCAGAGAAACTGATTGGAACCTGAATATGAAGGTCATCGCCATCTCTCTCGAAAAACTCGTGGGCTTGGACTCGGACATAGACAAAAAGATCACCTGGAGGACCTCCGTTCTCGCCGGCATCGCCGTAGCCGCCCATTTTAATTCTCATTCCATCATCGATTCCTGCTGGAATATGAATAGAAACGCGCTCTTTCCGTTTTTCTTTTCCGGTACCGTGGCATGTTCCACATGGGTTGGTAATCATTTTACCTGCTCCGTGACACTGAGGGCAGGTTGTAGACATAGAGAAAAAACCGCGAGTTTGATGAATTTGTCCAGCGCCAGCACAGGTTGGGCATGTTCTAATGTCGCTTTCTGATTTTGCGCCACTGCCATTACATGCTTTACACGATGCATGAATAGAGATTGATAACTCCTTATCAATACCGCGAGCTGCTTCTTCAAAAGAAATAGTAATCGATGCTTTTTTGCTCATTCCCTGGCGAGGGTAGTTTCCTCCCTGTCCGCCTTGACCCTCAAAGCCAAAAATCGAATCAAAGATGGATTCGCCTCCGCCGCCTCCGCCTCCGAAAGCACCCATAAAAGTGCGGAGCGCGTCTTCCATTGAAGAAAATCCTTGAGCGCCTGTAGGGCCACCCATTCCACCTTTAAAGGCATCGGGGCCGTATTGATCATACATCTGGCGTTTCTTTTCATCGGAAAGAACTTCGTATGCCTCAGAAATCTCTTTAAACTTTTTTTCGGCGTCGCTGTTATCGGGGTTTTTGTCGGGGTGGTATTTCACCGCAAGCTTACGGTACGCCTTTTTGATTTCTTCTTTAGTTGCGCCTTTAGAAAGACCTAGAACTTGATAGTAATCGCTCATAATACGTTTGGGTTAGTTGAGACTTCGGTGCTGATTGTAGCACTTAGAAAAGTTTCATAAAAGAAAAAATTAGCAAATGAATCTTTTGAGTGCTAATGGAGCGAACGTGTGAACTATTTCGCTCCAGAAACTCGATGCCCTATCGGCTTACTTTTTTCAGTTTATACTTAAGAGCAGCCTTAGACTTTGCACGTGCTTTCACAGAAGGCTTATCGTAGAATCGGTGTGCTTTTGCAGCGCGCATGATTCCTTCTTTATCAAGCTTTTTCTTCAGAGCTCGGAGTGCTTTTTCAATGCTTTCACCAGTTCGAACTTTAACACTAGGCATGAATATAAATCCCTTAATACATCAATTCATATAGGCCTAAAATTCTACATAGGGGAGAGATATTAATCAATAATTTTCAAACCCTTCTCGCTCAAAGCGCTGAAAAAATCGTATAATTTTTATTTTACGCCAGTAAACTGACTCGTTTATGGAGTCGTTAAATAGTTAATAGAAAGGCGCATAGGGTCGATAAAGCGCTTTCTTTTTACTGCAGTCGTCGCAGAGTGGTAGAGGTGGGATGGATCAAGCGTTGCCCGTTCTAAACGCGCTATCGTTGAATCTCCTGTGATGCAATGGAGCTCTTCTGGAAGTTCTTCTTTCGGTACAAGGTGTGGCATAGAGTGGAAGGTATATTTTTCACCAGCCTTAATCCCTTGAAGGGTGTAGTATCCATGCCGTTTTCCGTCGCTGACTACAACAAAAGTACCATCGTTTTTGGGGATATACTTAGCGAGACTGCAAAAAGAAACAAGGGGACACTTACTCGCATATGCGAGCGTCTTTGCCGCCATCACGCCAATTCGCGTTCCGGTGAATGAACCGGGGCCATTCCCAATCGAGATTGCGTCTAGCTGAGTCGGTCGCAAATTATTTTTTTGCAAAAGTTCAATAAGTGTAGGGAGCAGAGATTGAGACTGTTTTCTCTCAGGGTCTAAGCGGATTACATCTTGAGTTGCCGGAGTATAGAGGGCTACAAAAGAATTATTATCGGATGTGTCAATAATGAGAATATTCATTGATCACCCCTTTTGTCTATCAGTTCAAATGAGTAGGGACGGACCCTAGTTTGCGCTTTCGATAACTATTCAAAACCAAAGGTTGAATCGTTATCGGCATATATAATATACAAAAACGAATATATACCAAAGGAAAGAATCACCCTGTTGGGCTCAAGATATTCTTACTGGAAAATAAGGATATTTCTTGATAGGATATAACGTTAAATTATTGTGGGGTCCTGTGGACGAAGAAGATAGAGATTCTGAATTCGAAGAGCACGATGAAGAGACATCACTCGAGCATCAAATTGATAGTGATATTGAGAAACTGATAGATACCAAGCAGCAACAGCAGGCAGAAGAAAAATTTCCAGATGACTTGTATATTGTTCCGCTGACAAGACGCCCCTTCTTTCCAGGAATGGCAGCGCCACTTGTTATAGAAACGGGGCCGTACTACGAAATACTCAAAATGGTGGCGAAAGGGGAGCAAAAAGTGCTCGGCTTATTCCTTACCAAAGACGAGCATGCCAACATCTACGAAATAACACACAACGATTTATACCAGGTTGGTGTCGCCGCAAGTATTTTACGTATTGTTCCACTTGAACAAGGTGGAGCTCAAGTCGTTCTTAATATGGAGCGACGGGTTAAAATCGACAAACCTATGAAAGGGAAACACCTCAGAGCTCGGGTTACCTACCACGAAGATGAGGTTCCAGACAGGCAGTCGAAAACAATTAAAGCGTATTCGATAAGTATTATTACCACGATCAAAGACCTGTTGAAGTTGAACCCTCTTTTTAAAGAAGAGTTACAAATCTTTCTTGGGCACTCTGATTTCACAGAGCCAGGAAAACTTGCCGATTTTGCGGTTGCGTTGACAACAGCGGGAAGAGAAGAATTGCAGGATGTCTTAGAAAGTTTTGATTTGCTTTCTAGAATTGATAAAACACTCATCCTTCTTAAAAAAGAACTCGATCTGAGTAAACTTCAGAGCAGTATCAATCAAAAAATCGAAGCGACAATCTCGAAAACGCAACGGGAATTTTTCTTGCGAGAACAGCTCAAGACAATCAAGAAAGAGCTTGGGATCGAAAAAGATGATAAGACCTGTGACATCGAAAAATTTGAAGAGCGAATCAATGAACGACATGTTCCTGATGACGTTATGCACGTTATTGATGAAGAAATTGAAAAGCTCAATGTGCTCGAGGTGCAATCTGCAGAGTATGCCGTATGTCGTAACTACCTCGATTGGTTAACCATTGTTCCATGGGGAATGACAAGTGAAGAATGCCACGAATTAAAGCGTGCTGAAAAGGTGCTTGCAGAAGACCACTACGGCCTTGAGGATATTAAGGAACGTATTCTCGAATTTATTGGAGTTGGCAAACTCTCTGGTGGCGTCAAAGGAAGCATCATATGTCTCGTTGGTCCTCCAGGGGTTGGTAAAACAAGTATCGGGAAGAGCATTGCACGTGCACTCGATAGAAAATTCTACCGGTTTTCTGTTGGAGGTATGCGTGATGAAGCAGAAATTAAAGGACATAGAAGAACATATATCGGTGCGATGCCCGGTAAAATGATTCAAGCGTTAAAAGCATGTCAAACTATGAATCCAGTAATCATGCTTGATGAAGTTGATAAAATGGGATCGAGCTTTCAAGGCGATCCAGCATCAGCACTACTTGAAGTACTTGATCCAGAGCAAAACAAGGACTTTCTCGACCACTACCTCGATGTTCGATGCGATCTTTCGAACGTTCTTTTTATCGTTACAGCGAACGTACTGGATACTATCCCAGGTCCACTGAAAGACAGGATGGATATCCTTCGTCTTTCTGGGTACATCCTCGAAGAGAAAGTGCAAATTGCAAAAAAATACTTGGTGCCAAGAGCGAGAAAGTCAATGGGACTGAAAGCAAACCAAGTGGCATTTACCGATGCAGCACTTCGCGGAATTATCGATGGGTATGCCCGGGAATCGGGTGTTCGATTTTTTGAACAGAACATCAAAAAAATACTCAGAAAAGTAGCTGTGCAAATTGTTCGAGATCAGGAAAAGAAAGGGATTGTTAAGAAACGTTCTTCTAAAAAAGTAACGATTACAGACAAAAACCTTGATGAGTACTTGAAAAAGCCAATGTATACTTCTGATAGATACTACGACAGACCTCCTGTCGGTGTATGTATGGGACTCGCATGGACCGCACTTGGTGGAGCGACACTTTATGTTGAAACCTCCAAAACTCCTAGTGAGAAAACAACAATGAAGTTGACAGGTCAAGCTGGCGATGTGATGAAAGAATCGGCGCAAATTGCGTGGTCATTCCTTCACTCAAAAAAACGAGAATTCGCTCCAAAAATTGAGTTTTTTGAAAAAAGTGAAGTACATATTCACATTCCAGAGGGAGCAACACCCAAAGATGGTCCATCGGCTGGTATTACCATGACGACGGCGCTTCTTTCACTCCTGCTCGATGAACCAGTGAAGCCAGACCTTGCAATGACAGGGGAATTGACACTGACTGGGAAAGTGCTTCCGATTGGTGGGCTGAAAGAAAAGCTTATAGCTGCCCGACGTTCTGGTGTAAAAACACTTATTTTCCCAGACGAAAACCAACGGGATTATGATGAGCTCCCAGCGTACTTGAAAAAAGGACTAAAAGTTCACTTTGTTGGGTACTACAACGAAGTGTACCACATTGCATTTGAGAAAAAGGTGACAAAGAAAAAAAGACGATGAAGACTTGGGAAGAAGAGCACAATACACAGGTCGTTCCGCCTGAAGAATTAGGTGTACTTGTAGAAAAACTGCGAGCGCAAGGTAAAACGATAGTGACCGTTAATGGGTCATTTGATGTGCTGCACGCGGGGCATTTGCACCAGCTTTTTGAAGCGAAACAACAAGGTGACGTGCTCATTTGTGCACTCAATACTGATGAGTCGATCAAAACCTATAAATCAGAAGATAGGCCCATTGTTCCTTTAAAATATCGTCTTCAGATGATAAGTGCACTCCGCTTTGTTG
>Ga0070728_10004427_pt1 | contig 14616 bp, 17 predicted proteins | sample tdDd471_FD_66723 | JGI IMG/M metagenome (GOLD analysis project Ga0070728, IMG submission 66723) | Marine sediment microbial communities from the Atlantic coast under amendment with organic carbon and nitrate - tdDd47.1 | ecosystem: Environmental > Aquatic > Marine > Coastal > Sediment | place...
CGACCTGCGTAAGCGACATGAAACCGAAGTCGATAGCGGTTTCGCTGGCGAGGACCACCGACTGGGTAAATTGCGTCAGCCGTTTCTGGGTCTGCGAACCGACGATTGCATCGATGACCAGAGAGGTTCCGGCGGCGAACACGCCGACGCCCACGACCACTGCCAGAAACTGGGCGAACGCCGATCGGCTACCGGGAAAATGGTCCGCGGCGAAGAGTCTCGTTCCTCGTAACCAGGATAGGACGCCCATGGAACCGACAAATAGCGGACAAGGCTAAACAATCGGTCAACAAGGAATTAGGTAGTTTTACTAGGGTATTGGCAAGACAGGGCTTTTACGCGCACGTCAACAAGCGCTCAGACGGCGACGCCGGTCTCGGCCATCTGCTCGATCCGGTCGACCGCGTCGACGACCGCGTCGAAGGTCAGCATGGTCGACGCGTGGCGGGCCTTGTAGTCGCGCACCGGTTCGAGATAGCGGCAGTCGCTCCACTTGCCCTGGGGCGGCGGCCCGTTCTCCTTGAGCATCCTGAGCATCGTCTGGCGCAACTCGCGCAGTTCCGCCGCGGTCGAGCCGATGACGTGGTCCGCCATGATCGCCGAGGAGGCCTGACCGAGCATGCAGGCCTTGACCTCGTGGGCGAAATCGGTGACCCGGCCGTCGGTCATGCAAAGATCGACGACGACGGTGGAGCCGCACAGCCGCGAATGCGCCTTGGCGGTCGCGTCCGGCGCTTCGAGCCGGCCGATCCGGCCGATATTGCCTGCCAGTTCGAGAACCTTGGCATTGTAGACGTCGTCCATCATCGAAGCGGCCTTTCGGCAGATAACGGTTTCCACCGGTTTTCCTTGCCCTTATATAAAGGCTCGAAACATGGTTTGCCAACACGGCCGCGCCGGCGCGCGCGAGACAGGGGAAGAATCCGGTTTCCCCGGGACGGAACGAATGAAGATGGGCCACGACAGCGACGGCGGGGACGAAAACGCCGCCGTCGACACGATCGCAAAGAAACTCCACCTGGCGGATGAGTCCGCCGGCCGGCCGAGCGCGGAAGAAGCCGAGCGCGCCGTCAGGACGCTGATCGCCTGGTGCGGCGACGATCCCGACCGCGAGGGCCTCGTCGACACCCCGCGCCGGGTCGCCGCCGCCTATCGGGAACTGTTCGCCGGCTACATGCAGGATCCGGCGGAGTTTCTCGGTCGCACCTTCGAGGAAATCGGCGGTTACGACGACATGATCCTGCTCAGGGACATCTCGTTCTATTCCCATTGCGAACACCACATGCTGCCCTTCGTCGGCAAGGTGCACATCGCCTACTATCCCAGGCAGGGGGTGGTCGGGCTGTCGAAGCTCGCCCGCGTCGTCGAGATGTACGCCAAGCGCCTGCAAACCCAGGAGAACATGACCGCGCAGATCGCCGGCGCCATCGACGAGGGCCTGCGCTCGCGCGGCGTCGCGGTGCTGGTCGAGGCGACCCATCAATGCATGGCGATGCGCGGCATCAAGAAGGAAGGCGTGTCGACGACGACCACGCGTTTCACCGGCGTGTTCAGGACCGATGCCGAGGAGCGCCGCCGGTTCATGTCGATGGTCGGCGCCGCCGCAAGCTGACGCGACCCGGGATACCAGATGTTTTCCCCTCCGCTCGACAAGGCCGCGCAGGAGACCGGCACCGTGTTCGCGCCGCGCTTCGACGCGAACGGGCTTCTCACCTGCGTGACCGTCGACGCGGAGACCCGCGAGGTACTGATGGTCGCCTTCGTCAACGAAGAGGCGCTGTCGGCGACGCTCGAGACCGGCGTGATGCACTACTGGAGCCGGTCGCGCGGCGAATTGTGGAAGAAGGGCGAGACCAGCGGCCAGATCCAGACCCTGGTCGAGCTTCGCACCGACTGCGACCAGGACGCACTCGTCGCCCTGGTAACCGTCGGCGGCGACGGCGGCGCCTGCCATGTGGGCTACAGGAGCTGCTTCTATCGCACCGTCGAGCGCGACGCGGAGAGCGGCGGGATCACGCTCCGCTTCCGCGACGAGCCGCTGCACGGGGGCTGAGCCGTCGCGTCCGGCCCGGCCGCATCAGAATTCCCTAGGGGAACCTCCGCTGGCAAGTCCACCGATAATGTGATGTACTTCCCGGATACGGGGAGTTGCGTAATGGACAGTCGTTTTCATCTGGTGATGATCAAGCCGTCCCACTACGACGACGACGGCTACGTCATCCAGTGGTATCGCTCCTATATTCCGTCGAACACGCTGGCCGCGATGAACGGCATCGCGCTCGATTGCAAGCAGCGCAACGTGCTCGGCGACGGCACCGATCTGGTGCTTTCGACCTATGATGAGACCAATTCCGTCATCGACGTCGAGAAGATCGTCGCCGGCCTGCCCCCCGAGCCGACCGCGTCGCTGATCGTTCTCGTCGGCGTCCAGTCCAACCAGTTTCCGCGCGCCATGGACCTCGCCCGTCGCTTCCGCTCGCTCGACCGCCAGGTGGCGATCGGCGGCTTCCACGTCTCGGGCACCCTGTCGATGCTCGATGGCATCCAGCCGGAGGTGCAGGAGGCGCTCGATCTCGGCATCTCGATCTATGCCGGCGAGGCCGAAGACCGGCGCCTCGACCAGGTCCTCACCGATGCGATGGCGGGCGCGCTGAAGCCCATCTACAATTACATGGACGACCTTCCCGCCCTCAACGACCAGCCGATCCCGATCCTGCCGGCCAAGCACATCCAGGGCACCGCCGGGATGCATTCGTCCTTCGATCTCGGCCGCGGCTGCCCGTTCCAGTGCTCGTTCTGCACCATCATCAACGTCCAGGGGCGCAAGTCGCGCTTCAGGACGCCGGAGGATCTCGAGAAGATCGTCCGCGACAACTACGCGCAAGGCATCAAGCGCTTCTTCATCACCGACGACAATTTCGCCCGCAACAAGGACTGGGAGAAGTTCTTCGACAAGCTGATCGAGCTGCGCCAGGGCGAGAAGATGAACATCAAGTTCGTCATCCAGGTCGACACCCTGTGCCACCGGATCGCCAATTTCATCGAGAAGGCCGGCCGGGCCGGCGTCACCCGGGTTTTTATCGGGCTCGAGAACATCAATCCCGACAACCTGATGGCGGCGCAGAAGAAGCAGAACCGCATCGTCGAATATCGCGAGATGCTGCAGGCGTGGAAGAAGATCGGCGCGGTGACCTATGCCGGCTACATCCTCGGCTTCCCCGCCGACACCTACGATTCGATCATGCGCGACATCGAGATCGTAAAGCGCGAGTTGCCGCTCGACCTGCTGGAATTCTTCTTCCTGACGCCGCTGCCGGGCTCGCAGGATCACAAGACGATGGTCGAGAACGGCATCTGGACAGACCCGGATCTGAACAAGTACGACCTCAACCACCGCGTCTCCCACCATTCGAAGATGAGCGACGAGGAATGGGAGCGCGTCTACCGCGACGTCTGGGACCGCTACTATTCGCCCGAGCACATGAAGACGGTGATGCGCCGCCAGGCGACGACCGGCCGGTCCTTCGGCAACATCCTGTTCCTGATGACCCTGTTCAAGGGCTCGGTGAAGATTGAGGGCGTGCATCCGCTCGAGGGCGGCTTCCTCCGCCGCAAGAGCCGCCGCGACCGCCGCCCGGGCCTGCCGGTGGTGCCGGTCTGGCGCTTCTATCCGGCCTATTGGTGGGAGACGCTGGCCAAGCAATTTCGCTGGTTCGGCATACTGGCGAAGATCTGGCCCGAATACCGCCGCCTGAAACGCGATCCCGAGCGGACATCCTATACCGACATCGCCATCGAGCCGGTCGAGGGCGAGGCGATGGCGTCGCTCGACCTGATCGCGGAGACCCGCGGCGGCAAGGGCGCGCTCGAGAAACAGCGCTCCGACGCCGAGCGGCGCGCCAAGGCGCGGGCGGTCTGACGGGTATGCGAACTCTTCGGCGGAGCGGCCTTAGCCTCGCGGTTCTGGTTCTCGGTCTTGCGCTGTTCCACGCCCCGGCGGTGGCGCAGCCGCGCCAGCCGGATGCGGCGCCGACGACCCCGGATACGCAGATCCCCGAGGACGAGAACGACGAGGCGCGGTTCTGGGCCGGCGTCAAGGACAATCCCGACCCGGGCGTCATCCGCTCCTATCTCGAAAAGTATCCCGACGGCCGCTTCGCCGGGCTCGCCCGCCTGAGGCTGGCGGAACTCGAGAGCAAGGCGCGAAAGCCCGACGACGGCCCCACCGGCACGGACAATGCCGACGGATCGGCCGGACCCGGCCCGACCGGCCCCACCCTGCTCAAGGTCTTCGGCCGTTGGTCGATCTATTACTATTCCTCCGACGCCCTGACCCTGTGCTTCATCCAGGCGGATTCGAGCGATTCCGAAGGCGATGCCGGAGGCGGCCGGCGGTTCTATTTCAACATCTCGAATTTCGTGAAAACCGCCGACAACCGGCTGATCCAATTTCAGCCGAGCATCATCAACCGCCGGAACTTCAGGACCAAGAGCACCGTCAGGGTCCGCGTCGGCCGGCGCGCCTTCGACTTCTTCACCCAGACCAACAGCGCCTGGATCGACGACGTGCGCGACGAGGCCGCGATGATCGCCGAGATGCGCGACGCCGACGCCATCGAGATAACCGCCAGATTGCACCCGGACAGCGAAGTCCACGACCGGATCAGCCTGGTCGGCTTCGACGGCGCGCTTTCCGGCATGGCGCGCTACTGCCCGACCCAACAAGAGTGACGCGACGGGCGGGCGCCCTTCCCGATAGGTTTCAGCCTTTGCCCGAAGATGCTGCGCGCTCTATAGTCCCCCGGTCGAACGCGAACCCGCGCCCCGTTTCCGAACTGTGCTGGCACCGATGACGCTGAAAGACGGCTCCCTTTCCTATCACGACCTTCCGCCCAGCGGATTCACGCCGAAGATCGGATTCGCGCTCGGCGGCGGGGTCGGACGGGGCTGGGCGCATATCGGCGTGGTGCGGGCCATCGTCGCCTCGGGGATCGTGCCCGACATCATCTCCGGCACCTCGATCGGCGCGCTGATCGGCGGCTGCTATCTCGCCGGCAAGCTCGACCAGGTCGAAGCCTTCGCCCGCGGGCTGTCGCGGCGGCGGGTCTTCGGCCTGCTCGACATCAGTTTCGGCGGTTCGGGGCTGATCGCCGGCCACAAGCTGACCCGGCACCTGCAGGAGGAACTCGGCGATATCAGGATCGAGGACCTCGACGGAGCCTTCACCTGCGTCGCCACCGAACTGGGCACCGGCCACGAGATCTGGCTGCGTTCGGGCAACATGGTCGAGGCGATGCGGGCGTCCTATGCGCTGCCGGGGATCTTCGAGCCGGTCCAGATCGGCGGGCGCTACCTGGTCGACGGGGCGCTGGTCAATCCGGTGCCGGTTTCCGTCTGCCGCGCCTTCGGCGCCCGCGTCGTGGTCGCGGTCAATCTGAACTCCGACCTCTTCGGCCGCGGCACCACCGTCATGCATCCGCTGCCGCCGGCCCCCGCCGACGCCCTGCCCGACGTGGAACTGGACGAAGCGCTGGGCAGCGGCAAATCGGTGAAGCACCTGCTCAAGCGGCAATTCCTTTCGCGCGGCGACGGGCCGCCGGGAATCACCGGCGTGATGATGGAATCGTTCAACATTATCCAGGATCGCATCACCCGGTCGCGCCTGGCGGGCGATCCCCCGGACGTGACGATCGGCCCGAAGCTCGGCGATATCGGGCTGTTCGATTTTCACCGCGCCGAAGAATCCATCGCCATCGGCTATGAAACCGGCCTTCGGGCTGTCGCCGAAATTCGCGAATTCATTACCGCCCTGACCTGACCCCGACGGGTTCGCCGATCAGCTGGTGATGTAGGTCCGCATCTCCTCGGCCTCGCGCTCGGCCTGCGCGATCCTGTATTTGACCACGTCGCCGATGGAGATCACACCGACGATCTTGCCGCCTTCCGCGATCGGCATGTGGCGGAACCGTCCCTCGGTCATCCGGCCCATCACCGAGGCGATGGTGTCGCCGCGCGAGCAGGTCACGACCTTCTGGGTCATGCAGTCGCGAACCGCTTTCGACAGCGAGTCCGGTCCCGAGCCGGAGACCGTCCGGACGATGTCGCGTTCGGAAACGATCCCGGCCAGCGCGCCGGCCTCGTCGAGGATGACGACCGCACCGATGCGGTGCCTGGTCAGGATATCGCATATCTCGCTGAGCGTGTTGCCGGGCGAGGCGGAGATAACGTCGTTGCCCTTGCCGGACATGAGCGCCGATACGGTCATACAGGTCCTCCCGATTCCTGTTTCAAGGAACGGGACGAAACGCCGTCCTCCTCCGACGGCTTTCTTCCCGTCAGGGGCCGCGCTGCGCGAATCCCTAGTCGGATTTCCTTACGCGATCCCGGCCAAATCATGACACAGAGTGGACAATGCACAAAGTCGGCAGCGGCGGCGGAGCGGTGGAGGATGTGTGGATTAACCAAAAAAAAGCCGCCCGGCGCGGATCGAACCGCAATACCGGGCGGCGTATGAAGTCACGCCCCTGATCTCCCCGACGTGATAAAGTCAGTGCCGGAGCGGCCTGGCCGCTCGCATATGGAGTGGGGTTAACCTGCCACCGTCAAACGCGGCATGCAACCTTCAGTGCGGATTAACCTTAATTCGCGCGGCCGCGGCTCCTCCCCGCCTCCGGTTTTCCGTCCCTCTTCCACCTGGCACGCCCCCTGCTCCGTAACCGTTCGAACAGGGTTTCGGCCCGCCTTCCTGTGCCATCGCTGGACAGGATGCCCCAAACGGGGGCCGCGGCGGTCCGGCCGGTACCGGAACGGGATGGGTCAGATGAAACAGGACGTATCGAAGCGGCTCTACGGATATTGGAACGGGCTGAGAAAAGGGCGGCCGGCGCCCGAACGCAACGAGGTCGAGCCCGGCGATATCCGCGACCTGCTCGGCGACACCTTCATCCTGCAGGCATCCGGCAACGATTTCCGCTTCCGTCTCGCCGGCACCCGCCTGTGCGCGCTCTACTGCCGCGAGCTCAAGGGCCAGAACTTCCTGTCCATGTGGAAGGAAAGCGACCGCGAGGCCATCGAGAGCCTGTTGACCGCGATCCATCACGACGCGGCGGCGGCGGTCGTCGGCATGACCGGCCGGTCCGACCGCGGCAACGAGGTTCCCCTCGAGATCGTGCTGCTGCCGCTCAGCCAGAAGGATTCCGGCTTCACCCGCATCCTGGGCGCCTGTGCCCCGACCAGCGCTCCCTACTGGGTGGGCATGCATCCGGTGATGAAGCAGGAGATCACCAGCCTGAGGATGATCTGGCCCGACGAGGTGCCCTTCTTCCTCAGAACCGCGGATCAGGCCGCGCTCGAGCCGGAGATCGAGCCGATCACCACCACGCCGCGCACGCTCCGGCGCCCCGCCTGGCGCCAGGTTCGCCATCTCACGGTCTACGAAGGCGGCCGCAACTGAGCGTCCGCTCCAGCCCGTCCCTTCTTCCGGCCGCGGCAATCCGAACGCGCGAACCGGAGCAGGCCAACCGCGCGTTGAAACCGGTTGCGAAAACCTCTCCCAAGGCGTCCCGCCCTTACCCCTTGTTAACCTTGAAAGCCTACCTTGGCACCGAGGCAGGGGTTCATTAAGCCCCGGTACATCTAGGTTTGCTCGACTTCCCCGTCGAAGCATTGCGGAGCCGCACTGGGCATGACACCGAATACCGCTGCGACACTGGATCCGAAGCCACCCGTCCATTTTGTCGAGAAACGGCGGTTTCAGCGCGTTCTGGTCAATCTTCTCGGCCGCTTCATGCTTGAAAACAAGATGGAATATCCCTGCCAGGTCATCAACATGTCGCCCGGCGGCGCGGCACTGATCACGCCGATCATCGGACAGGTCGACGAACGGGTGATCGCCTATATCGACCATATCGGCCGGCTGGAAGGCAAGATCGCCCGAACCTTCTCGGGCGGCTTCGCCATGACCATCAACGCCACCGACCGCAAGCGCGACAAGCTCGCCGCGCAATTGACCTGGCTCGCCAATCGCCACGAACTCAACCTCTCCGAAGACCGCCGCCACGAACGCGTGGTGCCGAAGAATCCCTATTCGCACATCACGCTCTCCGACGGGCGCGACTATAGGTGCCGGGTTCTCGACATGTCGCTGTCCGGCGCCGCGGTGGCCATCGACGTGCGCCCGGAAATCGGCACGCCGATCACGCTGGGCAAGATGCGCGGCCGGGTGATAAGGCATATCGAGGACGGCATCGCCATCGAGTTCGCCGCCCTGCAGCTTCGCGACGACACAGACGAAGAGGACTGAGCGAACCGGGCCCCGAAGGCGCGGTCCACCGGACCGCGCCTTCGGGACATTCCCCTTCACCGCGTCCTTCCAGTCTCGGCGACGCCATCGGCCAAGACCGCCTTCGGCCCGAAGCTGACAATCCTTCCAAGTCTACTGTTTGCCTGACTCCGTCGGACCAGCATCGGACCCGGCGACAGGCAGTCAAATAATATCGATAGCGTCGATACCCGGACCGCCCTCCGCCCGCGCCCAATCCGCCTCGTCCGCCTCCCCGGCCACCCAGGCCCCGGACCCGCCGGAACCGTCCGTCCACGAGTCGCGATGAAGGTCGCTTGACAAGCAAACCAACTAGTCGGTATGGTTCAGAACCGAACGGCGAGGCCGGCATCCATGGCGAGAAAAGCGCAAGCGCGGACGAAACTGCTGGAAGCGGCGCTCGCCGTCATCCGCGAACGGGGATATTCGGCGACCACCGTCGACGATCTGTGCAAGGCGGCGGGCGTCACCAAGGGCGCCTTCTTCCATCATTTCGACAGCAAGCAGGCCCTCGCCGTCGCCGCCGCCGCGCACTGGTCGGAAACCACCGGCACGTTCTTCGCCCGGGCCCCCTATCACGATCATGTCGATCCTCTCGACCGGCTGCTCGGATATATCGATTTCCGCAAGGCGCTCGTCGCCGGCGACATTCCCGAGTTCACCTGCCTCGTCGGCACCATGACGCAGGAGGTCTACGGCACCCATCCGGAAATCCGGGACGCCTGCGCCGAAAGCATTTTCGGCCACGCGGCGACGCTGGAGCCGGATATCGCCGCGGCGATGGCCGCGCGTCCGGTCGCGCCCGGCTGGACGGCGCAAAGCCTCGCGCTCCATACGCAGGCCGTCCTGCAGGGCGCCTTCATCCTCGCCAAGGCCGGCGGCGACCCGCAACTCGCCATCGCCTCGATCGACCACCTCCATCGCTACGTGACGCTGCTGTTCGCCGCTCCGTCGAAAGACGCGGCCTCCGTAGCCTGAGATCCAATTTGTCCACGCCGCGACGGCGGCAACGCGTCCGCCCGTCTCCCGCAACACGGAAGGAAACCTCAATGACCGAACCCGCCCACCAACTCGTCCTCGATCGCATCCTCGACGCCCCGCGCGAAAAGCTGTGGCGCTGCTGGACCGACCCCGCCCTCCTCAAGCAATGGTTCTGCCCCAGGCCCTGGTACGTCTCCGAGGCGCGTATCGATCTCAGGCCCGGCGGCGAGTTCTTCTCCGTCATGAACGGACCGGAGGGCGAACGCCACGACAATGTTGGCTGCTTCCTCCATATCGAGGAAAACCGCCGCCTGGTCACCACCGACGCGTTCACCGCCGACTGGCGCCCCGTCGGCCAGCCCTTCATGGTCGCCGAAGTTACCTTCGAGGATGCCGGCGACGGAAAGACCCGTTACGTGGCGCGCGCCATGCACTGGACGGAAGAGGCGAAGAAAACCCACGAGGCGATGGGCTTTCACGACGGCTGGAACACGGCCGCAGACCAGCTCGAGGCACTCGCCCGAACGATCTGACCCGCCCTCGACGGTCGTATCCGGGGATTCACCCGCGCTTAACAATGAGCCGGCGGTAACGAAAAAGGCGATTTCGGGCCGATTCCGTGGCAACGCGGAGCCAGCCCGGTAAAAAAATCCGGCACGGAGCTATTTTTTTCACGGCCGCCGGAACGGAGATTCCCGTTTCTGCCCATCCGGTCCGGGGCTGGCATCTCCCGAAAGATCCGAGGGATTCCGCCATTCCCGGGCGATCGCTAAAATTTTAGACAAATTCGCCGAAAACTTGAATTAAACTCGAGTAAAACTCAAATAGAATCTGAATAAAACTTACGCACCAAGTTTTTCTCCATGTAAAACTGACTGAGCCATAGTCTCCCCACAACAGGGGAGTTGATAACTATGGGACCTATCAAGTGGGGCACGTCTATACTTGCTTTAACCATGGCGCTGGCGGCCGTGACGGCGGAGTACGCCGCGGCGGCGAACCGCCGCATGGTCGTTTCTTCCATCACCTCGTCGCCGATCGGCCATGTCCGTTTCTGCGGCCAGTATCCGAAGGATTGCGCGTCGCGATCGTCCCGCGCTCCTGTGGTCGAGCTGACCCGCGAGCGCTGGAATGAGCTGGTGGCGATCAACGACGCGGTCAACCGCACCATCGAGCCGGTCACCGACCAGGATCTCTACAAGGTCGCCGAATACTGGGCCTATCCCGCCTCGCGCGGCGATTGCGAGGACTTCGCGCTGCTCAAGCGCCGCTACCTGATGGAACGCGGCTGGCCGGAAGGTTCGTTGCTTATCACGGTGGTGCGCGAGGCCAACGGCAACGGCCACGCGGTCCTCACGGTCACCACCTCGCAGGGCGACCTGATCCTCGACAACCAGGAGCCCGACATCCGCCACTGGTACAAGACGCCGTACCGCTACGTGAAGCGCCAGTCGGGAACCAATGCCGCCCAGTGGCGCTCGATCGTCGATCGCCGGCCGCTGATGACATCGGCTGCGCTGCGGAGGAACTGAAGTTTTCTACGGAATTCGGAACGTACCGATTGAACCTGGTCACGTCCCCACTCCCCGTCCCACCCAAGACCAGGTTCTCGGAGCCGGTTCGCCCCCAACGAACCGGCTCCACCCTTTTCAGGGCCTGATTTCAGGTCCCCGGGAAACGCGATTGCCGCTAGCCGACGGCCTTGAGGCCGTCTCGGAAGCGGATCGCGTTTTCCCGGTAATGGGCGGCGGAGCCGGCGATCCCCTCGATCGTCGCCGCGTCGAGGTCCTTCACCACCTTGCCCGGCATGCCCAGCACCATAGAGCCGTCAGGGATCTCGCGGCCCTCGGGGATCAGCGCATTGGCGCCGATCAGGCAGTTGCGGCCGATCTTCGCGCCGTTGAGCACCGTCGCCCCCATGCCGACCAGCGTGTTGTCGCCGATGGTGCAGCCATGCAGCATCGCCCGATGGCCGATGGTGCAGCCCTTGCCGATGACCAGCGGGAACCCGGGATCGGCATGCAGGACGCTGAGATCCTGGACGTTGGACCCCTCGCCGATTTCGAGCCATTCCATGTCGCCGCGCGCGACCGCGCCGAACCACAGGCTCGAGCCGGCGCGCATCCGCACCCGGCCGATAACCGAGGCGCCCGGCGCGATCCAGTAATCGCCGTCGGCGGGCAGGTCGGGTTGAAACGCGTCGAGCGAATAGATCGGCATGGTGTCGCTGGGCTCCTGGGAGTATCTCTTCGAGTCCGGGGTCCGGGCCCTTGCCCGATTCGCTCGCGCCTCAGGCGGCGGCGAGCGCGAAGCTGAGATGCAGGACCAGGATCCCCGAGCAGATGCTCCACATACTGGAAATGCAGGCGCTGGCCAACAGCCATTTCAGCGGCCGGTTCTCGATCCGCCGCCCGCGCAGGGCGTTGCGCATGATGATGAACGGGCCGGCGAACAGGATCATCACCAGCTCGCCGCAATTGCTCAGCCAGTGGCCGGCCGCGAGTTCGAAGCGCGGCGGGCGGGCGGTGACGAGTTGATAGAAACTGCCGAGTAGGCCGGCGGAGACGAACCCTGCGGCCAGTGCATAGGCGGCAGCGATGGCTTCTGCGGAATTCATGACGGACAACACCCCCGTTTTCCCGTTCAGGCACAGCTGAGCGACTTTCGCCCTGACCGAGCAATTTGCGGGCCCTTGGCGCAAACCGGGGATTTTCGTTAACCGAACGTAAACTTTGGGGGATGCAGGGTCCCGATATTGGACAGTTCGTTTCAGACCGGTTCACCGCTATGGCCTCGATGGCGACCCACGCCCCGCATGCAAGCATAAAACGGCGCGAGCCGTCGCGCCTCGCCGGCCTGTGGCGACTGGCGGTTGCCGGAATCGTGGTGGCCGGCATCCTCGCGGCGGCGAATTTCGGCCTCGCCTGGTACAGCCGCGTCCTCATCCTCGCCGACCGCACCACCCAGACCGTGCCCGTCGCCCTGTCCGTCGAAGGCGAGCGGTTCCGGGTTCCCGCCAATCTGATCCGGTTTTCCGACCAGCGCTCGGGCGGCCCGCTCAAGCGCCTCGATCTCGCCGTGCTGTGGCCGTCGATGACCGGCTATTCGCGCGACGACGCCGGACGCTTCGACGACACCTCGAAGGACGCGCCGACGCTGTTCGTGACCATCGCGCCGCTTGTGCTCGACAGCGATTCGACCGGCCGGCTGGCGGCGATCTACGCGCCGTTCTTCTCCGGCCCCCGCCGCCGCGAGCACGGGCTCACCCTCACCGGCATGCGCCAGGGCATCGGCTACGAAAACGAGATCATCGCCTTCGAGGCCGGCGCCACCGAGCCGTTCGTCGCGCGCTGCTATCCCAACGGCGACGAGACGGCGGCCGACACCTGCCTCAGGGAAATCCACATTTCGGGAAAACTCGCGGTCACCTACCGGTTCCGCATCGGCCTGCTTGGCGACTGGCGGAAATTCGACGCCAGGATTCGCGCCCTCGTGGCAGGCCTTTCCGAGGGCTGATCAGACCTCGTCGAGGTCGATTTCCAGGATCGCCATCTGGAAGTTCCACGACAATTCGCCCTCGTCGTCGTCGCGGAAGAGGACGCCGATGAACTCGTCGCCGAGATAGACTTCGGCCGAGTCGTCCTTCTGCGGCCGCGCCCGCACCTTCATGCTCGGCATCTCGAACTTCTTCTGAAAATAGGCTTGCAGTTTAGCGATTTCCTGTCGGTCCACGGATGGTCTCCCGGCGCTTGTTGTTTCTGAAAGGCGCCCTCCTCTGACACAATCGACCAGCGAGCGCAAGCCGGGGCGGCCGGCGGGGTGGGGACGGCGGTGACACCCGCGCGGCTACCGCGACGTCGCAACGGACGATGCGATTCCGAGAATTAAACGCCTGAAATTTCAGGCGCTTGCCCGCTTCGGTTGACTCGCGATTCGAGCCGTCAGCCGTCGGCGCGATCCGACAGGATCTGGTCCATCGTGCGGGACGGTTCGGCACAGCCGGCCTTGCCGACCACCTTGGCCGGAACCCCGGCCACCGTGGTGTTGGGCGGCACGGGTGCCAGCACCACAGAGCCGGCGGCGACCCGCGAGCAGCAGCCGATCTCGATATTGCCGAGCACCTTGGCGCCGGCGCCGAGCAGCACGCCCGAGCGGATCTTCGGATGGCGGTCGCCATCCTCCTTGCCGGTACCGCCGAGCGTCACGTTTTGCAGGATCGACACGTCGTCCTCGATCACCGCGGTGGCGCCGACGACCACGCCGGTGGCATGGTCGATAAAGATCCCCTTGCCCATCGGCACGGCGGGGTTGATGTCGACCTGGAAGACCTCCGACACCCGGCTCTGCACATAGAGCGCGAAGTCCTTGCGGCCGTTCTCCCACAGCCAATGGGCGAGGCGATGCGCCTGGATGGCGTGGAAGCCCTTGAAATAGAGCACCGGATCGATAAAGCGGAACACCGCCGGATCGCGGTCGTAGACCGCGGCGATGTCGACACGCAGCGCGTCGCCCATCGCCGGCTCGGCGTCATAGGCGTCCCCGAAGGCCCGCCGGATCAGGTCGGCATTGAGCGAGGGATGGTCGAGCCGGTCCGAGATCCGGTGGCTGACCACCTCTTCCAGGCTGTCGTGGTTGAGCACGTTGGCGAGAACGAAGCTGGTCATCGCCGGCTCGCGCGCGACGATCTCTTCGGCCTCCTCGCGGATATGGGCCCAGATCGGATCGCATTGCGACAGCTGCGAGGCCTGCGGGTTGAACCTGGTGCGGGGCATTTTTCCCTCCTGTCCGGGTTGTCCGACGAACCGCCCACCCGGATGCTTCCTGTCCTTGGCTCTGAAAGCATTAAATAGGTCGGATCGGGCCCGGGGCCAAGGAACTTTTCCGCCCGCGCGGAAATGTGATAGGCCCGCCCGACAGAGATTTTCCAACGCCGGATGACCGCACATGACCGACGCCTCCCCGCCCGCGGGCGAAATACGCCTGGAACTCGCCCCGCCGCTTGCCTGGCTGATCGTCGACAATCCCGCCCGCCGCAACGCGGTGAGCAAGGCCATGTGGCAGGCGATCCCCGAGCGGCTGGACGAGGTTGCGGCGAATCCGGAAATACGTGTCCTGATCCTGCGCGGCGCCGGCGAGAAGACCTTCGTCTCCGGCGCCGACATCTCCGAATTCGAGACCACCCGCCGCGACGCCAGGACAGCGGCCGATTACGAACAGCGCAACGCCTCCGCTTTCGCCGACCTAAGAAACCTCGCGATCCCGACGATTGCGATGATCCGCGGCTTCTGCCTCGGCGGCGGCATGGGACTGGCGGC
>Ga0070728_10004428_pt1 | contig 14610 bp, 24 predicted proteins | sample tdDd471_FD_66723 | JGI IMG/M metagenome (GOLD analysis project Ga0070728, IMG submission 66723) | Marine sediment microbial communities from the Atlantic coast under amendment with organic carbon and nitrate - tdDd47.1 | ecosystem: Environmental > Aquatic > Marine > Coastal > Sediment | place...
ATGGAAAGTATGTGAAGGTGAGATACGCCGATTGAAAGAAGCTGTAAAAGGTTTGGAGCGATCCAATGATCGATTGCAGGCTGAAGCTGATAAGTTGCGTAGCTCTAACGATGAATTAAAAGCAGCTGCTGTAGAGGCTAACGATTTGCTAGCTGAGCAGCACAGGATAATGAAGCAGGCTAATTGATATGAAAGTATTTTTTGAGTTGCCAGAAGGAAAGAATTGTGCGGACTTTTTTGTTGTCGATCTAACGCCCGGCAAGCATTACGACACCGACAGGGGATATGAGGACCACACGCTTACCCTTAAAGATGACGAGGATGATGAAATTCAAATTTCTAAGCCAGATGTAAGTTGGGGCTGCGTTCATCTTGGTGGCCTTAGTTGGCAAGAAGTAAAACAGGAAGAAGCTTAAATGATCATAGGCATAGACCCAGACTTCAAAGCCAGTGGCGTAGCCATAATGCGAGATGGTGTTATAGAAGAGCTATTAAACGTTAAGCTCTGGGATATGCCTGCGTTTATTCGCGCTCATGCTGCGGCTACGTTTGTGCTTGAGAATGTAAATAAAGATTCATGCGTGTATGACCGAAATAAAGGCCCGCACGTGATGATGAAGATTGCACAGGATGTTGGTCGAGTAAAAGCAACGTGCAGTTTTATCGAGCAGGCTTTAGAGGATGCTGGCGTTAAATACATTATGGCTGACACACTTAAAGGCCCTTTGTGCAAAGTAAAAAAAGAAGAGTTTAATCGTAAAACTGGCTGGAAAGGTCAATCAAATCAAGACCAAAGAGACGCAGGCATGTTGGCCTGGGCTTATCAATAGGAGCGAGACATGGCTTGTAAGCATTGTGCAGATATTGAGACCGGTGAATGCCTTTTCCCATATCAGGGTTTGGCGCCACACAGTCATGATAAAAGCGGAAAGACCGTGTTGGCTCCACGAGAAGAATGGCCAGATAACTTCGTGGAAGATTCTGATCCGAACTGGTCGGGAACTGGATTTTGGACTCATTGCCCGAAGTGTGGCGATGGGTGCAGTAAAAAGTTAAAGCCATAACGCATAACTGTACTGACGGAGTGATTTGATATGAGCGAACAGCAGCAGGCAAAAAAGACTCTAACAAAGCAAGACGCCATCCGATTGCTGGAGCAAATTACAGCAAATGAAGATCCTTATTGGGTTGATCTTGTTGAAGAGTTTTATGACGAAGAAACCGACACATGGCCCAGCATCTTCGATTTCTATAAAGCGCTTGGTATCACCAAGGAAGAATATCAAGAGGTGTTTCCGAGTTCGGGTGAAAGCTGGCCTGATAACGCATAACTGTACAACTATAGAGATATAAACCATGAGCATAATCTACATACTAACAATGGGCTTGCTTAACGCATTGCGTGGGTTTAGCTACGAAGGTGAGATAACCAAGAAGCAGAAGGCGATTAACTTGATCACAAGCAAGGGCATGTTTTGTCTTGTGGGTGGATTGGTTACTGCTTGGTATCTCGGATATTCACATCAGCTGGCTATTACAGCGGCTGTAGGGCTTGCGGTGTGGGCGATCAAGGGCTGGTCTCCTGGCTTTATGATGTTTCATGAGCGGCCTACTGATTGGCCATATGAGGCTGAAATTGGTTTTGTTGATGATCTTGCGGCAAAGCTTAGTGGTACTCAGGTTTTCTTGCATGACAAAGGAATCGGGCAAAGATTTTATTTTGATACAGATGAGGATGCCCGCAAATACGCACTGATTTGGATGAGTATTCGAGGCCTGTTTATTCTGCCTCTATTTATTGCGCTGGGATACCTCGGTGACAGCCTTGTTCTTGGCGCCGTCTTGGGCTTCCTATGCGGCGTTCTGATGGGGCCTTGTTACTATCTAGGTCGATTCATTGCTGAGCGCGTAAAGCCCGGTAAATTCATCGATGCGACGCGTATAGTGGAGTTTATTTATTACTGTGTGATTGGGTCTGGTGTGTATTTGCTTAATGTGATTGGAGGTTAAAATGAGCGATATTGTTTTTGTTTTAATGTTGTCATTCCTGTTGTTGGGTTTTGCGTTCGATTCGCCTGGTGAAGTTTCCGAACCTATAGTTATTCGGGATTTGGAAACCTTTGCAGTCATAGACGACAAGAAAGAGGTTTGTTTTTATTCAACTGGAAAATGCACCTACAATTACCACATGTCAACAGGCGGATGGATATCATCAGATAGAAGCGCAGAGATTGGGGGAAAGGTTAGCATTTTATGCAATTCTCAGCAGTATAGGGGCTCATCGCGTCCGACAAGGTTAAGAGGTCGGGTGCTGGATCATGAAGATTGCATATATACCGTAATTGGCACCAAGGCCACTGATTAACCCCACATTAGTGCAATAGCTAAGGAGATAGATGTGAGGACTCGATTTGGTAAATTTCTTTGTGCAATTGGAATCCATCGGTTTAGCCACAAGTCAGAGGTTCGGGCAAGGGGTGCTGGCCCAAACTTTGTGTTTGTTGGAATCTTCAATTGTCACTGCGATAGATGCGGGGCAGTGGTTCGAAAAAGTGACGAATCGCGTGTAGCCAAAAAGTTACCGCAAATGTATTTTGCTAATTAATCAATAGGTTGCAGCATAGAGGATAAGGGTATGGAAGAGCTAAAACCATGGAAGCCAGATTGTTACCTTGGATTTGTTGGTGAGGACGTCGACGTGTCTTTTGCGCGCAATGGTGTCTATGATGGAAATAGTCGAGCGGTCAAGGCGGCTATGCTAACAACGGACATCATTAACAACATGATAAAAGGGGTAAAGAGTGAGCAGTGAACTAAAAATACACCTATACTACGAATATGACCCTACATATCGTTGGGTTAAAGTGTTTTCGTTGGCTAGGTTTCAGTAGGGTTAAATATGAGCAAATCTGACAATATAATTCCGGCCTATTTCGGCGGAAAGGTGAGCAAAGAAGCCCTGCTGCGTAAACTGCTTGATGATCCTGAGCTTGAAGGCGTTGCGGTTATCTGTAGATGGGATAACGGCGACATAACCAGCGGCTGGTCTGAGGGCCTGTCTACTGGTGAGATTGCCCTCGGAATGCTTGCCTTGCAAGAAAAGATTTTAGGTGAGTCGGGAGGCTAATTTTTGCTAATCACGCCATTGGTATATAATAAGCCCTCGTAAAAGCGAGAGTTTAACGAAATGGGAAAGCAGTTCAGCAAAGATTACCAGCCAACCAAGCGAGGCCGGTCGTTTAAGTCAAAGTTAATGGAGGCCATCAAGAAGGAATGCCTCAATGACTGTGATGACAGTACCTCGGATAAAACCGCAGAAGAGAAGTTCTTATCTCATGTGGCAAAGCGAGCGTTTAACCCTGATGACCCGGCTAGCGGCACGTTAATCAAAGAACTGCTAGCCAAGTCATACGCAAGCATTAAGCCCACACTGGAAAAGGTAGAGTTTGAGTTTGACGCCACTAAGCCAGCACATGAGCAATCTACCCAAATTCTGCAAGCCGCCGCTAACGGCGATATACCCCCAGACGTAGCCACCATATTCATTCAGGCTGTTAAGTCTAATATCGACATCGAAGAATCTACCGAACTTAAAGAACGCATTGAGAAGCTAGAGAAGCTATTAGATGAGCGCGCTGGCCAAGAAGCTTGATCTATTAGAGGCAAAGGCCTCGGTTCATAGTGGCGAGTGTCACACGGTTGTTGGCTTTGTGTGCCCCGAGAAGGGCTTTACACACGCCTTAAAGCGATCGGCTAATGATTGGGTTATCTCACAAGAAGAGCCTGACACCTACGTACCCGCAAAGCTTGAGCGCGTCCTTAAGTCAGAGAAGCGCTTTATCATCGTCATCGGTGGTCGAGGCAGCGGTAAGTCAGTGGGCATTGCAGACATATCCCTAATCGATGCCAGGGACACAGGCTCAAAGACCTACTGCCTGCGTGAGTACCAGTCATCTATTAAGAACTCCGTATACTCCCTGCTTAAGGATGAGTCCAAGCGATTAGAGTTTGATGGCTTTGATGTTCAATCGAACAGCATCTTGTACAACGGTGCCGAGGCCTTCCTGTTTGCCGGTCTTGCCCGCAACGTCGATAGTATTAAGTCTGCCCACGGCTTTAAGCGTTACTGGGTAGAAGAAGCTCAGTTCATATCTGAGGACAGCCTTACCGCTCTCACCCCTACCGCACGTAAAAAGCCCAAGAAGGGCGTACCCACCGAATTAGAAGAAGTCGTTGATGATCACAAGGTCAGCATGATCTTTGTGGCTAACCCTGGCTCTAGTGAAGACCCGTTCAGCAAGCGATTCATCGAGCCCTTCAAAGAGAGCTTAGCCCGTGACGGCTACTATGAGGATGATATGCACCTCGTGGTCGTCATGAACTACACCGATAACCCATGGTTTCATGAGTCAGGCCTTGAAGAAGAGCGTGTATGGGACTTTGAGAACCGCCCTCGTGCGCTATATGACCATATCTGGCTAGGGCAGTATAATGACTCTGTAGAGAACGCCTTGATCATGGCTGAGTGGTTTGATGCTTGCGTTGATGCGCACAAGAAGCTTGGTTTTGAGCCGATGGGTGCTAAGTATGCTGCTCATGACCCAAGTGACACCGGGCCAGACAGCAAGGGTTTCGCACTAAGGCATGGCTCTGTTGTCATTGATGCGCAAGAGAAGCTGGATGGCGACATTAACGAGGGTGGAGACTGGGCTGTTGATCAAGCCTTAAAGCATGCAGCTGATTACTACACATGGGACTGTGATGGTATGGGGGTAGGTCTTAATCGTCAGACCTCGGCATCGTTTAACAACAAGCCTGTAACGATTAGCATGTTTAAAGGCTCTGAAGGCCCTGATAACCCTGATGCCACGTGTAACCCAGCAGATAAGGCCCCGGTAGCTAGACAGAAGACCAACAAAGAAACAGTTAAGAACAAGCGCGCTCAATACTATCTAATGCTAAGGGATAGGGTGTACAGAACATACCGAGCTGTTGTGCATGGTGAATGGCATGATCCAGACACGCTTATCAGCTTTAGTTCAGACATACAAGCTTTGTCGAAACTCAGGGCAGAATTGTGTAGAATGCCTGTCAAGCCTAATGGTAATGGGCTATTTGAGCTTTACACAAAGCCTGAGATGAAAACCAAGTTTAAGTTACCATCGCCCAACCTCGGTGACAGTGTGATGATGCTTATGCGGGCTCAGACGCCAAGAAGAACAACGAATATCAGAATGCCAAGACCACTAGGAACTATGGGACGTTAGCCAATGCCTCTGAATTTAGAAGAGATCAAAGAAAAGCACGACAAGGCATACGTTCACAATGAGATCACGCGGCAACAGGCTGCGGATGATCTTGTCTTCTACTGGGTAACACAGTGGGATGATTCCTTATTATCCGAGTCTACCCTCCAATACCGTGGTGAGTTCAACATCATTCGTAAGGGTGGCCGACAGGTTATTGCTGATCTGCGTGCTAACCCGGTATCTGTAGATTTCTCACCTAAAGAAGAGTCTCGTGATGACGGGGCTGATTTTCTTGACGGTCTATACCGCACCGACACGCGCAATAACATGGCCATTGAGGCTTATGACAATGCGATGATGGAAGCGGTTGTGTGTGGTATTGGTGGCTGGATGCGCTGTGCTCAGTATGAGGTCAGTAAGAGCGCTAACGTCAATCAGGTTATACGCCGCAAGCCCATCTACGAATTTAACAACAATGTATTCTTCGATCCTAACGCCAAGATGGCTGACAAGTCTGATGCTGATTACGTTGGTGTCCTTCACGCTTACAGTGAGGATGGCTACAAGAAACTCGCAAAGGAATACAATGAAGATTACACAAATGTAAACCCGGCTAACTTTGCCCACCCTGAGCACTCCTACACATTTCCGTGGATCGGCGGTGAAGATCGTAAGATTTACATCGTTGAGTTCTTTCATCGTGAGCTGGTTAAGGGCAATGTCATTACCTTTGCTGACCCATTTGGTGAAGAGCGTGAATTGCTTGAGTCTCAAATCGCTGAGATTGAAGATGAGCTGATGGATGCGGGTTATGAGATTGTTTCAAATCGTGAGATTGAGCACTACCAAGTAACGCGTTACCTGTGTTCTGGTGAGTTCATTATCGATGAGTCTGTAATTGTTGGTGAGAACCTGCCTGTTATCCCTACTTACGGCGAAAGGGCTTACATTGAGAACCAAGAGCACTACGAAGGTGTTACACGTCTAGCCAAAGATCCTCAGCGCTTGAGAAACTTCCAGCTAAGCTATCTTGCTGATATATCCTCCCGCTCCCCGCGCCCCAAGCCTATCTTCAGTCCTGAGCAGATTGAAGGCTTTGAGTGGATGTATGAAGAGAACGGATCTGATAACCATCTGCCGTATACGCTGCAACACTTCAAGGATGCTAACGGTGAGCCATTACCTATTGGCCCTGCCGCCATGCCAGAGCAGGCTGTGCCCACTGCGTTAACTCAATTGATCGGTGAGTCACGAGCCGCTGTAGACGATGTTATTAACCCTGGCTTACCTCAAGACATCGCCGACCCAGACTTAAGCGGAAAGGCTGTCATAGCCCTTCAGAATCGCTTAGACATGCAGTCTATGGTTTACCAGCAGAACATGAAGCACGCTATTCGTCGAGATGCTGAGATTTACGCCTCTATGGCTAGCGAAGTATATGACGCGCCAAGGCAAGTGACGCTGACCTCGCCTGATGGTACTCAGACCCAAGGTATGGTCATGGAGCAAATTATTGACCGTGACTCTGGTATGCCTGTCATCACTAACGACATCACCAACATGGAGTTTGATGTTTATGCTGATGTTGGCCCGAGCTACACCACTAAGAAAGAGCAGACCCTTGAGCAGCTGAATGATATGCGCGTAAGTCTGGCCCCCGGTGATCCAATGGCTAACATTCTCATGCTTAAGTCTATGGTGCTTATGGATGGCGTGGACTTTGATGACGTTCGAGAGTACGCCAATAAGCAACTGTTGCTACTTGGTATTCGTGAGCCCAAAGATGAAGAAGAAGAGCAGGTTCTGCTACAAGCGCAGCAAGCGCAAAACCAGCCTGACCCGGCGATGCTTCTGGCACAAGCGGAGCAGCTTAAAGGCCAAGCGGACGTCATTAATGCACAGACGGACAGCGTTAAAACACAGGCTGATATTGAGAAGCAACAGGCGGACGTATCCGTCGATATGTATAACGCGCAAACAAGCCGCTTGAACACACAAGTTGCTGCTCAAAAGGCTGGTGCTGAGTTAAGACTGAAAGAGATCGATGCTTACGGTAAGAACTATGAGCGACAGTTTAAGGCCGCTCAGAGCTTGAGAGGAAGCGTTAGTCCTCAATAAGTTTGATTCGAGCTACGCTTATTGAGGGCACAGAAAGAACAACTCTTGAATCCCGAAGGTCTTCTTTGGTTTGAATGAACTGCATAAACCCAGTGCCCGGATCATGGTCATATAGGTCGCACTCCACCTCCTCTGCCTCAAGCTTGGTGTGATCGTGATAGCTAACTTGATATTTCTTCATGGTTGTTTCCTTTTAGTTTGTAGTAGTTTTTAATGTGGATGTGGTCATTTAGTCCGTCAGACATTTCGCTTCGATCTCCGCAAAAGTCTTTTTCTTCTAAAAACACCACCATTCCGCACTCTTTTAGTGTCACCCACTTTGACAGCGGGTTTGGTTTTGTAAAAGGCCAGTCTATGTAGAAGTAAACAATGCCTTTCTCTAAGGCGGCTCCAGCTTGATGTGGTGTCAAGACTGGCTTTCCTTTTTCTATTGTCAGAATGTATCTATCCATGGGTTAAATCTCTATAACACTGAACATGCAAAGACTTAAGGGTTAAGTGCGGCTGGCTCCTTAAGTCTCTACTTGTATATTCAATACTGGTTACTACACCTTTATCATCAGAAGCGCTCCAAGAGTACTTCTCCCAGCCATAGCGAGAGCGTCTAAAACCGAAGTAGACAATGCCGGGGGTAAGCAGTGTTGCGCCCTTGGCGATCTCTGTATGCGGCCCTGACGGCTCCATGGTTAAGATGTAGTTGCCGGGGGTTAGGTTGTGTTCCATTACCAGATATGACCTCTGATAACCTTGAGTCTGCCAAACGGTCGGCGCTTTGAAAAAAGAACGCCACCTATTCGGTCGTACGAGAAAAGCAAGTCGCCAACTCTGATGGTATAGCCGAGCGGCCTAACTTCTGCCTCTGCCTCCTCTTGACTTACAGGCATGCTCATCAAGGACTGCCATTTTGTTTTAGGCTTTGAGGCTTCGTGCTCCATTAGCTTCTCTGCCTCTTTGTGTATTTCCTTCAGTGTCTTGTAGTTCATGCGTTTACCAGCCTGTAAACCTCATTAATCTCGCGTGGCTCGCGTGTGTCGCAGACATATACGGCGATTTCAATTTCTCTAATGCTCTCACCTCGGTCTTCGTGAGGCTCAAAAGCGGCTTTGTCAGCAGCCTCCACAGCCTGAACGTAGTCGTCATACACGCCGTAGGTAAAGTTTCTGGGCTCTGAATAGGAGTCATCTGCTGTCCACCCCTCGACTTCAACAATATAAGCTTTCATGCTCCCTCCTAATTCGGCATCACAATACGCGAGCTATCGTTATCAGCATTAAGCTGACTAGCGTATATCTCGTTAATAGCGGTAAGCTCGGCTACTTTGCGCTCAAGCTCTCCGTTTCTAAGATGCAGCCCCTGAATAAGCTCAATGGCTAACTTGTCTTTCTCTGGGTGTAGGTAGATGATCTCATCGCCTACTTTGGCTATTTTGGTTAGCTCAGTCACTGGACTCTCCTTTTGCAACAAAGTTAATGCTGACCATGCTCTCTCTGTTGAATGATGCGACCACTTCTTTGCGATATTCGTCAGAGGAATCCTCGATAACAATATTTATAAGCTCGGGGTTTATGTGATCTGTTTGGTAATACATGGTGTCGTGACCGGGGTAGCTGTCAAGCTTCCAATACGAAACCGTTGGAATGTGCTCGGGCAAGTGGTTGTCATTAAGAACTACTGCTATTTCTAGAGTTTTACTCATCACCTAATCCTTCTACAAATTTATCGAAACCTGATTGCTCTTCCGTACATAAATAAAACTGTGTTTTTGGGTAGTTGCGCTTCAGGTTGTTCAATTCAAATATGGCGACCTCCTTGCTGGGAAAGGCTGCTGCATGCTTGATCTCTCCGTCTATATCTTTGTAGGTTATTCTGTAGAAAATACATTCGACCTCATCACACTTATCCTCAGCAGTAAGCACAAACCGCTTATCCGGGTAATGCTTATGCTCTATCTCAACAGTAGCGCCTTTGTCTGCTGCTCTGTATACGTGGGCTGGGGATCGGTTGAAGTCTTTACTGGTTATTTTCAATGCTTTCCTCCTGCTCTTGAATGTGCTCTGCAAGTGCCGTAATTAAGTTGGCAAATCTGATAATGGCTTTGATACTGATCTCGGCCGTATCTCTTTTTGCTGCAACGTAGTCAAGAGTGCTGGCAAGCCCAGCTAAAACCTCCTTTGGGTCTGTTCCTGCTGAAAGCATGGCCTCAACAGCTTCCTTCTTGTTCATTATTCGCCCTCTTCGTTTAGTTCGACATACAAAGCCCAATCATATCACGACTATTTACAACTGGTAAAATAACTGTCACTGACGCGAACAGGTTAAAACGCAAACTTACCTCAGTTTAGAGGGTGCCCTGAGTCAACAGGATAAATGACAAAGCTAACTTGCGGCTTAAGCAAGGTTAAATGGCAGTCAGCCAGGAGAAAAAATGACACAGACCCTAGAAGAGCTTAAGGCGGAAAACGCCGCAGCCGAACCTATTGAGGATAATCAAGATGGCCTACTCCAAGATGTCGAAGACGAAGAAACCGATGCCGAAGTCGAAGCCGAAGCGCATGACGGGAGTGAAGACGAATCGTCCGAAACCGAAGATGAAGATGGCAAGCAAGTCCAAAATGATGAAGTCCAAGATGAAGTAACGGAAGGCTGGCTCTTAGATGAGTCTGACGATGATGACGAAGCTGTACCACTAAGCGCGCACATTGGCTTACGTAAGGATTTAAAAGGCAAGCTAAGCAAGAAGGATGATGAGATTGAGGAGCTGAGAAACCAGTTAGCTCAACTTCAGCAGTCCCAGCAGCAGCCGGTTCCACAAACTGCCAAGCCAGAGCCCCGGTATGACGATTACAACAGTGATGCTGAATACCAAAAGGCTTACATGGATTGGAGGTTTGAAAGCCAGCAAGCGCAGGCGGGTCAAAACCAACAGGTTCAGGCCCAACAGCAGCAGCAAGCCGAGCAAATGCGCAAGCTGAGTGAATCAGTGGATAGTCATTATGAACGAGCAGAAGGGCTAATTGTAAAGCACAAGATCAAACGCGATCTGTACAAGCAGTCAGACACTAACGTTCGCCAAGCAGTGGAAGAAGCAGTTCCCGGCAAAGGTGATCTAGGTGTTGATTTCCTGATCTCAAACTTGGGTGAAGGTAGTGAGAAGGTGATGTACGCGGTAGGCAGAAACCAAAGGCTCTTAGATGAGCTGAAGGGCACTCTGGTAGCCGATCCTTCTGGCTTTAGGGCTGTGGCATACCTCGCTAAGAAAATGGGCGAATTCAATAAGCCAATTGCTAATCCAAAATCCAAAGCACCCAAACCGGGCGCACAGGTGAAAGGCGATAAAAGCACGACCATGAGCAATGCCAAGAAGAAGTACATGGCAGCGCACAAGGCGGGCAAGGGCCAAGAAGCCTGGAACATCAAGCAGCAAGCCAAAAAGGCTGGCACTGATGTAAGCGGCTGGTAGTTAAAAGGTATTAAACATGGCTACAACAGGTAAGATTGCAGAGGTGTTCTTTGAGAACGCCATTGAAACATACGAGCATCAGATGCAGCTCATCAATAACGTAAGTTATTTCGAGCCCGACGCTGCGACGATGCAAAACGCTAATAACTTTGTCTGGCGTCCTGTTCAGCACCACGCTCCGATCATTGAGGGCTGGGATCTGACTGGTAACGAGCAAGACATTATCGAAGAAACCTACCCCGCAATTCTCGGCACTCCAAAGAACGATTTTGTTCAGCAGCGTGCAGATAACTTGCGTGACATTACGTTCTGGGAGCGTCGTGGTAAGCAGTCTGGTTTGCAGCAAGCTACTGAGCTGAACCAAACCATTGCTGAAGCGATTCGCACTCAGGGCTCTTTGTTCTACCGCTCCAGCACTGATAACGGCTATGAGTTTATCAGTGAAGCTCAGGCCATCATGAACGAACGTCAAGGCATGAATAACGGCCGTCATTTCGTTCTGAATGACCGCGATACCCGTCGTTTCGCTAGTGACTTGTCTAACCGTGAAACCGTAAAAGGTCGTCCGGAAGAAGCATGGCAGATGGGCCAGATTGGTTCGCAGGTAGCCCAGTTTGATGTATACACTGGCTCTTACCTGCCTACCTTGACCGGTGGTCCAGCTCCAGCAAGCATCACTGTAACTGGTGATCAAAGCTTTGAGCCTGAAGGTGGCACTGTAAATGCGACTACCGGCGTTGTGACTAACGTCGACTATCGCTCTGCCACCATCCCGGTAAGTGACTCTAGCGGCTTCTCTGTTGGTGATAAGGTAACTTTCACCAATGGTAGTGACGTGGTTGAGTCTGTTGGCCTGGCTGACAAGACTAACACCGGTCAGGCTATGACCTTTACTGTTGTTGCGCTGCCTAACGGTACGTCGATGACTGTTTACCCTAAGCCTATCGCTGTTGGTGACTCGAACCTGACCACCACACAGGAAGCTTACGCAAACATCAACACTCAGATCCTGAACACCGCTACGGTGACTCGGATCAACACCGATGCAAGCGCTAAGACCAACCTGTTCTGGGATATGGACGCGGTTGAAGTATTGGGTGGCAACATCCCTGCTGATTTCTTCCAGCAGTTCGATGGCCAAAAGGTCATTACCCAGACGCTGTCTAACGGTCTGAACATGTACATGATCTACGATGCCAACATGGCGACGATGAACTTCCGCTACCGTTGCTTTATCTGGTATGGAATCACGATCAAAGATCCAAGCCGCTGTGGTGTTGCCGTTGTAGGCTCCTAATAATAAAGCGGTTCAATGGGGGGCTTCGGCCCCTCTATTTGTATGAGGAAACGATATGGCTACTAAAGTTTGGAAAGATGGCAAGGCCACTTGGGTACCTACTGAGATGGTTCATCATCACCTTCAAAGCGGTTATACTGTAGAGAATAAGCCCCCCAAGAAAGAGCAGCCTAAGCAGGCTAAAGAGGACAAGTAAATGACCAGAAAAGTCGACATAATCAACACAGCATTAAGTCGGCTTGGAATATCTGGCATCACCCGAGAGCCGACGCCCGAGGATATGGCCGAGGCTCTTCATCAGCTTGAGTACTTGATGCGGTCACGACTAAACCGCAATGTTCAGCTCAACTACAATTTTGAAGACACTCCTGACCCGCAGTCTGAAACCAATGTTGATGACCGATTTAACGACTGGATGGCCACTGAATTGGCTGTTCGTCTTATCCCGTACTACGGCAGCTCTATTAATGAAAATCGCATTGCGCAGCTTAAGGCAGATGCTAGAGAGCTGTATGCTGGGGTGTCTGCCTATCGCGCTGCACAGCGAACCAATGAGGTTCAATACCCAGTAAGACAGCCGCGAGGCAATGGCAATACTTTACGTCACGACCAGTACGATCGATTCTATAGCCAGATTGCCGAGATTGTCCGTGACATTGTAAGCGATGAGGACTCCGATAACGGCGGTGGTGATCGCGTATGTGTTATCACCGGCGCAGAGGCTTCCAGTTTTAATTTTGATCCAGGGCTAACCGCTTCAGAAAATATCGCCTCCCTTTCATACGAGGCCTCCCGAATTTACATGCACAGCGGTGCCTTCCTTAATGTGTACAGCACAACCGGCACGCTGATTAGCACGCAAAGGCTTGATCTGGCTGGGTTGGTTGGTGGTGTTATAGGCATGTGCGCAACGCCCACTGGCATTATTGCCCTTGTCAACAATAGCGGAACAATAACGCTTCAAAGACTTGCTTTGGCTAGCCCGCATGCTCCGGGCACCATCATTTCAGACATAACATCGGACGGCATGCCTACAAACATGGCTAGCCTTGCAGTATCTCCAAGCGGAGAGATATACATAGCGGATGGCGGGTCGGTTCGGGTATATAGCTCGTCCGGGTCGCTTCAATCCACTATTGATATTAGCGGTCAGACTACCGGCGCTAAAGGTATCGTTTTTGTTGGCAATGATTTTTGGGTGGTTGGTGGCACTACGGTTTATCGATATTCCAGCAATGTGTTTGCAAGCAATTCATTTTCAACTACTCAGAATGAAACATTTGGCATTGCTTGGGATGGCGAAAACTTTTGGGAAGGTGGCGCCACTACTGACCGAATCTTTCGACGCGCCTCTGTTGAGACATGTACCGGGGGTGGCGGCGGCGGTTCGGGTGATTGCGACTGCTCGGTGGGAGATATTTCTGGGTTGCAGGCCGCACTTGATGACAAGGCTGACAACTCCGACATAACAAACGTTCAGAATCAGATTAGCAATTTACAGAATCAGGGAATTTTAACCTCTGTTTCCGATGTTGAGTCAGCCTCTGAAAGCATTATCTCTGACTTTACTGAGGTGGCTGAGCATACTGTATCGTCACCTCCTAATAGTGTGTTCTGGCTTGATTACGATGAGCTTCAAGACAGGCTGTATGTCTCTGATGGCGCCGCTATTCGTCGTTACACGCTTGATGGTGTGTTTGACAATGTCACAGTGACGACTGACTTAACCAATGGTGTTGCAGCGTTCTTTGTGACAGGCGCCGAGCTTCAGATATTTAACAACCTTGGCGACCACCAAAGCCGAGACAAGATCAGCGGCGTAATATCCACTCCAACCCGAAACAATCCAGAGTTTTCCCCTATCGCAGGTGTGAGGCCTCCCACTGATACAGGCATAGCCAGTGCTACGCTAGCCACAAGATCAGGTGTTCGCGGTGTTGTGCGCGGCTTAGAGAATGTTGCTATCGATACTTACCCATTTACCACGCTGCCTGCCAACGTGGATTACCGTGGCATTACTTGGCACGATGGGTTCTTTTGGATCGTAGACAACGCCAAGGTGTTAAGGCAGTACACAGTAGACTTTGAGCCTACTGGACTGTCTCATACGTTTACGGGTGCTGACGTTGTTCCTGCTGGTATCGCATTTGCCAGTGACACGAGGTTCTTTGAAGTATCCCCGACAACTATTTTGCGTGAGTGGAGCGTGGAATTTGACACGGTTGCCACTCTGACAGCTCCTAATATTCGATACTTAATTGAAGTGGGTGGAACGGGCTTGTTGCCTGACGATACCGCGTTTACTGTAGACTCCTTCATTAGCGATAACCAGATTGCCGTATCATCGACCGGAACTATTCCAACCGGAACGATTGAGGGTGAAACTATCCGAGAAGGCACGCTTGGTGTAAGCCAGCTAACCCGAGTAAGACGCCGCCCAGTTCTCTTTGCAGGTAGAGGTTAATATGCCTTTTGAACAAACAAGA
>Ga0070728_10004429_pt1 | contig 14600 bp, 15 predicted proteins | sample tdDd471_FD_66723 | JGI IMG/M metagenome (GOLD analysis project Ga0070728, IMG submission 66723) | Marine sediment microbial communities from the Atlantic coast under amendment with organic carbon and nitrate - tdDd47.1 | ecosystem: Environmental > Aquatic > Marine > Coastal > Sediment | place...
TCGTGCGGAGCCACTCAGGCATCCTCTGATTTTTTATTTTGGCCATACTGCCACATTCTATCTCAACAAGTTGAACATCGCCCGGCTCATTGAGCGGAGGGTCAATTCCACCTATGAGTCGATGTTTGCAATTGGTGTAGACGAGATGTCCTGGGATGATCTCAACGAGCAAAATTATGACTGGCCAACTGTCGATGAGGTACGGGCCTACCGGAGGGAAGTGCGGGAGTTTCTCACGGGGGTGATACGGGAATTACCCCTTTCAATGCCGATAACCTGGGACAGTCCTTTTTGGATCATTTTGATGGGTATTGAACATCAGCGGATCCATATTGAAACCTCTTCGGTTATTATCCGTCGATTGCCCATTGAGGAGGTGCGTTCCCTCGATGGCTGGGAAAGCTGTTCGCTATGGGGAAATACACCGGAAAACAGTTTGTTGCCAGTGGAAGGGGGGAGGGTTGTCCTTGGCAAAACCAAGGAGCATTCGCTGTATGGCTGGGATAACGAGTTTGGCAGCCATCAATTCGAAGTCTGGGATTTTAAGGCTGCAAAGTACCTCGTCTCAAATGGTGAGTTTTTGTCATTTGTTGAAGATAATGGTTATCAAAATGAGCAGTACTGGACAGAAGAGGGACGAAAATGGCTTGAATTCAGCAAAGCGGAACATCCGCTTTTCTGGGTAAAGGAGGCGGGAGGCTATCGGCTCAGAAACCTCTCAGCTGTTGTTGATATGGTATGGAGCTGGCCGGTTGAAGTGAATTATCTTGAGGCAAAGGCTTTTTGTAATTGGCTGGCAGCAAAAAAAGATGCAGCAATCCGGTTACCGACTGAAGATGAATGGTATCGTCTGCATGAGCTGCATAAAATCCCGGACCAACCATTTTGGCAAAAGGCTCCGGGGAATATCAATCTTGAGCATTGGGCCTCATCCTGCCCGGTTGACCATTTTCAATTTGGTGAATTCTGCGATATTATCGGTAATGTCTGGCAGTGGACAGAGACGCCTATCAGCGGTTTTGATGGCTTTGAGGTGCATCCATGCTACGATGATTTTTCGACTCCCACTTTTGATACCCAGCATAACCTGGTTAAAGGCGGGTCTTGGATTTCAACGGGGAATGAGGCTACCCGGGATGCTCGGTATGCTTTTCGCCGCCATTTCTTCCAGCACGCCGGGTTTCGCTATGTCGAAGCAGAGCAGCCTCTGGCTTTGCCACAGGCTATGTATGAAACTGATGGCGCAGTTTCGCAATATTGTGAGGCTCATTACGGCCGGTCATTTTTTGAAGTGCCAAATTTCCCGGCGGTGTGTGCAGAAATATGTCTTGAACACATGAAGGGCAAACCGAAAAACAGGGCTCTTGATCTGGGTTGTTCCGTAGGGCGCACCAGCTTTGAACTGGCCAGAGAATTTTCCTTTGTGAATGGCCTCGATTTTTCTGCAAGGTTCATCCGCATGGCTTCTCAGATGCAAGAAAAGGGGATTCTGCGATACGAGTTGCCTGAAGAAGGCGAGATTGTCTCTTACCATGAAAGGAGACTCGCTGATCTGAATCTAGCAAAAACTGCAGGCCGGGTTGAATTTTTCCAAGGCGATGCCCAAAATTTGAAACCGCAATTTTGTGACTATGATCTGATACTCGCAGCTAACCTGATTGACCGATTGTCAAATCCGGCAAAATTTCTGACCACTATCCACCAGCGCCTCAATGATGGTGGCCTATTGGTCATAACATCTCCATATACCTGGCTCGAGGACTTTACCAGCAGGGAAAATTGGATAGGTGGATACAGAAAGGACGGAGAGCTTTATTCAACTCTGGATGGTTTACGGGATCGTCTACAGACGCATTTCTCACTGGTAACTGACCCTCGGGAAGTGGAATTTGTTATCAGGGAGACGAAGCGGAAGTTTCAACATTCCATCAGCCAGGTAACAGTCTGGCAGAAAATTTCAGCATAATAAAAAGACCCCGCTGAACAGAGCGGGATAAGTTCTTTCACGAAATGATTTACTTCACTTTTTTAGTGCCTCTTCGAGAGATACTAAAAGCACAAGAAAAATCATTTCTAAGTCACTAAGGGGACAAAACATATCATGATTTGGAAAACAGCACCTCGCCGATACAAACTTCTCATTGAGTACGATGGCACCAATTTTAGCGGCTGGCAAAAACAAAAAGATGCCCGAACTATCCAGGGGGACCTGCAAAAAGGTGCTGAGAGGGTTTTTGGTGAGGTTGCTATGGATGTTCAGGGATGTGGGCGTACCGATGCCGGGGTCCATGGTCTGGCATATGCGGCTCATCTTGAGGTGGTAAGCGAGCTGGAACCCGAAATAGTGGTGGGAAGGCTCAACGATACCCTTCCTAAAGACATTGCTGTACTGCAGGTTGAATCAGTCCATCCGCGTTTTCATGCAAGGCACAACTGTGTTGCCAGGAGTTATATCTACCAGCTGAAACGACGAAAGTCGGCCTTTGCCAAGCGCTATAACTGGTGGGTGCGTGAGGCCCTCGATGTGCCTGCCATGCAGCGTGCAGGCGAAGTTATGGTTGGGATGCATGATTTCGCTTCCTTTGCTGAAAAGAAAGAGCTGAAGAAATCAACCAAGGTGTTGGTCCATATGGTTCAGCTTGTTGATGACAATGATTTACTAACTATCAGGGTGGTGGGCTCTCATTTTCTTTGGCGGATGGTACGGAGGATGGTGGGTGTTCTGGTCGAGGTTGGCTGCCAAAGGCTGACGGCAGAAGATGTTCGCAATTTTTTACACACTCCTTCGGTGGTACCGTTCAATAATACAGCACCGGCTGCGGGATTATTTTTTGAGCGGGCCTTTTATTATGAAGAGGAGTTGGACAATTTTCTTAAGAATTGACAGGTGTCTTCTGATCGACTTCATATCAATAATATGAATTAATTCTGCTTATTATGTTTTAAAAAAAAATTCAATAAGACAGACATAGCTACTATGTCTTGGAGTAACGAGTCGCCAATAGCTCTTGAAACATTTTTTTGCATTGCCGGACAGGGAATCGATTCCCTGTCCGGCAATGCTTGAACAAAATCCTCTTATCTCAGTGTAGCAGCAACGTCTGTGAACTCACCATTCCCATAAAATGATAGGTTTTCACGGGGATCATAGAACAGATTTGGCTGACAGAATTTACGAAAAAGGTTTCTGGAAATAGTTATCAATCTTTATAACGGATACTCTGGAGTATGAATAGCCCGCAATCGATGTGCAGATGCTTTGATTGTCTGGCGCAAGATACTATTGTCGAAAACAGGGTAAGTTGGTGTGTTATTGCGAGTAAATATCTGAAAAGATAGTTTTTTTGGAATATGTCGTGGTTGGAAAAAGAAGTTGTGAAATCTAAAGTGAAAGGGTAACATTATCCGAGTGACGTAGAGCTAATTTGGGCTGTATATCCGTTTTTTTGGTATATCTTAGGAAGCGACTACTTATCATCTGCAAATGAGTTGGCTCAACTTGTCACAAACCACAAATTGCCCTCAACGGAACTCCGAACCGAAGCCATGCAACGCTTTTCAATCGGTCAAATAATCGAAGCGCCCCTGTCTATATACAGAGAGGTGGTCTCAGTATGATAGAATTAAATAAATACCTTTTCATTGCCGAAGGATCTCACCGCGCTGTTTACCGGCACCCCGACCGGCCTGACCGCTGTCTGAAAGTAGTCAAGCCCGGCTCGCTGGAGAATCGCAGGAGAAATAATAAGAAATGGTATAAACGCCTCCGCAGGCTTTCGTCCTTTGATGAAACCCATACAGAGCTAAGTGCCTATCGTCGACTGAACTCCCGCAAGTCTATTCGGCATATCCCCCTATTTTACGGCATGGTTGAAACCTCCATGGGACAGGCGATGCTATTGGATTTCATCACCAATGAAGATGGGTCCCCATCTAGGTCTGTTGCCCAGCATGCACAATCCGGACTCAACAAGAAAGAACTGGAAGAAGCGTTACAAACCCTCGGCCATTATCTAATTGAATCCAGGCTGGTGGTCAGGGATTTTAATGCCAGTGATTTGATGGTCAAAGAGCACTCTGATGGTCATCTCACGCTTTATGTCGTAGACGGTCTGGGAGAGTCCGAATTAATTCCTATATCTAAAATCCCATATTTCGCTCGGAAAAAAGCCACCCGTCGCGTTCTTCGTTTTTTCGGGAAAGTCATGATGCAATACCCGGAACTTAACCTTCATCCCATCAGTGAGAAAGTATCTGCATGACCAATGTCTTCCTGTAATTATCTTAAAATAAAAATAATACCTGCAGACCATGTCATGCCAAGGCGTCAATCGCCTTGTGGCGATTCAGTTGGCTTTGGCTAGCAAAAGCACCAATGATGAATTCAATAGGGTGTATAATTGCAGAAAAAGTTTAGTGGCAAACAGATATTCAAACATTTCGAAACTTTGGCTTATTAAAATGATCCCAAGGCAAGACTACAGTTTTTTCCTTATCAGAAAAACACCAAAGAGGCGAAGTATCCTTTCATTCTTATTGAATTTTTTATGAAAAAACCACTTGCGCATTTTCTTCATCGAAAAGCCCATTTTAAAATGCCTCTCTTGTAAAAATGGTTCGAGTGCCATTCGGATTTTTTCTGTATCAAAAGTCGTTCCCATATAATAAAAGTGATAGTATTCTTTAGTAAATGCTTCCCTGTATGCTGATATAATTTTTTTCTTTTCCAGAAAAAGAAATATGTTTTTAATTAATTCAATATTATTATTGCAATAATCATCTCCTTTCTTGGAAACCATTATAGAATTCTCTCTTATACGATACACCATGACAGGATCTTTCAAGCAATAGATAGTATGGTACATTGTAAAGACCTTCCAATAAAACTCAACGTCTTCATGTATAAGTCTATCAGGGAAACGAATATCCGAATCATCAAAAATACTTTTATGATACAGTTTAAAAGCATTATAATCTAAAGAAAAGAAATTTTTGTTTGTTACCACAAACTTCCCCTTCTTTTTAATCCGTGTTCTTTTATAAGTATTCGTTGACTCAACGTATCGTTTAAAAGGACCTGACACAATTTTAATTTCATACTTTTGTGCGGCTTCGTAAAGCCGCTGTAAACCATCACTAAGCAACCAATCGTCTGAATCTAAAAAAAAGACATACTCTCCCTTAGCATTTTGAACGCCTGTATTTCTAGCTGCACCCAAGCCTTTATTTGTCTCATGCTGAAAAACATGTATTCGACTATCTTTTTTGGCATACTCTCTGACTATACTAATGCTCTTGTCTGGCGATTTGTCGTCAATACAGAGAATTTCTATCTCGGAAAGAGTCTGTCTGACAACAGATTCCAAGCACTGTGCTATATAATTTTCGACCTTATAAAAAGGTATAATAACAGATATTTTTGTCATTGAGACACAGTCCTTTTCTGTTGGCTGGTCAATAGACCAGCTATTACAATCATATAAAATTTCCCAGTATACGAGCCGATCAACCAGTTCTCAAAAATACTTCCTATCGCAAAAAACAAAACAATTCCCTGCAAAATGAGTTTTTCTTGATCTTTGAATTGAAATGAGGCCCAGAAAGGTGCAAAAAGTAGAGAAACGAATAGAATTATACCGGGTATTCCGAATTGAACCCCACTAAACAAATATTCATTATGAGGGCTCTTGCGAGGTTCAATTTTAGTTCCCTTTACAAATTCATTATGAACCTGCTCAAAGGATCCTGTTCCATAACCCATTAGAGGTTTTTCTTTTATCAACAAATAACAACTTAGATACCAGTCTAGACGAAGTGAGACATTATTACGCATCGTTCCTGACCCAATTTCATAGTTTTGGAGTGTCTCTACAATCTCATCAACCTCATGATTAACCTTAGGAGAACTGTAGTAAAGGGAAGCACTCAATATTCCAAGGGCAAGGCAAATCACGACAATTTTCTTAATAGAAAAACAATGAAGAGCAAGTAACCCCATGAGAGCAACAAATATTACCATTCCCATTGCTGAACCAGCCTGAAAAAACAAATTATAGAAAGCCAACAAGATAATGGGAATGCCATAGAGAGCATTTTTTTCATTATTCAATATTTTACTTAGAAGAATGAAAATAAATAGAGCCATAAAACCACTATGCGGTGTTGGAGAAAGCAAAGAGTGGTAATGTGGCTTATAGCCTAACTCATTTGGTAATATCCCAAATTCCAGCAAGTAGGCAGCAAGAAGGGCAACTAAACTACCTGCCAAAAATGAATTTAAGATGTATTTTGGGGCATTACGCCTGTTTTCGCACAAATATATTACTATTGGAAGGTAAAGCAGTACTCTATAATCTTTGAGTCTTTCTAGGATCTTAGAGAATGGTACCGGTGTATAGATTGTGCCAAAAGAGATCATCAAAATCAAAAGAATAGCTATAATTGCAGTAGGATATTTTTTTAAAATTGAGGGCATTTCTCCTAAGACCCCGGAGATCAGCCCGCAAAGGATAAAGACAACACTACAAAGAGCTGTGCCTGATGTAGATAGTTGAAGAAAAAAGCAACTTCCACAAACAGCATACAATCCATAGATTTTTAGATTTTTCTGCATGATCTTTCCTGTTTATTATATAAATTCTGTCACTTAGGTGTTCAGTATTTCAAAATAGCCATGTATTGCTGTTGCAGCTGACTTTTTAAAAATAAAACCAGAAAGAAAACCCTGACGTTTTCTTTCTGATATTAATAAGTACGTTAATTAGGGAACATATGTTCCTTTCCGTAAATGAATGCTCTTGACGTAAGAAAAATAAATCGCAAAGCTCTTGAGGAAATTCGCATAAGAGCTGTAAAGCGTGTTGAAGCTGGCAAAAGGCCGGAAGTTGTAATTAAAGCTTTGGGACTTACCAGGCCTCGGATATATGAGTGGCTTGCCAAGTGTCGAGAAGGTGGACTAGATGCACTTCTCAGTCGGAAAGCTCCAGGAAAAAAACTAAGCTCACAGGAACACACCTTAAGAGGCTGTATCGTCTTGTTGTTGGGGTTGATCCAAGACAATTGAGATTTGAATTCGCTCTTTGGACTCGTGGAATGGTTCGTGAACTGATCCGACGGGAGTTTAAAGTCCACCTGACTGAAGTGTCTGTAGGTTGACTGCTTTAAAAAATTGGCTTGAGCCCTCAGAAATCGCAACGTAGATCGTACCATCAAAATGAGCTTCTGGTCGTGAAATGGATGGCTGAAGATTTTTCTGCTATAAAAAAGCTTGCTCGCCAGGAAGGAGCTGAAATATTTTTTGGTGATGAGGCATCGGTTAAATCTGACTACCATTCTGGTACAACCTGGGCTCCACGTGGCCAGATCGCGATTCTCGAAACAACTGGCACCACGCATAAGGTTAACTTGATTTCTGCAATCATCCCGAGGGGTGCAGTGCGTTTTATGGCGACAGAAGGAAGCTTTACATCTTCCGTTTTCATCGAATCTTTGAGGCGGCTCATCAATAAGGCTAAAAGGCCTATTTTCTTGATTGTTGATAATCACTCAGTGCACCGTTCTACAGAACTTCATGAGTTTGTCCAGAGTACAAAAGCAAATTACGTTTATTCGTTCAGGGGTTAATATATTGGATTCCGGATTTTCATCGGCCCAGTAAATTGGAATTGCTAAAGGTATATTTTTTATCGTCGTCAAATTATTCTTTTAGCGAGTCATCATTGTGTGACAATTCTCCAAGAAAATGACTATATCCTATGGTTTGCAATTGTCGAGTAATTATGGCTTTGGAAGCCATAGTCGCGCAATCGTCTCTTTCGAGACGAACGATACCCTTCATGACTTGCGATCATTGCTTTGCCGCAAGTTTTTGTTTTACTACATAGCTGTCCCATATCCGCGTAGCAAAAGCAATGGGAGCCGATGTGTATTTTGCTAAACCTTATGCAAGTTGGCAGCGAGGGACGAATGAGAACACCAATGGCAGGATCAGAAGATTGTGGCCCAAAAAATTCGACATGGCAATGCTCACCGAAAAAGAGATTGAGGATCAAATTTTATTATTGAAATTAACACCAAGAAAGGTCTTGGGGGGCTGACTCCATTAAAAGCCTTTACTGGTAGTCGTGTTGCTCTTATTGCTTGAATAGAGCTTAGCTCTTTTGTAGGTACCTGATTAAAAGTTCTATTTTTCCCATAGCTCCCTGACCCAGCTTGTAGGCTTTATAAAGTGATGAATTCTTTTTCCTTTAAAACCATAAGCAGCATCATCGGGATCCGGCTTTCCATGAAAAACTATTATACGGGCATCTGCAGGTTTCCGCGGTTCAAAAAAGAAGTTGAGTGGGAATACGGGACGCAGGTTAGCTTTGAAACTAACACACCAATGTGTTGGCCAAAACACCATCTGAGGTCTAATACTATGAGTTAGATACGTTTGGGGGGGCTGAAAATTATCTAATGCCCATTGTCTCTCCGAAAGAAATTGTTCATATACAAATGTTGTCTTATTTGCTGTGAATCGAAAAACTGAAGAATTTCCCACAGGAGGACCTTTTGGGAATATTTTTCTCACGATAGACACCCAATCACGAATGATTGGGATCTTTCCAGGTTCATAGGTAAAGAAGTCATCAAGTTTACCTGTAATGAGAATATCTAAATCTAAAAAGAGGCACTCACCATCTATAGGTAAGCTCTCTTTGAAGAGGGACAGCTTCCTCCAGCCAGTGTACAATTTTGGCGGATCAATCACAATATCTGGGATCGGGAATGCCTCAACGCCATTATCCAAGCCCTCTGGATCATCTGTAAAACACACAAAACGAAATGGTAAGGAGAGATTCAAGCTTACGGCTGCATAGAGTTTGTTGACAAACTCTGCTCCATATCGTTTGCCCCATTTTAAAGTAACTATATTTACCATTTGTTCTTTATAAATAGATTCATTTTTCATAAGTATGCTTTTGGGGTTTTTCTTAAAATTAAGGATATATATATATCGGCCAGGTGCTAAATGGATTCTTTTCAAGGCAGTCCTGGAAGAATGGCCTTCCACCCCATAACTTACCTGTTGCGTCGGTGTTAGGCTACCCTTTTATGTTTGAACTTTCAACTTCTTTTGCCACCCACGGCAACACTGTGCTAAAGGAATATTTCCACAAAATGCTAGCTAGATACATCACATTTCCCTATACTTCCAGTAACAGTATGTTGCTTTTGAAAGATGAAGAGTGTAGAAATGAGGTTTTTTGGGTAAATTTCAATTATCTCAAGTTATTTTTCATAGAAACATTAAAAACGAGCAAACAAAATTTTGAGTGTATGGGGTATGTGGGGTTTGTGGTAGGAGCGATGTATTCGTTTGCTTCTGGAGAAGAAATTCTTGGCTCAATAAAGAATTGTTAAATTCTGCTATATGTTCCAGTAATTGTGTGTTTGTGTGAGGGTTGTAGTAGGGGTATTTTTTATCTCATTGTAGGCCAGGCCGGATTTTAAACAGTTTTATGTAGCCTGCAACGACACCCGGAAAGCCAAGGTAATTGTCTTTCATGTCAATCCTAATCCGGCCGAAATGACGGCATGAGGCTGGGAAGTGCCAGTACCTTTGTGTAAAAAAAATTGTGAAATTGTGAAGCCGACCGTCTGGACGCAGCGCATTGGCGATAATAGCACTGTTGAAAAACGAAACCATGATAATATTAAAGAATATAGAGCCCATTGCTGCCAATGGTCCCCGTGCCTGTTATCTGCATCCAGAAGATGAAGATAAGGTCATTAAAATTGTTCGTCTGCAAACAACCTCTAGGAAAAAACAAACCAATTGGCAGGAGTGGCAACATTATCAGTATTTGCTTAAACAACACGGTAAACTTGATTTAATCAATGAGTGCTATGGGTTTATAAAGACTGATCTTGGCGAAGGTCTTGTCTGGAAATGTGTCCGGGATGACAGCGGTGAGATTTCAAATACGGTAACCAATATCATGAAAAGCCCTGATGGTTACGATCTGGAGAAAGTTGCAAAGGTGTTGGACCACTTCTGCCGGGTTCTCATAGAAAAGAATATCCAGCTTTTTGATTTAAATCCTTCAAATGTGATGATTCGGATTTGTCCGGACGGTTCCTATCAGGCGGTGTCCGCAGATATCAAGGGGCGGTATGCCAATTATGAATTTATCCCCATTTCGACCTACATTCCTTTTTTTTCCAGAAGAAAACTGACCCGACGCTGCAGAGGGTTAACGGATAGGTATGGTAATTTCCAGCGAAAAAGAGAAGCTTTGCTTTAGAGGCCTTGTAAAGGATACCTGTATCCCTCAAGCGAGTTTGTGAAAAGATTACCTTTCAAAGCGGGGAAAGAATCCCTATTTTCTACGGATTTCGTTTGACTGGGAAAGTCTCATGATCGCCTGATTGGCAATAGTCAGGCCAAATATCCCTGTAATGGTTGGCAGGCTGCCCAAAACGTGTCGTTGCCGCCCTCTTTCGGCATAAGGAGTATCTCCAACGTTTACTTCCTCTTTGGGTAACTCATAGTCAAGGTCTGTTTTTTCAACTGAATAGACACAAGAGATCCCTTCTGCGACACCCCTTCTTCTGAGGCGCTTGCGCAGATGCTTGGCGAGCGGACAGTTTGAGCTGGAAAAGATATCCCCGGAACGTATGAGTGTTGGATCGGTGCGCAGGGCGGCGCCCATCGAACTGATGGTAGGGATCTTGCGAAGATATGCTTCGTGTAATAGCTGTGTTTTTGGATTGAGGGAGTCGATGGCGTCGATCAGCAGGTCTGGTTCGGGATCAAGGATCTGGTCCAGGGTGTCGCCACCTGCAAAAAGTTGCAGGGCCTCAATGTGGCAATCCGAGTTGATGGCTAGAACCCTTTCCCTTGCAATTTCAGTTTTTGGCCTGCCAAGGGTTGTTTCGAGGGCAAAAATCTGGCGGTTCAGGTTACTGGGCTGAATGGTATCGAAGTCGACGACCCGCAGACGGCTAACCCCGGCGCGCACCAACCCCTCCACCACATAACCTCCTACTGCTCCAAGACCTACCACCGTCACCATTTTCGATTGTAATAGCCGGAAACGTTCCTCGCCGAGTAGTCGTTGTGTTCGTATAAATCGGTCCATTTTAATAGTGCTCATATAATATTGATATACTCTTCACTCCAAGGTTAGCAGTAGTTGCATTGTCTGGAATACCTGATGATGAGCTAAGACGCAAGGCAATCATGTAAAGTTTTATCGGGTTTTGCGCGTAATATTTGCTTGATGAAGGAGAGAGTCGCAGATTCGAAAAAGATCGCATTGTCGAGATCGTTATGGTAGAAACTGGCCCTTTTTCTTAAGCCGGAGCTTTTTTCCATGATTCAGTTACCTGCCAGTCAGGCGGATATCGATAATATTGCGACCTGGGCAAAATACAACAAGAGATTGTGTGGTCACTGCGGTGCATCCTGCTGCAGTCTGCCGGTGGAGGTGCAATCTTCGGATCTCATTCGTATGGAGTTAATGGACGAATTTGAACTTGAAGAGGATCTGAAGCAAACGGCCAGAAGGTTAAAAAAACAACACCTGATCGAGCATTTTCACTCGAAAACAAAAACCTTTACCCTCGCCAGAATGGCTAGCGGCGATTGCCTTTATCTGGATAGCAGGACCAGGCGTTGCACCATCTATTCACAGCGGCCTGACACCTGTCGCAACCATCCACAGGTTGGTCCCCGCTCGGGCTATTGTGCTTTCAAAAGAAAATCGTCGGCGTAACAAGTGCAGTGAAGAGAGCGCCTGCCTTATGGGTGGAGTGTCTGCCGCTTCGGCCTGATATAGAAACGAAAATATCCTACTAGATTGCTGCTGATAAAAATTGCCTCCATCAGGACGGCACCAGGAGAGCCGGCAAGGAAGTTGTGAATGATCCACAAACTTGTGCCGACCAGCATCAACTGCCTGAGAAGTTTATCCTCTTTGCAAAATGAGGCAACGGTCCCGAAAATTCCACCAGCGCAGCCAAGGATTGACAGTATACCTTCATAGGTGAATATCGAGATAACTACTGTGGCAAATACAAAAAGCCACATCCATTTTTTCGATGTTGAAAAAATACTGGTAGTGAAGCGAACTGCTGCTATCAAGCCAAGACATGCAGCCGTCCAGTGGCCCAGAAGCATGAAGTGAGCGGAGATCAAGGTGCAGGAGACCAGCAGGCATGTCACGATCTTTTTTCGTTCCTTAAACTGAAAAGAGAGCGTATCTGTAAAGATGGCGATCCCAATCAGGATCTGCGACAAGAAAAAATTGGACATGAGTGCCTTACTCCAGAAAACCTGTCATTCAGTTTAAAACTCCCTTGTGGGGTATCAGTGATATTTGGTCTTGGATGAAAATAATGCAAACTATCTTTTGCAGGCTATCATACAATGTTCACCTGTGTCCGTCCATCGACATCGGTGACGAATAGTCCTAGAGCAGTTCTGGAATATGCAGGTCGTCTATACTGTATCGTTTGCCTTCAGTGATATGTGAAAAAATATCGACATCGCTGAAGCTATATAGACATTGGCAGGTGTTGGAAATATTAATCACAAAATCGGCAAGTTCAGCGTGGAGTGTGTTGGAGACCATTCTTTCGGGTTCGGCAAAAAGTAATATTGGCTCGGTTTTGTATGCAACCCGGCTGAAGGCGACGGCCAAAAAGGCTTTTGCCTGTATCTGCTTAAGAGATGATACCGGATCACCTGGTGCGGTTTGCATTGGTTTGTCGTCGATCATCAGTAAGAGACCTGTTGGGCAAAGTTGGACTCGTAACGTCATGCTTGAAAAATTTGATCTTTCGAGCTGTTCGTTAAGCTTATCAAAGGAGGTATGTTCATCGGTTATTGAATCTTTACTAGGAGATTTGGCACTATTGGCTATCAGGTGTAATAGGTTGTGCAAAGAATGTGTTTCTTCTTTTTTAGTATTAGAATGAGAAATCGAGTTGCCAAGGGTAACAAAGAGTGGGAGCCTGGAACAAACAATATCACGTGCTGTTTGGAAATGATCAGCTCGCATGACCGCTGAAAATGTCGATTCTATGAGTTGACCTGAACTTTTTTGTACCTCAGCAGGAAGATTCTTCAGCCAGTGCGCCAATTGTTCCTGAAGCTCATTTTTTATCCGGTCTGCAGGTTTTAGAGAGTGGAAGATGTCGTCAAGCGGAATGGTAAGATCTGGTCTGAGGTTCTGCACCTGATCCAGTAAAATCTGTATATTGTCGGAAATTTCGCTCCAGCGGGTTGAGGCGGCGATTTCCACGAAGTTAATCCATCTGGAGTAGTCAAGTCGTCTGCCGACTTCTATCCGGTCAGTTTCGTAGAGCCATTCGTCTGCCACTGCAAGCTCCTTAACAAGGCTGGGCGTTGCGCTGAAGACTGCGAGGGCAACTGTTCGTTTTGCCGGATTGATATGTCTGGTGTATCCGCCTTGTTTGGTAAAATTGGGGAAGTTTGCAAACGGTTGTATTTTTTCTATATCATAGGTTGGATTAATGGTTTGCAGGAGTTGAAGGAAATTCGTTGCAAAAGTTTGGTCATTGAGACCTTTTTGATCGGGAAATTGAAACAGGTTCAGGTGAGGGCTGAGTTCGAACCATTGGCTTTCCTTTAATTTGCCGAGCCCCCGTATTCTTGCCTGAATGAGTTCCATTTCAGTGCCTCCACCCCAATATCATGCATTAATGGCTGCTTTTTGGGCAGCCATTTTCTTATATTATTTCAACATAATAAGCACGATATCGAGAAAAAACAGGATGGTGAGCTAACAGACGGCCGTGTTAATCCCAAAAAGATCCTCGGCAAGGGCGTTGGCTATAATGTTGGTTGGCAGTTTCTGTTTGTGAGCTAATTGGTAAATTTCCAGGAGGGTCTTTTCTATGCCCGCGGTCAACAGCAGAGCTTTTTTCTTATCATAGCGCTGGCCGATTTCGCAGCTGATGTTAATCACTCCGCCGGCGTTGGCTGCATAATCGGGGGCATAGAGGATGCCTCGCCTGTGGAGTCGCTCGCCGTCTTCTTCGGTGAGTAACTGGTTGTTGGCACTGCCGGCAACAATCTGACAGAGGAGTTGGGGAATTGTTTGGTGGTTGAGAATACCACCGAGGGCACAAGGTGCAAAAATATCACAGGGAGCACTGTATATCTCTTCAGGTTCTACCACGTCGAAATCAATTTTTTCCCGGAGGCTTTGGATATGGTCTTGGTTGATATCGGTTGCGATTATCCGGCAATTGTCTTGTTTTAGAAGTTCGGCTAATCTACCGCCGGTTTCGCCAACACCTTGAATGGCAACAGTGAGTCCGTCCAGCTGTTCTTTTCTTAGTTTATGTTGAACGCTGGCCCTGATGGCCCAGTAGACACCGTAGGCGGTGAAAGGACTGGGATTACCGCTTGCTCCGACGGTTGCGACATGATCCGTTTTCCGTTTCACCGCAGCCATATCCTGTACTGTCGAGTTGACATCTTCGGCGGTGATATATCGCCCGTCGAGGAATTCAACAAAGTTACCAATCTCTTCAAAAAGGGCGACACGATCGACGTTGTTGAGGTCAGTGTGAACGACGCTCTT
>Ga0070728_10004433_pt1 | contig 14590 bp, 10 predicted proteins | sample tdDd471_FD_66723 | JGI IMG/M metagenome (GOLD analysis project Ga0070728, IMG submission 66723) | Marine sediment microbial communities from the Atlantic coast under amendment with organic carbon and nitrate - tdDd47.1 | ecosystem: Environmental > Aquatic > Marine > Coastal > Sediment | place...
TACACAGCAGTAAAGGGAATCAGTGTATAACAACAGACGCCTGCTTAGGACGTTAGAGCTCCGAGTAAATGGATCGTATGAGCCTAAATTATAGAGAGTATTCAATAGAAGAGCTTGTTGATGTTCTCAATACATTGATAAGGATTAGGTACGAAAATAGTCTAAGTCGAGTTCAAGGATAAGACACAAAGCCTAAATTGATTTAGAAACAATGCTTTTATGCTGAGGTTTATGATGATGGTTCGTTTATTAATGTTGTCTTTGGTGATAATTTCATCCACGTCTATGGCGAATAATACGGTCGAACAGAAAGCTGTGGATGCAGTGTTTGCTAAATGGGACAACCAGGCTTCGCCAGGTGCGGCCGTCGGTATATTTAAAGACGGGAAAATAGTTTATGCACGTGGTTATGGTATGGCCAATTTGGAGTATGACCTGCCTAACAATGAAAACAGTGTGTTTCGCATTGGTTCGACTTCAAAGCAATTCACTGCGGCCTGCATTGTTATGTTGAGTGAACAAGGCAAGCTCAGTTTGGATGATCGCCTGGGTGCATTTTTCTCGGACTTACCTGACCACATGAAAAGCATCACCGTGAAACAATTACTGCATCACACCAGCGGTGTCAGAGATTATTTGATGTTGTCGTATTTAAAAGGGCTGGGTGATGAAGATTATTACACCGATGATGATGTCATGAAGTGGTTGTCGGCGCAGAAAGCATTGAACTTCAAACCCGGAGATGAACACTTGTACAGTAATTCGGGCTATTGGCTATTGGGCCAAATCGTCAAGCAAGTTGCTGGCATGGACATGGCAACTTACGCTGAAAAAGCGTTGTTTAAACCTTTGGGCATGAGAAACACTCACTTTCACAATAATCACAAGCAAGTGGTGAAAAACCGTGCTTCCGGTTATGCGCCCAGTTCAGAAGAAGGCGTTTATGAAATCAGCATGACTAATTTGGACATGATTGGCGATGGTGGCATTTTCACCACCATCAATGACATCAAAATTTGGGACGATGCCTATTATCAATCGAATGTCTTGCCAGCATCATTTTGGAAAACCATGACCGAAGTCGGTGTTTTGAATAGCGGTGAAGCACTTGATTATGCCGCTGGTTTGCTAATTGGCGAATACAAAGGGCTGAAAACCGTCAGTCATGGCGGTGCGTTTGTTGGCTTCAGGGCTGAACTGTTGCGTTTTCCTGAACACAAGTTCTCAGTTGCTGTGTTTGCCAACCGAAGTGACGCCAACCCAACGAAGATGGCCTATCAAGTGGCGGATATTTATTTGGAGCAGGCTTTTAAACCCGTCAAAGAAAGCGACAAGAAATCGACACAAGCCAACACAGAACAGAAACTCACCCACCAACAAATCGTGGGGCAATATGAAGTCGAAACGGGTATCGTATTAGACATAACTGATGTCGATGGCCGGTTGCATGGCTTTCAAATGTGGAACCAAAAAGAATACGCTTTGGTAGCGGTCAGTGACAATAGCAACACTTACCACATCGACGGTGATGACGCCATCAAGTTCACTTTCACCGAAGTTAAAGACAATCAGTCGCAACTGATGACGGTATCGCAAGCTGGCGGTGACTCCCTGTGGAAGCGTGTTAAAGCAGTCGATGTTTCTACTGTCGATATCAATGACTTTGTCGGTAACTATTACAGTGAAGAACTGTATGTGAATTACCAACTGTCAGTGAGTGGCGGGAAAATTTATTTGAAAGTAGACAATAACACGCCTATCCTAGTCTCAGTCGCAGCTCCAGATACATTGACTCTGCGCAGCATGCTGGCTAATTTTTATAGGCAAGATGGTCAAGTTAAAGGCTTTCATTTAGACGCGGGCCGAGTCAAGAACATTGAGTTTGTCAAAAAATAACGACCTCACTGGGTGGTAAGTATACAAAGGGATGACCCATATCATGTACAAATATTTGTTTTTAGTCGCACTGATATTTCTATTTGCACAGGAACTAAGGGCTAACGAAACCCATACCTCAGACGCTGTAGTGGAATTCGCGGGTAACCTTTCGTTATCTGAGTCGGTGTTATCGAGTCCATGGGTGAAACAAATCACTGCTGGTAATGAAGTTTCTTCTGATGAAAATACTGTAAGCACCTGTTGTTTTGGCTGCCCTGATCCGACAGTGTTAGAGCGGAATGCAAGTGGTTTTTGTTTACCCCTATTTTATGAAACAAAGATTGTGACGAAAACAAAAGAAAGGTTTTCTATCAAGAGTAAGAATGGAGTCAGCTATTTGTATGTCCCTGAAAACACTTTTAACACTTGGTTTAACGTCATTTAAAAGGTCAAAGCTTTATCGAGTTAATTATCCGTAATGCTTCTTTTTAAGAAGCCGAACTTCGCTGATGATCTGATTCTGAACATTGTTTTTTCTGAACGTTGCTTTATCCGAACAAGGTTAGCGCGAACAAGTTTAGTTGTTCACACTTTCCTTAACGTCAACAGTCATTTTGATGCATCAGCTGAGAGCTTTGTGATGTTACACAGCCTATTTTGCTAAACGAATCACTTCTTTTACCAGCTTTGATATACCGGAAGCTGCTTGAGAGATATTTTCGGCAAGCATGTAAGCGGGTGTAGAGACGACTTTATGTTGTTCATCAACCACCATCTCCGTTACCGGACATTCTACATGGTGTCCGCCCATTTGATTGATTGCTTTGGCTGTTTCTTTGTCCGAACCTATTGTTAAATCGATCGTCTCGTTAAAAATTTTAGGAATCATAGCTGGTGCGATGCAAATAAAACCCATGGGTTTATTAGCACTGGCAAACTTTTGAGCGAATGCCAATACATCAGGGTTGATGCAACAATCGGCACCTTTGAATGCAAAATCACTGAGGTTTTTCGCTGCGCCAAATCCGCCTGGAAAGATCAAGGCATCGTAGTCATCGGCACTAGCTTTAGCCACATCGATGATGGCTCCTCGAGAGATTCGGGCAGCCTCGACCAATACATTTCTTGACTCTGCCATCTCTTCGCCTGTCATATGGTTAATGACGTGTGCCTGTTGAACGTTAGGCGCCAAGCAGTCATAGTCAACCTTATTTTGTTCTAAACTCCAAAGGGTTAAAACACTTTCATGGATTTCTGCACCATCAAACACGCCGCAACCGGATAAAACAACCGCAATTTTCATGAGTGGCTCCTTTTTATCAATGCTTTCTATCTGTAGGTTAATACCGAGTAGGGAAGTTGAGTGTAATGCTTCTGAAGACTATTGCAAAGGAATCAAAGAGAGTCAGTGAGCCCCAGCTATATTAGCTGCATACCAGTCAATTGAGCGGTATATCTAGCCAAGCATTCTCTTTAGAGGTATTGCGCTACTGCGGTATTTTCACCGTTTAAAGTTCCTTTTAGTTGGCTCGATTGAGTGATGGCTTACACAAGATTGTTGGGACGTTAAAATTTACTCCCAATCGGTAGAAAAGGGCGTATAATGCGCTGCAGCAAAAATAACTGATGTACTGATTTAAGGTAGCGCCGTGACTGTTTTATTGCTGATTTTGGTCGGTTTAGGATTTTTATCGATTGTCGTTGAAGACCTAGTTCACATCGACAAAGCCAAGACCACCCTTTTTTTTGGTTCGTTAGTTTGGATTCTCTTCTATATTCATCCCCCACACGAGCTTTCGGTCGAACAAGTACAGCACGCTCTAAACGAGAACCTCCTAGATATTGCGACGCTTTGGTTATTCTTAATGGCTGCGATGACGTTTGTCGCCTATATATCGTCAAAAGGCGTGATTGATGCTTTGGTCAATAAGGTCATGCCGGAGCGAGTGTCTGAACGTAAGTTAATGCTTATAACGGGGCTATTTGCCTTTTTATTCTCATCTTTTGCTGACAATATAACCGCGACCTTGGTGTGTATTGGCGTTCTAATGAGTTTGCCGTTAACTGAGAAGCAACGGCTACGCTATTTAGTGTTGGTGGTTTTTGCGGTCAATGCCGGAGGTGCTAGTCTCATAACGGGCGATGTTACAACCCTAATGATTTTCTTATCTGGTAAAGTTGAAATTCCAGATTTATTGTTGATTGTGTTACCGGCTATTTTTGCTGTGTTTAGTTTAGCGTTAATGCTGTCATTAACCATGAAAGGGACTCTAACGTTTACCCCGCAAAAAGTTTCTGTATCAGGCAATGACTGGCTGATCTCTGGATTGTTTTTAAGCACCATTGCAGGAACTCTGTTACTCAATGTCTTTTTCACCATACCACCGGTTTTATCGTTTCTATTTGGTTTATCGTTAATGTTCATGGTGGTTCAGTTTTTAAATAAAGATGAGCCCGTGCTCGATTACATTCGACGAATAGAATTCGATACCTTGCTATTTTTCCTCGGCGTATTGTTGTTAGTAGGCATGCTCAAAGAACTCGGCGTATTAATGTACTTTCCTAAGCTCTATGATGTACTGCCGCCTCTTGCCGCAAACTATGTGGTCGGTTTGTTTAGCGCACTTTTTGACAATGTGCCATTAACCGCCGCATTGCTAAAGTCAGGCGTAGAAATGGACTTGGCAGAATGGTTAGCTTTGACATACGCCGTTGGCGTTGGTGGCTCTTTATTGGTGATTGGCTCTGCTGCCGGTGTCGTGGCAATGAGTAAAGTACAAAGTTTAACGTTTATCAGTTATTTAAGATTTTCGTTTTATCTTTTAATCGCGTATACCTTAGGATTTGCAGCAGTTGTTGTTGCAGGGTTTTTGATCAGCTAAGCGTAACGAGAGCCCATTGTCTTACATTAAAAATCCTTTATTGTCAGTCGCCAATAAATTCTTAATACAGCATTGAATACGGAGTAAATCGTTTTATTCCGTATTTTTAGTTTAAAAAAAACGTCATAAAGATTGCTTTAATTTGTCATATCCAGCGGCAAAAATCGCAAATTAACAATAAATTTCAAGCTGGATAAAAAAATGAATAAACGAATTTTAGCAATACCCGCGAGCATTTTGATCGCGCTTCTCGGTGGTTGCAGCGATGATGGAAAAGATGGCTTAGATGGAAGCAACGGTGTCGATGGTATCGACGCATTGATAACTCAAACTCAGTTAGCCGCTGGAGACACTCAATGTTTCAAAGGCGGAATTCGTATTGACTCCGGACAAGACTCCAATCGCAATGGTCTTTTAGAAGTCAGTGAGATCAATCAAACCACGTTCCAATGTCACGCAGCTCAGGTTAATTTAAACGAAAACTTTAATCGTATTGCTTCATTCCCGGTGTGTTTGCAAATCGATAACCAATGCAACACTGATGAAGAAACTGCTGCAGAAATTGCTGCGGTCAGTAGTGATGGAATGACTTTAATATACAGTGACAGTCCAAGTGAGCAAATTGGCTTTGTCGATATTTCCAACCCCAATTCGCCATCAGCATTGGGCACTTTAGCGTTAACCGGAGAACCAACATCCGTTGCAACGTTAAATGATTTCGCGTTAGTAGCCGTGAACACATCACAAGATTATGTAAACGTATCTGGTCAACTTGACGTTGTAGACATTGCTTCTCAGACCCTTGTTACGAGTATTGATCTAGGAGGACAACCGGACTCGATCGCGGTGAGTCCCGATGGTCAGTATGCGGCGGTTGTGATTGAGAATGAACGAGATGAAGACTTAGGTGATGGAGAACCTCCACAGTTACCCGCAGGCGAGTTAATTGTAATCGACTTAAGTGATTCCGACCCGGATAACTGGAGTCTCTCAAGAGTTTCTCTAACTGGCCTTGCCGATCTATACGCCGATGATCCAGAACCAGAATATGTTGATATCAACAGTGGCAATCAAGCGGTGGTGACATTACAAGAAAACAACCACATTGTGATTGTCGACTTGGCTTCGGCAACCGTGACCGAATCTTTTTCTGCGGGAACCGTTGATCTGAACTTGATCGATGCAACCGAAGGCGATGGATTAATGATTGAGCAGACGGAATCATTAACCAACATTCCACGAGAGCCAGATGGTGTCTCATGGATCAACAATGATTATTTTGCGACCGCCGATGAAGGTGATCTAAACGGTGGCAGTCGAGAATTTACGGTGTTTCACCGATCGGGTGAGATCGTATGGTCGAGTGGTGCTAGTCTCGATCATTACGCCGCTCGATTTGGTCACTATCCCGATGCGCGTTCGGGCAATAAAGGTAATGAACCTGAAAATATAGAATTGGGTATTTTTGGGGAAGAGCGGTATTTGTTTGTAAACTCTGAACGTTCGAGTTTGATTTTCGTCTACGACGTTGCCGATCCAACGCGCCCGCTGTTCAAACAAGTGTTGCCCGCGGCGGCGGCTCCAGAAGGCGGCGTAGTATTACCTTCGCGAAATCTGTTGTTTGTTGCTAGTGAAGAAGATAACCGTGACGACAAAATGCGCTCGGTTATTAATGTCTACCAATACAACTATACTGAAGCCTATTACCCAACGATCGCATCAAGCGATCGTGAGAATGGAACGCCTATACCATGGGCCGCGTTATCGGGACTTGCCGCAGACAATAATGTCGTCAGTCGTTTGTACGCCGTTGAAGACAGTTTTTACAATGCTAGTCGAATTTTTACGATTGATACGTCTCGTTCTCCAGCGAGAATTACCACTGAACTTAGGGTCAATGATGAGCAAGCCGTGTTTGAAAATTTTGCCGCAGTAGATTTAGCTGACAGTCAAGTTGATGACGATGATCCAACACGAGTTTCCGTGTTCGACATTGCAGACTTAGCAGCCATGATCAATCAAGATAAAACGGTTAACTTGGATTTAGAAGGCATAGCGCAGGCTTCTGATGGTGGTTATTGGTTAGCATCTGAAGGCTCCGGAACCATTGGCGATACTGACCGGCCAATCAACTCATTGAACTTTATTTTTAAAACCGATGAGCAAGGAACCATCGAGCAAGTCATTACTTTGCCAGAGTCTTTAAACAATCAGCAAGTTCGCTTTGGCTTTGAAGGCATTGCAGAATATGATGACAAGCTCTATGTAGCCATTCAGCGCGCTTGGGGAGCTGATGGCAATCCTCGAATAGGGATTTATGATTTAGTCGCCGAAAGCTGGAGTTTCGTATTTTATCCGCTGGATTCAGCGACGTCTCAAAATGGCGGTTGGGTTGGATTATCTGACATATCGTCGTTAGGCAATGGACGTTTCTTAGTGCTAGAGCGAGATAATCAAGCTGGACCAGATGCCTCAATTAAGCGGATCTACGAAATTGATTTATCGAGTCCTGTTGCTAATTCGACCATCACTAAGTCATTAGTTCGTGACTTAATGTCAGATTTAACCTTAGCGGGTGGATTAGTGGTTGAAAAAGTTGAAGGCTTGACGGTCGCTCTTGATGGAAAGGTTTATGTGGTCAACGATAATGATGGCGTTGATGATAACAGCGGTGAGACACAGTTGATCAATCTTGGCTCTCTCTCGCTCTAAACATTAAGTGCGAATATTCCATTAAAAAGCTCATCTTTCACGGTGAGCTTTTTTCTATTCTAATTCTCGACATTCTATATTGAGCATCAGCAATCTCACTTATTTATATACGGAGGCAAACTAGAACCTCCGTCAAAGTACTTTCTATTTGTTTGTCTTTTCAGAAGGAAAGTGAGCGTTGAATCACACTAATCCGATCAGTAATTTGTAACTATCCCGCGCCAACAAAGCTTGGTCTTTCAAGCTCGCTAATCAAGGTTTAAATCGATTAAAAACTAAATAGAACAACACAAGGAATGAAGCCATGAATAACACCATGAATAAAAGGGTGGCGATGGGGCGTTACGTTTCGACGATGTATCAACGAGTTAAACGTCGCACAAAATTATTCTCTAAGTCGATAGCCTTAGGTATTCTCGTAAATCTTTCAGCAGTGCATGCAGGGCCTCAAGGCTTTGCTGCCGTAGATGGCATAACTACCGGTGGAAGTGGCGGAGAGACAATCTATATCAATAATGGAGCTGATTTATATCAAGTATTGAAAGATAAAAAAAATAATGACCAACCACTAATGATTATTATCGATGGTCGTATAACGCCAGAAAACACCGGACAAAAACAAATTGATATAAAACGTGTTAAAAACCTCACCATTCAAGGGCAAGTAGGGGGCGCTGAGTTTGCTGGGATTGGAATAAAGATCACCGATTCTCAAAATATTATTCTTCGTAATCTTATTATTCATCATGTTGATATTGGAGCCAAAGATGCGCTAGGAATTGAAGGCGATAGCCATCATATTTGGGTTGACCATAATGAGTTTTTTGCAAGTTTAGCCATACATAAAGATTACTATGATGGACTGTTTGATACTAAGCGAGGAGCGAGAAACATCACAGTATCTTACAATTATTTTCATGATAGCTGGAAAGCCAGTTTACATGGCTCGAGTGACAGTGATTTGGGTGAGCGAAAAATTACCTTTCATCACAATCGATTCGAAAATATTAACTCTCGAGCACCTTTATTTCGTTTTGGCACCGGTCATGTCTTTAATAACTATTACTTGAACGTTCAAGACTCAGGTATTAATAGTCGCATGGATGCTAAATTAAGAATCGAACAGAATGTGTTTGAACAAAGTCATAATCCCATCGTCTCCTTTTATAGCGATCGTTTAGGGTATTGGGATTTACGAAATAACCTACTCGACGGAGTTTCTTGGAAGGCTTCAAGTGATGGCGAGATCGCTGGTGAGGCAATGAATTCAACGACCTCCGTTGAATTACCTTACCATTATTATATGGATCCAAATCACTGTGTAAGAGAAATGGTGTTGGCGGCAGCGGGAGCCGGAAAAGGCCTTGTGCGTTCAGATGGTCAATGTAACCTAGTACCGGACGGTTCTACCAACCCCCCAGAACCACCAACGCCACCGAATCCTGAACCACCAAACGATGGAGATAACTTAGCGCTCAACGCGGGTTCTGATGGTAGTAGCAAACAGTCAGGCAGTAGTTATTCAAACGTTCGTGATGGAGATTTGAATTCCTTTTGGATGCCAAGAAGCGCAACTCAAGAGAGCATTTCAATTAAACGCATGCAACCCTTCAATAAAATTATTATTCGTGAAAGAAACTTCGCAACGCGAAGTTGGCGCTTGATCGATGAGTCGAACCAAGTAACGCTAGCCTCGGGCGAACAATTAGGACCTGAAACGGTGATTCAAGGTTTGCCATTGCTATCCATTGACAAAGTGACTCTAGCGATCGATGACGCATCAAAGCCGGTGCAAATCGCAGAGTTTGAGCTTTACCATTCTTCTGAGTCTGACACGATGAAGTGGCTTCCGAAAGAGGCAATGCTTTGCTCAAGCGAACATCAGTTCTGCGCGTTTGAAGGTGTTAAAACAGTCTATTATGGTGCTGCGGACCGTTATTATATTCAAATTCATCGTGATGGTGTTCATTGCAACAATCAAGTATTTGGTGACCCATTATTCGGAACCATTAAATCTTGTTTCGTTTTGCCTTGAATTATTTAAGATTGAAAGCATCAAGGGCAAATGAGCTAAAGGGTATTCTTTAGCTCATTTGGGTATTGATTATTTGTCCTTGGCTAGGCTACTACTCTGGCTTTTGAACTTTGCTTTCAACAATGGCGTTTGCTGCTGGAATAGAGAATAGACTTCTCGCATTACTGGCCATTACCATTTGCGCTTGTTCAAATGTATAATTTGCTCGTTGTAAGCTTTCAATCACACGCTCTTTGTAGCCTTGTATATTTCCTGGGCTTCCGGGGCCATCTGAGCCATAAATAAGTTTATGAATAATGTTCAGCGATTTAGCTTGCATTAGAATGCGTTCCATCTTTGAACCATCTGGATCACTCCTTGATGAACCAAGGGCTGATACCTCGATAAAGACATTAGGATATTTTTCTGCAAGGAAAAACACTTCGTCAACTTTATCAAAGCCTTCAACATTAGCATCGTTGCCAGCATGACCCATTATAAAATTTACGTCTGGAAATTCTTTAATGGCCGTTTCTAAATACATAGGATCAAATGTACGGAAAACATACTCACGTTCTTCTTCCTCAAACTCAGACACTTTTCTTAATGGACTAGTACCAACATGATGATAAACCGGTTTGTTGAAACTTTTTGCGACCTCATAAATATCAAAGTATTGACGGTCATCAAATGCCGTTAGGGTATGGGCAAACGCGAGTTTGATTCCGACAATTTTAGGGTGAGACAGAGCGTTACGAAGTTGATTCAGGCTATTCTCTTTATTGGTTGACCAATTTTCAACGCTTAAGCTGGCTAATCCATAGAAAAAAGTTTGATTGTTGAATTGATTCCTGCTGTCATCTAAGTAGCCGATTAGGTCTTCATTGGGTTCAATTCCCCAAGTTTCTGGGGCATAGGTAGCAAATAGAATGCAGTTGTTTGCCGATGCTTTGCGACACTCATTTTTGATTCCGATAAAGGCTCCATAGGGATTAAGTTGGAATGACGAGAACAGGCGTAAAATAGGCACTTTAAGAACATCGGGTAAATTAACGGGAAAAACGCTTTTAACAAACTCTTTACCTTTTGGTCCTAACTTATCATAACTACCTGGGTGCAAATGAATATCGAGCACATCCAGAGATTGTCCTTCAAAAAAAGCGCGATGGTCTTCCCAGTCTTGCACCGATTCAGTGTACTGACTTAGATCAGGAACTTCATTTAGCGGTGTATGACTATGGCTACTCGGTAAGTAAGTCATGGCCATAATGAGCGCTGCAGTCAAAGCAGTTTGTTTCATAATAATTTCCTTCTTCGAAAATGCATTAGCAACATTTTGTTCGAGCTAATGAGGGTTATCATTCGCGATTTAAGAAAACGGATCTCAAGGGAGAAAGCAAGGTAAAGGGATTTTTTGCAGTGTTTTTGCGATTTTTTCAAAAGCCATGAGATCTTTTGTCAAGTGGGCTTAAGCCGTAGAACTTCGCAAAGTGAGTTAATGAAAACGCTGTCAATCTTCGATATAATACAGCTTCTTGTTGATAGTCTTCAGTGGAAGAGGGCGTTAAACAAAGGCATTGATCGGCTTGTAGCCGATATTAGTTGAGTTAAGGATGATAAAAATCGAAGTCGCTCTGAGCAAGTGTTGAGCTACTTCAATAGGAATTTATCGAAAAGGATAGTTATGAGTCGTTTATTGATAGTCGCAGTGGTATCACTGCTGGCTTTTTTTCCTGCTTTTGTTATTGCGTTTGAAGTATTTAATTTAAATGAAGATTACTCTGCGCTGTTAGCGATCGCAGTCAGTTGGTGTCTACTGCCATGGTATTGGCTCAAAAAGTGGAGTGGAAAGCCCGATATTCTCACTCTTCAAATCAGTCAAGATGATCCAATAATGCGCGAATCTGAAGTCCTTGCAAAACAAAATTTATCGCGTTTTATTCAGGGAGTTAAAGACTCAAAAGATGAAGCCAGTGTGCGCTTTCATTATCAATTTGGTGATGATAGTGAAGTTTTATGGGGGCCTGTTCATAAAATCGAAGATAATTCTGTGTATACCTCGGTTGATGATTATGCTGAAACCACTCAGCAAATCGTTCGATTACGCCGAAAAATTGCCTTAGATGATGTGCTCGATTGGATGCTTACTGACGAACAGGGCAGGTCGCAGGGTGGTTACTCCATGCTGGCGACGGCAAAGATATATCAGCAGCGCTATGGTCGACTTCCCAAACCTTATATTGATGAGCTGACGCATTATACCGACTTTTCATTTGAGCCGTTGCCGCCAGAAAAATTAAAGGACAGCGCATGGCCATTGATTTTATTCCTTTTAACCTCTGCGTTGTTGGTACTAGCATTTGCATTTGGCCAACCAGGCTCAATTGTTGAAAATCGGAAAGAAGCGCTCAGTAAAGTTCGGCAACTGGTCACTTTTAATCAACAGGGTTTATTTGACGACTTCGATTACCAACAGGGCTTTGGTCAAGCGGCCGTTTATCCGAATTGGCAAGATGCCATTTTTATTGATGGGCAAATTGATAACCCTAACTTCACCCTGTATTCACAAAAGGAACTTGCTCAGTTGTTAGAGAATAAAGCCTTCGTGAAGCTCGATGATTATTTTTCGAGAATGCATGGTTTGTATTTAGAAAAGCGGCTGCCAGAGTGGGGGTTTAATAAACTGCTTTGGCGACTTGGTTTTGAAAGCTCTTTAAAACTAGACGCTATCAATACTTGGCAAGCGGCAACTGGATCAGAGTATGCGTATCTAGCAGAGGCTTTGACGCTGCAAGAAATTGCTTGGGATATTCGTGGCAGTAAAGGCGTTAGAAATACGTCGAACGCTCAGCTAGGTGATTTTAAACAGATCATGATGCGCTCAAAAGAACCCGCTTTAACGGCTTTGAATCTAAATTTAAAAATACCGTTAAGTTATGAAGCTCTATTTGCCGTTCGTTTTGCTGATAAATATAGTGATGAGTTAGTTTATCAGTGGCTTACAAAGCTCGAGGAATATTTACCACAAGCGTTTTACCCACGGGCACGCCTAATGTTGATTTACTCTCCGCGTTGGGGTGGCAGTGTCGAAAATATTCGTGCTTTGGCTCTAAGAGCGCAAAGTTTTATCGAAGCAAATTCAGAATTGCGTTGCTTACTTGGCTATGAGTGGTACACACGTGCTCGAAATTTGAGTGAGAGAGGGTATCATCGAGAAGCGATTGCAGTGATGCAAAAAGCACTGTTTCATGGTCGCAGAAATGATTGGCTTAATCGCTATGGCTACGATTTGTACCAAGTGGAACGCTACGACGAAGCGCGCAAGGTGTTCAAAGAATCTCTCGCGATTGTTCCAACCAATCAATACGCTCAACGAATGTACACTAAATTACAATAATATAAGTGCTTCAAAGATGTTTAAGCATTCAAGTAGGCTCTTCTGATTTCGGTAACAAGGCCTGAGGGATCAGCTCTTCTGCGATCATGAAAGCACCATAAGTGGCGGCCAGCCAAACCCAACCGTTATTGATGGGGAGTATATCTCCCCAATATTGAAACCAGAGAAAGGCCACTATGATATTTTTGAACGCTTCAACAATTAAGCCGATAAAAAAGCCAATCGAAATTTGATCGATAAAGTGCTGAATACTTTCAAAGTTGGCAAAAGCACCGATGATATCACTCACTTCAACATGAAGGTAAGTCAGTAATGCCATCGTACCGTAGTAGCCACCGCCAAAAGTAAGCCATTTATTGAGCACTATGCCTTCGGCTGATAAGCGCTTGGTCTCAGGCCTATGTTCCTCGAACTCGCCTTTCTTGTCGTTGCGGTATCTTATTCGATAGCCTTTTTGCTTGGCCCAATAAAGTAATCCACAGGTAAACAAAAACACTGGAACTCCACCATAGAGTGTGGCGATAAAGGCTTCTTTAAGCACTTTAGGATACTCCGTTTATTCAATGATGATCACACGATAATTATGCGAAGTGTTATTAATTCGCATCAATCCTTTATTTAAATATTATCTCATTATAGGTATAGTCGCACCCCTTTAATTAAAGTAGTAAGAGAGATGACTCGACGGATTGCCTTGGTAGGGATAGTTATTCTACTAGTGGCGTCTTGTGGATTTAAAAAGGGCTACAAAGCGCCGGTGTCAAAAAAGTCCGCAACACTTTATTTACCGAACCCTTATTCTAAGTCAGGGCTCTTTAGTACCGAAAACACTCGCTATACTGAGGTTTTCTTTGGTGTATCAGACAATCAGGGGTGTGCAGATTTGTATTCTGCTGATGTGCCTGAGAAAAAGTTACGTGATGGGTACATCGAACAACAGGTGCCTCACAACCGAAATGTTTTTGTTAAGTACTTGCAGGTTATGAACAGGACGGTTTGCAATGTCACTGGTTATTTTTACACCAATGCGAAAGTGAGTTACAAAGTCTTGGTTCGCCCCACACAATATGGCTGCCGACTGGAAATTAAAGCGACTCAAGAAAATGGCATTTCTTTTACCGTACCGGTCCAACAAGCCTATACTGATCCTTGGCATGGAGTTCGCGTTTGCACGACTGAAGCGGCTCTTTAAGTTCTTGTCCCGGCGGCATTTGCCGCCGGAATTGCTCTTGTGAGCTTTACTTCTTTGATGGTTAATTGCTTATGTTAGTCGAGAGAAGGGGTATTTTCGGCAAAATATTCGTGACTGTCAGCGTTCTTAATTGCATCACTTGGGTTGCTTTCTGCGAGCGCTTTGGCTCCTGATTGCCCATAAACAATATCATCTGTACCGGCCACAACATTAAAATGACTGATCTCGTGGATAATCGTTCCGGCTTTCGAATCGGTGCCAGTGGTAGGAACTTGCCAGAAAACTCGGCACAAATACACCGTATAAGGCTGAGATGGATAGACATAAGCAAAGTAGTTTTGATTGCAACTGCAGTCGAAAGTTTTAGGCTTATTGTCTAGAGCATCTTTAATGGCATCGAAATTACTACCTACTTTACTCCAGCGGCTGCTGGCATACTCACCGAACCAGGTAGTGTATCGTGAACCCGCGGAGCCATTCAGGTAACTAACCGAATCATTTGCCATCAGTTTTGC
>Ga0070728_10004439_pt1 | contig 14568 bp, 13 predicted proteins | sample tdDd471_FD_66723 | JGI IMG/M metagenome (GOLD analysis project Ga0070728, IMG submission 66723) | Marine sediment microbial communities from the Atlantic coast under amendment with organic carbon and nitrate - tdDd47.1 | ecosystem: Environmental > Aquatic > Marine > Coastal > Sediment | place...
CCAATCAACAAAACCAAAGCTATGATTTTGAGAACCTTCATTTAGTTGATCTCTTTTTGAACCTTACCACAGGTCAACATTTTGCTTCCAAAAAATGGATTTTGAATTTCTCTGTTAGCGCTAAGCCATATACCTCCATTATTATTATTGTACATGGGGCAGTAGGCTTGGTAAAGTGTTCTATCTGATCCGGTGATGGCCAAAAGGTCAATGACATCTTTACTTAGTACGTCAAAGTGTTCGCGCTGATGCCCTATGTCGCTTTTCACGATGTGTTCTGCATGCTCGGTGGCATCTTCAATAATATCTTTCAACTCCTCCTGTTGTCCATCCGAAATTTTACTTGCATCAAAAGCCTTAAGGCTGCTTTCCAACATTTCCCCTGCCTTTGCTGCCCCTTCTTTGTCATCGGATACAAGAGCATCCTTGAGCGTAAGATAGTCTCCGATAATATTGGATGACATCATCGTCATTTCGTTAGTGTTCATGTTGTCATGGTCCATTTGGGTATGGTCTTGCATACCCCCATCCATATGTTCACTGCCCTCCATTTGTTCGGAATGGGGGGTTACTTGGCTATCTTGCTCTTTTTTCTTGTCTTTACATGCTATGGCCAATAAGCCCATGATTGCAATGGCCAAAATTCCAGTTGTTACGTTTGCTCTTCTCATTTTGTATTTGATTTTTGATTTATTATAATTTAACGTTCATAGGTCCTATATGATCAAGGACCTTTATTAGGGTTTCCTGTACTTTCTTTACTGTTCCTCCAACACTTTTTTTAAGGTACGGTGACCATGTAACGGAAATGTCCTCGACCGAAACCTCCACCACTGATTCATCCATCACCTCTTTAATGGTTACACGACATGGAAAAAGAATGCTCGCCTGAACATCCTTTGCTATTAGTTCGGATGCCATATCTCGGTTGCAGATCAAAAGGATAAGATGGTTAGGCATATTTTTCATTTTTGTGCCCAAGTATTCCTTTACATCAAAATCCAATACGATATCGAACCCAGACCTTTCAAGCTGAGTCTTAACATTTGTAACCCCTTCCCGAAATGTCAGGTTATATCTTCTGGTGACGCCCAAGGGAGCATTCATGCTTTCACTATAATCTTGTTGGGCAACCTTTCCTCCATGTTCGTCTTTTTTAGCCATAATCCCAACTATTAAAGGCGTTCTACCACTTGTTCCAACCTCGCACTTATTTCTTGAGCCACGTCGTTAAGCGCTTCATTTTCCACTGCCTGCATCGAAGCAATAGGATTGATTGCTGCAACCTCTACGTTATGATCGTCAATTTGCTGAACTATGACATTACAGGGAAGCATGGTGCCTATTTTATCTTCCGCTTCCAGTGCTTTGTGGGCGTAGGGCGGATTACAGGCTCCCAATATTCTGTATTTTTTGAAATCGATATCCAGTTTCTTCTTCAAGGTTTCCTTCACATCAATTTCGGTCAAAATGCCAAAACCCTCATTCTTCAACTCTTTGGTCACCCTTTCAATAACACTTTCAAAGTTTTCCTTAAGGGTTGTATTGAAATAATATTTCATTGTTTTAATTTTTTGTGTTCAACGTTTTCTTTTGTTCCTCATATTCCTCTTTGGATATCTCCCCATTGGCGAATCGCTTTTTAAGAGTATCCACAGGGTTCTCCTTCTTCCGAAAGCCCCTACTATTTTTACTGGCATACATAAAAATGGCCAATACCAAAATGACCGGTACCAGTATCCACCACCACATCATCATAATTGTGCCTTTTTAGTTGTTGAATAAACTGTTCTCATTCCTGTCAAGAGTATAGAATTCACTTCTTATTGTTTTTCATTTTCCCCATCATTTCTTTCATCATATCAGGATTCTTTTCCATCATTTTTTTCATTCTCTCCTTCATTTCCGTCTTCATCATATCATTGTTGTGCATTCTTTCCATCAACATCTTTCGCCCCTTTTTGCTTTCCATCATCCTATCCAGCATGTTGGATTGCATCTTTTTTTTCATTTCAGGGTTTTTTTCCATCATTTGCTGCATATGAGCTTGCATTTTTTTCTTCATTTCCGGGTTCTTGTCCATCATCATTTTCATGTTTCCCGATTCCATCGATTCCATATGGCTCTTCATCAGAATCTTTTTGGCTTCTTCATTTTTCCAAGCTTCACTTATAAAACTTGTTAATTGGACGGGATTTGAAATAATTTCTTGGTAAATGGCATTTCTATTTTCTTCAACCTGCATCGTCTCGGGAGCATTGAAAGTTGATTTACAACCAACCAGTGTCCCTACTATTCCAATTGTCAAAATAATTTTGCTTATTGTTTTCATTTTTTTCATTTTTAAAAGGTTTATAGATTGCTTTTTTGAAGTCTAACTCTCTTTTTCTTCACTGTTATTTTTTTTCAAAAACCACTTTTCCCCAAAATAAATCAAGACCATTAACACGGCCGACACAATAACGAGCAGGACATCACTGCTTGCCTTTATCCAAAGGAAGGCTCCAAGAACAATTACATCCAGGATAATTGCCGTTATCAAGACAACGGGATTCGCCTGCACATCCTTTCGAAGGTTTTTAAACACCCCCCAATGAATCCCTATATCCATAATCAGATAAAATATGGCGCCCAAAGAGGCAATTCTGGTTAGGTCAAATAAAATTGTAAGGGTCAATGCGAGTACCACAGTATATACCAACATATGCTTTTGAATTCTGCCCGGCATACCAAAATGCTTGTGGGGAATCAATTCTTTTTCGGTCAACATTGCAGTCATTCTCGAAACGGCAAAAATACTGGCTATCACCCCTGAAATTGTTGCAATGATCGCTATACCAACCGTGAACCAGAGCCCAAACTTTCCAAAGGCCGGACGGGATGCTTCTGCCAAGGAATAATCTTTTGCTTTAATGATTTCTTCAATGGAAAGGTTGGAAGATACCGCAAAGGCCACCAGTATATAAACCACTGTACAGATAAGCAATGAAATAATAATGGCCCTCCCGACATTTTTGTTGGGCGCCACAATCTCATCCCCGCTATTGGTAATCGTGGTAAATCCTTTATAGGCTAAAATAGACAAGGCCAATGCTCCCAAATAATTTGTGGCCGGATATTCCGAAAGGCTTTCGGATGGGATTACTTCCGAGAATGAAAAGCCAGCGGCCCAAAGGCCTCCAATGGCAAAAATGGCTATTCCACCAATCTTAAGAATGGCCATTACCAAAGAGGACTTTCCGATTACCTTATTACCCGAGATATTGATAACAAAGGCAACAATCAACAGCAATACCCCCAAAATAGGCACCCAAATGCTATTGGCATCAACATCAAATAATTGCAAGGTATACGAGCCAAAAGTTCGTGCCACCAAACTTTCATTTATAATCATCGATAGCGCCATCAATAAAGCTCCTGAGGCCGTCAATGCACTTTTGCCATATATTTTTTTCAGGTACATGGCAATGCCTCCTGCAGAAGGATAGGTATTTGACATTTTTACATAGGTATAGGCACTAAAACCGGAAATAATTGCTCCGACGAGGAAAGCGTAGGGAAACCATTGGCCTGCTAATTCTGTGACCTGTCCCAATAGCGCAAAAATTCCAGCACCGATCATAACGCCCGTACCTAATGATACTGCTCCTGTTAAACTCAGACTATTTTTTTTATACTGTGACATCTTTAGAATCTTACCATAAGTCCGCCACCCCAACCATATCGGTTATTGTAGTTTCCCTGTATTGAAAAATTACGGGAAAGAATGTATGAAGCACCAACGAGCCACTGGGTCTCTCCTTCATATTTTTTCCCTGCATCCAAATCGTTGACCCAACCAAAATCGGCACGGTACTCGTATTCCCCTTCCAGAAAAATCCTTGGAAAAAGCAACAATTCCCTATCCAAGCGAATCCTGGGACGCAATTGATGGTCCACACTGACATCCACATAGAACATATAGGGTGAAAAATACTTGACCCCAACCAAACCAACGGTATTGAATGCATCATAGGACTCCGCGATTTTGTTTTCAGTATTCACCCCAACGTACAGACGTACCCAATCATTGAGGTACCTATTGTAATTCAGCTCTAGTTCAGCATTTTGATCATAGTCCAGCTCGGCACGGAATGAAAATTCATTTCGGATATTGCTGGACACCAAATTGAGTTCGGAAAAATTGGAACCCAAACGGGCCAAACCCCAAGAAAAATAATGGTCGGTCTCGTCCACAAGTTTTTGCACGGGATAATCGGCCATTCGCTCATCCCGTGGGGTATCATAACTAAAAACCCGGGCCATGCCTCCCATCATATGATACAGGACATGACAGTGGAAAAACCAATCCCCATATTCCTCATTGTAAAATTCAATGGTCACTTTTTGCATGGGGGGAACGTTGACCGTATGTTTGAGAGGGGATTTTTCACCCTTCTCATTGACGACCCTGAAATAATGTCCGTGTAGGTGCATGGGATGGTGCATCATGGTGAGGTTATTCAGCGTAATCCGTGTAACCTCCCCACCTTTGATCTTGATCTTATCGGTTTCTGACAAGGGGATACCGTTCATGCTCCATACGTAACGGTTCATGTTCCCTGTTAGGTTTAATAAAATATCATTCACCTGTAAATCTGCGTCGTACTCCGTACTTTCCTTGGCGGTTAAAAAATCATAATTAAAATAGGATTTTCGGGCAGTGTAATCAAAGTCGCCCGCATCCTTGGACATCTGCTGCATGTTGTGCCCTGAATGATTTACGGTGTCACCGTCCATCGCTTTCTCCCCCATTTGCATGCCTCCTTCCTTTTTGGGCGTATCCTTTCCATGATTGCCCATGGCCATAATGCTGTTCCCCATGTCCATTAGACCATCGTCCGTCTTCATTTTCATGCCATACTTTTCCAAGAGCACCTGGGGGGTCTTTTTTTTCTTGTTCCCCACCATGGCCGGAGCACCCATTTTCATGTCCATTTTGGCCATTTGCTTCATCATGGCCACTTTATCCGGCCTTTGGATGGTTTCACCTGGAAACAGTGTCCCATTACCCAGCCGCACCGATGCATGTCCTGAACCATCTTGGGCAGTGGCCGTAATTTCCAAAGTTCCTTCCGGAATGGTCACGATGACATCATAGGTCTCAGCTATGGCAAAAAGAAATCGCTCTTTTTCAACGGGCTGTACATCCACTCCATCACTGGAAACAACCATGGGATTACCCCCTCCAAAATCCATCCAAAAGTAGGTGGATGCCGAGGCATTGATAAACCGTAATCGCACCTTTTCCCCTGGTTTATAATCTGGATATTCGGCCGTGCGATCACCGTTGGCCAAAAAGGCCGGGTAATAGATATCCGCAATATCCGCACCTTCCATCCGGTCCCTCCAAAATTTAAGTTGGGCACCGAATCCTCCCTCTGCGATCGTCCTGCTCAAGGGCACAGCCGTCCCTTTTTTAACTTGGTACCATTCGTTTCCCCTTTTGAGGTTTCGCAGTACGTTCATGGATTTTTCATTTGTCCAATCGGACAACACCACTACCTGCTCTTTATCATAGTCCAAGGTCTTTATCTTCGGTTGGATGACTATGGAACCAAAGACGCCTTTCTGCTCTTGCAACATGGTATGGGAATGGTACCAATAGGTACCCGATTGATTGATTGGAATCCGATACTGAAACGTTGTCCCTGGTTTGATCGGTGGTGTTGTGAGATAAGGTACCCCATCAAAAAAATTGGGAAGGATCAAACCATGCCAGTGCACAGAGGTCTCCACATCCATTTTATTGGTCACATTGATCAGTGCCAGGTCCCCTTCGGTAAAGTCCAGGGTCGGACCGGGAATGCCTCCGTTGATTGTCATACCCGTCGTGGTCACACCACCCAAGGTTATTTTATTCTTTTCAATGACCAGATCATATTCTTTCACAGGTCGGCCTTCTTCGCTTCTGTCGGCCCCGTTTGTCCCTACCTGTGAAAAGGCAAAGGGTATCGGGGTGATAAAAAAGAGAAAAAAATACATTATATTCTTCATAATCATTGCGTTAAATAATTAATAGTTATGGATTCTAGGAAGTAATTTTTAATGGATTCAATCTGGTTGACCTGAAACTTCAACTGCAACTCTTGAATATCCAGAACATCGTTAAAATCCATTTTGCCCGTTTCATAACTTTTGATCAAAATCTCTTCCCCGTTCTTGGCCTTATCAATATTCTTGGCCTGGGTCCGAAAACTGATCTTGGACGATTCACGATTTTTCAAGGCTTTTTCAAGCATGGTTTCCAAGGTGTTCCGCCTCTCATTCTTTAAGGCTATGACTTCCTGTTGTTTTAATTTGTTCTGTCTGCTTATCGATTTATATCTGTTGTTGAAAATAGGTATGGACAGGGATACCATGGGCATCAGTATATCCTTGCCATTGTCCGTAAAATCCATGTCCGGACGTTCGGCAACGGACACATAATCCAACCCTATGCCGAGGTTTGGGGAAGATTCCTTTTGGTTCAATAGCTCCGACTTGTCAATGGACTCATACAATTTGTCATATTTCATAAGTTCGGGGTGGACATCTAATCCGTCCCTTTCCAAAACCGGATCCTCTTCTGGAACCAAAAGAGCATCATAGACGATTACATCAAGGGTTTCATCCCGATTCAACAGATTGTTGAAAAGTGTTTGCTCCGCTAAATAATCCTGTTCCAAAACATCCTTTCGCTGCTCCAGTTCATGCTGTCGAATCTGTAGACGCAACACGTCGACCGCCGATGCCTTTCCGACTTCCACAGAAGTAAGGGCCAATCGTTCATAAGTTTCCAACAATGCTATATTCTCATCGAGAACACGTTGTTTGGCCTTGATTGCATATAACCTATAATAGGACTGGGAAACCGACAACCTCAACCTTCGTTTTGCAATCACCAAATCTTCATATTGGGCATCGGCCAAGGATCCCATATAGTTTTCACGTGCCGTTATGGTTCCGAACCATGGCAACATCTGCTTTAAGGACAACCGAAGCTTTTGCGCCCCGGTCCTGGTCTCAGGCTCACTGACAAAGTAGCCTGCACTCACATCGGTATTGGGCAGGAAGTTGACTTCTTTCACCTTTTCCATAGCGATGTCATACTTTCTTTCAAAAGCTTGTATTTCAGGATTGTTATCCTCCGCCTCTTGAATGTAAGTTTCCAATTGTTGGGCGCTTACCATCCCGGTCACCAACAATCCCCCGATAAAATAGATTATTCTTCCCATCATCCTAATCATAAATTCTTTTTAAAAGCAATTCCTCTTTCCAACTGTAGAGTACTGGTACCACGAACAGAGTGACCAATGCTATCAACATGCCGCCAAAGCTTGGAATGGCCATAGGTATCATAATATCGCTCCCCCGCCCTGTGGAGGTAAGTACCGGCAACAAGGCCAGAATGGTGGTGGCTGTCGTCATCAAGCAGGGCCGTATTCGCTTTTGTCCGGCCTCAACGACCGAATCCCTGACTGATTCCAATGTTTCTGGCCTGTTTTTCTCAAAGGTTTGGGTCAGATAAGTAGCCATGACCACCCCATCATCCGTTGCAATTCCGAACAGGGCAATAAATCCGACCCATACGGCCACACTCAGGTTAATGGTATGCATTTGGAAAAGGTCCCGAAGATTTTCGCCAAAAAAGCTGAAATTCAAGAACCAGTCCTGGCCATAGAACCAAATCATCAAAAATCCCCCGGCAAAGGCCACGGTAATTCCTGTAAAGACCATCAGTGAGGTCGCTACGGAACGGAACTGAAAATAGAGAATCAGAAAAATAATGAGCAAAGCCAAGGGGACTACAATGCTCAAGGTCTTTTCCGCTCGAAGTTGATTTTCGTAGGTACCCGTAAAAAGGTAATTGATGCCTTTGGGCACTACAAGTTCACCACTGGCTATTTTTTTCTGGATCAAGGCTTGCGCATTCTCGACAACATCCACTTCCGCGTACCCGTCCATTTTGTCGAACAGGACATAGCCCACAAGAAACGTATCTTCACTTTTGATGACCTGGGGGCCCTTTTCGTACCTTATGTCAACCAACTCACTTAGGGCAACGGGATTGCCATTTCCCACAGGTACATAGATTTTGTTCAGGTCTTCAGGTTTGTCCCTCAATTCCCTTGGGTATCGTACGCGCACCCCATAGCGTTCCCTTCCTTCCACCGTTTGGGAAAGCACCATGCCCCCCACGGCGATCTGGAGCACTTGTTGTACCTGCTCCACGGAAATACCATATCGCGCAAGGCGCTCCCTGTCGATATCGATAAGCAAATAAGGCTTGCCCACGATCCTGTCCGCAAATACCGCCTCATCCTTTACCCCTTCAGCCTGCTTGAGGATACCTTCCAATTGGATACCGAATGCCTCGATGGCTTTCAGGTCCTGACCTTTCACCTTGATTCCCATGGGGGCCCGCATCCCCGTCTGCAACATGACCAATCGGGTTTCTATGGGTTGAAGTTTGGGGGCCGATGTCACCCCGGGAAGTTTCGTCACTTTGACAATTTCGTTCCAAATGTCATCCGGAGATTCGATATGGGGGCGCCAGTTCCTGTAATATTCACCATCTTCATCAGCGATCAACATTTTGGCATCCACATGGTAGAATTCTTTACTGATGCGGTCCTGATAGCTCGATTGACCATCCTCAGGTCCATTATTGGGGTTGACAACAAGGGAACCATCTGTAAGAACGAACAGACCATCCTCATTGACCTTGAATCGTTGGCGCTCCCTATCGGAATCCAAGATATATTCGGACTTGTACAGGATAACGTTCTCATACATGGAAAGTGGTGCGGGGTCAAGAGCGGACTCGGTCCGCCCCGATTTTCCAACAACAGTCTCAATCTCTGGAATGTTGGCAACGGCCATATCCAATTGCTGCAACACCCTCTTATTTTCCTCTACTCCTGCATGTGGCATGGAAGTAGGCATCAAAAGGAAAGATCCCTCATTGAGCGATGGCATGAATTCCTTACCTGTGTTCTTCATGATCATAAATCCAAGGATGACGATCACGGTCGGAATGGAAAGGAACAGGAGTTTGTTGCGCAACGCCCAATTCAAGATGGGGACGTACTGTCTTCGGAACAGAGTGAACACTCCCAACAGCCCAAAACAGATTACACCAACAAAAATAAGGTTCCAAAAAATGCTCTTATCCACGCCCAAAGGCCTCCAGTACTCGGCCAGCATAAAAACAATGGCGACGGCCGAAATGATGATGTTGACCAAATTACCCTTTTCCGATGGAATCTTCCCTTGTAAAAGCAAGATCCCGACCATCCCAAACGCAACGAGAATCAGTCCCAATAAATGACCATAAACAACAGCTAACAGCCCTAAAAGGATCAGCAACCCGTTAAGTGCATAACTGAATGTGGTCTTTACATTCCGTTTTTTGAAAACAAAAGCCGCAAAGGGTGGAATCAAGAATAGCGCTACAATCAAGGATGCCGTCAACGCCATGGTTTTGGTGAACGCCAAAGGACGGAAGAGTTTTCCTTCCGCACCAATCATGGTAAACACGGGTATGAAACTGATTATGGTGGTCATCACAGCCGTTAGGATGGCCCCAGAAACTTCTGCGGTCGCCTTATATACCACTTCATTCATGGGCAACCCCTGATCATTTTCATCAATATGACGGATCACATTTTCTGACAGGATCACCCCCACATCCACCATGGTCCCGATAGCAATCGCAATACCCGACAACGCCACGATATTGGCATCAACCCCAAATAGTTTCATCGCTATGAATACCATAAGGACCGCCACCGGCAACAAACCGGAAATCAAGGCAGAGGCTCTAAGGTTGAAGACCATGATGATGATTACAAAAATTGTTATCAGGATTTCCAACGTCAGTGCCTCATTGAGGGTACCCAAAGTTTCCTGTATTAGTTCTGTCCGATCATAGAAAGGAACAATGGTGAGCTGGGAGGTTCGACCATCTTTTAGTATTTTGGTCGGTAGACCTGCACTTAATTCCTTGATTTTTTCCTTGACATTGTTAATGACCTCCATAGGGTTGGCGCCATAACGGGCCACCACGACACCACCAACAACTTCCGCTCCCTCCTTGTCCAACAACCCCCTTCTGGTCGCTGGTCCATGGGAAACCCTGGCAATATCCTTAATCCGGATCGCGGTGTAGTCTTCTGAGGTTACAACAGCATTCTCCAAGTCGGACAATGATTCTATATAGCCCAGACCACGAATCAAGTATTCCGCTTGGTTGATTTCCAATGTTTGGGCACCGATATCCCTATTGCTTTGTTTCACCGCCTTTACCACCTGATCCAGACCGATGTTATACTGTTTCATCAGTTCAGGATCGACATCCACCTGGTATTCCAAGACATAGCCTCCAATGGAAGCGACTTCTGAAACGCCACTGGCCGAGGAGAGTGCATATTTGACATAAAAATCCTGTATGCTCCGCAATTCCTGCAGGTCCCATCCACCAGTAACATTGCCGTCTTCGTCACGTCCCTCAAGCGTATACCAATAAATTTGACCCAGCCCAGTGGCGTCAGGCCCCAGTGCAGGGTTTACCCCGTCCGGTAATAGTCCGGAGGGCAAGGAATTCAACTTTTCCAGTATCCGACTGCGGCTCCAATAGAATTCTATGTCCTCCTCAAAAATGATGTAGATGCTTGAAAACCCGAACATGGAATTACTTCTTATGGTCTTCACCCCCGGTATTCCCAATAATGAAGTGGTCAGTGGATAGGTGATCTGATCCTCAATGTCCTGTGGGGAACGACCATCCCATTTGGTAAAAACAATTTGTTGGTTTTCGCCGATATCAGGAATAGCGTCCACGGCTACGGGATTCCTTGGAAAAGATCCCGTGTTCCACTCAAAGGGGGCGTTAACCATACCCCAACCGACGAAAAGTACAAGTAGCAGTACCGCTACCAACTTATTTTCTATTAAAAATTTAATGCCTTTGTTTAGCATGAAAATGATTTTTAAACATTAGAAATTCTACAGCAATGGCCAAAAAGCCCAGCAGTCCCAAACCGGCATTGGCCCGGGGGACTTTATAGTCTAATATTTAAAAATCAAATAAGGAAAGTCTGCTCCAGAACAAGTATATCCCTGATGAGTGTCGGAGGAGGATAATGCTCGAAGGGGACCACTTTTTGGTCTAACCCTTCATATGAAACAAGATAGGTATATACATAGGAAACAATGAACAATTGCTGTTCAAAGCTGAAGTTGTTGAAAGAAATCTTCAATTCATCCTGTCCCGTAATAGACAAGGTTTCGTTGCTGCAACAATCCTGGGTCTGAAGAAAACTACATTCCCGTGCATTGTCATCGGCCTGTCCGATATCCATTGAGCAGGACTTTGCCGATCCATCGAAGGAATAGTCCACCAAAACATCACCGCAAAAGTGCTGCTCCACAGTAAAGGAAACAGTGGAAAGAAACACCAACAGTGTTAATGCAAAAGCAGTTATTTTCTTGTAGATCGCCTTCATATTACCATGCAAAAGTATAAAAATTTAAAAACTTCCTACCAATTTAACAAAATATTTAATCAAGACCTGATGATTCCATGGCCCTGGACAAACAAAAAAACCATTTGAAAATCAACATGATACTTGCCAAAACCAATCGTCGCACCTAGAAAATCCGGTCTTTGGACACTCCCTGTTCCTTAGGACAATCTTAAAAACCAAAGCTCTGTCAGCTTCCTCATGCCCAACATCGACCTTTGTTGGTCATAGCTTTTTGCAAAACATGATAAATATCATTTTATATAATTTTAATTATCCACAGTTTAGCGCTGTATTCCAATTTGTTATCACTTTTATGGGATACAGAAAACCCATGCGCGCACTGCGCTAAATTTTGAATCGGTCCAAATGCGACATCTTATCAACAAAATAGTATCCATAATACTTGCGGCCACAGTGCTGTATGCCACTTCTTCTTTTTCTGTGGATATGCATTTTTGCTGTAACCAGTTGGTGGATATAGCATTTTTTGGCAAGGCGAAGCCTTGTAAGGACAAGATTAAGGAGAGTTCCGAAACCTCCTTCAAAAAATGCTCCTTTGAAGAAAAGGATTGCTGTAGCGATAGGACTTTCTTAAAACATGCCGATGAAGGCATCAAGAAAGCTTCCTTGGAAATGGAACTTCCCACCTTTACTTTCTTTAATGTCCCCGTCCATTCCAATATGGAGCGGTTCGAGGGACTAAAGAAGAACATAGTGCCTTTCAGGGACTATTCACCACCCTTGATATCAAAGGATATTCAATTGCTTCAAGAGATTTTTTTAATTTGATTACTTGCCTCTGATTGTTTCTGCGGCCCACTATCATCGCTTGACCAAGAAATTTGGTTGATCACACGGTAGTACTTTCTTCACACTATAGTTTCCGCAGATAGGATGTTCACAATACACGTGTATTGCTGAACGACAATAACCGTTTAAACAATATGCCCCGTCAAGAAACAGATTATGGGACTTCAAAAGGAATTTTGGGTTAAAAATATGGTATGCAGCCGATGCCTCAAAGTTATCAAGCAGGAGCTTGAAGCTTTAGGGGTCAAGGTGATATCCATAGAATTGGGTAAACTCAAGGTCATCTCCGAAATCGACTACTCGACAGAAACGATCGAGTCGATTGCCAAGGTATTGCGGACCAATGGCTTTGAAATCGTCCAAAGTGAAGAGGAAAAATTGGTCGAGGCAATCAAACATTTGCTGATTGGACGATTGGGCGTTTTGCCCATAGGCCTAAAATTAAAGACCTCCGAGTACCTATCCCAGGAGCTGCATCGGGATTATAAGACCCTGAGCAGACTATTTTCCAAAAACGAGAATTCCACGATCGAACGCTACTATATCAGATTAAAGGTCGAGAAGGCGAAGGAGCTGGTCCAATTAGGAGAACACAGCTTTTCCGACATTGCCTATTTACTTGACTACAGTAGTGTCAATCACCTTTCCAGGCAATTCAAAGAGGTTGTGGGACTGAACATGACGGACTATAAAAACTCCAAAAATGCGATGCGTAATTTCTACGATGAAATTATATAAAATGAATAGAAAATTATGCAGACGGATATGACCACTGGTCTATAGCTTTAAAGATTTAATCAACTAACAACATACACCGAATCACATGCAAACAAAAGAAAAGAAAACAATCAAAATAGGCACCGGAATCTTCCTAATGGGAACGATGCTCTGGCTCGTCACGGGTTTTGTTAAGGCCCCTTCCAGCAGTGAAATACACATACCCCAAGATAAGTGGGTCGCTCCGGCAAGTGCCGACAACACGGTTAATCCGCTAAAAAATGACCCCAATGCGGCAGCTTCGGGCAAAAAAACATACAAAATGTTATGTATTGTCTGTCATGGACCAAAAGGCAAGGGAGACGGCATGGGCGGTGCGGGGCTTACACCAAAACCTGCGAACTTGGCAAGCCCGGTATTTCAGTCCCAGTCAGATGGGGCCATTTTCTGGAAAATAGAACAAGGACGTTCACCAATGCCCTCATATAAGACATCCATTCCAGAAAAAAAACGTTGGGAAATCATTAATTACCTAAGAACTCTTAACCAATGAAAAAGCTAATTCCAATAATAGTAATCATGGCATTTGTCCAAATAGCTTTTGGTCAAACATACAATGATTTTGATACTGACAGTACCAAGACCTCCGAACCATTTAAACCAAGTAAGACCCAGTTTATGATTAGAGGATATGGGCATACAGGTCTAAATACATTAAGTAATGATGAAGAAACAGAATCATCTTATGTCGGTTCAGCATTTGCGCCGATCTTTCTGTTCAAGCATTCTGAAAGACTTATGTTCGAGGCAGAACTAGAGTTTGTTTTAGCATCCAATGAACTTGAAGTTGGACTAGAATATGCTGATGTTATGTATGTTCTTCATAAAAACATGACCGTACGGGCAGGAAAATTTCTTCTTCCTTTTGGGACATTCATGGAGCGATTACATCCTGCTTGGATCAATAGACTACCCACAAGACCATTGGGCTTTGGTCATGACGGTATAGCACCTTCTTCCGGCATTGGCGTAGAACTTAGAGGCGCTTTTGACCTTGGAGGACCAAACCTGAATTATTCGGTGTATTCCACCAATGGTCCAAGACTTAAGGATGGCAGTGAAGAAGCAGAAGAAGCAGGGATGCTCTTGTTTCAAAACTATGAGGACAACAATAATAGTAAAGCTTTTGGAGGCCGTATTGGACTATTGCCTTTTGCAGATTCCTCAACTGAAATAGGTTTTTCCACATATTCAACAAATAAAGTTGGCGCCAAGGATACAACTTACGAAAATGTTGGAGCGTTCCTATATGCCCTCGATTTTGCTTTTATAAAGCAAATACCTGCTCTTAAGGGATTTATCGATATTAAGGGACAATACAATAATTCCGATATAGATGATGCCACTTATACTGAGGTTCATGAAGATGGTGACGAGGAAGAATATACCTTCGCTAACAAAAGCAACTCGTTTTATGCTCAATTAAGCTATC
>Ga0070728_10004440_pt1 | contig 14567 bp, 13 predicted proteins | sample tdDd471_FD_66723 | JGI IMG/M metagenome (GOLD analysis project Ga0070728, IMG submission 66723) | Marine sediment microbial communities from the Atlantic coast under amendment with organic carbon and nitrate - tdDd47.1 | ecosystem: Environmental > Aquatic > Marine > Coastal > Sediment | place...
GAGATGCGTCCCCAAGCTTGCAGCGGCCCTCGCCTCGTCGGCCATCGCGCCGAGTACGCATCGAACCCGTCGCACCGACCGAGTTAGTCAAGGGTCGCGTCCCCTTGACTAACTCAGCGTCCCCAGCACGCTCGCTGGCCCCGTCTCTAGAGGCACGCGGCCATCCCGTCCGGCCAGCCTCGAACCGCCCGCTCCGCCCACCCCTCCACCCCGCCCGACAGCCGGCCCACCCCGCCGAGGGCGCGGGGGCGGCGGCGCGGCGTCTAGGCGAGCCAGGTTCATCGCTCAGCCAGTGCACGCTCGCGCTATCTGCGTACGCATCCGTGCGCGCCGCGATGGCGCGCCATCTGCGCTGACTGCGTACGATGTACGCGCTCTCGCGCTGCCATGAGAAGGCGCCGTCTAGCCGCGACGACGCCCCCGCGCCCGACGCTGTCGGCCATCCCGCCTTGCGCTCGCGAACTGTCAGTCGGGCCAGGCCGACAGCGAGCCGAGGTCATAGACCTCGTATCCGTCGGCCTCGAGCTGACGAGCCGCGATCGCGGAGCGCTGGCCCGATTGGCAGTACACGACGACTCCGTCGCCGCGGGGGACCTCGTCGCGGCGCGCGCTCAGCTCGTGCACGGGGATGTTGATCGCGCCTTCGACGTGGCCGCGCGAGAACTCGCCGGGCGTGCGCACGTCGAGCAGCACGGCGCCCGCCGCGACGCGGCGCTGCGCCTCCGCGCCGACCGCGGGGTCGGCGCAGGAGGCCAAGCCGAGCAGCGCCAGAGCCGTGGTCACCCACCGCACGAGCCACCCTCGATCTGCACGACGCTCAGCTGCTGCTCCATCGCCCGGTAGCCGAGCATGCCTCCGCGCAGCGACGCAACCCGGGTGAAGCCGGCGCGCTCGAGCATCACCGCGGCCTCGCCGCTGCGGCCGCCGCTGCGGCAGACCACGACGATCCGCGCCTCGGGGTCCGAGCCCCGCCACCGCGCGATGGCGCCGCGGAGGGATCCGAGCGGGACGTGCTCGATCCCGTCGAGCGCGCCGAGCGGGCCGACGAGCTCGTCCGCCTCCCGCACGTCGATCACGCGCAGCTCGCTCGCGTGGTCTCGCAGCCAGGCCGCCTCGATCTCGGGCACGCCCGCGTCGGTCCGACTCACCGGCGCCCAGCGCGCGCGGTCTCGGTCGGTCAGCTCCTGCGCCGCCGCCATCACGTGCGGCGGGAGCCCGTCGAGCTCGACGCCGCAGCGGAGGTTGGCGGGCACCGCGACGTCGATCTTCTTGGGCTGCGCGAGGTTCAGGTTCGCCATGATCTCGCGGAACGCCTCGCGCGTCGTGCCCCCGCCGAGGCGCGGGTTGTGGCGCTTCTCCTCGCCGACCGTGCTCGACGTCCGGCCCTTGTAGTCGTGGCCCGGGTAGATCGGGGTGTCGTCGGGGAGGCTGAAGATCTTGGTCATCACCGAGTCGTAGAGGGCGTCGGCGTCGCCCTGCTGGAAGTCGGTTCGGCCGCAACCGCGGATGAGCAACGTGTCGCCGGTGAACGCGCGCGGCCCGCCGTCGGGGCCGGTCACGACATAGGTCACGTCGCCGTTGGTGTGGCCGGGCGTGTGCCGGGCCTCGACGCGGATCGAGCCGACCTCGAGCACCTCGCCGTCCTCGACGAGCACGTCGGGGCAGCCGGCCCCGGCGACCGCGCTGAGCACGGTCTGGCAGCCGAGCCGCTTGCGCAGCACGCCGGAGCTGGTGACGTGGTCGGCGTGAACGTGGGTCTCGAGCGAGTAGACCAGGGTCAGACCGAGCTCCTCGAGGATCTGCACGTCGCGCTCGACCTGCTCGCGGACCGGGTCGATGAGGATCGCCTCGCGGGTCTCCTCGTCGGCGAGGAGGTACGTGTAGGTGGATGATTCGCGGTCGAAGAGCTGTCGGAAGAGCATGTCGTTTTCTCCTTGGGCTCTCGGTAAACGCACGGTGCGTGCCACAGCCGGGGAGAGGGCGGCCGATACGCGCTTGAAACGGCTTGAAACGGGGATAGAACCAACCCGTGGAGCACGAGCTGGTGTTGAGCGCGCTCGAGCAGGCCGTCGGGCCCGCGCTCGTCCTCGATCGAGAGCTCCGCGTCGTCGCCGCCACGGCGGCGGTCGAGTCGCTGATCGGCGCGCCGCCCGAGGTCGGAGTGGCCGCGCCCAAGCTGCTCTGCGGCTACTCGGAGGAGCGCCCGGTCGCCGAGGCCCTCGCCTCGGGCCGGCCGGTGAAGGCCGAGATCCTGCGGCCGGACCAGGACGGCGGGAACCACGTCGTGCACGTCCGCGCGAGCCCGTTCGAGGTCGCTGGCGAGCGCGCCTGGCTGCTCCTGCTCGACGCCGACCCCGACGTGGCCGGCGCCGAGGTCGAGGAGCTCGGCATGGTCACCCGCGACCCCCGGATGAAGGCGCTGCTGCGCGACATCCGCAAGGTCGCTCGCAGCAACGCGTCGGTCCTCGTCCGCGGCGAGACCGGCAGCGGCAAGGAGCTGGTCGCCCGCGCGATCCACGACTGCTCGACGCGCGCCGACGGGCCGTTCCGCGCGATCAACTGCGCGGCGCTGCCGCCGAACCTGCTCGAGAGCGAGCTGTTCGGCCACGCGCGCGGCTCGTTCACCGGCGCGGTCCGCGACGCGCCCGGGCACTTCCGCCTGGCCGAGGGTGGCACGCTGTTCCTCGACGAGGTCGCCGAGCTCCCGCTCGACGTGCAAGCGAAGCTGCTGCGCGTGCTGCAGGAGAAGACCGTGATCCCGATCGGCGGCGAGGACCCGGTGCCGATCGACGTCCGGGTCATCTCCGCGACCCACCGCGCGCTTCGGGTCGAGGTCGAGGAGGGCCGCTTCCGGTCCGATCTGCTGTACCGGCTGCGGGTCATCCCGCTGTACCTGCCGCCGCTGCGTGATCGGCCCGACGACGTCGAGGCGCTCGCCTGGCACTTCCTGCAGCAGCACGAGGCGTCGCGCGCGGTGCGCCGCATCAGCGACGGCGCGCTCGACCGCCTCCAGGACTACGACTGGCCGGGGAACGTGCGGGAGCTGCAGAACGTCATCGAGTACGCGACGGTGATGGGCGAGGGCCCGGTGCTGATGGAGAGCGACCTGCCCGCCGAGGTGCGCGGCGACGATCCGTCCCTGGTGCGGGGCGCACCCAGGTCGACCAGCGCCGCCGCCGACGACGACCTGCCCGCCGAAGCGCGCCGGCTCGTCAACGCGCTCGAGCGCGCGAGCGGCCACATGGGCCGCGCCGCCGCGTCGCTGGGCATCAGCCGCACCACCCTGTGGCGCCGGCTCAAGCGCTACGGCATCGACCGCGACGACATCGAAGCCGCCCCCGAAGGGTGAGCTACCGCCGGGCGCGGACGACGTACTGGTAGGGCAGCTCTTCTTGCACGATCTCGGGCGTGAGCCCGCCGGCCTCGAGCTCGGCCGACACCTGCTCGGCGGTGAGCCGCATCGCCGCCGGCGGCCCGTGCGGGCTGTCGGCGGTGAAGTCGACCACGAGCACGAACCCGTCGGGGCGCAGCGCCTCGGCGAGTCGGGCCGAGTAGGCCTCGCGGTCGGCGATGTGGTGCCAGGTGTCGACGATCAGCACGCGGTCCACCGACGCGGGCGGCAGGCCCGGCGAGTCGGTCGGCACGACGCGGGCCTCGGCGTTGGCCATCTGGGCCTCGGCGATCCGCTCCTGCATGTGCGCGACCATGGCCTCTTCGACGTCGAGCGCGAGCACGCGGCCCTCCGCGCCGACGGCGGGCGACAGGTGCGGCAGGAAGTAGCCCGTGCCCGCGCCGACGTCGGCGACCACCGCGCCCTCGCTCAGCGCGAGGTGACCGACGACCTCCTGCGGCCGCTGCCACTCGTCGCGCTCCGGGTCGTCGAAGATCGCGGCGAACCGCTCGACGTCGCTGAAGTCGTGGTGGTGACCCTGCCCGTGGTGGTGGTGGTCGTGGTCGCCGCCGCCGTGCGCGCCCGGGTGCCCGGCCGCGTGATCGGGCTCGGGCTCGGTCGCGGCGGCGCCGCCGCAGCCCATGGCCAGGGTGAGAGCTACGCAGCCGCCAGCGATCGTTCGCATCCGTCGTCCTCCTGCGCCGCGAGCACGGCCTCGTGCACGGTCAGCCAGCGTCCGTCGTCACCGAGCTTCTCGTCGAGCCCGGCTCGACGCATCACCTCGCGAACGGGGCCCTTGGCGCCAGCGATCAATAGCCGGATCTGCTTGGCCTTCAAGCGCTCCGCGATGTCCTCGAGCATGGTCGCGCCGCTCGCGTCCAGATCGTTGATCGCGCTGGCGTCGAGCACGATGGCGCGGACGGGCTCGTCGCCGACGAGCAGGCGGTCGATCTGGTCGCGGAAGAACGAGGCGTTGGCGAAGTAGAAGCTCGCGTCGAAGCGCCAGATCGCGACGCCGTCGACCGGCTCGGCCTCCGGGAAGTTCTTCACGTTGCGGTAGGTCTCGGTGCCGGGGAGCCGGCCGAGCACCGCGTGGTGGGGGCGCGTGCTGCGGTGGACGAACAGCGCCAGCGACAGGATCACGCCGGCGGCGATGCCCTCCTCGATGCCGATGAACAGCGTCACCGCGAACGTCACGAGCAGCAGCGCCGCGTCGGTCTTCTTCACCTTCCACAGGTGCTTCAGCTCGTGCAGGTCGACGAGCCCGAACACCGCGGTCATCACGATGGCCGCGAGGATCGCGTTGGGCAGGAAGTAGAACAGCGGGGTGAAGAACAGCAGGCTCAGCCCGATGACCACCGCGGTGATCGCGCTCGCGAGCCCGGTGCGCGCGCCGGCCTGCCCGTTGACCGCGGTGCGGCTGAAGCCGCCGGTCACCGGGTAGCCGCCGAACAGGAAGCCGACGAGGTTCGACACGCCGAGCCCGACGAGCTCCTGGTTCGCGTCGATCTCGTACTTGTTCTTGCGCGCGAACGCCTTGGCGACGCTGATGGACTCCATGAAGCCGACCAGGGAGATGGCGAGCGCGGTCGGCAGGAGCGAGCCGAGGTCCGACAACGAGAAGGTGGGCACCGAGGCGCCCGGCAGGCCGGCGGGCACGTCGCCCACGATGCCCACGCCGCGCAGGTCGAGGCGCAGGGCCCACGTCAGCAGCGAGCCGGCGGCCACGACGACCAGCGCGCCGGGGAAGCGCTTGTTCCACTTCTTGAGCCCGAGCAGCAGCGCGATGGCGGCGACGCCGATGCCGAGCGTGATCGGCTGCGTCTCGTGGATGTGCGCCGCCGCGTTCATCGCGAGCTCGTGCAGGTGCGGGCTGCGCGGGATGTCGGCGCCGAGCAGGTGCTTGAGCTGAGACAGGCCGATGATGATCGCGGCGGCGGACGTGAAGCCGCTGACCACGGGGTGGCTCAAGAAGCTCACCAGGCTGCCCAGCCGGGCCAGGCCCATGCCGAGCTGCATGACGCCGACCATGCCGGCGAGCACGACCGCGAGCACGATGAACTCGGCGCTGCCGGGCTCGGCGACCGCGCCGACGCCCGTCGCGACGAGCAGGCTGACCATCGCGACGGGGCCGACCGCGAGCTGCCGCGACGTCCCGAGGAACGCGTACGCCAGCAGGGGAAAGACCGAGGCGTACAGGCCGACGATCGGCGGCAGCCCCGCGAGCATCGCGTAGGCCATCCCCTGCGGGATCAGCATCACCGCGACGGTCAGGCCGGCGGTCAGGTCGCCGGAGAGGTCCCTCTTCGGGTCGTAGCCCTTGATCCATTCGATCGAGGGGATGAAGCGTGCGAGGCGGGTCATGGTGGCTTGCAGAGCATCCGGTGTGCCAAAGCGGCGCGCACTGGATGCGGACGGGGTTGAAACGGGTTGAAACGGGGGTGTTCAGAACGCCAGCTGGAGCTGGCTGCGCACGCGCAGGTCGTCGCGCGCCGCGGCGGAGCGCTCGGCGCGGAGCCACGCGACGTCGGTCTCCCAGAGCAGGCTGCGACCGAGGATCGGGACGCCGACGGCGAAGGTGAGCTCGTGCGAGGCGTGCGCGGGGTCGTGGTTGCGGTTCTCGTCCATCACCGCGCTGAGCACATGGACGCGAGCGTATCGCGCGGTGAGCTCGAGGTGCCGGTGGGCGCGCCACCCGAGCTCGGCGAGCGCGCCGACCGCGCCCGGCGCGAGCTGCCCGGCCGCGTCCTCGATCCAGCCGAGGTAGCCGACCGCGATGACCGTGAAGCCGGCGCGCTGCAGGGTCACCTCCGGCGCGACGCGCAGGGCGAAGTCGCGGCCGCGCACGGGGCCGGTGTCCCACGCGGCGCTCAGCGCGACCGAGTGCCGCAGCGCACCGCCGTCGAGGTCCACGCGCGAGCGGAGGTCCATGCCGGGCGTCGCGTGCCCGACCCGCGCCACGAGCTCGGTGTGGATCGGCTCGGTGGCCGCCGGATCGGCGAGCGACGACGGGTTCTCGTCCGGGAGGCCGTACAGCCGCGGCAGCTCGCGGGCGAACGCGGACCGCCGGTTCTGTCCCGCGAACGCGCCCGCGGCGTAGCTCAGGCCCGTGTCGGGATCGGCGCCATGAGCCATCACGCCCAGCTGCCGCTCGCCGCCGAACCAGCGCGAGGTGAGCGGCCAGTCGACCGGCTGCTCGGTCAGCGACCGCTGGTAGTACTCGGTGAACGGCGTCTTGAGCTGTCCGACGCGCAGGCGGAGCGCCGGCAGGACGGCGCCGTCGATCCAGGCGTCGATGAGCTCGGGAGACTCGGGGCCGACCTCGAGGTGCAGGGTCGCGGTGACGCGGCCGTCGAGGAACGACCCGCGCAGGATCGGGCGCACCCGCCGCAGGCGAGGCCGGACCTCGAAGTCGCCGTCGGCGCGCGTGCTTCCGTCGAGCTGCAGCTGGGTGAACAACGACGGGCGGACGCGCGCGGTCTCGTCGCCGATCCAGTACGGACCGAGCCGCTCGGGGAGCTGCGCCGCCGCGACCGAGGGGGCCGCGAGCGCGGCGAGGAGCGAGAGCGTCGCCCACCTCATCGGACGCTCTGTACGCGGACCGCGTCCTCGGAGACGTGGGCCACGTACACCGGCAGGCTCTGCGCCAGGTGCCCGAGGGTCGCCTCGAGCTGCGACGCGGCCATCTCGTCGAGCCGGCGCAGCAGCTCCCCGCGCGCCTCCGGGTGCTCGCGCAGCCAGGGGTCGACCTCGAAGAGGAAGGCCGCGTTCACCGACCGCAGCCAGGCGCTGACCTCGGGGTGGCTGATGAACAGCTCCCGGTCGTCGAGGCGCGGGGCGAAGGTCGGGATGCGCGTGAAGGCGTGGATCTCGCGATCCAGGCGGATCTCCACCACCGCGCCCTCGTGGTGCTCGCCCTCGAGGATCACCAGGTCGATCGCCGCGCCCTGCCAGAGCCGGCGGAGCACCGCGCGCAGCAGCGCGCGCGTCAGCTCGGGGCGCACCGCGTACTGCTGCGGGTGCGACAGAACGAGGCGGAGGTGACCGCAGCCCACGTGGTCGGGCCGGGTCAGCTCCTCGAGGAGCAGCGGCTCGAGCGCGCGCGGCGGGTGGCGAAGCACGCCGTCGATCCCACGATCGGCGATCGCCTCGGCGAAGCGTGGGTCGTCGCGCAGGAACTCGAGCGCGCGCTCGTCGGTGTGCATGTAGAAGCGGCCGAAGGCGGTGAGGTAGGCGTCGAGCAGCCGCGTGACCTCCGCCGCGTCGATCGGCTGGCCCCGCGTCGCCTCGAGCGCGGCGAGCGCGAGGAGCAGCTCGCCGGCGTCACCGCCGGGCGTGCCGACCACGGGCCGGCGATCGCGTCCGTCGACGCACGACTCGGTGCCCTGCATCAGCAGCGCGGCCGCCTTCACCCAGCGCACCTGGCGCGGGTCGCCGAGGTGCGCCTCGATCTCGGCCTGGTCGAGCGGGCCGTCGTGCGGCTCGTCGCCGCGGGTCGAGGGCTCGGCGCGGCCGAAGGTCGGGCCGTGATCGACGGGGTGGCCGGTCGCCGCCCACATCAGGAAGCCGCCGGTCATCGACGCGACGCGCGCGTAGCCCATGTCCTCGAGGAGCCGCGTCGCGCGCGCCGATCGGCGGCCGGAGCGGCAGACGAACACGATCGGCTCGGCGGGGTCCCAGGCCGCGGCCTCGTCGGCGACGCGGTCGAGGGGGACGTGCTCGGCGAACGGCAAGAGCGTGTCGCCGAGCTCGGTGGCCTCGCGCACGTCGACGACGCGCAGCTGGCAATGGTGGCGGGCCACCCAGTCGGCGGTCACCTCCGGCACGCCGCCGGGGGAGCGCTCGAAGGGCTCGCGCGGAGGCGCGGAGGTGGGATCGCAGCCCAGGTCGGGCTGCGGGGCGGAGGCGCTCGGGGTGATTCTCACGGCGTTCGTCTGGGGTTGGCAGGCGCCGAGCGTCACACCCACGAGCAGCAGCGGGGTCGTGGTGAGTCGCAGCATGGCGATCCCACCCACTCCAAGAAGCGCGCCATGCGCTCGCCCCCTGGCCCCTGAGCCCGCGCGGCTCCAGACTTGTTTCAGCCGGCGTTTCGCGCTGTTTCACGGCGCGGCTCCGGTCACCGCGCGGCGGTTGGCACGTACCTTGGTTGAGCACTGATTCATGGAACACTTCACCCCCCTCGCCTCGACGATCGGCGGCGTGCTGATCGGGTTGAGCGCCACCCTGCTGTTGCTGTTCAACGGCCGCATCGCCGGGATCAGCGGGATCTTCACCGGCGCGCTCTACCGCAAGCCCGGTGACTGGGGCTGGCGGGTCGCCTTCGTGGCCGGCCTGGTCCTCGGCGGGCTCGCGCTGTCCCTGATCGTGCCGTCGTTGTTCGCCGTCACCTACGACCGGACGCTGCCCATGGTCATCGTCGCCGGCCTGCTCGTGGGCTTCGGCGTCCGGCTGGGCAGCGGATGCACCAGCGGTCACGGCGTCTGCGGGCTGTCGCGGTTGTCGCCGCGCTCGCTCGTCGCGACCCTGACTTTCATCGGCACCGGCGCCATCACCGTCTTCGTCGTGGGCGTCCTCGGAGGTGCGTCGTGAACAAGCAAGTCGTCAGCGCGTTCTTCGCCGGTCTGCTCTTCAGCGTCGGCCTCGTGGTCGGCGGGATGACTCAGCCGAGCAAGGTGGTCGGGTGGCTCGACTTCTTCGGCGACTGGGACCCGAGCCTGGCGTTCGTGATGGGCGGCGCCGTCCTGGTGCACACCCTGCTCTTCCGGCTGGTCACCAAGCGCGAGAGCCCGGTCGTGGCGGAGGTCTTCCAGGTCCCCACGCGGCGCGACTTCACGCCGCGCCTCGTCATCGGCTCGGCCCTCTTCGGCGTCGGATGGGGCCTTGGCGGCTTCTGTCCCGGCCCCGGCATCGTCTCGGTGCCGACGCTCGGGTCCGAGGCGCTCGCGTTCGTCGTCGCCATGGCGGCCGGCGTCGTCCTGCACGAGACGATGGACCACTACCGAAGCAAGAAGCGCGCGGCGAAGGCGGCGGCCCAACGCGCCGTCGCCGACGCGTCCTGAGGCCCGCCGTGCCCGCGGCGGTCCCAGACCCACCGAGCCCGCGCCTCTTCGATCGACGCACCCTGCGGGAGGACCTCCTGAGCGGCCTGACGGTCGCCCTGGTCGGCCTCCCGCAGTGCCTCGCGTACGCGATGATGAGCGGGCTGCCTCCCGCCTACGGCCTCGCCACGGCGGCCGTGCCGGGCGCCATCGCCGCGCTCGCCGGACGCAGCGCGCAGGTCGTCACCGGGCCGACGAACACGACCGGCCTGCTGATCCTCGCGGCGCTCGGTCCGTGGCTCGGGAGCACCGGACTGCTCACCCCCGAAGGGCTGCCGGTCCTCGCCACGCTCACGCTGATGGCCGGCGCGCTCCGGGTCGTCGGCTCGTACGCGGGCGCCGCGCAGCTGCTTCGGTTCCTCTGCGGCCGGTCACCGACGCGGACGCGCCGTCGACCGTGATCGTCGAGGTCTCGGGCCCGCTGCACTACGCGGCGATCGCGTCGATGGAGCGCCGCTTCGCCGAGGTCGTCCCCGCGTCGGCCGCGCGCGTGATCCTCGACGTCACGCACGCGCAGGAGATGCGGTACGCGGCGCTGCAGTGGCTCGAGCGGCTCGCCGCCGAGCTCCATGCGCGCGACGCGGAGCTCGAGCTCGCCGGCGTCGACGCGCGCTTCGCGGTGCTGATGGCGCGCGCCCGCAGCGAGCTGTCGTTCACGCGCTTCGAACCCGGCCCCGGCCGCGCGGTGCACCGGGCGCTGCACGGCGAGGCCTCGCGCAGCCCCTGCTGAGCGGGGTCAGTCCGCTTCGACCGCGCGCTCGGCGAGCTCGGCGAGCAGCGCGTCGGTCTCGCCGAGGCGGCGGCGCCACGGCTCGACGACGCCGCGGATCGCGTCGTAGCGGTCGGCCGCGAGCGCGGCGGCCTGGCCCGTGAGCTCGGCGCGCAGCGCGGCGACGGTCTGGGGGAAGACCTCGAATCGCGCCGCGGAGCGGAGGAGGTTGATGATCAGCTGCGACCGCTCGCCGAAGCCGCGGGGGACCTCGAGGCCGCGGCCGAGGCGCTCGACGTCGACGCGGGTGAGCGCGAGGCCAGCGCGGGCGGGGCGCGCGAGCCACTCGCCGATCTCGCGCAAGCCGGTGTCGGGGTCGTCGAGGATCGGCTCGAACGGGGCGAGCTCGAAGTCCGCCGGCCGACCGGGCAGCAGGCTCCGGTGCAGGAGCAAGAGGTCTTCCACCTGCCGGGCGAGCGAAGCGCCGAACGGCGCGTCCGCGCGCTGTACCGCGTGCGCCCAGACGGGGACCCAGCGCAGGACGTGCTCGTCGAGCAAGCGGCGCGACAGCTCGCGGACGCGCTCGACCGCGCCGCCGTGGTCGTCGGCCCGCGCGTCGGCCTCGGCGCCGGCGAGGAACGCGAGCGCGCGCAGCGCCGTCGCGAGGTGCTCGACGTCGACGCTGCGCCGGTCGGGCGCGAAGCCGCACTCGCCGAACAGGGCCCACAGGCGCTCGGTCGCCTCGCCGCCGATCGTCCCGTCGGGGTCGAGCCACGCGCCCTCGAACGGCGGCGCGGCCCAGCCGAGCGCCCGCTCGAGCTGCGCGCCGATCTCGTCGTCGCCGTGCGCCGCGAGCAGCTCGGCGAGCGGGGCGCTCGCGGCGATCGCGGCGCGGGTGGAGTCGGTGACGCCGTGCGCGAGCACGTCCGCGAGCAGGCCGTAGCCCAGACCGCGCGCCCGGGCCGCGTCCACCTCGTTCATCGCTCGAGATCGTACGCCGCGCGGACCGGCTTGAGGGGGCGCTTGAGCCAGTAGGGCCGGCGCGTGCCGTCGGGGCTGTGGTCCGCGGCCGAGCGCGACAGCGCCTTCCACTCGCGGAACACGCGCATCGAGGCGGAGGTGTCGACCCGCACGTCGCCGTGACGGTCGTCGGGCGCGGCCTTCGTCACGCTCAGCGCCTTCTGATGCCAGCAGTGCGCGCCGCTGACGGGGTCCGGGTGCACGCCGTGCACGAGGTTCTGGTGCACGCCGACGTCCTCCCACCAGACGCGGCTCGTGTCCGGGTCGGTCGACTCCCAGGCTCGCCCGCCGTGCACGATGTTGAGCTCGCGGTCGTCTCCGTCCTCGTGCAGCTCCGCGAGGTTGCTCATGCCCGCGCCGATGCCCGCCGACTCCTTCAGCCGCCAGCGGCCGAGGTGGTGGCTCATCGCGATCACGCCGGGCTTGATGCCCTCGGTGACCCAGACGCGATCGACGAAGTAGCCGATCTCGGTGGTCACCCGGATGAGATCGCCGGTCTGGACCTCGAGGCGCGCCGCGTCCTCGGGGTGCATCCACACGGGGTTCTTGTGGCTGATCTCGTACAGCCACTTGCAGTTCGCGCTGCGCGTGTGGATGAGGGTCGGCAGCCGGAACGTCGGCAAGAGCAGCATCTCGCCCTTGTCGCGATCGATCTGCGACGGCGCGACGTGGCTCTCGAGGGGCCACGGGATGCAGTACTCCTGCTCCTTCCAGCCCCAGTCGTAGAGCGTCGGGCTGAACATCTCGAGCTTCTTGGACGGAGTCCCGAACCCCTTCTTGCGCTCGCCCTCGATCTCGACGCCGCGGGGGTCGAGCTCTTCGAACGGCTGGGTCGCGCCGAGCTCGACCTCGAACGCGCCGTACTTGCGCATGTACTGCAGCGGCGCGAGCCCCTCGGCCCGTGCCTTCTCGGGCAGGCCGGGCACCGCGTTGTCGAACATCCAGCCGAAGTACTCGTCGACCGTGATCGGGCGCGACGGGTCGTCCGGGCTCTCGAAGAAGTGCCGGATGCCGAGCGCACCGTCCGGATCCATGCGCCAGCTCAGGTCGATCCAGAACTCGGTCTCTTCCCAGACCTCGCCGGGGTTCGCCTCCCAGGTGCGGTCGACCTTCTGGCCGGCGCGCTCCATCGCCACGCGCCGCACCGGCTGGCGGAAGCCGATCCACCGGCCGGCGTGCGTCTCCTGGCTCATCACGTCGTGGCGCTCGCCGGAGTGCCCCATCGGGAGCACGTAGTCGGCGAACCACGCGGACTCGTTCCACGTCGGGGTCATCGCGACGTGGCACTTCATGAGCTCCTCGTCGCGCAGGACGTCGAGCCACATGAACCCGTCGGGGTTGATCCACATCGGGTTGTAGACACGCGTGAAATAGACGTCGACGTCGCCGCGGCCCTCCTTGAGGAAGTGCGGCAGGCAGAAGCTCATCTCGTAGAACGAGAACGGCCACTCGTGCGGCATGTGCAGCTCGTTCCACGCGTCGAACGGCTCGGGCTGGCGGTAGCTCTTGGGGACGAACTTGTTCCAGCTGTTGAGCGAGGTGCCGCCCTTGGTGCCGACGCTGCCCGTCAGCACGTTGAGGAAGAACAGCGCCCGCGCGACCTGCCAGCCGCCGCGGTTGCCCATCGTCGCGCTGCGCCAGGTGTGCGCCGCGACCTTGTTGCCCGCGCGCGCCACGATCTCGGCCGCCTGCTCGAGGCGGTCCTGCGGGATCTGGGACTCCTTCGCCGCGGCCTCGAAGGTGAACTCGCGGTAGGTGAGCTCCAAGAAGCGATGGAACACCTCGAAGGTCGGCTCCTCGTCGGCGAGCGCGAGCAGCTCCGGGTCGGTCGCCCACTTCGGGATGGACGACAACGTGTCTTCCCAGTTGACCCAGCGGCGGACGAAGTCCTGATCGTACTGCTTGGTCTCGATGAGGTGCCGCGCGATCGACAGCAGCACCGCCGTCTCGGTGCCCGGCCAGGTCGGCAGCCAGCAGTCGGCGCGGGCGGCGGTGTTGCTCAGACGCGGGTCGAGCACGATGAGCTTCCCGCCCTTGTGCTTGCCCTCCATGATCCGCTGCGCGTGCGGGTTGAAGTAGTGCCCGCTCTCGAGGTGGGCGCTGATCAGCAGGATCGCCTCGGCGTCGGCGTAGTCCGGGCTCGGCCGGTCGCCGGCCGACCACATGAAGTAGCCGGCGCGCGCCGCGGCCGAGCAGATGTTCGTGTGGCTGTTGTGCCCGTCGACGCCCCAGGACTGGATCGCGCGGTTGGCGAAGTGGTCTTCGCCCGGCCGGCCCACGTGATACATGATGCCGTCGCGGCGGCGCTCGCGGCTCTCGCGCATGCGCTTGGACAGATCGGTGAGCACCTCGTCCCACGTGACGCGCTTCCACTTGCCCTCGCCCCGCGCGCCGACGCGCTTGAGCGGGTACAGGATGCGCTCCGGGTCGTAGATCTGGTTGTGGGTCGCCGGGCCCTTGGCGCAGTTGCGCCCGCGCGAGCCGGGGTGCGCGGGGTTGCCCTCGAAGCGCCGGATCTCGAACGTCTCCTTGTCGACGTAGGCGAGCAGGCCGCACGCGCTCTCGCAGTTGAAGCAGATGGTCGGGACCAGCGTGTAGCGGCGCGCGACCTTCTTGGGCCACGACTTGGAGTCCCACTCGACCCAGTCGTCCCAGCGCTCCGGCGGCGGGTAGCGCGTCATCCGGCCGTCCTTGTGCTTCACCTCGGTCAGGTCGGTCGGCTTCACGTCGACCTCGGAGTAGGTCGGCTGCCGCATCTTCTCGGAGAGCGGATCGACCGGGGGCGTCGCGGTGCGCTCCACGCGCTCGGTCGTGCGGCCGAACCCCGCGAGGAGGCGGCCGAGGAAGCCCAGGGTGTCGGCGGCGGCGGTCACGAGTTGGGTACCTCCTGCGGGGCCATCACGAACGCGTGCTCGTACAGGTACAGGCCCACGACGCAGGCGATGGCGGCCACGGCGCGCGGGACGGCGTGGTCGACCGCGAGCAGGCCCAGCGGCACGAGGTGCCCCAGCCCGATCGCGCCGACCCAGAAGTGCTTCGACCAGCGGCCGTGGGTGATCGACTTGGCGGCCTGCGCGGCCACCTCGGACGCGTGGCTCATGCCGACCTCGCCGAGGAGCAGGACGAACAGGTCGAGGCCGATCGAGACCGTGAGCGTCCAGAACGCGACGTCGACCAGATCGGCGCCAAACGGCACGACCGGGGCGAGCGCGAGGATCGAAGCCCCGCCCATCATCGCCGCCTGCACCATCAGGTGCACCGGGAGCAGCGGGCTCTGCCACAGGTCGCGGCCCTCGGCCTGACCGAACAGGAACGCCGTGTAGACCGCGGCGCCGACCGCGAGCGGCAG
>Ga0070728_10004444_pt1 | contig 14565 bp, 10 predicted proteins | sample tdDd471_FD_66723 | JGI IMG/M metagenome (GOLD analysis project Ga0070728, IMG submission 66723) | Marine sediment microbial communities from the Atlantic coast under amendment with organic carbon and nitrate - tdDd47.1 | ecosystem: Environmental > Aquatic > Marine > Coastal > Sediment | place...
CTGGCAAAAGATAGAATAGGATTAAAACAAGTGAGTGAACAATACTATGAACTAGTGTTTGGTTTTCATCCTTTGGGACGTTTAAATATTAGAACCGGAAGGATAGAGCCAATGCAATAATCTGTTAACCATGTGCCCGGTCTAAAATGTAACCCATCTACCACTTGCACACAACTACCTAACCCCCCCTTAATTGATCTTCCATACACTAGACTCAACAGGCCTGATGCCATACCCGCTCAGCCTGAGTGATTTTGTGTAACAACATTGTTGTGTAACAAAATTGTATCGAAGGGTTACTTAAAGCTAGTAATAGTCCCTCGATATACCTCCCTTTGGTCGGCACTCGGGATGAACGGTCTTGTAATTTCATAGTAAAAATATCTATGAATTAATTGCCGGGTTAATATTTAGCCTCGAATAAAATGCCTTAAGGCGAAGAAGAAGTTCTCTTTTCGCTCCATCATTCTGCGACTGAAATATCCAAGCCAGTCGTCACCATATGGAACATACACACGCACAGGCTCGCCATCTTTGGCTAACTGTGTTTGCAGTTTTCGCTCAATTCCGTAGAGCATTTGCCATTCGTACATGTCCTTGCGGATTTGTTTTTGCTGGATATAATCTCTCAAGGGCTCGATCATCTTGCGGTCGTGGGTTGCGATGGCGGTTTTGCCATTGCCATCAAGCAAGATTTTAGCAAGATCCAGATAGTTTTCGTTCACTTTCTCCTTTTTCTGGAAAGCAACGTCTTCTTTTTCCTTATACGCACCCTTGCAAAGACGCACATTATAGCCTTTTTCGGCTATCTCTATGGCATCTTTTTCGGTTCTGTAAAGGTAGGATTGTATTACAATTCCGACGTTTGGATGTTCGGCACGAAGGCGGTAAAACAAATCAAGTGTTATCTGGGTAACAGGGGAGCCTTCCATGTCGATGCGGACGAAATTGTCATATTTGGCAGCCTGTTCTACAATTCGCTTTACATTTTTGTAGCAAAATTCAGGATCGAAATCCAGCCCCATCATGGTCATTTTCAAGGAAACATTTGAGTCGAGTTTTTGCTTGTCGATCTCATCAAGCAGCCTGATATATTCATCTGCTGCTTTAGTTGCATCTTCAACACTGGTAACATCCTCGCCAAGATAGTCAATAGTTGCCATAATATTGAGGTCATTTAAAGCTTTAACTGCTTTCATTGCATTGCTGATATTCTGACCTGCTACAAACCGTCTAGCCAACAAAGTTAAAAGACCCATGCTAATACCTTTTCCTGTGTACATCCAGATTGTCAGAGACTCAAATTTCTGCATGGCATTCTATCACTAAGTTTTAACTTGTCAAAAATAATCAATTCCTTGCCTAAAAATAGTTTTCTCGACTAAACTAAGCTTCACGGAGGTGGTAAATTGAGTACAGCTACAAAAAGAATAGTTCTGGCCCAGATTGCACCTGGTTTGGGTATGCTGAAAGAGAATATAGAAAGGCATCTGGAGATAGTGTCTGATGCCAGGAAAAAGAAGGCGGATGTGGTTGTTTTTCCAGAGCTTTCTCTTACCGGATACCAGTTGAAAGATCTGGTTGCAGATGTTGCTCTTATGCAGGGCGAGGTGTTGGATCTGTTTAAATTACTGGGTGAAGGTAAATCAATCGAAGTTGTTTTGGGCTATATGGAACGCTCGACAGGATTTCAATACTACAATGCAATGGCACACATTGTGATTAATTCTTCAGGACGAGTAAGGCTTTTGCACAATCACCGCAAAATAAACCTGCCAACCTATGGCATGTTTGAGGAACAAAGATATTACTCGCAGGGTAAAAATCTGAATGCCTATAACTCCACTTCCATAGGGCGTTGCGGTATGCTGGTTTGCGAGGATTTCTGGCACCCGGCCAATACCTTGCTCTTGTCGCTGGACAGCCAGGGACTGGAAGGTGTTAAGGCCGTTTTTGTTGGTGCCAATTCACCTGCACGTGGAGTTACTGCCGGAAATACTGAGCCAGCCAATTCGACCACCTGGAAACTAATGGCCAGACATACCGCAATGGTTTGCAACTGCCTGGTAGTTATCTGTCACCGTGTTGGTGTAGAAGATGGATTTGTGTTCGTGGGTGGTTCTGAAATTCTGGCTCCTGGTGGCAAGGAAATATGTCGCGCTCCTTTATTCGAAGAAAACATTTTAACCTGTGACATTCAGGTCGATGCGCTTGTTAGAGAAGGTCGCATTATGTTTCCCGGTGGCTCTATTGACGATTATGAGCTTTTGGAACGTGAGCTTGACCGCATCCGCAAAGATCATTTGACAGGAGAGCAGAAATGAAAATACCTTCAGAGCTTGCTGTGGCTCCGGAACTTGTGGAGAAAATAGTAGGTATATTTATAAAAGATGAAGTTTATAAAATTGGCATGAAAAGAGTCGTGCTCGGTCTTTCTGGTGGTATCGACTCTGCCTTGGCTTTCTTTCTGGCAGTTCATGCTTTGGGAAAAGAAAATGTAGTGCCGATAATCATGCCCTCAAGTGGCTCCAGCGATGACAGCATCTCTGATGCAATGGCCTGCATAGAAAAACTTGGTGTTGAAAACTATCACCAGATTTCAGTATCTCCGCAGGTAGAAACTTATTTCGACAAGGAAGAGGTTCACACAAGTAGCGATGAAGCAGAGATGAAAAATCGCATTGGCAATAAAATGGCCAGAGAGAGAATGACCATTTTGTATGACTACTCTGTAGTAGAAAAAGCCCTTGTGCTTGGCACCAGCAACAAAAGCGAACTTCTGTTAGGTTATGGCACACTGCACGGAGATATGGCTTCGGCGATTAATCCCATCGGTGATCTGTACAAAATGCAGGTTTATCAAATGTCGGAATATATGGGTGTGCCGGACTCGGTTCTTTCTAAACCACCCAGTGCAGATTTATGGGCAGGTCAGACAGACGAGGGGCAACTCGGTTTTTCCTACTATGAGCTGGATCGCCTGCTATACCTGATGATAGACCATAGAAGGTCTGATGCAGAGCTTATAGACGTGGGTTTCGACAAGGACTTTATCAGAAAAGTTCGCAGAATGGTTCGTACCTCGCAGTTTAAACGCCGTCCGCCGGTTATTGCCAAACTTGGTGAACGCACAATAGACAGAGACTTTAACTATGCCAGAGACTGGGGAACCTAAAAAAGTAGCCATCTACGGTGGGAGTTTCAATCCTCCGCATATCTGTCATCAGATCACCGTGCTATATCTGCTTCAGACCTGTGATATAGATGAGGTCTGGTTGATGCCATGTTTTAGGCATGCCTTTGATAAAAGACTTGCACCTTTTGAGATGCGCGTAAAATGGTGCAAAGCACTTGCTTCACCTTTTACTGACAAATGTTTAATAACGGATGTCGAGCAAAATCTGGCTGCTGAATCACGTACCATAGACACTATGGCCGAGCTTGAAAAACTGCATCCTGAAATAGAGTTTTCGCTGGTGTTAGGCAGCGATATTAGAGCCGAAAAACACAAGTGGAAAAAATTTGATGAGCTTGAGAGGAAGTATAAAATCCACTGGTTCGGCAGAATGGGGCAGGGTGAAAACCAGGAAGATCTTATCGTTCTGCCGGATATCTCCAGCACTCTGGTACGCAAAATACTCACAGAAAATAATGATGCAAGCAAGCTGGTGCCAGCCGAAGTCTTGAAACTGGTTTTAGAGTCTGGTTTGTTTTAGTAGGGTGCTTGGTGGCTTTGAACCGATCCTGAAAAATCCTCATCCCCAGTGCCGACTAAAGGGAGGTTTATCGAGGGATTATTAGTGGTTTCAATAACACTTCGATACAATTTTTGCTGAGCATCAAAACCACTCAGTGTGAGCGAATATGTCTGAAGAGTTTCTAATTACCGTCTCGTTAAATTTAAAATATCAAAACAAATTTCATCATGCCACCACAGCAACATCAGAATACACCAAGATACACCAAGATACATTTTAATACATCGGCATACATGAAGTGTCATCAGAGTACATCAGCGTACAGCAAAGCACAGCAAGCTACATGAGAGTACACGAGGATACAAAAAACTGAAGATTTGGACGGGAAATTTGGCTTAAACTTGTAAGTTGTTGATATTACAAAGAAAAAACTCCCGGCGGGAAAATTCGTATGTAAGTTGTTGAAATTACTCATGTTAAATTTTGGAAAGCGTCGGTTTGGAGCAGTTCGGACGGTTTTTTGCGTAACAATGGGACGATAAACGGGACGAAAAGTGTGGATTTTGGGCACTAAAAAAGCCGGGGAAAAACTCACCCGGCTTTATCATCTTGAATAAAAAATAACTTATTCACCCTTGTGTCTGTCGTACTGTTTTCTCTCGTTGTGATCGAGATATCTTTTTCTCAATCTAATGGATTCCGGGGTGAATTCGACCAGCTCGTCCTCGTTGATAAACTCGATAGCTTCCTCAATACTGAAGGTTCTATGAGGCTTGAGGTAGTTCTTTTCATCGGCTGCACTGGCGCGCATGTTGGTGAGTTTCTTGCCTTTTCCGGGATTGACGATCAGGTCACGGTGCTTGTTATGCAAGCCGATAATTTGTCCGGCGTATACTTTATCGCTCTTGGTGATAAAGAACATTCCACGATCCTGAAGGTTCCAGAGGGCGAATGTAACTGCTGTGCAGGGGTCTTGGGCAATGATTACGCCGTTGGAGCGTCCCTTTATTTCTCCGCCCCAGGGGCCGTACTCAAGAAATACATGGTTCAAAACTCCGGTGCCTTTGGTATCAGTCATAAACTGCGAACGGTAGCCAATAAGCCCACGTGTCGGGATGACAAAATCAAGGCGTGTACGACCGCCACGCATCTCGCGCATGTCTTTCAAGCGGCCGAAGCGTTTGTTTAAAGCCTCAATAACTACGCCGGTATTATTGCTTTCGACATCAGCGGTCAGTGCTTCGTAAGGCTCCATAAGTTTGCCGTTTTCATCTTCTTTGGTGACAACTCTAGGCTGAGAAACCATGAACTCGTAACCTTCTCTGCGCATGGTTTCAATCAAAACGGACAGGTGCAATTCACCGCGACCACTGACTGTGAAGATGTCGGAAAATTCGGTCGGTTCGACTTTCAGCGAAACATTTGACTTTACTTCTTTGTTAAGTCTGTCGCGCAGGTTCTGGCTTGTTACGTATTTTCCTTCGTTTCCTGCTGTAGGCGAAGTGTTAGCCATAAATGCCATAGAAACGGTGGGTGCGTCAATTTTCAACAGTGGCAAAACGCGGGGTTCTTCAATAGAGGTAACAGTTTCACCAACGTTGAGTTCGCTCATGCCGGTAATACCGACGATATCACCGGCGACGGTTTCTTCCATCTCGAAACGGTGCAGTCCGCGAAAGCCCAGAATCTTGGTGATACGAAATTCTTCAACGGCTCCGTCTCTGTGGACGATACAAACTTTTTCATTCTTCTGAAAACGACCAGATTCCATGCGACCAATAGCCATTGCGCCAAGGAAAGTATCATGATCGAAAGTTGCCACCTGAAAAGCCGGTGAAAGATCTGCTTCCAGATTTGGTGCCGGGACGTACTTGAGTATTGTATCAATTAATGGCTTCAAATCGTCGTTGGGTTCTTCCATTTTTAAAGTGGCTGTACCCAGCTTGGCGGAGGCGTAAACAATGGGGAAATCAAGCTGTTCGTCAGTTGCATCAAGAGATACAAAAAGATCGAAGACTTCGTTTACAGAACGTTCCGGGTCTGCGCCTTCACGGTCTACCTTGTTGATAACCACAATGGGTTTAAGTTTGCGAGCCAAGGCTTTTTGCAGGACGAATCTTGTTTGAGGCATCGGCCCTTCAAAGGCATCCACCAGTAACAAAACGCAATCCACCATACGCATAACGCGTTCAACTTCACCACCAAAATCGGCATGGCCGGGAGTATCAACAACATTAATGTGATAGCCATCTATCTCAAAAGAGGTACATTTTGAAAGAATGGTAATTCCACGTTCACGTTCAAGATCGTTGGAATCCAGGGCGCACTCGGTTTTACCTTCACCACGTTCGAAAGAGCCGGATTGCTCCAGCATTTTGTCTACCAAAGTTGTTTTACCGTGGTCAACGTGAGCAATAATAGCTATGTTTCTGATATTTTCTCTGTTTCTAACTGCACTACTGTTCTGGGACATAATCATTCCTGAGTTGAATCTGTAATATAATTGAGACCTTATGTCATCAATTAAGGCGCATGAAGATAGCCGTTATGACTGGTTGTGTCAAGTTAAAGGATGATTATTATTGAAATTACTTTGTTTTATGAAAAAACATCATTTCTCTTGTCAAAAATGTCAATATATTTGATAATTATGCAGTGGTGTTTCTAGTATCAGTATTGGGGTTTTGGTGTAAAAACAGATAGTTATTGAAATTGACAGATAATTATCTTTTCTCAGGGGTTAAAAATGAAAAATTATCTAGTTGTTTGTTTTTCTTGTCTATTGTTTTGTATTTCCTGTAATCAAACAGAAAATGCATTAAATCTCGATTCCTATCTGAAAGTTATGAAAGAAGTATATACAACAAAGGGACAAAAAGACGAGCGGATTAAGCAGGAAATATTCTCAAAACACAACTTTAATGAGAATAGCGTTGAAGCATTCAAACAGGAAATTCTTGGTTCTGAAAACCTTAAAACAAAACTGAAGAATAAGCTTATAGCCGATGAATGGGCCTATCCTGAAATGTATGCATTTGTTATTTGTCACGAAATGATTAGCAGTGACTGCAAGAATAAAATAGATAAATCATGGATGGAATTTCTAAAGCGTGAAAGCAATAACAGCGGGTCTGGCAAATACTCAAACCCTCAGCAAATGCTTAAGGCATTGTATGCAAAACATATGAAACTATTGATACAATGCCTTAAACACTAATTTATTTTGGTTGTTAAAATCAGAAACTGATTCCAAATTTCTTATGCAACATCTCCAGAGCGTCTGCGCCTGAATACCATTCCCGCCAACAAAATAAGTGCAAGCAATGAACCTGAACTTGAGGTGTTCGAGCATCCACCACCGCCATTTTCACCACCGGAACCGACTGTATTGTCGCCGGAGTCCACGTCACCGTCTTCAATGGGTTCCACATCCCCATCTTCTTCAGGAGAATCTATTTTGTCGCCACAACTGCAACCGTAGTTTTCCCCAACACCGATCTGGTTGCAACCTTTGGATTTTCTACCTTGGCCTTCACAGAAAGTATCGCAGGAAAGTTCGCTCCAGGAACCGTTGTTGCAGGAACATACTGTATCATCATCAATGCAACTGGTCGATTCTATTGAGCAGGTACCAATGCATCCTGTTTGTACGCATTCGCCATCAAAGCAGTTAAAGACGCCATCGTCTTCTCTGCAGGGTGTGGCATCTGCTACATTGGTAAAACTGCAACCATCAATGGGGTCGCAGCTTCCTGCTGTGCATTCATTGTTATCCGTGCAGACAATATCTTCACCGCCGACGCATAATCCACCATTGCAATAGTCATTTTTGGTGCAGGCATTGTCATCGTTGCAGCTTGTTGATGAAGTTGATTCCGACCATGCAGATGTGCTTTTTGAAGGAGAGCAGGTGTGACAGACATCGCCGGGTTTAATGCTGCCGGATGTATAGCATTCAGTAGAAATCAGGCAGAAATCCTGCTTCAAACTGTAGTCGCAACCACCTGAACCATTGCAAACATTAGTGGTACAATCAAGGTTGTCATCACAGCTATAGCTGGTTCCTGTACATACTCCACTTTTACAGCTATCGGCTTTGGTACAGTTTTCTCCATCGTCGCAACTGGAATTTTCCGGCTTGTCCGACCACATTTCCTGACTGATAGTCGGGTCACACTGCATACAGGTAGAATTCGGGTTTTCAACATATTCACTGATACAGTTGTTGTTGATTAAGCAGTTGTCTTCTTTAATCACATGGCTGCAACCGAGGTGTCCATTACAAACTGCATCTGTGCAACTTATGCCATCATCACTGCAATCGCTGTCTTCAAGGCAACCAATAAACAAGGCACGAATACACACATTAGCGGTTGATTCGTACATTGTCATGTCTGTCCACTCCACCCCATCTTCACTGACAAAACTTTCACCACTATTGGCTCTGGCCTGTGATGAAAATCCACTTTGTCTTTCTTCAATGGGAATCGGGTTGGTTTCGTTTGGTGTTGTAAATTTTACAACTACCGAGAATTTATCGTCTTTATCTATGATAAGTCCCGTTTCACTAAGAGGTATGGTGTGGTAGCCAGCAAAATCCACGGTGCCGGTGGTGGTATTGATAAGAGTACCATCTGTGGGACTATTCGTTACATTCTTGTAAATGTATACTTCAAATTCCGTATTGCTGTTCATGGTATAGAAACCAACAGAAGCTATGGGCAGGGTTTTGCTTGCGGTGAAGATATTTGCACCCCAGTCTGTACTGTCGTAGCCAAAACCAAAAGATCCGGTTGCGCCTAAGGGATCGTACATATACATGGTCATATCGTTATTATCGCGTGAGCCATATGTGGTAATGGTTCTGCCAAGTCTGATATCATAATATGAGACGTAGAAATAACCCTGCTCGCCCCAATCGGTACCCCAGCTATTTTTAACAATGTATGCACCATCTCCGTCTGCTACCTTTCTAAACCTGGTGCTTGGGAAGTCATCATCCCAGCCAACAATCATAACAGCGTGTGAGCCACCATAAGAGTTTTCCGAGTCTCCAGGGTTGTAGAATGAATCAAAGCCATCGTGATAGTATTCGCCACTGTCTACACCCATAAATATGTTGGTTTGTACTCCACCAAACTCCATGACAGCCCATTTGATAACATCGTTGTTATAGGCGTATGATTCACCACTTCCTCTTTTACCAGGCAGGTAATGAACATCTGTTACATGCTGTTGCACTGTTGGATTTACATCCGGGCTGGTTGGTGTGGATGGATCGTAGGGGTCATCGCTTTCCAAAACAGGCCCGTTCATGCGGGTGAAATATGCGGTTGTCATATCCCTGGTGCCACCTTGGCAGAAGGGAAGGTCGAAACCATGCTTGTTGTTTGGGTGATTTTCACTAAAGTCCCATTCGTGGCTTGGCATTAAAAGTGACTCTAATGAGGCTATAGCCGCAAATGCCCAACAGGCTCCACAGGTAAGCTGATGTTTCGGAACAGTAAGCTTGCCTTGTTCTCTGAGATCATAACTGGTTGGAAATTCAGTTTTTAGTTTGCTTTTAATGTTAACCGGTTCAAGGTTGCTCCAGTCAATAATACTTGGTACCAGACCAAGAGAGTAACCTTGCCAGGTTTGCTGGACACTTCCTTTTTTGCTTTTTTCCAGGTAGTTGGAGAATTCCGGGTTTACTTTGGAAAAATGTGCCTCAGCTTTTGTATTATTTGCATAAGAGTTGGCAGAAAGAAGAAGTGAAAGTAAAACTATGGGCAAAATTACCAGATGTCTTTTTTGAATTGACTTCATGTTAAACCTTGTTTTCTGTTTCAGTTAAGACGGAAAGCACATAAAACACCGCTCTTTAAATGCTCTATGAGAAGTTTCGCTATAATATTATATATATTGAAAAATATCGCAAGCAAAAGTGTTGGTTTGTGAGATGTTCGATGAAGGCGAGAGTATTCAATTGCAAATGGCTTTGCATGAAGTTTTAAATCGAACTTAATCTTTAAAACGTGGCCCAGCCAGTCTAGAGGCGGTTAATTCTGCCTTCAACAACCGGAGCAACAGGAGAGTGTATTTCGATATAGTCTGCTACTATGTCGGAGATTCTTCGGCCATAGTCATATGGATTAATAGCTTCCGTTGCCAGCATGTCATAATCATCGCCCCCCTGACGCAGAAATCCCGGGGCTGTGACTTTGTATTCTGTCTCATCATCAATAGGTTCCCAGATATCCTCACCTACGTAAATTTCGATGTCTGAAACACGAAGCCCCATATCTTTGCTAGAATCCCAATTATAGCGAATGCCTGAAACCTGCAAAAATCTTCCTGTGCCTTCATTGTCCGGGTTATCTGCTCTGCTGACTGAATGCTCCAGCACTTCTTTTATGAACTTGCCTTTTAATGAGAATGTTGAGAGAGAGTTTCCAAATGGAAGTGCGCCAAGTGTTTCGGCAAGTGTAATCTCACCGGGATCAATTCCTGTTCTTATGCTGCCAGAGTTGATAAAGGCTATTTCAGTGTTTTCCAGGCGTGCTTCATACAATAATGCATCAGCAATCAGGTTGCCGAAATTACATTCAGCAAAGCGACAGACTGCACTGTCGCCGATCAGAGCAACATCTGTCTGACCAATCACTTCTTCGTATATTGGTTGCAGGTCTTCATTGAATTTCATTGCTTTTTCAAGTGTTTGCTGATCCTGTTTTACAGAGGCATCGAGTAAAACCGGGTCTCCTGCCCACGAAACAAGCACGCCATTTGAGTCAAATTCAAGATCGAGATTACCCAGATATTTGCCGTTGTAGCTGGCTGTAACCACCAGAACCGGCTCGCCTGAAACGGATGTATATTCAAGCGGATAATCATCTTCTGAATCTTCGTTTGTATTTGACAGCAGAGAGTGGCTGTGACCACCGATAATCAAATCTATGCCATCTATGTTTTGAGCAATTTCTTCATCTTTCGATAAACCGGAATGACTCAGAGCAATTATTATGTCGATTCCTTTTGAACGAATCTCTGCAATGGTTTTGGGTAGTTCTGTCTCGATGTCGTGGAAGATTATATCATCGTCGACCTTTGCCAGAAATTCTGTTTCCTCTGTTATATAACCTACAACTGCAACTTTCCTTTGGGCTACATCCAAAATAGTGTAGGGCAGCAGTTTTTCAGCTAAAAATTGATTGTTGGAAGTGTCGACATTGCAGGAGAGCAGGGGGAAGTTAATTTCGTCGATAAAGGCGGCAAGCAGTTGAGAACCAACATCGAATTCATGGTTTCCCAGTGCCATTGCATCATATTTCATCTGGTTCATGAAGTATGATGTGACTTCACCCTTGAAGTAGGTGAAAAACAGCGAACCCTGAAACTGGTCGCCTGCATCAAGCAGAAGCACGTTTTGGTGTTCCAGGCGAGTTTGATCTATCAAGGTTTGTCGTCTGGCTACGCCACCAAAACACAGACCGGCAGCAGAGTCTTCACTGCTACAATCAGAGCCATATTTGTTGAATTCCAGAACGTGAGAATGGGTGTCGTTGGTATGCAAGATTGTCATTTGCAGATTGCCAGTGATCTCGGATTCATTTTCGCCATCAAGGTCGCCATCTGTAAAGTTGTTTTCTTCTGAATTATTGCAGGCTGAAAAGATGATTATGCTGCACAAACAAAGGGTAATCAGTAGGCTGGTTTTAAGATGCATGAGAAATCCTTGTTTAATATCTGAAGATTGTGAACGAGTAGCAACCATCACTATTAATCGGTTTTGAGATGACAATATTAAGTAGTGAGAGATAGAAAAGTTATTTTGTTTGATGGAATTTAAGCAAAGCCTTCATAAAACGCCAAAAGGATTCTGAAAAAACAGAATCCTTTTGCTATATGGTGGGCGATGGCAGGTTTGAACTGCCGACTTCCACCGTGTGAAGATGGCACTCTACCGCTGAGTTAATCGCCCGTATTTACTATGAGTTTTCAATCTACCATGAAAAAAATGGTAGGCGATGCCGGATTCGAACCGGCGGCCTTTGGCTTCGGAGGCCAACACTCTATCCAGCTGAGCTAATCGCCCAAGTGGTCGAATTTATACAACGTCTGGCGAGTGTGGTCAAGAATATTCATCTTTAGAGTTAAAAATTTACCCTGCAACAATTTTTGCTGTGATAAATGCATTCAGGTTGCATCGGGGAATTTCCCGTTCTGATAGAAATCTTCCAGCAATTTGTCTTTTTCGACGTATAAGTTAATCAGCCAGTCTGATAACTCCTGATTGTCTTTGGGCAGTTCATTCAAGCTGAACCTTTTTACGTGCAAATGAACATTCTTTACATATCCCTTTGACCATTGAAAAATAGTTGGCACTCCTGTTTCATAGCCAATTGTCAGGTCGTAGACTGCGTCCACATGACCACCCAGTCCTTCGCAGGTTGCAACAAAACCTTTAGTTCTGGGTAGAAGTACATGGTTCAATTTGGGTAAATTACGCTTTGCTGCAAATTTCTGGCTCGCCTCAATTTTATGAGGTTTTACCCTGGTTCCTTCTGCAAAGGTAACAACCCACAAAGGGATTTTATTTTTCAAAACACTTGCAAAAACTGATTTGATAAGTCCTTTGTCAGATGTCCAGTTGCGCTTAATGAAAAGACAGTCCAGAAAGTACATTCCCCAGCCAACACCCGGAAAATATTTCAGGCTATCTTTAACGAACCATTTTAAATCTCCAAGTCGCTTTTTCCGACGAGCCAGACGGAAGATAACAGGAATGTCAGACATGTCCTGATGGTTGGATAGTACAATTGCATTTTCTTTATTGGGAATATCGTCACCGCTTATATCTACTGTTGTATTATAAAAAATACCAACCCAACTATCACACCAACCCCACCACGTATTTGCTATCCACCTGTTTAATATACTGGAATATCGTAGTGAAAAAGGTCGTATAATCAAGGATGTCATTTGTAGAAGATTTCCCAACATTAATGTGGGAAACAGAAAAATAAAAGCCAGGGTGCTGGATAGTCCACCTTTTATTTTTCCCGTTACTGAATCAGGCGCTGTTAATGGTTTAAGGGGCATAAAAAGACCACTCCTTGGAAATCAACTACATGGCAAAAATATAAGCACATGTTCATGTTTCAAAATATTAATGTTTAATTGTTACTTTTTACTTTTGATTAGCAACTGTATTTTCATTGAGCGCATATTACCTTGAACGCAAGAAATTTTCAACAGTTGTAAGACCAGAATTTAAATATGAAATGGATAAAAACACAGCACATAAGAAAAGATAAAAAAAGCCCGGCATCTATAAGTATATGAAAATACTGGATACCGGGCTTTTTAGATTGTAAGTTTCTATCTCGCTGGTTGCCTGAAAATGGCAAAATCAGCAATGTAAATTATTTGTAACTTTTAAAATACTTGAAGAAATCGCTGTCTGTTGACAAAATCAGCGAGTTATTTTCGTCAATTGCCTCACTGTAAATTTCAAGTGTTTTGACAAATGAATAGAATTCTGGATCTTTTTTGTAAGCATTTGCATATATTTCGGCTGCGGTTGCATCCGCTTCACCCATGACTTCCTGGGCCCGTTTATATGCTTCTGATGTTATTTGCTTTAGCAACTTTTCGCGCTCACCTGCAATTTTCTGGGACTCTCCCATACCTTCAGAGCGGAATTTTTCGGCGATCTGCTTACGTTCTGCAATCATACGGCCATATACAGATTTTCTTACTTCTTCGACGTAGTTAATGCGCTTGATCTGTACATCTACCAATTCGATACCAAAGGCGAGTAATTTTGGTTTGGCCTGTTCCAGAATACCCTTGGCAATTTTTTCACGCCCTACAGCAACGGTACCCAGATGGCTTTTGGTTTTTTTATCTTCATCTTTGTCCTTGTCTTCTATGCCCAGCTCAAAAGTATCTAGCTCTCTGTTTGTGTTTCTTACTGTCTCGATAAGTGGATGCGAGGTGACAAAGTTTCTGACAGCAGGATCAATGATATCGTCAAGGCGAGCCTGTGCTCTGCTTTCATTATTTACTGTCTGGAAGTATTTCAGGGGATCAACAATGCGCCATCTGGCGAAAGTATCGACCCAGAGGAAAGTTTTATCCTTTGTGGGAATCTGTCCTGGATCACCATCCCATTCTAGCAGGTTTTTGGGGAAAACATTGGCTTGCTGGATAAATGGAATTTTGAAATACAAACCAGGATCTTTTTTTGCTTCTCCAACAGGTTTTCCAAATTGGGTCACTACAACCTGTTGTCTCTCATCAACAACATATATACTTGAAAGAATGAGAAATGCTGCCAGTAATGCAAATATTAAGGTTACTTGAAGCTTCATTTTGCCACCCCCGTATTCTTTCCATCAAGGTTTAACAGTGGCAAAAAGTTTTTCTGATCTTCATCCACAATAAATTTCTTTCCCATCTTTGGTAATAAACCTTTCATGGTTTCCAGATATATACGCCTTTTGGTAATATCTTTTGCAATTTTGTACTCATTGTAGAGTGCAACAAATCTTGCCGTATCACCCTGGGCTCTGTTTATTCTGTCCAGTGCATAACCCTCGGCAGAGCTAATCGTTTTTTCTGCGCTACCTTTAGCTTTGGGGATTACTTTGTTATATTGTTCACGAGCTTCGTAAATCATTCTTTCCTTTTCCTGAACTGCCTGATTCACCTCGTTGAAAGAAGCCTGCACAGCTTCTGGAACGTTTGTTTTTTTCATTTCTATAGTAACAATTTGTAAGCCGGTCTGTGATCTGTCCAGCTCTACCTGAAGCAAATCTTTAGCTTTGACGGCTATTTCATCACGTTTGGTAATTGCCTCTGTCAAGGACCTGTCGCCCAC
>Ga0070728_10004447_pt1 | contig 14562 bp, 12 predicted proteins | sample tdDd471_FD_66723 | JGI IMG/M metagenome (GOLD analysis project Ga0070728, IMG submission 66723) | Marine sediment microbial communities from the Atlantic coast under amendment with organic carbon and nitrate - tdDd47.1 | ecosystem: Environmental > Aquatic > Marine > Coastal > Sediment | place...
CGCCGACGGGCTGGGAGATGTTGAAATGGATGTTGCCGTCGCCCATGTGGCCGAACGGCACCGGCCGGCAGCCGGGGATCCGCCCGGTGACGGCTGCGATCGCCCGGTCGAGGAATTCCGGCACCCTTGCCACCGGCACCGAAACATCGTGCTTGATCGAACCGCCCTCGGGCTTCTGCGCGTCGGACATGGCGTGCCGGAGGTGCCACATCTCGCGCGCCTGGGCGACGGATTCGGCGAGCGCGGCGTCGAGGATCAGCCCCGCCTCGTAGCCGCGGGTGAAGATGGCCTCCGTCGCCGCCCGCGCGTCGATCCCGGGATTGCCGATGGAGATTTCCATCAGCACGTACCACGGATAGGGCTTGGCCAGCGGATCGCGGACGCCGGGCGTGTGGGCGACCGACATCTCGACCGCGATCCGCGGCATCAGCTCGAACCCGGTCAGCCACGAGCCGGCCGACCCCTGCGCCAGTTCCAGCAGCTTCAGCGCCGCGTGCGGATCGGGAACGGCGCAGAACACCACTTCCTGCGAATGCGGCCTGGCGAACAGCTTCAGCACCGCCGCGGTGATGATCCCGAGCGTCCCTTCCGCGCCGATGAAGAGCTGCTTGAGGTCGTAGCCGGTATTGTCCTTGCGAAGCGATCTCAGCCCGTCCCAGACGCTGCCGTCGGCGAGCACCACTTCGAGGCCGAGCACCAGCTCGCGGGCGTTGCCGTAGGCGAGCACCCCGGTGCCGCCGGCGTTCGACGACAGGTTGCCGCCGATCTGGCACGAGCCCTGCGAGCCCAGCGACAGCGGAAACAGCCGTCCGGCCGCGTCCGCCGCCTCGTGGATGGTTTCCAGTACCACCCCGGCCTCCGCCGTCATCGTGTTGCCGGGCGCGTCGACCGCGCGGATGCGGTTGAGCCGCCCGAGCGAGACGACGACCTCGTTGCCGTTCGTGTGCGGGATCTGTCCGCCGACCAGCCCGGTATTGCCGCCCTGCGGCACGATCGGCGTGCCGGTCTCGTTGGCGAGCGCGAGGATTTTCGACACCTCCTCGCTCGTCCCCGGGCGCAGTACCAGCGGCGCGTTGCCCCGGTAGAGCCCCCGCTGCTCGACCAGAAAGGGGGCGGTTTCCGTCGGATCTGTCAGCGCGTGGCCCTGTCCGACGAGGGCCGCGAACCGCTCGATCAGTGTTTCATCCATTGCCCGCTCCGTCCCGTCACGAAACTTTCTCGGCGACACTTTATGAGCCGGCTCGCCCCGCGTCGACAGGCTAGGTCATGGACCCATTCATTTCATCCATTCTGTCATGCCAGCCAAGCTCAGAGTGGATGGAAACCGGGTGAAGGACAGGCATTGCCTATTCGAGACCGGTTTTCGTCCAGGCTGGGCTTGGCTGGTATGGCCCGAAGGGCGGGGCGTATTTGCCCGCGGAGCACCGACGTCGTTCCTCGAAAGCCGTCCAGGCTTCCTTCGGACCGCCGCCGATACTCGGCGAACAAATCCGCTCCCGCAGAATGGATGAAATGAATGGGTCCATGACCTGGTGAAGGGGCACGGCTCGCCGCTGCTCGCGCTTGAAGCGGGCGGGGCTCTGTGTCACAAGGGACCGCGCGAATCCGCCGGTTCGGGACGGTTCTGAAGGACGCAGGGCGGAAGCGCGGCGGAAACGGCGCGGTTTGCCGGGTGAAGTACGGTGAAGGGAGACACCTCGATGGCCGATACCAGCGGATTGATGGCGGGGAAACGCGGCCTGGTCATGGGGGTTGCCAACAACCGGTCGATCGCATGGGGCATCGCCCGGGCCTGCCGGGCCGCCGGCGCCGAGCTCGCCTTCACCTATCAGGGCGAGGCGCTGAAGAAACGCGTCGATCCGCTCGCGGCCGAACTGGGCGCCACCGTCGTCGGCCATTGCGACGTCACCGAAGACGACACCATGGACGCGGTGTTTTCCGAGATCGAAAGCCGCTGGGGCGGGCTCGATTTCGTCGTCCACGCCATCGCCTTCTCCGACAAGGACGAACTGACCGGCCGCTATGTCGACACCTCCGCGTCGAACTTCTCCAAGACCATGCTGATTTCCTGCTTCTCGCTGACGGCGGTTGCCCAGCGGGCGGAGAAGCTGATGCCCGACGGCGGCTCGATCCTGACGCTCACCTATTACGGCGCCGAGAAGGTGATGCCGCATTACAACGTCATGGGCGTCGCCAAGTCGGCGCTGGAGACCAGCGTGCGCTATCTCGCCGTCGATCTCGGCGGCAAGGGCATCCGCGTAAACGCGATCTCCGCCGGCCCGATCAAGACGCTTGCCGCCTCCGGCATCGGCGATTTCCGCTATATCCTGAAGTGGAACGAATACAATTCGCCGCTCAAGCGCTCGGTGACCATCGACGAGGTCGGCGATGCCGGCGTCTATCTGCTTTCCGACATGTCGCGCGGCGTCACCGGCGAGATCCACCACGTGGATTCCGGCTACCACGTCATCGGCATGAAGGCCGTCGACGCGCCGGATATCTCGGTGGTCTGAGTAAAGGAGCTTCCAAGGTAGGCTGAAAAGTTTATCGAATCTTTTTTCCTTAGTATAATTATTTTGTTTTAAAGGAATTCCGCTAAAATAATTTTCAGCTCCTCCGGATAGATAGTTTAATTTAGTTGGCTTATTTAATATATTTAGCGAGAAGTTCTTTTTCGAACTACCGTGTGGTTAAGAATCCTTCGGTTTATTTTCTTCTTCCATTCAACTTGCTTTGCCGAGAGGTTTCTTTTGTTTTTTGTGCTTTTCAGGAAGTTGTATTCTTTTATTCCAAATAGGTAGCCATTCTTATAGGCATACTCAATTACATCGTCATTGGCATTCGCGCCGTCATTTTTGGCAATTCGCTTGAGTCCTGAAAAAAGATTTCCGGTAGAGATTTCCATAAAACGGTTGATGCATACATTGCCAACATAAGTTTCTGCGCTAGTAAGGCGATTGCGAATGAAACAATGTTCTTTGATATCTTGACGGCAAGGGCAATTGTCCCATTCTTCGCTTACTTCTACAGCTACAAGTTCCCATTCAGTCCTCGCTATATTGAAATCATTGGAAACAGAAAGGGGAATAATATGCGCTTTAAGCATTTCAAAGTTATGAGACATTAGTATTTTCCAGAACATGGACACCACAGTAGTTATATAACGTCGATTCTGCATCTTAAAAGTGTGTCAGGTGAATAAATTGGTGGAGAACAATTTCGCACGAAATTTTCTGTTGGCTTATGCGCTCACCAAACAAAGTCTCGCTAGTCGCAATGCAATCATGCTCTGCAGGTGAAGGAAATACCTTCGATTCCTATTAGGCAGGAAAAATATGGCGCAGATGTGTGCTTCCCGCTATTTCCCGAACTGGAGCTCGCTGGTCTCGAGTACCATCGTGAATATTCCAACTGTAAGAGGCCGAAACGGAGACGTGCCTGTTAATATGTTATGTACCCATTCGGGCGGTTGGTTTCAGGGCGCGTAATTTATATGGCGCCTCTGTGTCGTCATCAGTTTCATATCCACCAACAACCGCAGGGTCCGGGTTTTCCCTTCCCAAATCGGAATTCCGCTTTAGATTGCCGGGCAAACCGCAATTCACGGAGCGCCCCATGGCATCGAACAAACTCGCCCGCCTCGTCAGCCGCCCGGTCGGCATGGTCAAGCACGACGATTTCGAGATCGTCGAGGAGCCGGTCCGCGAACCGGGACCCGGCGAGTTCCGGGTCAAGGTGAGCCACGCCTCCATCGATCCGGCGATGCGCGGCTGGCTGCGCGATCAGCGTTCCTATATGCCGCCGGTGGGGATCGGCGAGGTCATGCGCGCCGGCGCCGTCGGCATCGTCGAGGCCTCGAACAACGACGCCTTCAAGCCCGGCGACATGGCGGTCGGCCAGTTCGGCATCCAGCAATACGCGATCAGCGACGGCCGCGGCTGCTATACGGTCGATCCGTCGAAGGCGCCGCCGGAGCGCTGGATCGGCGGCCTCGGCATGCCCGGCATGACCGCCTATTTCGGCCTGCTGGAAATCGGCCAGCCGAAGGAGGGGGAAACGGTCGTGGTCTCCGCCGCCTCCGGCGCGGTCGGCTCCATCGTCGGTCAGCTCGCCAAGCTCAGGGGCGCCCGCGCGGTCGGTATCGCCGGCGGCCCGGAGAAATGCGCCTATGTGGTCGACGAACTCGGCTTCGACGCCTGCGTCGACTACAAGGCAGGCAACCTCTACAAAGACCTCCGCGCGGCCTGCCCGAACGGCATCGACGTCAATTTCGAGAATGTCGGCGGCGACATCATGAACACGATTCTCGCCCAGATGAATCCCTTCGGCCGCATGCCGCTCTGCGGACTGATCTCGCAATACAACAACACCGACCTTGCGCCGGGCCCGGCGAATTTCGGCTCGATCCTGGTCAACCGGCTGAATGTGCGCGGTTTCATCGTCTTCGACTTCGCCAGGAAATATCCCGAGGCCGCCCGCGATCTCGGCCAGTGGCATGCGGAAGGCAAGTTGAAGATGCGCGAGGACGTGCGCGAGGGCGGCGTCGACGCCTTCGTCGACACGCTGAACCTGCTCTATTCCGGCGGCAATTTCGGCAAGCTCGTCCTGAAGATATAGGACCCGATCGACCTTGGGACCGAAACACTACTTCCTCCGCCACGGCGAGACCGACTGGAATGCCGAAGCGCGGCTGCAGGGCCAGAAGGACATTCCGCTCAACGATCTCGGCCGCCGCCAGGCGCGGCGGAACGGCGAGGTGCTCGCCCGGCTGTTCGAGGAGACTGGCGCGGGGGAGACGGACTTCCTGTGGCTGTGCTCGCCGCTGTCGCGCTGCCGCGAAACCATGGAGATCGCTCGCGAGGCCATTGGTCTGCCCACAGACGGCTACCGGATCGAGCCCCGGCTGATCGAGATTTCCTACGGCGCCTGGGAAGGCTCGACCACGAAGGAAATCAAGCAGCGGGACCGGCCGTCCATCGTCGCCCGGCGGGAGAACAAATGGGCGTTCACCCCGCCCGGCGGCGAAAGCTACCAACAGCTTTCCCGCCGCATCGCCGACTGGTACGCGACGCTTGCCGAGGACGCGGTGATCGTTTCTCATGGCGGCGTCAGCCGGGTGCTGCGCGGTATTCTCGGCGAGGTCGACGATCTCGATGTACCGATGCTCGAAGTACCGCAGGACCGGGTGCTGGAGATCGACGCGGACGGCTACCGCTGGCGCTAGACCATAAGAGGACCGCGATGAAAATGCGTACGGGCGATCCCTTCATGCCGGCCGACGAATACGGCCGCAGCCTGCCGGGCGGGCTCGGCGTCAACCTGCTCGTCGCCGAGATCGAGCGTTCGGTGGCCTTCCAGACCGAGGTACTCGGTGCAGAGACCGTCTATTGCGATCCCGACTTCGCGGTGATGCGCTTCGGGGGCATCGAATGGATGCTGCATGCCGACCACACCTATCGCGACCATCCGATGAGCGGCGTCGTCAGCGGACTGGAAGCGCGCGGTGCCGGCGTCGAGTTGCGCCTGCACGGCTGCGACCCGGACGCTGCGGAAGCCCGCGCAAGGGAACGCGGCGACATCGTGCTGGCCGGCGCGCTCGACAAGCCCCACGGCCTGCGCGAGGCCTTCCTGGTCGATCCCGACGGCTATGTCTGGGTGCCGGACGTGCCGAAAAAGGCAGGGTGACGAAGGGGCGGCCGGCCGGTTCGCCTTATGCCTTCAGGAAATCCGCCACGGCATCGAGAGTCTCCCCGGCCTGCAGGATGCGGTTGTGGCCGTACCCGGCCGGCTTCACGATCCTTGTGCCGGGCCAGAGTCCGGCCAGCGCGTCGGCGTCGGTGTGGCGGACCCTTTCGTCGGTGGTGTCGTAGACGGCCAGCAGCTTCTTCCCCGCCTCCGGGAGGTACGCGTCGCCCGCGGCGAGGGACGACCAGCTCATCTGGAATTGCTCGGACAGGATCGCCTTGATGTAGTCGAGTCCCGCTTCCGGCACGCCTTTCCCGCGCATCGATTCGAGCGGAACGTAAGGAAAGAGCGGCGCGCTGATCGCAGCGTATTTTTCGGCCGCGACACCGTAGAGGCCGCGCGCCCGCATCATCGCCAGCGCACCGGCGGAATGACCGACCAGCGCGTGAACCGGCGTATCGAGATGGGCGGTGAGGTCGCGTGTGTCGTCGATGAAGGTGAAGAAGCCGATCTTCTCCGGCCGCGATGCGCCATGCCCGCCGGCGTCGAAAAAGATGCTGCGAAAGCCTTCCGCCGCGAGTCTCCTTGCTAGTGTCGCCATCTGCACGCCGCGCCCGGAATAGCCGTGCACGAGCACCGCCAGCGGACCCTCGCCGATGGACCAGGCCTGCCGGCTTCCGTCCGGACCGAAGCGGAAGGGCTCGGTGCCCTCGAACAGGGCTTCGTCCTGGGGGCGCAGCGGCATGTCCAGGGTCTTTCCCAGGACCGCCGTCAGCATGGCGACCATGTCGAGCGCCGGGTTGGAGCGGCGATACGGCTCCAGCTCGTCTTCCGTCTCTCGGGTCGCGCTATCCATGTCACCATCCACTCTTTCTTTTTTGATTTCGCGATCATTTTGGGTCTAATTAGACCAGTCAATATAATTTCCCGGATTTTTTCGCCCATGGCGAGGAAGCAGAAACACCGCCAGCCGATCGTCGACGCCGCCGTGACCCTGTTTCGCCGCCAGGGCTTTGCGGGCACCGGGCTGAACGACATCGTCGATCTTGCCGGGGCGCCGAAGGGGTCGCTCTATCACTATTTTCCGGAAGGGAAGGCCTCGATTGCTGTCGCGGCGGTGGAAGAGGCGGGCCGCCGGGTAGCCGAAACGCTTCGCCGGCTCTACGTGGAAAGCCCGACCGCCGGCGACCTGATGAAGGCGCATGCGCGCCTGCTTGAGGGCTGGATGCGGAAATCGGGCTATCGCGACGGTTGTCCGATGACAACGGTGCTTCTCGAACTGGCGCCCCGGGAACGGCGGGTTGCCCAGGCGGGCCGGAAAGCCTATGCCGCACGCATCGACATATTGAGCGAGAAGCTGATTGCGGACGGATTTCCGCCGGAGCGGGCCAGGCGTCTGGCGCAGCTCTGCACGTCGGCGATCCAGGGGGCGCTCGTCCAGTCCAGGGTCGAAAGAAGCGGCGCGCCCATCACCGCGACCGCGGAAGAGCTGGCCGGGATGCTCGAGTGTCTTGCGTCGAAATCGGACTGAATGGAGGAAATGAACGCGATGGATCTGGGGAATTTTACCGTCAGCCTCGCCGTCAAGGATATCGCCGCATCCCGGGAGTTCTACGAGCGGCTGGGATTTTCCGCGATCGGCGGCGACCAGCAACAGGGCTGGCTGATCATGAAGAGCCCGTCCTGTGTGATCGGGCTGTTCCAGGGCATGTTCGAGCGCAACATGCTGACCTTCAATCCCGGTTGGGACGCGGACGGCAATCCGCTCGAAAGCTTCACCGATATCAGACAGTTGCAGAAAAGCCTGAAGGAGAAAGGCGTCGCTTTCGTCTCGGAAGCGGAGGAGGGCGGCTCCGGTCCGGCGAGCTTCATCGTCGCCGATCCGGACGGCAATCCGATTCTCGTCGATCAGCACGTATAAAGCAGGCAGCGACGCATTATCGTCGGCCTTGTTAGGAGACAGACTTCATGACGCTTCCGCCGCTTCTCAAAGACCGGCTGTCGCTGCCCGTGGTTGGCGCGCCGCTGTTCATCATTTCCCATCCGCCGCTGGTGATCGAGCAGTGCAAGTCCGGGATCGTCGGGTCGTTCCCCGCTCTGAACGCCCGTCCGGCGGAACAGCTGGACGAATGGCTCGCCGAAATCACCGAGACGCTCGCCGCCCACGACAGGGCGAACCCGGACAGCCCGTCCGCCCCGTTCGCCGTCAACCAGATCGTCCACCGCTCCAACGACCGGCTGGAGCACGACCTCGACTTGTGCGTCAAATACAAGGTGCCGATCGTCATCACCTCGCTGGGCGCCCGGCCCGAGGTCAACGACGCCATCCATTCCTACGGCGGCATCGTCCTGCACGACATCATCAACGGGTTCTTCGCCCGCAAGGCGATCGAGAAGGGGGCGGACGGCCTGATCGCCGTTGCCGCTGGCGCCGGGGGCCATGCCGGAACGCTTTCGCCCCTGGCGCTGATCGGCGAGATCCGGCAATGGTTCGACGGCCCACTCCTGCTTTCGGGATCGATCGCGACGGGCAGCCAGGTGCTGGCGGCGCAGGCCATGGGCGCCGATCTCGCCTATATCGGGTCCGCCTTCATCGCCACCGAGGAAGCGCGGGCGATCGACGCCTACAAGCAGGGAATCGTCGAAGGGCACGCGGAGGACATCGTCTATTCGAACCTGTTCACCGGCGTTCACGGCAACTATTTGAAAGCCTCGATCAGGAATGCCGGGCTCGACCCGGACAACCTGCCCGAATCCGATCCGACGAAGATGAATTTCGGCTCCACCCGATCGAAGGCCTGGCGTGACATCTGGGGATCGGGGCAGGGCATCGGCGCCGTCGACAGGGTCAGGACGGTGGCGGAGTATGTGGGCCGGTTGAAGCGCGAATATGCCGAAGCGCGCGACCGGCTGCTGGCAAGCTGAGGGTTTTCCGGCTCTTCCGGCTGAGCGGTTCTTGCGTCCGGAGCGGTCGAAATTCGCCGGCTCAATCGCTGGAAAGCTTCCCATGGAGCCGGTCTCCCTCTAGAAGGATTCTCCGAACAGCAATCTTCCGGCCCGTATCCGATGTCGCATAACAGCTTCGGCCATATCTTCCGGTTCACCACCTGGGGCGAAAGCCACGGGCCGGCGCTGGGCTGCGTCATCGACGGCTGCCCGCCGGGTCTTTCGCTGACCGAGGCCGAGATCCAGCATTGGCTCGACCGCCGCCGTCCCGGCCAGTCGCGCTTCACCACCCAGCGGCGCGAGCCGGACGCGGTGAGGATCCTTTCCGGCGTCTTCGAGGACGAGCGCACCGGCGGCCCGGTCACCACCGGCACCCCGATCTCGCTGATGATCGAGAATGTCGACCAGCGCTCGAAGGATTATTCCGACATTCGCGACAAGTTCCGCCCCGGCCATGCCGATTTCACCTACCAGGCCAAATACGGGGTCAGGGACTATCGCGGCGGCGGCCGCTCCTCGGCGCGAGAAACCGCGGCCCGGGTCGCCGCCGGCGCCGTCGCCCGCAAGGTCATCCCGCAGGTCACCGTGCGCGGCGCGCTGGTGCAGGTCGGCGAGAAGACAATCGACCGCGACCGCTGGACCTGGAACGCGATCGACGACAACCCGTTCTTTTGCCCCGATCCGGTCGCGGCCGAGGAATGGACCGACTATCTCGATGCCGTCCGCAAGGCCGGCTCGTCGGTCGGCGCCGTTGTCGAGGTGGTCGCCGACGGCGTTCCCGCCGGCTGGGGCGAGCCGGTCTACGGCAAGCTCGACCAGGACATCGCCTCGGCGATGATGTCGATCAACGCGGTCAAGGGCGTGGAGATCGGCAACGGCTTCGCTGCCGCCGCGCTGAGCGGCGAGGAAAACGCCGACGAGATCCGCGCCGGCAACGACGGCAAGCCGGTGTTCCTGTCCAACAATGCCGGCGGTATCCTCGGCGGCATATCGAGCGGCCAGCAGATCGTCGCCCGCTTCGCCGTCAAGCCGACCTCGTCGATCCTGACCCCGCGCCGCACGGTGACCAGGTCCGGCGAGGACACCGAAATCCTGACCAGGGGCCGGCACGACCCCTGTGTCGGCATCCGCGCGGTCCCCGTCGGCGAGGCGATGCTGGCGCTGGTACTCGCCGACCATGCCCTGCGCCACCGCGGACAGACCGGCGGCTTCGAATGACAACAAGGACGAGACACGCATGACCACCGACATGACCCGCGTGGCCGAGGCCATCAGGGCCTTCGAACGCGGCGACATCGTCGTCGTCACCGACGACAACGACCGCGAGAACGAGGGCGACCTGATCATCGCCGCCGTCCACGTGACGCCGGAGAAGATGGCCTTCATCATCCGCAACACCGCCGGCATCGTCTGCGCGCCGATGACCGGCGAGGCGGCCAAGCGTCTGCACCTGACGCCGATGGTCGCCGACAACGACGCCCCCCATTCCACCGCCTTCACCGTCACCGTCGACGTCCGCCACGGGCTGACCACGGGAATCTCGGCCGAGGAGCGCTGCAACACCATCCGGGCGCTCGCCAACCCGAATTCCGGCGCCCAGGATTTCGTCCGCCCCGGCCACGTCTTTCCGCTGATCGCCAAGGACGGCGGAGTCCTGACCCGCTCGGGCCACACCGAGGCGGCCGTCGATCTCTGCCGCCTCGCCGGGCTCGAGCCGGTCGCCGCCATCTGCGAGATGGTCAATGACGACGGCACGGTGATGAAGGGCGGGCAGGTCGCGGCCTTTGCCGAAAAGAACGGCCTCAGCATGGTCTCCGTCGCCGACCTGATCGCCTGGCGCCAGCGCCAGGAACGGCTGGTCGAGCGGGTCCACGAGCAGGAGATCGCGACCAAGGCCGGCAAGGCGCGGGCCATCGCCTTCCGCACCCCCTACGACCCGATGGATCACGTGGCGCTGGTCTTCGGCGACATCCTCGACGGCCGCGACATCCTTGTCCGCCTGCATCTGGAATCGGTGCTCGACGACGTGTTCGGCTCGGTTCACGCGCTCGACCCGATTCTCGATCGCATCGCCGAGAAGGGCGCCGGCATCGTCGTCTATCTGCGCGAAGGCTCCGTCGGCGTCGCCCGTTCGGCGTCGAGGTCCCGCGACGGGGTCGCGCCGCCGGGCGAGGATCACGGCTCGGCTGTCTCCCGCGAGGAGGACTGGCGCGAGATCGGCATCGGCGCGCAGATCCTCAAGGATCTCGGCGTCACCTCGATTCGGCTGATGAGCTCGAAGGAGCGCCACTATGTCGGCCTCGAGGGTTTCGGTATCGAAATCTCGTCGACCGAGATCATCTGAACGAAACCGCGTCAGTCGCCGAGAATCCCGGTTTTTCGCGAACGGGGGCGAATGTTGCCCTGCGGACACGTCTTCGCGGGTTGCGAATTCCCGTCTTGATTTTGCACCGCACACCGGCAACACTTGCTTCGTGTGCAACCAATGAAAGGAGGTGATCTAATGTCGAGTGAGAAGGTGTGGGACGACACCCGTCAGTGCGGTTTCACTTGTGCATCGGAGCAGCCTCTGACGCGCCGGTAAGCCGACGGAAATCCAAATTTCCGAGATTGGTGTAATCCCCGTCTCGCGGAAGGGGCCCTCCGGGGCCCCTTCTTTTTGTCTGGCGGTGCTGTGGGGGCTCGTCGGATTCATGACGATGCGCCGCACCGAGCGGCGAAGCATGGATCCCCGCCTGCGCGGGGATGACGGAAGATGTTGATATTTATGGTGAAATCACCGGCACCGTGAGTGGTCGCGCTGCCGGACTGGATCCCAAATCAAGGTTGGGATGACGATGTGGTTGGAGACAGGTTCGCCGGATACCAAGCAGGCCTTCCAAGACCATGATTACCACGGCTTGCGACGACCCTCTCAAAGCCGTCATCCCAAATTTGATTTGGAATCCGGAGCAGCGATTCCGCAAAGCCCATCGCCGGAGAAGATCCCATATTATCAACACCTTCCGTCATCCCCGCGCAGGCGGGGATCCATGCTTTTCAGCGAGGAACGGCCTATCCGTAAGCACCCCGAATACCCTAGAGCGTGTCCCTGAATTGGAATGTGGCGCTGGTTTGATCGGATTTTTTCAATTTCGTCGCCTGAGGAGGAAGGACATGCCGGGCATATTCGACGACGAAGGGGGCGAAAGTGGAGAAATCCGATCAAATCCTGTCGGACAGCTCCCATTTCTCCCCTGGCTGCGTTCCGCAAACCTTGAAGTGGCCGGCACTACGGCGGTTTGCGCAACACAGCCAGCGAAAAAATGGGGGCTGCCAGCACCGCATTCGAATTCAGGGACACGCTCTAGACCGGCAGGCTCGTCGTCCGCTTCACCGCGCGCAAGGTCAGGCTCGAATGCACCCGCACCACACCGGGAAGCTGGGTCAGCGTATCGGTATGGATGCGTTCCAGATGCTCCGAATCCCGATAGGCGATCTTCAACAGATAATCGTACTCGCCGGCCAAAAGGTAGCATTCGAGAATCTCGGGAAGCCGCTTCACCGCCCGCTCGAACCGTTCGAGCTCGGCCCGGCCCTGCTGCGCCAGCGTCACCGAGACGAAGGCCGTGCCGGTGAAGCCGACCTTCCGTGGATCGAGCAGCATGACATAGCCGGAAATCAGTCCGGCCTCCTCCAGCAGTCGGGTGCGGCGCAGGCAGGCCGAGGGCGACAGGCCAACCCGCTCGGCGAGTTCCGCATTGGTCAGCCGGCCGTCGTCCTGCAGTTCGGCGAGAATGTCGCGATCGCGCGCGTCGAGGGGGATCATTCGAAGTTTCTTTCGATATTTAACGTAATCGTCGAAGAATTCACCAAGATAGGGGGATTTTATCCCGTATGAAAGACAGGAAATTGCAAGACATCCTGCCTACATAATGGGCAATTGAATCACCCGACCCCATGGGAGGTAATCATGCGGATTGGTGTTCCGAAGGAAATCAAGGACCACGAGGATCGCGTCGCCGTCACCCCGGCCGGCGTGCACGAGCTGACGGCCCATGGCCACGAGGTTCTGATCGAAAGGTCCGCCGGCCGCGGCGCCGGCATTCTCGACGAGGATTTCGTTGCCGAGGGCGCGAAGATCGTCGACACGGCGGAAGAGCTGTTCGCCACCGCCGAGACGATTCTCAAGGTCAAGGAACCGCAGCCGGTCGAGCGCGCCCGTCTGCGCGAGGGCCAGCTGCTGTTCACCTATCTGCATCTCGCCCCCGATCCGGAGCAGACCCGCGACCTGATGGCCTCCGGCGCCACCTGCATCGCCTACGAGACGGTGACCTCGCCGAAAGGTGGGCTACCGCTCTTGATGCCGATGTCGGAAGTTGCCGGCCGCATGTCTGTCCAGGCCGGCGCCCATGCGCTCGAGAACGCGGCGGGCGGTTCGGGCACCCTGCTCGGCGGCGTGCCGGGCGTCGCCCCGGCCGAAGTCGTCATCCTCGGCGGCGGCGTCGCCGGCACCAATGCGGCGATGATGGCCATAGGCGCCGGCGCGTCGGTCACCGTGATCGACCGCTCCGGCGACGTGCTGCGCCACCATGTCGACCGCTTCGGAACCCGGGTGAAGACGCTGTATTCGACCCGCGCGGCGGTGCGCGAAAGCGTACTCGCTGCCGATCTCGTCATCGGCACCGTGCTGATCCCCGGCGCCAGCGCGCCGAAGCTGGTGACCGCCGAACTGGTCAAGGCGATGAAGCCCGGCTCGGTGATCGTCGACGTCGCCATCGACCAGGGCGGCTGCGCCGAGACCTCGCACGCCACCACCCATTCCGACCCGACCTTCGTGGTCGACGACGTGGTGCATTACTGCGTCGCCAACATGCCCGGCGGCGTCGCCCGCACCTCGACCCACGCGCTCGCCAACGCGACGCTGCCCTACCTGCTGGCGCTCGCCGACAAGGGCTGGCGCCGGGCGCTGACCGAGGATCCGGGGTTCCGCAACGGTCTCAACGTCCATGCCGGGCGCATCACCCACGCCGCGGTCGCCGAAAGCCTCGGCGAGAGCCTCTACGAGGCAGAACTCGCCGCCTGAACCCGGACCAAGCAAGCAAACAACAAGAAACCAGGGTTCCTCCCGTGCCCCGCCGTGACCTCCGGGTCCGGCGGGGTTTCTTTTTATCGCGACAGAACCGCCACGACTTCCACGTGATGGGAGAAGACGAACTGGTCGACAGGGGTGATCCGGCGGATTTCAAAGCCGCCTTCGCGTAAGCTCGCCAGATCGCGCGCCAAGGTCGCCGGATTGCAGGACACCGCGACGACCGTTTCCACTTTCGAACGGGCGAGTTCCTCGGCCTGCGCCCGGGCGCCGGCACGCGGCGGATCGAAGACGACCGCGTCGAAGCCGGTCAGCTCTTCCGGCCGCAACGGACTCCGGAACAGGTCGCGGGCCTGGACGTCGAGCGATTTGAGCCCCGAGGCATGGTTCGCCGCCTCCTTCAGCGCCGCGAGCGCCGAGCGGTCCGCTTCCACCGCCAGCACCTTCGCCGTTTCCGCAAGCCTCAGCGCGAAGGTGCCCGCGCCGCAGAACAGGTCGGCGACCCTGTCCGCCCCGCCAACCGCTTCTGTCACCAGCCCTGCGAGAACCCCTTCGGCCTCCGCGCTCGCCTGCAGGAAGCCTCCCGGCGGCGGCTTGATCCGCGCCCGGCCGGCCTCGACCAGCGGCGGCGCGGTCTCGATCAGCGTTTCGCCGTCGACGCTCAGCCGAGCCAGTCCGGCGTCGAGCGCCGCAGCCAGGAGCCGCCGTTCGGCTTTGCGGTCGAGCCGGGTCTTCGGCGGCAGCACCACGTTCACGTCGAGCCCGCTGGCGGTATCGAGCACCTGCAACCGCGCCTGGCGGCGGGTGACGAAACCGCCGGCGAAGGTCCTCAGACGCGGCAGCGCGTCGGCCAGCCGCAG
>Ga0070728_10004450_pt1 | contig 14556 bp, 12 predicted proteins | sample tdDd471_FD_66723 | JGI IMG/M metagenome (GOLD analysis project Ga0070728, IMG submission 66723) | Marine sediment microbial communities from the Atlantic coast under amendment with organic carbon and nitrate - tdDd47.1 | ecosystem: Environmental > Aquatic > Marine > Coastal > Sediment | place...
TCTTTAGCATAACGCTGTGCCAGACAACCTGCCATTACCAGAGTTTTAAGTTTGCCACTTTCTTTAAGCTCAGCAATCTCCAGTATGGTTTCGATGGATTCTTCTTTGGCGGGTTCGATAAAGGCGCAGGTATTTACCACGATGATTTCCGCCTCTTCCAACTCTGCAACAATCTCCCAGCCGAGTGTGGTGGCCTGTCCCATCATCAACTCGGTGTCTACCAGGTTTTTGGAGCATCCGAGAGATACGAAAGCTATCTGCTGTTTTTCATCTGCATTATGTTTGGTTTGGATATCGGTCACATCTTCCTCCTTGAAATATCAGCAGGGATAATAGCCACAAGATGGAGGCCAGACAAGTAATTCTGTTACTTATTTGAAAGTTTAAAGCGAGCGAGGTACTTCGTTCAGGTTTGGTGGAACCTCTTTCAGCAGGGCTCTTTGCTTCAACGTCTTGCTTATTTCATCATCGGGCTTTGCTTTCAGGGCCATTTGGTAATATTTCAGGGCCTGTTCAAAGTCTCCCAAGGCGTGATAACAAAGACCGATCTCCCTTGCCAAAAAGCTGTCCGATTCGGCACTTTTAATGGCTTCCGCTTTTTTGTAGTGCAAAAGGGCTCTTGGCCAGTTGTTGTTGCCACGGCTGAACCAGGCGGTATTTATCTGAACCTTGCGGGAATTCGGGGTTTCTTTGGCCGCTGCTACAAAGATTGTCGAGTTTGAGTACCATTCCATATTTCGGTCTACTGTTTTAAAGCTTAGCAGGATAAAGAGTACAATCAGGCTGACGCTGAAAAGCAGACGCAGGCCCTGTGATTCGTTCGGGCGCAGTTTTTCCAGCAGTATTCCGCCAATAAGGCAGATGCCGAAGGACGGAACCAGCAGCAGGCGTTCGGCGACCATGGTTGGAATCAGCACCACCAGGTTGGAAGAGATGGAAAGGGTTGTCCAGATCATCAGTAAGGAAAAAGCAAGAGTGAAGTTTTTTCTAAGAAGTATAAATCCTGTGACGATACTGGTGACCATGGTAATGATAACCAGTATTACGTCAGCTCTGAAAAGACTTGTTGCAAGGGGAATCTGGTTAAACGAATAATCAACAGACAGACTGAGCGGGAAAACCAGCAGTCTCAGGTATTCAAAGATCGCCGAAAAGGCGGTGGCGTAATATTCCACTCCACTTAGATCGGCCAGTATATTGTCGCTGAAATGAATCCGGGGTATTAACTGACCGAAGATACTTTGCTTGACAGAAAGGTAGAAGATCCAGGTTGCAAGGGCAAGTGCCCAGGGAACCCATGTTTTGCCTTTACCGATGCTTTTATTCTTGAAGAAGATTTTAGTTTTGGGGCCCTGAAATTTTAATGCGACATCAAACAGGAAGATTAATCCAAAGGCCGTGGCCGCATTTTCCTTGGCTAGAAGTCCCACAAACAAGAGAGGAATTGCCACCCACCTGCGTCGCCATTCTTCGGGGTTTCTTAAAAGGCCCGCATAAATAATCAGCGAAGAGAAAACAAAGACAGCCGAAAGTAAATCTGAAATAGCGGATATGGAGGCCACTGCTTCTGTATGAACCGGATGCGCAGCAAAAAGCAAGGCGCTGAATACGGTAATGTTCAGGTTGTAGGTCAGCTTATAGCTGAGGCTGATTGCAAGTGCGACCAGCAGCAGATACAGTAGCAGGCTGATCAGATGAAAAGCCGAGGCCTGATCGGGGAAGAAATTATAGGTGGTTCTTAATAGCAGCACTGTAAGTGGTCGCCAGGAGCCTGTGCTTTTGTCACCGGTCATGCACCAGACATCGCGTGAGAGGGCCTCTGAAAGTGATAATGTCCCGTCAATACACTCGTTGTTAATTACGGTTTGAAAGTCGTCAAAGGTGAAGCCGTTGGCAAGTATCGGTATGTAAATAACAAATGCTAAAAGTACGGGGAGCAGCCATTGTCCCACCTTCCAGTAGGGAACACTACTTTCTGATTTCGGCAAAGAAATCCTTTTAGATTTTTTGTTTGCGAACATGTCCGTTTACCTAAAATACAATCAGACTTTTCTCTTACATAATCATGGGTTTAGTTCAATTTCAGTTAAATTTGACTATGGTTGTTGAATCAAGATGTTAAAAAATATCATTTTTCAACAGTATAGAGAAAGGATACAGCAAGCAAACACGAATTCGACTATTAAAGCAGTCGATATTTCGGGAAAACATAACAGCCCCGCAATAGACCAGACGAAAAAATTATTACTTTCTACTATCCAAGTATCTCATCTGTTTCAGGAAAACGTCCCAGTTCTTTTTTAGAAAAGATCAGTTTTCCATCCCGTGTAACTTCAAAAACACCACCAGATCCTGCAATAAATACTATATTTGCATCCTTGTATTTCTTCTTTATCTCTGCTGCCAAACTGGCAGCTTTCGGGCGATAGTTTCACTGGTTGCAATATTCGATTTGCCATCTCATATTTCTTTGTCCTTTCTTCTTTCATAACAACTACAGCCAACATAATACGAAAAATGGCTCTGGTCAATTACTTTAACGATGCAAAAACACTAAATAACTTGACATAAACCAATTAATCAATTACTAAATATCGCTTGCTACATGGGGGACAAGTGTGGGCGTTTGTCCGTAGGTTGATTTCAAGGAGTCAACATGTTCGATAATCTGTCAGATAAACTGGCTGCGACATTTAAAACTCTGCGTGGGCAGGGCAAGTTAACCGAGAAGAACATCGAGGATGCAATAAAAGAAGTGCGTATGTCATTTCTGGAAGCCGATGTTAATTTCAAGGTTGTAAAAGATTTCGTCAAAAAGGTTAAAGAAGAGGCCGTTGGCGAAAAGGTGATGAAATCACTTTCACCGGGTCAGCAGTTTATAAAAATTGTACACGATCACCTCGTGGAGCTTCTTGGCGGAAGTAATCCGGGTGTCGACCTTAACCAGAAACCACCTATTATTATAATGGTAGTTGGTTTACAGGGTTCAGGTAAAACGACAACTATTGGTAAACTCGCCAAGTACCTGATAAAACAGAAGAGAAGACCTCTTTTGGTTCCGGCGGATGTCTATCGTCCTGCCGCTATTGACCAGCTTACACGCCTTGGCGAGCAGGTTGGGGCAGAGGTGTTTCCCTCTACTACAACCGACCACCCGGTAGCTATTGCGGCCAGAGCCAAGATTATGGCCGAAACCCAGGGCTTTGATGTAGTCCTGATGGATACAGCTGGTCGTTTGCAGATTGACGAAGGTATGATGGACGAGATTGCCCAAATGAAACGGGCAGTTGATCCACAGGAAATATTCTTCGTTGCAGATGCCATGACAGGTCAGGAGGCCGTGAACGTAGCGGTCAAGTTTGACGAGATTATGGATCTGACCGGTATTGTGCTGACCAAAATGGATGGTGATGCCAGAGGTGGTGCCGCTTTATCCATTAAGGCTGTTACCGGCAAGCCTCTGCGTTTTGTGGGTGTTTCGGAAAAACTGGATGGTCTTGAGCTTTTCCATCCTGATAGAATAGCACAGCGCATTCTCGGTATGGGTGATGTTATGTCACTGATCGAGAAAGCTCAGGAAGTGGTGAATAAAGACGAGGCCGAGCTGATGCAGAAGAAGCTCAAAAAGGCCAGCTTCACCCTCGAAGACTTCCTGCAACAGATGAAGATGATGAAGAAAATGGGCTCCATTTCCTCGCTCTTCGGCATGATTCCGGGCATGAGAAAAGTTGCCAAGGCTTTGGAAGAAGGCAAAGAAGGCGTTGAAGTTGAAAAAGAAATGAAGCACATTGAAGCAATAATATTGTCGATGACGCCGAAAGAAAGGCGCAATCATGCAATATTGAATGGTTCAAGACGCAGACGCATTGCCAATGGTAGCGGAACTTCCGTACAGGAAGTCAACCGGCTGATCAAGCAATTCATGGAAATGCGCAAGATGATGAAGAAAATGAACAAAATGGGCCCGAAAGCAATGATGCGACAGCTTTCTCAGATGGGTCGCTAGTGAATAATGTTTGTATTGATCTGATGTTTTTAAAAAAAAGTTGCATAGTATTATTAATTCTGATAACGTTGTTTTAGTCTCAACAAGGAGTGGTTATGGCTGTTTCTATTCGTCTTACACGAAAAGGCGCGAAAAAAAGACCGTTTTATCGCATTGTAGCTGCAGATTCAAGATTTGCCAGGGATGGACGTTTTCTGGAAATGCTGGGAACATATGATCCCAGATCAGAAACCGACGAAGCCAAGTATAATCTGAAAATGGATCGTATCAACGATTGGCTGAGCAAAGGTGCCCAACCATCTGATACAGTCAACAGCATTATCAAGCGCGTTAAAAAGGCTGAATAACAAGCCTGGACAGCGGTAACACAATATAGGTCGGGGCGGTATCTGATCTATTCGATGTTTTGTACTCGGAGAGTGCAGTCGAATGATCACTTTCTTCTATCTGGAGCACGACTATGCTTAAAGAACTCATTGAATTTATTGCTAAAGCGCTGGTTGACAATCCTGATGAGGTTGTGGTTGCCGAGGTCGAGGGCGAACAAACTTCTGTTATCGAACTCAAAGTGGCAAAGGAAGATCTTGGGAAGGTTATCGGCAAACAGGGGCGTACTGCCCGTGCAATGCGGACTATTCTGAGCGCAGCTTCTACCAAGATTCGCAAACGTTCGGTACTGGAAATTATCGAATAAGTTTGTAATCTAAAAAAAAGATATTGTTAAAAGTGCCTGTCTCTGATAAAGGACAATGCGAGGACTTTTTTGTCTAGGCTTGTCCTTTTTTTTGTAATTAACAACGTTTTCAAAAAAGAAATGATGCCATGTCGTATGTTGAAATCGGGCAGATAATGGGAACACACGGAGTCAGGGGTGATTTAAGGGTTTGGCCCTACAATTACGATTCTCCCATGTTTCGTAAAGGTGGTAAAGTCTTTGTTCAGCAGAACAAAAGCTTCAGCGAATATGAGATAACTTTCATTGCCCAGGCCAATAAAGGTATTCGTCTGCATTTAAAAGGCATCGAAGACCTTGATGCAGCCAAAAAGCTCTACAAAATCAAGATCTTTTGCCCGCGGGAAGACTTTGCCGAATTGGACGAGGACGAGTTTTATCTGGTGGATATGATCGGCATGAAAATGCTGGATCATCAAAATGGCAGAAATTACGGTACAATCACCGAAATTATGGAAACCGGGGCCAACGACTGCTATGTGGTCAAGGGCGAAGAATTTGAAATTCTGGTTCCTGCTATTGAAGGTGTAATTCAGGAAATCGACAAGGACAAGAAGCAGATCACCGTAATCTTGCCGGAAGGATTGCTGGAAATCTATGAAAGTTGAAATTCTCTCCATATTACCAGGGCTTTTGAGAAGCTATCTCCAGGAAGGCATGATCGGCCGGGCGATAAGAGAAAGCAGGTTAAAAGTAAACTTGCGCTACATCAGAGATTATGCCACTGACAAACATCACATGACGGACGATACTCCCTACGGCGGTGGGCCGGGTCTGGTGATGAAGGCCGAACCTTTGGCCAATGCCCATAATGCTATCAGCAAAAATAAAAGCTCACGAACAATCTTTTTAACTCCTCAGGGTAAAACATTCAGCAGCGAAACTGCCAAACGTCTCGCTAAATACAAGCAGTTAATTTTTGTCTGTGGCAGATATGAAGGGGTGGATCAGCGTTTCAGGGACAAGTATGTCGACGAGGAAATCTCCATTGGCGACTATGTTTTGACCGGTGGCGAGCTTGCCTCTCTGGTGGTGCTGGATGCCGTCTCTCGCTTTATTCCGGGTGTTTTGGGTAACGATCAGTCGGCAGAGTGTGACAGCTTTTCCGACGGCCTTTTAGAGCATCCACAATACACCAAGCCGAGAGAGTTTGAAGGAATGGAAGTGCCGGAGGTTATGACCTCGGGCAACCACAAGCTGATAAAAATCTGGCAACATGAAAAATCACTTGCCAAAACCCGCGAAATCAGGCCGGAGCTTTACGAGCAATGGGTAAAAGATAATCCGCCACAACCCCAAAAGAAAAAACGCAAGCGTCACTAGGCTTTCAATCTGCACCAAACAAGGCCTTGTTCCAATCCTGTAAAGGTATATCTTACTGAATTGGCCCAAAGTCTGATATGCAAAAGTTTAGTAGTTTAGTTTAGCAGGATGGATAATTATCTACCCATCTTCTCCTGCGACGTTAAAAAAGATGGATAAGAAATCAGTCATTTTTGTATTAAGCCATTATGTGACAGTGCACCCTTCCAAGTCACACGACCCTTCGTACCTCGATTCATTCCGTGTAGCTTTACCTCACGCAAACCAGCGACGCAGGGCAAAGCGGGCGGCTACTTTGCCTGAGGCCAGACAGGGACCGATACCGCCACCAAAGGTACCGGAGCCTGCCAGATACAAACCCTTAAAGGGTGTAACAGGCAGAAATCGTGATGGCCCCATCTGGTCGGGTGCCATTTCCGGGCCGTAGATTCCTCCCGCAACAGTATTGACATAATAACTGTTAGTCACGGGCGTGGCGAATTCTTCAACCTCCACATCACCAATAACATCCGGAAAGCGTTCTTCGATAGCTTCTATTAATGATTTCCCCATTGCCTTTTTGCGTGCTTCATATTCCTCGCCCCGCTTATAGCTGCGCATCTTATCCCATTTTTCCCAGGGCTCAAATGGAGTCAGGCTGATCACCTCCAGAGTAGAGCAGCCTTTATCTGGTACCATCTTCCCGCTGTCATCTTTCAGGGAATTGGGCGAAAGAATAAGTGCCTGTTCGCGTGGGGACGATTTGGTGTCCGAGATTGTGTTAAACAGTTCAGGATCTTGATTGGGATAACTCCAGATATTGAAATTACCAAAACCATATTCACGAAGATCACGACGCATGCCCAGAAAAACGCAAAAAGAAGACAGACTGGAGCGGAGTTTGTCCAGTTTCTTCGTCAAACGCGGTGACAGATGTTCAGGCCCAATAAGACGGCCGAAAGTGTGCTTGGGTTCAATCGCACTAATGATGGCATCCGCTTCAATCTCGTCACCATCGGCGGTCTTAACCGCAACGACCTGCTTTCCCTTCAATACAATGTTAGTCACTTCTTTTCTGGTAAGCAGCTGTCCCCCATTTTCGGTGATAACATTTTCCAGCGCGTTTTTCATCCCACCGCTGCCACCACGGGGAAAAAATGCACCGGAGGCAAAATGGAGCCACATTCCGAGACCAAGCAAAGCCGGAACTTTCGAAGGAGGTAATCCATAATTGCCTCCATTGGCTGCCAGAACGGATTTAATTCTGGAGCCCGTAAACATGCGATCCAGCAGCGATCCATATGTCTCTCGATTTATTCTGGTGAAATTCGGCAAAGCCGACAACATAGAGGTCCAGCGGGATATTTTTGGAATACCGTGCAGAAAATCGTATACCCCTTCCGTTCCTTTGGAGAGACGATTGGCCAGCTTGAAATAGGCTTCGATTCCCAGTTTCTCCTCCGGAAAACTAAGCAGCAGGTTTTCTTTGAAATTATCCAGACCGCGTCCAAAACGAAATTCAAAATCAGGAAATCGATAATGGTCGAAACCTGTCGGATCCAGTTCGCAAAAAAGCGATGACGGATCAAGTCCCAGATCCTCGAAAACCCGGTAAACCAGTTGTCCCGGTTGGAGATCGCCGATATAGTGCACACCGGGATCGAAATGATATCCTTTGCGCTTAAAGGGATTGATAAATCCGCCGGTCTGAGCAGCTTGCTCAAGCACGGTCACACTTGCACCCCAATAGGCACAATAAGAGGCGGCACAGAGTCCACCGGCACCTGACCCGATTACAACAATATGTTTTGGACCTTTCATTTTTACCTCGCCTAGCTTATGCATAGTTGTTTTGATACTGCATACACAGCAATAAACCTCGGAACTGTCACCAGCCCGGATATTCCAACATCCACCCTTGTAATTTAAGATCTCTTTTACATGCAGGACTATACTATACCAGTCCACAAAAATTGACAACCGTCAGATAAAACACCAGAGTTTCGGGGCTATGTTTTTGCATGCACAGTTCTGTAGATGTTTCAATCAAGATTGGCCGGAAGAGTTGGGAAACAAATGATACACAGAACTGAGATTTAATTAAGTAAAGCATGAAATTTGGTTGTAACCATTATTAACTGATGCTAAAATTACGGATCGTTCGTATTAAAAGTATATTTTCCGAAGCTTATTGGGTGGTGTATGTCCAAGGTATTGATTACTGACAAAAATTCTGCTGCAAGATTAACCATTCAAAAACATCTTGAAGCAAAAGAATACCAGGTTAATGTTAGCGACACCCTGTCTCAAGCCATACAACTGTTGGAAGAAAACAACTTAGATGTAATTATTGTTAATATTGCCTTGTACAGAAAAAATATTATTGAACAAATACAAAGCTCTTCAGCTGGCAAAAGCATTCCTGTAATTATTGTAACGGATGAAATATCACGGGACAAAGCTTTGCAGGCCGTAAACGACGGTGCCTTTGATTATATAGAAGAGCCGATTGACTACAAACATCTGCACAGTCTTGTCTCTTCTTCGATCCAGATGGCTCACCTGAGTGAAGAAAACAACAGGTTAAGACAAACCATTGAAAACAATGTCGAGGTCAGAATTCAAGATTTGCAACATATCAATGAGGATCTCAAACAGGAAATTGTGAAAAGAAATCACCTTTATGCAGTACTGAGATCTATTCGGGACATCAACAAAAGTATTACGCAGTTCTCTGACGAAATTGACCTGCTTAAAAACATCTGTCACCATTTTACAGAATCCAGAGGCTATAAAACGGCATGGATTGCCCTGGTTGATGATTCGAAGATGCTAAAACTGGTGGCCAGTTCTGGTTTTAAAAAGAATTACGACACACTGGTTAATAACCTGAAAAAAGGCTGGGTACCAAGCTGTGTCCGCTTATCCCTGAAATCTTCAAAGGTTGTAACAATTAAAGAAACCACCAGCCATTGCCCCAACTGCGTTCTATACAACAAATCAGTGGGATACAAAGCCATTGTGTTACGAATTGCTCATCGTGGCAAACTATACGGAGTCCTGACCATATCAATTCCTGAAGATTTCCCTTTTGAAAATGAGGAAAAAACACTTCTGGCAGGAGTGGCAGAAGATATTGCTCACGCAATTTATTCCATAGAAAACAATCGCAGAAAACGTCAGGCGGAAGAGGATATAAAGCACCATGAAGAACAACTGCGACAATTGGCCTCTGATCTGACTCTCTCTGAAGAAAGACAGCGCAGAGAGATTGCCACCATGTTGCATGATGGCCCGTGCCAGTCTCTTACCGTGTTGAAAGTCGAATTGCAGCTTTTGAGGCAAAAAGAAAAAGACGAGGCAAAATCACGTTTGCTGAACATCCTGATAGATCAGGTCGAGCGTACCAATGAGGAAACCAGATCGTTGATCTTCAACCTTAGTCCTCCGGTACTTTACGAATTGGGTCTTAACACCGCCTTGTCATGGCTCTTCGATGAATTTCAACAGGAACATGAAATATCGGTTGAGTTTTCATCAAATGATTCATCCGACAATGTACCGGAACCTCTTAGTGTATTATTATTTCAAATAGCGCGCGAGCTTATGACCAATGTATCCAAACATGCAAAAGCTCAGAATATCAAAGCTAAATTTAAAGCTGATAATTCATCTTTGTTTCTGATGATTGAAGACGATGGAATTGGTTTCAGTGATCTTGAGACAGATTTCACCTCACATGCCGAAGGGGGATTCGGACTTTTCAGCATCCGAGAACGATTGCGCCATTATGGCGGAAATATTAGTATTAATTCAAATTCCGAGATTGGCACCAGAGCTGAAGTTACTTTACCAATACATATCGATCAGACAAATATTGGAGTAAAAGATGTCGATTAAAGTTATCCTTGCAGATGATCACACCCTTGTCCGGCAAGCCATTGCAAAAGTTTTGCAGGATGAAAAAAGTATTGAAATCACCGGCGAAGCGGAAAATGGACGCAAGGCCATGGAACTGGTTCGCAATTTATCTCCCGATGTGGTCATTATGGATATTGGCATGCCGGAACTAAACGGGATCGATGCCACACGCCAAATTGTTACTGAATTCCCCAAAACAAAGGTAATCGCCTTATCTCAACACTCGGACAAACGCTATGTTCAGCAGATGCTTGGAGCAGGTGCCTCTGGCTATCTGTTGAAGGACTCGCTGTTTGACGACCTGATTGAAGCAATCAAGAGCGTGCATGCCAACAAAGGCTACATAAGCAAAAACATTGCCCATATTGTAATCGATGGATATATGCGTAAAGATTCAGGCGAAGAAGACAAAGCAGAAGTAGTGCTAACCAATCGAGAACGAGAAGTGCTCCAATTGCTTGCCGAAGGAAAAACTTCACGAGAGATAGCAGCAGTGCTGTATATCAGCCATAAAACAGTTGAAAATCATCGCAAACGCATCATGAACAAGCTGGATCTTCATAACATTGCCGAGCTGACCAAATATGCAATCCGTCATGGTTTAACCTCGGTATAAACATCCACAACAATCCTTCCAATAGACCATTTGGCCTATGTACATTTAAGCCGTGTGGCCTATCTCGTATATTTTTCAATTGCCGAATTACTTATACATCGAGGGGACGTACTTAATCTAACTGTACCACTTGATAAATTTTGGCACATTGAAAAGGGCAATGCACTTTAATCTTATCTTAAAAGAGCAGATGTTTTTCAGGTTTCTTATATATTAAACTAGATAAAAGTGTGTATTTTCCAGATGTTAAATATATCACCAATTTATTTATTCAGGAATTAAATCTGCCGAGGAGGATTAGATGGGACTTTTTGGGAACAACAAACATTTACAGATGCTGACCAGTATGCCAATACCGGCTTTGGCTGTGGACAAACAATTGCGGGTAACCATGTGGAACCAGGCAATGGAAAAACTTACAGGATACTCTGAAGATCAGGTTAAGGGAAAAAGACCAGATCATCCCCTCGGCTTAAACGGTTCCAACCCTTTAAAAGAAGCCTCCATCAGCGAACAGGAGGAATCACTAGCTAATTTCATGGTGGGTCAGGGTCACAGTGAATCTGAATTTACCTTCAAGGCCAGTCCAATTATGAACGACAAAAACCAGAGTGTCGGAGCCATTGGAATGCTGATTCCATCCGATGGACACGATGATGGTCTGAAGGCAATAGACAACCTGAATAATATTCCTACTCCAATTATGGAAATCGACAGGGATTTTAATGTTGTCTACATGAACCCCGCCGGAGCTGGTCTCGTTGGACTAACCACCGAGACGGTTATGGGCAAAAAATGTTACGACCTGTTTAAAACGTCCCATTGCCACACCTCCGAATGTCGCTGCCAGCAGGCCATGCAAACCAACAGTATTCTGACAGGTGAAACGGTGGCTGATCCCACCGGATTAAATCTTCCTATTATGTATACCGGAGCCCCGGTCAAAAACCAGAAAGGCGAAATCACCGGAGCATTGGAATATGTAATAGATATTTCCGCTACCAAAAAAGCTATAAACGATGCCAATCTTAAAGTTGGTTATCTGGATGCAGTACCAACGCCGGTAATGGTGATTGATACGGATTACACGATTCAATATATGAATCCTGCCGGTGCATCTGTAGGTGGGAAAAAACCGGATGATGTCAAAGGCACCAAATGCTACGATTTCTTTAAAACTGAACATTGCAATACTGCTGAATGTCGTTGCAAGCAGGCCATGAGTCAAAAATCCGATGCGGCGGGTGAAACTGTTGCCAAGGTAAATGGAATGTCAATCCCGATTGACTACACCGGAACCCCCATAATGGATGACCACGGGAATGTTATTGGAGCTTTAGAATATGTGCTGGATATCACTGAACGCAAAACCGTCTTAACTGATATTATCAACGTAGCCAAATCCATGGCTAAAAATGATCTCACTGCCAAGGCAACCGGAGATTATAAGGGCGACTACCTTGCAATCGCCGAAAACCTTAACAATGGTATGGAGGCGCAACATAATGCAATGATTCAGGTTGCAGAAGCCGTTGAACAAATAACTTCTGCCGGTGGACAAATTGCCTCGTCAAGTCAGTCGGTTGCGGAAGGTGCATCAGAGCAAGCCAGTTCCCTTGAGGAAACATCATCCAGCCTTGAAGAAATGGCAAGCATGACCAGGCAGAATGCCGAAAATTCAGAGCAGGCCAAAAAAATGTCCGGCGAGGCTCTTAAAACAAGCGATGAAGGTAGCAAGGCCATGGGAGAAATGAAAGAAGCCATGGGCAAGATCAAGGCATCTGCAGAAGGCACCGCTGCTATCATCAAAGACATCAACGAGATTGCCTTCCAGACCAACCTGTTAGCTCTTAACGCAGCAGTAGAAGCAGCCAGAGCAGGCGAAGCCGGAAGAGGATTTGCCGTGGTTGCCGAAGAAGTACGCAATCTGGCTCTGCGCAGTAAAGAAGCGGCCAACAAAACAGAAAGTCTGATTAACGAATCTGTTAAACTGGCAGAAAATGGTGAAAATGTTTCAGAAGAAGTAAATGACAAACTGGAAAGTATTTTATCGGGCATAGAAAGCATCTCAGGTATCATTGGAGAAATCACCACTGCCAGCCAGGAACAATCCAGAGGTATTGATCAGGTAAACAATGCAGTTGCAGAAATGGATAAAGTAACCCAGCAAAATGCAGCTAACTCGGAAGAGTCTTCCAGTGCTGCCGAGGAAATGGCGAGCCAGGCTCAGGAACTATCCGCCATGGTTCAACGCTTCAAACTTAACCGACAATCAAAAAGAGCAGTAGTACACCCCACGATAAATCAATCAAGATCCCGCAGAACTATTTCTTCTGGTAATGGATCCGGTATTCAACTCTCACCAGAAGATATCATCCCAATGAATGACGATCCCGATTTCACAGACTTTTAATTTGCAAAGAATCAATTATTAACTACAATGGTGGTGGAGCGAATGTTCCACCACCCATTTTATTACAATTAATTGCTGGTGTATTGTGACAACTATTACTAAATCACAGAAGTGCATTCAATGTGGTCAGTGTTGCAAATATGAGATTCCGATCACATTATACGATATTAATTTACTTGCCAAACATCTGGAAATATCTAGTCAACAAGCATTTAAATCCTATATCCAGAAAGATGTTTCGCCTCTTTCCGGACTGTTCATGATCGAAAAAAATGAAGATCGAAGCTGCGTATTTTTAAACGAGAAGAAGCAATGTTCGATTCATGTTGCCAAACCCATGGTTTGTGCAATGTTCAATTGTAAAAAGGCTAAAAACCATAAGGTTCTACCCTGGACAGCAAGCTGCGAGGACAACGAATCACGTCTTCTTGTTTACCGGCAATCCATTGCTGTCGCCATCACCCGTTCATATATCGAGAGACATGGCGCGAACTGGAACGAAGAGTCATTTTTGCTTGCGGTTTCATCCATTACAAAGCAAACCGGTTGTGAGGGAAAGTGTAACGTCAAGCTTTCAAAGGATGACAATGGCAACCCTCTGGCGATGGTTTATTCCTGCGAAAATTGTCAGAACAAGAAACAAATTTCCAGAGATACACCAATAACTCTGGATGATATCTCACGTATCAGCAAGTATCTGAGAATTGAGCCTAAATCTTTCTTTAAAAAGTATCTCAGCCAATCATTATCCACCGAGCACAATTCACTGAAACTGAAATGGCACCAGGGATGTGTTCTGCTTGGTTCAGACTGCCATTGCAGCGTTGAGACTGTGCGCCCAATGCATTGCCAATTCACCCCCTGCCCTTCCAAAGCAGGAGATTCAGACACAATGGATCGTCTCTTCTTGGGTTCAGGAACCCTGAAGGAACAGTTCCGTCACCAACTGGCAATGCAGCAGACCAAAGAATATGTGGATAAATATGGAGCCAAATACAAGGCTAAAAAGTTTATCAAAATGGCACAAAGTCTTGAGACAAATTGTCGGGATCACAACTTGTACAAAATTTTCTGTAAAAACATTGCTCCCTATCGTTATCTTGATGACACACAAACAATATTGCAGAACAGTCAATCAACAAGAATTTAATTTGGGTGTTGCAGGCATTCCATTTGTTAAGATTCCAGTAATTTGCAAGCTGCATCTTTACATGCCAATATATGCGAAATTAGTTTTTAATCCTGATAAAACTACTGTACTATGCTTTCCCTGTTATCTGGCTGTTCTACCAATTTTATCTTTGTTATCAACTTCTGCACCCTCTCCGCTGTAAACTCTAATTAATATCGGAGTGTGAAAGAGCATCTGCCATGAAAATTTCTGTCTCCGATATAAAAAATTATCGCTATATAGTTCGCGTCTTGACAATCGTGCTCTGCATCTCAGCATGCGCTTCAATCCTTTATGCTGCTCCTGCTTTTATAAATACGAATTCCAGCTTTACTCCAACTCCAAAAAAAGATATTGCAAGACTTACCAAGGAAAAGCTGGGACAGCCTCCAAA
>Ga0070728_10004451_pt1 | contig 14554 bp, 12 predicted proteins | sample tdDd471_FD_66723 | JGI IMG/M metagenome (GOLD analysis project Ga0070728, IMG submission 66723) | Marine sediment microbial communities from the Atlantic coast under amendment with organic carbon and nitrate - tdDd47.1 | ecosystem: Environmental > Aquatic > Marine > Coastal > Sediment | place...
GAACTCGCTCTGGTGGGCGTGGAACATGTAGCTGCCGGTCGAGTTGCGGGCGAACGACATCTCCAGAATGCCGCGCTGGCCCTGGCACTGGGTCACCGTGTCGACGCAGGACAGGGTCGGCTCGAGCGTCGTGCCGTGGTCGAAGTAGTCGAAGAAGTTGGCGTGCAGGTGGAAGGAGTTGATCGGGTCGCCTTCGACCAGGTTGGCCAGGTAGATCCGCAGCGGGCGCGAGCGCTCGACCACGATCGGCTTGTCCATGTAGCAGAACGCGACGGTATTGGCGGCGTACACCTCGTTCTCGCCGTCGTCGTCGAGGTCGAAGGCGTTCATCACCATCGCCAGCTCCTGCCACTCGCGGTTCTCCGGCGTGCCGTACAGCCGCGAGCGCGCGACCGCGGCGTGCTCGGGATGCCGGGCCGGGTCCGGGTCGACCACCCACAGCCCGTACAGGCCGCGGCCGACATGCGGGCGCAGCGGCATCGAGTGGCAGTGGTAGAGATGGCAGCCCATCGGCTCGGCATCGAACTCGTAGACGAAGGTCTCGCCCGGCCCCGGCTCGCCGACGCCCGAGATCCCGTCGACGCGCGCGTCGTGCAGGCCGTGGAAATGCATGGTGTGCGGCATCGACGCCTGGTTGTGGAAGTGCACCCGGATGCGGTCGCCTTCGGTCGCCCGCAGCGACGGGCCGGGCACCCGGCCGTTGTAGGTCCAGGCCTGGTAGACCGTGCCGTCGGCGATCACGATGTCGCGCTCCTCGGCGACGACCTGGAACTCGCGGACGGTCCGGCCCTGGCGGTCCTTCGACGTGACCCCGGTGTCCCAGTCGGTCAGCAGGGCATGCGGATCGAAGCCGTTGACCGCCGTCGCATTGTCGACGCCCCGGACATCCAGGGTGGCCCCGTGCCCGTGAGCGCCGGTCATGCCGGGCATGCCGCCGGCCGCCTTGGCCAGGCCGGCGGTCGCCAGCGACAGCCCGGTCACCGCGGCTCCACCGGTGATGAAGCGACGGCGTGCCAGGCAGAGACCGCCATCGCCGGCGTTGTTCTCGATGCTGCGGCGCGGCCGCCGCGTGAAGGGATGCCAGAGCATGCGTTTCTCTCCCTTTCCGGAATGGTGTCGAGCTGCCGGTCAGACGGCCGGCGGTTCGTCGTCGGCGCCGCCCGGAACCGCCACCTGCGGCTCGGCGGCGTCGGTGCCGGCTGTGTCCGACGCCGACCGTCGCCCGGCGCCGGCCCCGACGCTCTGCCGGGACACGCCGGCCCCCGGGTTGGGTCCCGGCCAGACCAGGCCGCCGACGCCGCCGGCACCGCCGCCCGGCGGCGTCGCGAGCCGGGCCGGCCCGGGGTCCGGGGGCGACAGGCTCGCCGCGACCCGGCCCAGCGCCTCGACCGTCGCGGTCGCGAGCAACCCGCCGGCGACCGCACCGCCGTGCCCCAGGGCCGGCCCGGCCGGCCGGTCGCCGGCCTGCGGGCGAACCGCCTCCAGGACGGCAGCGAACGACTCCAACGAACCGGCACCGGAAGTACGCGGCTCCGGATGCACCGGATCGTGCCGACCGGTGGCGGTGAAGCGGAACCGCCCGGCGATGGCGGCAATGGTGTCGTAGTCGTTCGATGGCATCACGATCGCCTCCTTCCCGATGTCCGGGCGTCAGGGCAGATTCTCGGAGGGTGGGCGCCGGACCCGGGTCTGCGTGGGGAGAGGCCGTTGCAAGGCAAGGCCGACCCGGGCCCGGCAAGGCATCAGGTGAACCAGCCGGTATCCACGTCGGACGACTGGATTCCGACCAGCTGAACCGAGCTGCCGTCGGCGAACTCCACGACCGCACCGTGCTCGCCGTCCTCGACGGTCTCGATGCTGCTGGAAATGGAGATCTGGTCGCCCTCGTCGGCGTCGAAGTCGACGATCCGATCGGTGCCCCCGTCGAGGACGAAGGTGTCGGCGCCGTCGCCGCCCCTCAGCACGTTGTGCCCGAGGCCGCCGGCCAGCGTATCGTCGCCCTCGCCGCCGTCGAGACGGTTGCGGCCGTCGTCGCCGACGATCGAGTCGGCATTGTCGCTGCCGACGACGTTGTGAAAGTCGACGACCGTGTAGGTCGTGTCGCTGCCGTCCGAGGAGTCGTGGACCGTCAGGGTCTCCGCCGACAGGTCGACCTCGATCGAGATCGTCTGCGCCTCGTCGGAATCCTCCTCGGGCCCGGCATCGATAGTGTTGTGGCCGGACGCCCCGCCGACGATGGCCTCGATGCCGTCGAGCTCGTCGGCGGCGTAGTGGGCCTTGTAGACCTCCTGGCCCTCGACCTCGAAGGTGACCGGGCCGTGCAGGCCGGAATAGTCGGCGGTGTCGTCGCCGTCGCCGCCGATCAGCGTGTCCGAGCCGCGGGTGCCGGCCAGCGTGTCGTCGCCGGCACCGCCATCCAGTGAGTCGTTCCCGGTGCCGCCGGACAGGGTGTCGGCCGCGTCCGTCCCGGTCTCCAGTACGCTGTCGTCGATCTCGGTCGTGTCGCCGCCGATCGGGCCGAGTTCGGGCGCGCCGAGCGCGTTCCCGGCGGCGGCGTCGGTATCGGTGGCGGCGGCGGCAGCCGTGAAGTCGGCCGGACCGGCACCGAAGCCGAGGCCGGGAGGATGCGGATGGAACGGCATGGCGGGCCCCCTTGGGTCGTTCGTCCGGGAGGCTGCGGCGGTGTCCGCCGTTCGCCCCCTCGACTCGACAACGACCACGCCGCCGATCTATTCCACCGATAGTTCGATTTTTAGGGAATTACCGATCGAGGCCGCTCAGCGGGCGCTCTGCCAGGCGTTGCGCAGCAGTGCCTGCTCGTCGTCCGGCGACAGCGGTACCGCCTTCAGCCCGGCAGCGGCCCGCAGCGCGTCGAGACCGACGCCGGCACCGCTCGCCGGACGGTAGGCGTCGCCCGCCCCCTGGCGTGGCGTCAGGTCGACGGCGACCCGGGTGCGCCAGTTGCCGGCGTCGTCGCGGCAGGCGATGCCGGCCATCGCCTCCGGACTGGACTTGCCCGCCCCGGAGCTCCCCCCCGACGCCGCCTGGAAGGCCCGGCAGACCGCTCCCGCCTCGTCCCGATAACTGGCGACCGGAACGATCGCGCAGCCACCGTCGACCCGCTGCTCGCCTGAGGCTGCGGTCTCCAGGGCCCGTGACAGGCCGGCACCGCCGCAGGCGTCGAGCGCGGCCAAGCCACCCGGCGCCTCGCCGTCCGGCCAGACACTCGCCAGGAACCCGGCCCCGATGCCGACGACCAGCAGAACGCTGGCCGCCAGCGCCATGAGTTCGCGCGAGACCGTGAACCCGCCGCCGCCCCGCGGGGTGTCCTGGTTGGCCCCTTGGTCGGCGTCCTGCTTCGCGCCTCCGTTCGCTCCCTGGCTCGCGCCCTGGGCGACTGCCAGCAGGCGGAACGGCACCGGCTCGTTGGCGATCGGATCGAGCGCCTGGCGGGCCAGCCCCGCGGTCTGCTCGAACACGCGGATCCGTGCGTCCAGCTCCGGGTCGGTCTCGCGGCGCCGGGCGATCTCCCGGGCGGTCGCCGGATCGAGTTCCCGGTCGGCGAACGCCATCAGCATCTCGTCGCTGAATTCCGTGTCGCTCACAGCTCGTCCCCCGGGTTCAACATGGCGTACAGGCGCTGGCGGGCCCGTGCGAGGCGGCTCATGACCGTGCCGATCGGCAGCTCGAGCGTGTCCGCCGCCTCTCGGTACGACAGGCCGTCGACGCAGACCAGCAGGAGGACCGCCTGCTGCTCCTCCGGAAGCTCGGCGATGCACCGCCTGACCCGGGCCAGGTCGACGGCGGCGGCCGCATCTGACTCGCCATCGGCTCCCATGACGGTATCGGCCTCGCCGATCTCGACCGTCGGCCCGCGCCGGCGCCCGGCCCGCTGCCGGTCCACCCACAGGTTCTGGATGATGCGAAACATCCAGCTGTCGAGCCGGGTCCCCGGCTCGAACTGATGCTGACGCAGGATCGCGCGCTCGCAGGCTTCCTGCACGAGATCGTCTCCCTGATCGGCGGCGCCCGCCAGTCCGCAGGCGAAGCGCCTGAGCCTCGGCAGCAAGGCGACCAGCTGCGCTGTGAATGGCGTGGCCATCAGTCGCTGGATGCTTTGCTGTCTCGACAACGTCGCAGCGGCGGGAATAATTCCCTGGTCGCCATACGTTCTCCTCCAGAAGCCCGATTTCCGGTCTCGACCGCCGGTCGGCCACACCAGGGACGCGAAGCGCACAGACCCCGAGCATGGCGCCAAACCACAATCGACGAAACAAGCCCCGGCTGTCGCTGGCAATTCTGACGATCTGCGCGGCGGTGCTGACGGCGGTCGTCGTCGCCGACGGACCGGCCTTCGCCCGCGGCGGCGGGGGTGGGGGCGGCGGGGGCGCAGGTGGTCCTGGCGCGGGCGGGCCCGGCGCAGGCGGCCCGGCAGGCGGCCCCGACGCCGGCCCGGGCCCCGGGGGAGGCGGCGCGCCGGGCGGCCCCGGCGCCGGCACCGCGGGCGGCAGGCCCGGCGTCGGCCAGCGGGGCCAGACCGCGCCCGCCGGCGCGCGGGCGGCGCGGGGCGTACGCGGCGGCGGGCGCGGCCCGGATGTCAGCAGCGAGTTCGTCGGCCTGTTCGCCTCGCCGGATACCGTCGAGCTCGCCCAGCAGCTCGGGCTCGAGGTCGAGGAGCGCTCGCTGTCGTCGCTCGGCCTGGTGATCTCGCGGTTCCGGGCCGCGACCCCGGACCAGGCCACCGCCGCCCAGGCCCGCCTGCAGCAGGCCGAGCGCTCGCGCAACGCCCTGTTCGCCCCGAACAGCGTGTATCGCCCGATGTCCCGGACCTGCGGCGACGGCGGCTGCACCGCGGCCGGCCTGCGGCACGCCACCCGGCTGTCGTCGGCCTGCCGGCAGCCCAGCCCGATCGGGATCATCGACACCGAGGTCGAGCGCAGCCACCCGGCCCTGCGGTCGAGCGCCATCTCGGTCGCCCGGTTCCTGCCGTCCACCGACGCCACGCCGGCCGCCGACGGCCACGGCACGGCGATCGCCGCGCTGCTGGTCGGCGATCCGGCGAGCCGGTTTCCCGGCATGGCGCCCGCCAGCCGTCTGTTTGCCGCCAACGCCTTCTCGCTCGGCCCGGAGGACGACGTCCGGGCGAACGCGTTCAACCTGGCCGAGGCCCTGGACTGGCTGGTGAAGTCGCGGCCGGGGGTGATCAACCTCAGCCTGGCCGGGCCGCCCAACCTGCTGCTGCAGACCGCCCTGGCGCGCACCGCCGACCGCGGCATCGTGGTGGTCGCCGCCGCCGGCAACGGCGGGCCGGTGGCACCACCGGCCTACCCCGCCGCCTACGACAGGGTGATCGCGGTCACCGCCGTCGACGACCAGCAGCGGCCCTATGTGTGGGCCAACCAGGGGGACTACGTGCAGTTCGCGGCCCCGGGGGTGGAGCTGTGGACCGCCGGGGCCGGAGGGGCGGGCGAACGGCGGACCGGAACGTCGTTCGCCGCCGCCCTGTTCGCCGGCTTCGTCGCCGGCGCGGCACCGCCCCGGGCGAGGCGGGCGGAGGAGGTCGCGGCCTGGGCCCGCGGCCACGCCGTCGACCTCGGCCCGCAGGGCCGGGACCCGGTCTACGGCTGGGGCGTCATCCACATGGACGCACCGTGCCTACAGTGAACGCGCCGACCGACTAGGGTCGGCTCCGGGCTCACGACCGCCCGCTCACGCCAGCTTGCCGTGGCACTGCTTGTACTTCTTGCCGCTGCCGCACGGACAGGCGGCGTTGCGCGGGGTCTTGCCCCAGGTCGACGGGTCGTTCGGGTCGACGCCGCCGGCCGCCGGACGGCGGGTCGCGACGGTCGCCCCGTCGGTGCCGGTGGCCGCCAGCGCGCCCTCGTCGTCGGCCATCGCCGCCTGGTCGGAGGCCAGCGCCGGGTCCATCCGGGTCTCGTGCATCTCGGCGTGGGCGCGTTCGGCCGCCATGCGGGCCTCCAGCTCCTCCGGCGCCTGCATGCGGATCTCCAGGTGCGACAGCACGCTGGTCACCACCTGGCGCAGGTTCGCCAGCATCGCCTCGAACAGCGAGAACGCCTCGCGCTTGTACTCGTTCAGCGGGTCCTTCTGGGCGTAGGCCCGCAGGTTGATGCCCTGGCGCAGGTGATCGAGCGACAGCAGGTGGTCCTTCCACTGCTGGTCCAGCAACTGCAGCAGCAGGCTGCGCTCGGCCATGCGCATCAGGTCGCGGCCGTAGTTGGCGACCTTCTCGGCCATCCGGCGGTTGGAGGCGTCGCGGATCCGCTCGAGGATCTCGCGGTCGGCGATGCCCTCCTCCTTCGCCCATTCCTTGACCGGCAGGTCGAGCGCCAGCAGCCGCAGGCACTCCTCGTGCAGGACGTCCATGTCCCACTGCTCGGCATAGGCGCCCTGCGGGATGCAGCGGGCGACCAGGTCCTCGATGACCTCGTGGCGCATGTCGCCGATCATCTCGTGGACGTCCGGCGCCCGCATGATCTCCTTGCGCTGCTCGTAGACGACCTTGCGCTGGTCGTTCATCACGTCGTCGAACTTGAGCAGCTGCTTGCGGATCTCGAAGTTCCGCGCCTCGACCTTCTGCTGCGCCTTCTCGAGCGCCTTGTTGATCCACGGATGGACGATCGCCTCGCCCTCCTTGAGGCCGAGCTTCTGGAGCATGCCGTCCATCCGCTCGGACCCGAAGATCCGCATCAGGTCGTCTTCCAGCGACAGGAAGAACTTCGACGCCCCCGGGTCGCCCTGGCGGCCGGAGCGGCCGCGCAGCTGGTTGTCGATGCGCCGGCTCTCGTGCCGCTCGGTGGCGATCACGTACAGGCCGCCGGCGGCCAGGGCCCTGGCCCGGCCCTCCTCGACCTCGACCCGGTACGCCTCGCGGATTTCCGCGCGCTTGGCCTCGTCCTCGACGCCATCGAGCGCCGCCGCCAGCCGCATGTCGAGGTTGCCGCCGAGCTGGATGTCGGTACCGCGGCCGGCCATGTTGGTGGCGATGGTGACCGACCCCGGCACGCCGGCCTGGGCGATGATGCCGGCCTCCTGCTCGTGGAAGCGGGCGTTCAGCACCTGGTGCGGGATGCCCTTCTGCTTGAGCAGGGCCGAGACGGTCTCGGACTTCTCGATCGACACCGTGCCGACCAGCACCGGCTGGCCGCGCTGGCGGCAGTCCTCGATCAGCTCGGCCAGGGCCTCGTACTTCTCGCGCGCCGACCGGTAGACCTCGTCGTCCTCGTCCTTGCGGCGGACCTGGACGTTGGTCGGGATCTCGACCACCTCGAGGTTGTAGATCTCGGCGAACTCCGCCGCCTCGGTCATCGCCGTGCCGGTCATGCCGGCCAGCTTCGGGTACAGGCGGAAATAGTTCTGGAAGGTGATCGAGGCGAGGGTCTGGTTCTCGTTCTGGACCGTGACGCCTTCCTTGGCCTCGAGCGCCTGGTGCAGGCCGTCGGAGTAGCGCCGGCCTTCCATGGCGCGACCGGTGAACTCGTCGATGATGACGACCTTGTCGTCCTTGACGATGTAGTCGGTGTCGCGGCTGAACAGCTTGTGGGCCCGCAGCGCCTGGTTGGAGTGGTGGACCAGGCTGATGTTCTGGATGTCGTACAGCGCGCCTTCCTTGAGGATGCCGGCCTCGGCAAGCAGCCGCTCGATCTCGGCGGCGCCGTCGTCGGTCATGGTGACGGTGCGCTGCTTCTCGTCCTTCTCGTAATGCTCGGGCTTGAGCATCGGGATCAGCTTGTCGACCTGGCGGTACAGCTCGGAGCTGTCGTCGGCCGGGCCGGAGATGATCAGCGGCGTCCGCGCCTCGTCGATCAGGATCGAGTCGACCTCGTCGACGATCGCGTAGTTGAAGTCGCGCTGGACCATGTCCTCCAGGCGGAACTTCATGTTGTCGCGCAGGTAGTCGAACCCGAACTCGTTGTTGGTGCCGTAGGTCACGTCGCAGGCATAGGCCGCGCGCCGCTCGTCGTCGGTCAGGCCGTGGACGATGCAGCCGACCGTCAGGCCGAGGAACCGGTAGACCTGCCCCATCCAGGCGCTGTCGCGCTGGGCCAGGTAGTCGTTGACGGTGACGACGTGGACGCCCTTGCCGCCGAGGGCGTTCAGGTAGACCGGCAGGGTGGCGACCAGGGTCTTGCCTTCGCCGGTCTTCATCTCGGAGATCTTGCCCTGGTGCAGGACCATGCCGCCGATCAGCTGAACGTCGAAGTGGCGCTGCCCGAGGGTCCGCCGGGCCGCCTCGCGCACCACCGCGAAGGCCTCGGCCTGCAGGTCGTCGAGGCTCTCGCCGGCCTCCAGGCGCTTGCGGAACGCGTCGGTCTTGGCCCTGAGGTCGTCGTCCGAAAGCGCGGAAATCTCCGGCTCCAGCGCGTTGACCGCGGCGACCGGCTTCTGCAGTCCCTTGAGAATACGGTCGTTCTGCGACCCGAACAGGGCCTTGGCGATGGCGCCGAGCATGGAGTTCCCCGAGTTGTTCGCCCCGGCGGGCAACCGACGGGCCACCGACATTTAGGGGGAGGCCGGTGTCCTGTCAACGCGACCGGCGCGCGCGCTAAGCCGCCGGAACGCGCAGATTTGTTGCGTTTTCACGACGCCCCGGTATGCTTCCTGCGGGGACGTCGCGACCATTCGGCAGAAAGCCTCATCATGGTCGATAACATAGTGGGGCCTCCGTCCGTCGCCGCTGCAGGCGTCCGGGCGCAGGACCAGACACAATTGTCCATACGCATGCGCGGTAGCGAGCGCGGGCGATGGAGGGGGTTTGCGACCGACGACGACGAGATCGATCCTCGTCGCGAACGGGAGCCATTCGACGACTCGACGGATGGCGCGCCGCGCCGCCGGGCGGTCCAGGCCTATGGCGGCGCCGCCAATGCGATCCGCAAGGAAGTCGACCGCGAAGCCGAGGTGGTGATCTCGCGCTCGGCGTCGTTGCTCACCGGCGATCTCGACAGCGTTCTGCGGCGCGGCGGCCAGGCGATCCGGCAGATGGCCGGCACCCTGCTCGGCATCGACTCCAAGCGAACCTCCGGCCTGGTCGACGGCTTCCGGTCGGCCGCTCTCGACTGGGTGCGCGACGCCTTGCCGCGGTACCGGTCCTATGGCCGCAACGCGGACCGCCGGCCGATCGGGCTGTCGTTCGAACAGGTGAAGATGGAGCTCAGCGCCGAAAACGGCCGGCTGTCGGTCGATGTCGGCGGCGTCGAGTTCCGCAACGCCTTCGACTTCCGTGCCTCCGGCGTGGTGTTCGACATCCGGGCGTCCGAGACGGTGCGCGAGCCGGCCCCCGGCTTCTTCGTCGACACCGGCGAGACCGGCGCCGCAACCGCCCACGACATCGTCGAGACGGTGCGGACCGACTTGCCGTCCTTCGGCATTTCCGATGACACCGAGGGCGTGTGCGTGCTGATCCGTGCGGAGGCCAGCGACTTCGTCACCGGCCGGTCGTCGACCTGGGTGGTCGACATGGACATGCACGTGCCGTTCGATCCGGGCTGGGCCGGCGGACCGCCGGATTAGGCCGGTCACGCCGCCTGGCCCATGGAATTGGCCTCGGCCGCGGCACGCTGCATGTTCGCCGACATGTCGTTGGCGACGGCGCTCTGCTCCTCGACGGCCGACGCCGTCGAGGTGACGTATTCCAGCACCTCCTGCATGGCTCCGCGGATCGCATCCAGCGACCCGACCACCTCGCCGGAAACCGACCGGATACCGTTGATCTCCTGCGAGATCTGCTCGGTCGCGCCCTTCGCCTGGCCGGCGAGGTTCTTCACCTCGTTGGCGACCACCGCGAAGCCTTTCCCCGCCTCGCCGGCCCGTGCCGACTCGATGGTGGCGTTCAAGGCCAGCAGGTTGATCTGGCCGGTGATGTCGTTGATCACGTCGAGGATGCCGCCCATGGCCTGGGCGGCGGCGGCCAGCTGCTGGGTCGCCCGGTCGGCCGCCATCACCTTCTCGAAGGTGTCGGAGGTCCGGTCCTTCGACATCGCCATGCTGCTGGCGATCTCCTGGACCGACGCGTTGAGCTGCTCCGAGCCGGCCGCGACCGTCTCCATCAGCTTGCCGACGTGCTCGGCCCGCATCCGCGCAAGCACCTGGTCCGTCACGTCGGCGGCATACTTGACGACCTTGTAGGGTCGGCCGTCGAGGCCGAGGATCGGGTTGTAGGACGCCTGGATCCAGACCTCGCGCCCGCCCTTGCCGAGCCGCCTGAACTGGCCTGCCTGGTACTCGCCGCACCCCAGGCGTTCCCAGAACTCCCGGTATGCCGCACCCTCGCGCTCCGACGGCTCCACGAACAGGCTGTGGTGCCGGCCGCGGACCTCGTCGAGCGAATAGCCCATGGCGTCCAGGAAGTTCCGATTGGCGGTTCGGATGGTGCCGTCGAGGTCGAACTCGATCACCGCCTGCGACTTGCCGATCGCGTCGATCTGCCCGGCGTAGTCGGCATTGCGCAGCTTCTGGGCGGTCACGTCGGTTGCGAATTTCACGACCTTGAACGGCCTGCCGTCGAGGTCGAGGATCGGGTTGTAGGACGCCTGGATCCAGACCTCGCGCCCGCCCTTGCCGAGCCGCCGGTACTCGGCGGCAAGATACTCGCCGCGCCGCAACCGCTCCCAGAACGCCCGGTATTCGGCACTTTCTCGCTCCGTCGGCTCCACGAACAGGCTGTGGTGCCGGCCCCGGATCTCCTCGAGCGCATAGCCCATCGCATTCAGGAAGTTCGCGTTGGCGGTGAGGATCATGCCGTCCAGGTCGAACTCGATGACCGCCTGGGAGCGGCCGATCGCGGCAACCTGACCGGCATGATCAGCATCGCGCTTCACCCGTTCGCTGATGTCGGTGGCCAGCTTGACGATCCCGACCGGCTTGCCGTTCCCGTCCAGCACCGGGTTGTAGGCGGCCTGGAGCCAGACCTCGCGACCGTCCTTTGCGACCCGCCGGAAGACCTCGGCCTGGGATTCGCCCCGCCGCAGGCGCTCCCAGAACGCGCGGTAGGCCGAACTGTCGCGTTCGGACGGTTCGACGAACACCGAGTGATGCCGGCCGCGGATTTCGGGCAGGGAGTACCCCATGGTCTTCAGAAAGAGACCGTTTGCATCGCGAATTGTTCCATCCAGATCAAACTCAATCATCGCTTGAGATCGCCCCAAGGCCTCAACCTTGGCCACCAAACCTCGAAGTTTTCTTGCAGTATTGAATCCAAACACGATGCCCCTCCGGCAGGTTCATTCCCAACGCATCTACGCGTCCACTTGAGTTGCGGATCACGAACCCGAACAACAAAAGTATTCGAAAGCATTCGATAACCTTAATCGACGTTAACCAAGCGGGATTCGAGTCGGCTGTCCGGAACCGGTGCGCGGCCGGCGCCCGCTTGTTCGGGTACCGGCGATCTGGTACCCCTGCGCCTCCATGAAACGCGCCGGCTGCGGCATCCGAGGCCCCCTCGCGGACCGCCGACGCGCCGACCGAACGAAAGGACCACGATGCCGATCCTGCGCTCCGCGGCCGTCGCCGCCATCGCCCTGCTGGCAGCCGCGACCGCCGCGAACCCGGCTCTGGCCCAAACCGCCCCTGCCGCGCCGGCGAATGCCGGCGCCATGCCCGATCCGGCGACCGTCACCGTCGCCCGGGTGGGCGACGACACGATCTCCCTGGCCGACCTGATCGCCATGCGCGAGGACCTGCCGCCGCAGTACCGTCAGGTGCCGCTGCAGATGATCTACCCGGCGCTGCTGGAGCGGGCGATCGACGGTCGCCTCATCGCCAATGCGGCCCGCAAGGCGAACCTCAGCGAGCGCGGGGACGTCAAGCAGCGCATCCGGCGCGCCGAGGATCAGGTGCTGTCCCAGGTCTACCTGTCGGAGTCGATCGCCGCCCAGGTCACCGAGGAGGCGCTCAAGCAGCGCTACGAGAAGGCCTCCGCCGACGCGACCGGCCGGGAAGAGGCGCACGCCCGCCATATCCTGGTGGACACCGAGGAGGCCGCGAAGGCGGTGATCGCCGACCTCGACAAGGGTGCCGACTTCGCCGCGCTGGCGAAGGAGCGGTCGACCGACCCGGGCGCCTCCGAGGGCGGCGACCTCGGCTGGTTCACCGCCGAGCAGATGGTTCCCGAGTTCTCCGAGGCGGCGTTCGCGCTGCAGCCGGGCACCTACACCAAGGAGCCGGTGAAGAGCCAGTTCGGCTGGCACGTCATCCTGCTCGAGGACAAGCGGACCGCCGCGGCGCCGACCTTCGAGGAAATGAAGGACAAGCTGGCGTCCGACATGACCCGCGAGCTGATCACTGCCAAGCTCCAGGAGCTGCGGACCGGCGTCGAGGTCGAGCGCTTCGGCCCCGACGGCACCCCGATGCCGGCTCCGAAGTGACCGCCGCCTAAACCGCCTCGCCGTGCCTGCCGGCCCGGGCGTCCCTGCCCGGGCCTCCTCGTCTCCCGCAGGAGGTTCGAACCGTGGCCCCGCTTCCCGTCTCGCCGCTCGCTCCCGAAGGCCTTCCCGAGCTTCCGCCGGTCGCCGGCTGCCGGTTCTCGGCAGTCGAGGCGGGCGTGCGATACAAGGGACGATGCGACGTGCTGCTGGCCGAGTTCGCGCCGGACACCACCGTCGCCGGGGTACTGACCCGCAACCAGATGCCGGGCGCCCCGGTCGACTGGTGCCGGGCCCAGCTGCCGGCCGGCCGCGCCCGCGGCCTGGTGGTCAACGCCGGCAACGCCAACGTGTTCACCGGGGCGGCGGGTCGCACCGCCTGCACCGAGACCGCCGCTGCCGCCGCCCGCCTGCTGGGCTGCCCGGCGTCGGAGATCATGCTGGCCTCGACCGGCGTGATCGGCGAGCCGCTGCCCTACGAGCGGATCGTCGCCGCCCTGCCGGGCGCCCAGGCGTCGCTGTCGGACAGCAGCTGGGCCGACGCCGCCCGCGCCATCATGACCACCGACACCTTCCCCAAGGCGGCCAGCCGCACCGCGAATATCCGCGGCGTGCCGGTGCGCATGAACGGCATCGCCAAGGGCTCGGGCATGATCGCGCCGGACATGGCGACCATGCTGTCGTTCGTGGTCACCGACGCGCAGATCCCGGCCGACGTGCTGCAGACCCTGCTCAGCCGCTCGACCGCGCGCACCTTCAACGCGATCACCGTCGACAGCGACACCTCGACCAGCGACACCCTGATGCTGTTCGCCACCGGCAAGGTCTCGCACGCCGCGATCGCCGGGGCCGGCGACCCGGCCCTGCGCGACTTCCGCGCCAAGCTGCAGGACCTGCTGAAGGACCTGGCGCTGCAGGTCGTGCGCGACGGCGAGGGCGCCCAGAAGCTGGTCGAGATCACCGTGACCGGCGCCGCCTCCGAGCGGGCCGCCCGGCGGATCGCCCTCTCGATCGCCGACTCGCCGCTGGTCAAGACCGCGATCGCCGGCGAGGACGCCAACTGGGGCCGTATCGTCATGGCGGTCGGCAAGTCCGGGCAGAAGGCCGACCGCGACAGGCTGGCCATCGACATCGGCGGCGTCGTGGTGGCGCGCGACGGCGCCCGGGTCGAAGGCTACGACGAGGCTCCGGTGGCCGCCCACATGAAGGGCCGCGAGATCGCGATCACCGTCGACGTCGGGGTCGGCCGCGGACGCTCGACGGTGTGGACCTGCGACCTGACGCACGGCTACATCGACATCAACGCCGACTACCGCAGCTGACGCGGCGCACGATGGCCGAGCTCGACGGGTGCATGGCGGCCTCGGCCGCCGCCGACCTGCCGCCGGTCCCGACCGTTCTGGTGGTGGCGGTCGCGCTGGTCGACGTCGACGGCCGCGTGCTGATCGCCCAGCGCCCGGAAGGCAAGTCGCTGGCCGGGCTGTGGGAGTTCCCCGGCGGCAAGGTCGACCCCGGCGAGACCCCGGAGGCGGCGCTGATCCGCGAGCTGCGGGAGGAGCTCGGCATCGACACCGCCGAGTCCTGCCTGGCACCGCTCACCTTCGCGTCGCACCGCTACGACAGCTTCCACCTGCTGATGCCGCTGTATGCCTGTCGGCGTTGGATCGGCACGGTCACCGCGCGCGAGCACCAGAAGCTCGCCTGGGTACGGCCGGCCCGGCTCGGCGACTACCCGATGCCGCCGGCCGACGCGCCGCTGATCGCGATGATCCACGACATCCTGGGATAACCCGGTCCGACTACCACCAGGAAATCAAGGCCGCCCGCGGCGTCAGCCGGTTCAGCGACGGCGCCGTCGGCTCCCTGCGGCGGGCTTCGGCGGCCTCGGCGATCCGCTCGCGGGCCGACCGTCGTCCCGCGGCCGGATCCGGGCCGAGAACCTGCCGACGCCACAGATCGTCGTCCAGGGCCAGCCCACCGGCGACGTTGACCAGTCGGAACAGCGCGTCGCTCAACATGACAATTCTCCTTACATGATGGAGCCCGAGAGGGCTCATTGCCTTGCTCGGAAAATCGTCCTGTACCGGCGCACTCTCAAACGATACGTTTTCACCGTATGTGTAAAAACTTCTTACAGATATGCGCACCCTGCCGCCGCTGACCGCGCT
>Ga0070728_10004455_pt1 | contig 14531 bp, 14 predicted proteins | sample tdDd471_FD_66723 | JGI IMG/M metagenome (GOLD analysis project Ga0070728, IMG submission 66723) | Marine sediment microbial communities from the Atlantic coast under amendment with organic carbon and nitrate - tdDd47.1 | ecosystem: Environmental > Aquatic > Marine > Coastal > Sediment | place...
CGGTTGCCGGAAAACCCAGTCCGTATGCTTAAGCGCTATTAGTTCCGAATATGGAACGGTCCGGTTCGTTCGTGCCATTTTGGGTCAATTGCTGAATGAAGTTACTCCTGGTTGAAGACAACAGCACCGATGCAGAATTCCTTGCGGCGTCTTTGCGGCGCAGTGGCGCAAGCGATATACAACTGACGCATGTGGCCACTCTTAAAGAAGGCGCTCGAGCCGTTCGCAAAGGCGGCTTCGATGTTGTACTACTTGATATGGGCCTGCCGGACGGATCTGGCATGGAATGCGTGGAGGCCGTTCAGGAAGCCGATCCGGATATGCCGATAGTCGTGCTAAGCGGTCAGGATGACGAGGAATTTGCCCTCGAGATTCTGAACAAAGGTGTACAGGATTATCTGGTTAAGTGGGAAGGCAAGGGCCGCCTGATTATGCGTTCGATACGTTATGCGATTGAGCGCAAACGCAGTGAAAAGCATCTGAATTATCTCGCCCAGTATGACAATCTGACCGGTATCCCCAATCGTCAACACCTGACCGAGCAACTGGATTCGGCCATAGCGAGGGCGCAGCGAGCGGGTACCAAGGTGGCGTTGTTTTATCTTGATCTGGACAAGTTCAAGGCAGTCAACGACATGCTGGGCCACGCGGCTGGCGACGAACTCCTCAAAGAAGTGGCGCAACGTCTCTATCTGCATACTCGCGCGGGTGACTCGCTGGCACGTTTGGGTGGCGATGAGTTCGCACTGGTAATTGAGGGCCTGAAAGAAGCGCGCGATGCCGAGTCGGTCGCACTCAACGTGATCCAGTCACTCGCGGAGCCATTTATTCTGCAGGGCCGTGAAGTTGGCGTAACTGCGGCGATTGGTATAACAGTTTATCCAGACGACAACAGTGAAGCAGCTGTGCTGCTCAAAAATGCCGATATTGCGATGTATCAGGCTAAAGAGTCGGGGCGAAATGAATTTCGCTTTTTTACCGAACATATGCACGAGGAGCTTATCGAGCGTCATAAACTTGAGCAGGATATTCAGTCGGCGTTGCATCTGAAGCAGTTCGCACTCGTATATCAGCCCAAGGTTGATATGCAGACCCATCGACTGACCGGTATGGAAGCGCTGATACGCTGGAATTGTCCTGAGCGTGGCCTGGTCAGGCCCGCAGAGTTTATTCGAACCGCGGAGGACAGCGGCTATATCGTCCCGCTAGGTTACTGGATCATTGGTGATGTATGCCGGACACTGAAACAATGGTCCAAGGACGGCCTTAGAATTGCGCCGGTTTCGGTCAATGTATCGGTCAAACAGTTTCAGCAACCTGACTTCCCTGAGCGTGTTGCGGAAATCCTCGAGACCTATGAAATTGATCCCAGCCTTATTGAGCTGGAAATGACTGAAGGGCTGTTGATGGAAGACACTGTTGCTGCGCAAGAGTGTCTCCGCCGGCTTAAAGCAATTGGAATGCGCCTTGCTATCGATGATTTTGGCACGGGTAATTCCTGTCTTGCGTATTTGCAGAAATTTCCGATCGACATTCTCAAAATTGACAAATCGTTCGTGGATGAGCTGGGCCAGAACGCTGATAGCGAACACATATGCCGGGCAATTATCTCCCTCGCCAACGTTTTGCATCTGGAAACCGTTGCCGAGGGCGTAGAAACCGAATGCCAGCTTCAGTTTCTGCGCGATGCGGGTTGCAATATCGCACAGGGCTATCTATTTGGACAGCCAATCTGGGGTAAAGAGATAGTCGAGCTGCTCGATCATTCCAGGAGCAATTTTGCTTCCCTGAAGCCGGCTATTTCATTCAAGAGCAGCGAAACCCAGAACGCACGAATACTGAACGAGGGAGTTAAATATCTGACATGACCACTATTACTGCCAATATAGGCGATACAGACAAGTTGATGTCATCCGTCGGGATCGGGATGTGGGCCTGGGCGGGTGATCAGATGTCCCTGACACTGGACCCTACCTGTAAGGCTTTTTTTGAGCTCGACCCGGATCGAGAAACTCCCCAGATCGTGCTGGAAGAAAAGATACCCGCAGAGGACCTCGAAAGGTACAAGCAGGCAATCGAAGAATGTAAGGAAACAGGCAAGTTTGCTTGTGAATTTCGTGTCAAGCGCAGTACCGGTGGATATCGCTATCTGAGTGGGCGTGGCCACACCGTAAAGCGGGATAACAACTCTTTTTCCATTAAGGGAGTGTTCATTGATGTCACCAGCACAAAAATGCTGGAAGTCCGCCTGAAAGCAACCCAGTCGCGCATGCAGCAGCTGGTCGACGGCATACCCGGCCTGTTTTCATATATTGATAATCAATACCGCGTCTGGTTTATGAGTTCTCAATATCGCGAAATCTTTAATCGTAGTGCCGAGCAACTTGTCGGTGTGCACATGCGGGACCTGATTGGCGACGAAATGTTTGCGGAGCGCAAGCCGCGCTATGATGAGGCGCTTTCCGGAACAGAAGTTCATTCCGAGTCCAACCGTTTAATGCCAGATGGCTCAACGATCTATTTCTCGGTAACGCACAAGCCGTTCCGTGATGACAATGGCAATATTCTGGGTGTGCTGACGCTGGGTATCGATATTACCGAGCGCCGTTTAATGGAGCAGCATGTCGAGGCCAAATCCGATGAGCTGGCGCGTTCCAACAAAGACCTGGAACAGTTTGCCTATGTGGCCTCGCATGATCTGAAAGCACCGCTGCGCGCAATTGAGGTCATCATAGAATGGCTGCATGATGACCTGGAGGGTCATGAAGTCGGTGATGTGCAGGAAAACCTGGACTTGCTAAGCCAGCGTACCGGCCGCCTCAGTCGTTTGCTTGAAGATCTGCTCGCCTACTCGCGAGCGGGCCGGAAAGTCGGTGACGTGAAACACATACATCTGGATGAGTTCGTAAAAGATATTGCTACTTTAATTGGCCCCCCGGAAGGTATGAAGGTTACGACAAGTGATGGGTGGCCGTGCCTGACTATCCATCATGTCGCTATGGAAACGGTTTTGCGTAATCTGATCAGCAATGCTATCAAGCATCACCCTGACCCGGCCAACGGACACATCAGGGTCTCGTGTGAAGATCAGGGTGGCCAGGTCATGATATCCGTTGAGGATGATGGCGTTGGTATACCGGCGGAATATGCTGATCGGGTATTTAAGATGTTTCAGACGCTTAAGCCAAGGGATGACACAGAGGGCAGTGGCATGGGTCTTGCGATTGTCCAGCGCATTATTGACTGGCAGGGCGGCAAGATCTGGTTCGAGGATGTCGAGGGTGAGAGTGGAGTGGTCTTCCGGTTTACCTGGAACAAATCACCGCAGGATATGCCCAGCGATGAAGACGAGTCATCAGGCGGCGCGTCCGAACATACGCATCATGCGGCCACACACGATCATGCCGCAGACTGCGAACGTGATCATGCGCAGAGCCACGAACACACACATGATCACGCGGAAGACTGCGTTGGTCACAACACAATGGTATTGGAGAAGGAAGAGGCGTAATGAGTGAGCAAAGGATAAAACCTGTGAAAATATTGCTAGTCGAAGATGACAGCGTTGATGTGAAGGCGTTTCAGCGTGCTATGGGTAAGCTGAAGATCACCAACCCCGTCGCTTTCGCACGTGACGGTGTGGAAGGATGGGAGTATCTGCAGAAATGTGTTGCAGACGGTGGCGATGAGACACCCAGTCTGGTGATTCTGGATATTAATATGCCTCGTATGAGTGGTCTCGAGCTGTTGACGAAACTTCGTGCGGACAAGAATCTTAATCACCTGATCGTTTTCGTTCTGACAACGTCAAATGACGAAAAAGACAAGTTTGAAGCATTCAATATGAATGTTGCAGGCTATATGCTGAAGTCGGACATGGGTAGCAGCTTTATCCGCGCAGTCGAACTGATTGACAGCTACTGGCGTGTCGTGGAGTTTCCTGATCCAAGTTTTCGGCCCCAGGAGGCATCTGAGGCCGAGCCAGCTATGGCTTAGGAGAATAGGCCTAGGAGAAAAATCATGCAGCAACCTTAACAAGGTTGCTCACGGGCCCCGAATGTCGCAAGGCAAGCGGGGCTTTTTCTTATTGTTGGGCTGCTTTTTTGTTTATCCAGTAGTCCAGGCTCACATAGCGCCCGCCGCCGATAAAGAACAGGACAAGTAGCATAATAAAATAGGTGGCGGCAAATTCTATGCCGTTGTTGAGGATGACGAAGTTGCCGTTTTCGGTCAGCCAATCGTAATTGCCATGTTCTTTCAGAATGCTCTTCGCACGATCAAGCCGGTCGATGGCGCCTGTGGTGCGCTCTGTAGCAAACATGCCGCTGCCAGTTGCAATGGCCAGCCAGCCGTATTGCCAATGCGCGGTAACTGCGGCAACCAACATTGTCACCATCAGAGGAATGCACATCCAGCGGACGCCCAGCCCTATCAGCAGGGCAATAGCACCAACCACTTCTGTTCCGGTCGCCAGAAATGCCATCAGGGTCGGGAAAGGCAGTCCCAGGCCCCAGTCAGGGTTGCCGAACCACGCCACTGTGTTTTCCCAGCCATCGATCTTCATGGTTCCGGCCATCCAGAAAACGGGTGCCAGGTAAAGGCGCAAAGCAAGTGGGCCCAGCCAGTCCGCAGCTTTGGTCGAATCGAGTAATGATTGCAGGCGAATCAGACGGTCCATGACGGATGTCTCCCCAATTGGTGGTGGTTGTATTCTCCGATTAGCGGCAACCTGACAATGTTCATCCGGATTGTTGTCTATGCCTCTGCCGGCAGCGTTCCAAGTACTATGCCTTTGCTGCGCCATTGTTCCAGTATTGCGGCGCCGCCGGCGATAACTTTTTCGGGTTGTGGATGTTCAAGTTCCGCGGCGATTTTTTCCAGGGCTGCTTTGCCACGTAAGGAAGCATCAACACTAAGTAGTTCAAACAATCGTGAACTTACTATATTTAATTTGATGAACTTGACCTTGTCCGTCTCATCACGAAATACAAGGTAGTGCAGTGGTTGCTCCGCCGGTGAGTCAGGCTGGTTCTCCCTGCCAATTTCATTGACGGGGTACGCATAACTGAATAGCCATGCCAGGTTTGAGGTAACCGGTCGATTAGCCAGCAAATCGCCTTTAGAGTCTATTGCAGGATCTACGGCCGGCTCTTCCGCGAGCGCCAGGCCCGTTTCTACCCATTCGTAGTGGGCGAGCTCGTAAAGGAACGGTGGGTCATCCTGTTCGTCAGAGTGCCGTCCACCTTCACGTTCGCGTGCCAGGTAATCGAGGAACTCCTTTGGCAGATCGGGAAACAACGGTGAATGGCTAGTGTGATCGCGGTAAAAGTCTTTGATCAGCATTTTCCAGCGCCGATCTTCCAGCAGGTCGGAAAGTACCGGGAAACTTTGCCGCAGGAAGCTCGTAACATTGTTGATGAACAGGTCGCGATAAATCGTCATCCGGCGATCTTCGATGTCTGCAGGCGGTGGCGCATTCTCAGGATCGCGCAGATGCGCAGCAAATGCGTATTGCTGACCCCGCAGCGTATCCGGATATGCATTATCAGCCATTGTCGCTCGCCTTTAATGTCGGCATGGGCGTCGCTGTCGCGCTAAGCCATGGCTTCTGCAGTTCAATAATCTGGTCAATCTCAAGTAGCAGTTCGTCAACAGGCGGAATATTAAAGTCACGTTCCAGCAATGTGGGTACAGCACCGAAATGCTGATACGCGGTGCCCAGCAACTGCCATACCGGGTCGATAATGGCGGCGCCATGAGTGTCGATCCGCAAGTCCTCGGCCTCTTTATAGTGGCCCGCAACATGAAAATAGCTGACACGTTCGGCTGGCAGCGACAGCAGGAACTGTTCGGCATCGTAGCGATGGTTAATGCTGTTTACGTAAATATTATTAACATCCAGCAATAAATCGCAATCGGCTTCAGTCAGGACGGCATTTATAAAATCTATCTCATCCATCTCCTGCGATGGCGCCGCGTAATAGGAAACGTTTTCGATCACCATCCGTCGCTCGAGGATATCCTGAATGCGGCGTATACGCCCAGCCACATAATGTACTGCTTCCTCGGTGAACGGTATCGGCATCAGGTCGTACAAATGCCCGTCATCGCTGCAATAACTAAGATGTTCGGAATAGACGGTGACTTCGTGTTTTGCCAGAAAGCTTTTTACCTGGCGCAGGAAAACTTCGTCGAGGGGCGCAGGGCCGCCAATGGATAATGACAGGCCATGACAAATCAGGGGGTAGTGTTCGAGCAGATCGCGAAACTGCTTGCCAAAGCGGCCGCCAAGACCAATCCAGTTCTCGGGCGCTACTTCCAGGAAGCTGACCTGTTCCGGAAGCCGGTCTGCAAGCGGGCCCAAAAGAGCCCGCCGCAGTCCGAGACCTGCACCCTGCGGCACGAGGTGCCGCAGGGGAGGTTGTACGTCGGTAGTAACATCATTCATAAATGCGTATCACGCGCTTTATGATTCTCCGCCACATTTACCTTCGCCGCATTTGCCTTCACCATCTTTCTTGTCTTCGCCACAGCTACCTTCGCCGCCGTCCTTTTCTTCGCCGCATGTGCCTTCGCCTTCATCTTTGGTTTCATGGCCGCCGGCTGTCAGATAGCCGCTGGTCAGTTCTTCCATCGAGAAGATATCTTCCTCGCTGGTGTTGGCGTTGGCGACGCCTGCTAGCCCAAGGCTGGTAACAATGGCTGCACCAAGGGCGATGCTCAAAGGTTTACGAATTGCTTGCTTCGACATGATCACGTTTCTCCAATTACATATACCCGGTGAGCCCGGGCGCGTGTTTCCGGCAAATGCCGGTGTTATTTTATTCGGTCGATGCAACACATCAGATGCATTCCGCCAACCAAATAAAGGTCTTGAATTGCTGCCTGCGCGCACAGTTTGTGCGGATTTAGGATCGAAAGGCAACCCAAAATATCTGGATTAGTCTGTTGGCCTGCAAAATCAAGAACTTCGGCCATGGTTGTATTGACCGGTCGTAATCGTCAAAAGTTTCATTCGCGACGCGATCCCTGCTGCTACTGCCCTGCAGCCGCGCATCTGCCGAATGAAGGGTCTGCTGCCGAGGGTGCAAAACCGCCGATGGCATGGCCCAATGTGGGTAGTCCGGTCCAATAACGCCATCTCATATGAGATAGCATCCTGATTTTGCTGCACAAGCTATGGTGCGGCACTTTTCTATTCCGCCTGGCAGAGCAGATACCCAGCCCTGAAATGCGAATTCGGCCTCACGAATTCTCTGCGACAAATTCTCTGAACGACTTTCCGGGGCGCCCCATGATGTCCTGGAACGTCGTGGTCTTTACGCCGGGCGTCGTGTCATCAGCAATTTCGGCAAACAGATGCGCAACAGCGTCCGAATGCCAGTCACTGGTTACAAAGGGACGAAGTTTTTCCTGATAGGCTTTCGGGTCACAATGTTCGTAAACCACAGCTTTACCCATGGCGTCACCCATGATCCTTGCGATGTCGGCAAAGCTGAGTACTTCATCCGGACCGGTGATGTCGTAGCACTGGCCGTAATGTTGTTGTGAACTTTTGTCCGTTAACACGTTGGCGATGAATGCTCCGGCATCGGCGCAATCAGTCAGGGCTGCGGTGCCCTTGCCCATGGGCATGGTGAATTTGCCGGTCGCCTTGGCTTGTGGAATTGCCCCACGAAAATTCTGCATGAAGAAACTGGGGCGAACAAAGGTCCAGTTCATGCCGGACTCCATGATGGCATCTTCAGCTGCGATATGCGCCAGCGGAAGCGGGCTGGTTGTGCCGCGCACCGCTTCGGGTGACGACAGCTTCAGAATCCAGGGTAAACCAACTTTCTTTGCCGTTTCTATGAAAGACAATTCCAGTCGTTCCTGATCAAGGCTGTTTGGCATGACCAGCACGGCGCGGTCGATGCCTTCCAGCGCAGCTTCAACCGATGCCGGATCATTAAGGTCACCCTGCACAATTTCGACGCCCTTGGCGGCCCAGTCAGCGGCTTTGGCAGGATCCCTGACCAGAGCCCGAAATTTCTCGCCTTTTTCCAGCAATGCGTTCGCGGTGGCACCGCCGTTATTGCCTGTAATACCCGTCAGCAAAATCATGAATCTGTCCTTGTTTCGATTGTCTTAGGAACGACAGTAGTCGCTTCGTGTTTATATGTTCTGGGCACATCGCCTTGCCGCGACGGCTATTTTGGGGCGGCCATTGTACAGTCAATCCGCATGCCTCGAAATTGTTGCGATTGTTTGTCCGCAGGTGGGCTAATTGCCGAGGACAGCATCCATTTCGGGCTCATTCAGCAGGCCCTGGTAGGGCGGGATCGCGGTTGAAAGTGTGTATTCAGCATAGAGTGTTGTAAAAATATCAGTTACGGATATCCGGTCAAATTCCCCGGCTAATTCCAGTCCTGACCAGCGCCTGGATGAATCCAGACAGCAATTGCCAAATTCGCGGAGTACATCGTCAAGACTGTCCATTGGGTTGTCTGCTGTCAGCTGCGTGCGCAACTGCAGGTCAGCCTGCAGAAAATACAAAGCCCCGCTCCAGTAGACGCGCATGAACGCGTGCTTCTCGCGCATCACCTTGCTGAGTTCGCGTAACGTCAGATCCGCGTTGCCGGAGTCGTCGCGCCCGCGCTCGAACCCTGCGCGCAGTTTTTCACGCGCCGCATCTGTCGTTAGCAGACCGGCCCGAGCCTGCAATACATTCTGGTAGTAACTGGCGAGTCCTTCCGAAAACCAGATATCGGCCTGACCGGGATAGGGAATAAAAAGATGGCTGAGTTCATGGTAAGCGGTCCAGTCGGAAACAAAACTCGCTAACGGGCTGTCCGGATCGACATAAAAAAGTACGCCTTCTGGTTTTTGCCGCAATACCCGGGCGAACGGCACTGCGCCATAACCTCGTGTGGCCTGCAGTTCGATACGGATTTCTTTGCGCGGCAACGTGCCGTTGAGTAACTGCATTGTATTCATAACGGTCGCGAGCCATTGGCGGACTGTCGCTTGCTGGGCCGGCGTGAAGTCATTACGCCATGTTAATGTAAGCGTGCAATCAGCAACGACGAGCCGATCGGTTTCCGCCGAGCATGGTGTCACTGTCGACAACATTATCGACAGCGCAATAATCTTGAGTGCAACTTTCATCTATCTGTATTCGCAGTTGGGCAGGGTTTGGATGGGGAGTATATAGCCCCGGCCCAAACCTTTTTTATCCTGAGGTGCACCATCAGCTGATCAAGCTTTAAGTGAGGCTGTCTTTTCGGTTGCCGCAGGCAGGCGAAAAGATCTGTAGCCGAACTTATCTCTCGACGTTCCGTTCAAGGAGCGTCGGAGGTCGTGACCGCCTCGTGCGATACTCAAATTGATACGATTCCTGAAGGATTCCATTCGTTTCAGACTGTCGAGGCATTTGGCAGCCTGGCAATTTCTCTATCGCTATTTGCCAAAAACAGCCTCAGGGTTGCGGTCTGATTCACATTGCGCTCGATCATATAGTGATAATCTTTATATGAATGTCCGCCCCCCATTTGGGTGTCAAGGAGTTCGCTATGAATATCACCTTGTCCCGCATCATACTGATCGGTGTTTTAGTGATATTGATGCGGCCGGCTTTTGCTGCCACTTATACGCTCAATCTGATTGTTGATTTACAAGACGAATCATCGTTTGATGATCACTTTCTTCAGACTATTGCGATTGATCTCCCTTATTTACAGACTGGGGATATAGTTGAAACAACCATAAATTTTGCTAACGGTGAACGAATCCAATTAGAGAAGACGCTGGATTATGTTCCCGAACCGTGGGATCCGCCAGATTTCCCACCACCTTCGGAGCAGGACTTCTTTTTTCAGTATAAGCCGGAGGTCGGCAACAATGCCGGCTTAGGGCGTGCGACAAGTTCCGTGGAATTGCTGGGGCTTACCGGGGAATACCTTGAAGCAAACCCAAAGACAGGCATCGTGTCTGATTGCACTTATTGCTATAACGCTTTCTTACAGGGAAGTATGACCGACTCAATTTTCTCATTTTCGGGGGTTAAGATTACTTCACTAATCGAACTGCGCAGCACTCCATCAGTTGAATCGGATTTCACCTCATTCAGGATAAGTTTGCATTCTAGTGGCTACGACGAGTACGCATACTCAGTTGTGCCCTCCATAGTGCCTATTCCGGCCGCTGTCTGGCTGTTCGGTTCAGCTCTCGCGGGTCTGGGTTGGGTTGGTCGCAAACAGAAAGTCTGAAGCAAGGTTTCCATGCAATAAAAAAGCCGGCGCAAGCCGGCTTTTTTATTGTTTGAGCGCAGTGCTCAGTTCTTGCTTTTGTCGATAATCTTGTTGGCTTCGATCCACGGCATCATCTTGCGCAGTTCCGCGCCCACTTTCTCGATCGGATGCACGGCATTTGCTGCACGGGCCTTCGTCATTTCCGGATAGTCGTTAGCACCTTCTTCGATAAAGCGCTTCGCATAGTTACCATTCTGAATATTGGCGAGTGCTTCCCGCATAGCTGCGCGCGATTCGTCATTGATGACCCTGGGCCCGGTGACGTACTCGCCGTATTCCGCGTTGTTCGAGATGGAGTAGTTCATGTTGGCGATACCGCCTTCATACATGAGGTCCACGATAAGCTTCAGCTCATGCAGGCATTCGAAGTAGGCCATCTCTGCCGGGTAACCTGCCTCGGTCAGTGTTTCGAAACCCGCTTTAACCAGTTCTACGCAGCCGCCACACAGAACAGCCTGCTCTCCGAACAAATCGGTTTCGCATTCGTCTTTGAATGTGGTCTCGATAATGCCCGTACGACCACCGCCAATTGCCGATGCATAGGCCAAAGCCGTTGCTTTGGCATTACCCGATGCATCCTGTGCTACGGCTACCAGGTCTGGAATGCCGCGACCCTCGGTGAACTCAGTGCGTACCGTGTGACCAGGTGCTTTCGGCGCAATCATAATCACGTCAAGGTCCGCACGTGGTTCGATCTCATTAAAAAGGATGGCGAAACCGTGAGCGAAAGCCAGCGTGGCACCCTGCCTGATATTCGGCTCGATCTCTTCCAGATAGAGCTGCTTCTGGAACTCATCGGGAGTCAGGATCATTACGAGGTCGGCTGCGGCGACAGCAGCGGGCACATCGGCGACCTTCAGGCCATGCGCTTCAGCCTTGGCGCGCGACGATGAGTCGGGCCGCAGACCAACTGTTACATCAACACCGGAATCATTCAGATTGCACGCATGTGCATGACCCTGCGAACCATAACCAATAATGGCAACTTTTTTGCCCTTGATAATCTCGAGGTCGCAATCCTTGTCGTAATAAATCTGCATTTGTTGTTTCTCCTGTTGAAGTGGTTGTCGGGATGTTCAGCAGCACCAAAAAGATGAACGGGGTCAGGCCCCAGAATCTGTTACTTCCGACTGATCTATATTGCTATTGTTAATGCTGCAGCGTATGGGGTTTGACCCCATTGTGTTTCTGACTGCAGCAGCTATACGCGAATATAGCCATTTGAAAGTGTTGCGTAAAATGAAATAAATGCAATATAGTATGCCGATTATTGCAATATAGATCCTGATCCTATGGATACCCGACTGCTAAAGCAGTTCGTTAACCTGGCAGACAGCCTGCATTTCGGGCGCGCCAGCGAAGCGAGCCATGTCAGCCCGTCCGCGCTGAGTCGCGGCATCAGGCAGCTGGAAGAAGATCTGGGTGCCTCTTTGTTTGACCGCGATAACCGGTCGGTGGCGTTAACCCACGCCGGCAAATTATTCCTGCGTTATGCACGCGATTCGCTCACGCAATGGGAAGCTATCCGCAATGAGTTAATGGAGGAGGCGGGGGAGCTGCACGGGGAGGTGAGTATCTACTGCTCTGTTACGGCCAGCTACAGCTTCCTGTTTGATCTGCTTAGTCGCTTTCGTCGCGAGCATCCGCGTATAGAAATTAAGCTGCACACTGGCGACCCGGAAAACGCGGTGCCGCGCGTCCTCGCCGGGGCAGAAGATATTGCGATAGGTGCGCGTCCCGAGCCGCTCCAGTCCGGGCTTGCCTTTAAATCTATTGCGGCCACACCGCTGGTGTTCATTGCAGCGAAAGACAAGACGGAGTTTCTCGGGCTGTCCGGGCGGCGGCGAGATGCTGCCGCGTGGGCGGCTACGCCAATGATTCTTTCGGAGAGCGGCCTGGCCCGGCGCAGAGTGGACGCATGGTTTCGCGAGCAAAAAATTCAGCCGAGTGTCTATGCGCAGGTGGCGGGAAACGAAGCCATAGTGAGCATGGTCAGCTTGGGTTTTGGGGTGGGTGTGGTACCGCGCATTGTGCTGGACAACAGCCCGCTGGCTGATCAGGTTGCTGTCCTCGATGTGCGACCCGGATTGAAACCCTACGATGTGGGACTGTTTACCGTAGAGAAAAAGCTGAAGAATCCGGTTATTGCCGCGTTCTGGGCGCAGCAGAAATAGCAGAAGTGGTATTTCTTCACCCATTTTGTGCGTTGCGAAACCAGCGCTGCCGGCAGAATCCAGGGAAATGCATGCCGGGAAATAGAGTGCCGGGATAGTTGCAATAGCGTTCCAGCCCGGCTAGTTTGCAATTTACTAGGATTACCGTCTTTCTTAAATGGCTATTACCGGGCTAAATCAATGAAGATTGCGACAGTAAAAAAGAATTCCCTCCCGCTGGCTTTAGTGTCGGCCGTTGCGATACTTGCGCTGAATGGCTGCGGGCAGCCATCTCCTGAAGTCGTTGAGGAGCCAGCGACCGAAGCGCCGAACGAAGTCGCGGATGAGGCGCGGCTGGCATCAATTGATGCCGATGGAAACATCGCACCTTTTGGTATGGCATCGAAGCAGCCGGTCGTGGTGCCGGAACTGGCCGCGGAGCCGCAGGAAGAAATGGTTGCCGTTTCCTCCGTGTACACCGCCAACTGCTCTGCCTGTCATGGCCCGGATGCGACCGGTGTGCAGGGGCTGGGCCTCAATTTGCTTGAGTCAGAACTGGTTGGCAATTCGTCTGCGGAAGAACTGGTCGTGTTCCTGCAGGCGGGTCGGCAGCCGAATTCGCCGGACAGCGTAACGGGCATACCCATGCCTGCGTTCGCCTGGATGGAGGCGGCCGATCTCGACGAGGTGGCCGGCTACATTAAGGGCCTCCGGCAATAGCCTGCTCCGCAGTTTTGCGCTCTGATTGCGGTGCAATCAATCAGGGGCTGCACTAATGTCCTGATTTTGTCCGGGCAGTAAATTTCCCAGCTGCCATTCGCCGATGCGGCTCCGCACCAGGCGCAATACCGGAAAGCCGACAGCCGCCATCATCCGGCGGACTTGCCGATTGCGGCCTTCGCCAATAGTCAGTTCAACCCAGCTGGTCGGAATACTGGCCCGGTAGCGAATCGGCGGCTCACGTGACCACAAATTTTCTGGTTCTGCGATGATCTGCGCCTCAGCGGGTAGCGTCAGCCCATCTTTAAGGTTAACGCCATCGCGTAATCTGGCGAGCGCCACCTCGCTAACATTTCCCTCGACCTGCGCCCAATAGGTTTTCGGCAGCTTGAAGCGCGGGTGCGTCACTTTTTGGATAAATCTGCCGTTATCACTCAGTAGCAGCAGGCCTTCAGAATCATAATCCAGGCGTCCGGCTACGCGCAGTGACTTGTCACTAAAGAACTCTGACAGAGTTACTTTGTCCTCGTCGGCGCGAAACTGTGACATGACGCGAAAGGGTTTGTTGAACGCGATTATCCTTGTCATGGCGATACTGTGGGGCCTCAAGTTCGGAATTGATATGCCCTGGGTGCTTTCTGCTGCGTCACAGGGCGACATGGGCAGTCTAAACGACCACTTTGTCACGGTCTAAATTGGCGGTTTTGATGGCCCGATGCAAAGTCAGCCCAGAATTTGACCTTAGTCACAGACGGGTACCCTTGCGGGTGCTATTTATAGGCCCTGTGAAAGGTGGTGTTATGACAAAAGGCAAATCTCAACAGCGCCTGATGATGGTGCGAGTCAAACCCGTTACCGCGGCGGTTGCGGTCGCGTTGGGATCTTTTACTGCGCCTCTGTATGCATTAGAGCAACAGGCTGACCGTGATGAACTCGTCGTGACGGCGACCCGCCGTGAAACCACCGCGCAGGAAGTGCCTATTAACATTACTGCTATCAGTGGCGAGCAGTTAAAGGAATACCAGATATCCAATCTGGCTGAATTTTCCCGCTGGATTCCCGGGCTGACGCTGGTTGACCAGGGGCCGCGCAATGGCAGCCCGATCATCATTCGTGGGCTGAATATCGACGAGCTGGACGCCAGCGAGATTTCGGTCGGTAATGGTGGTGGCGGGACCGTTGCCACCTACTATGGCGAAGTGCCAATCTACATCGATCTGAAGCTCGTCGACATGGAGCGTGTCGAGGTATTACGTGGGCCGCAGGGCACATTGTATGGCGCGAACTCGCTGGCCGGCGCAGTTCGCTACATACCGAAGGCGCCGGATACCGGTAATTTTTCTTCTGATGTTTACGGTAATGCGTTTGC
>Ga0070728_10004457_pt1 | contig 14526 bp, 15 predicted proteins | sample tdDd471_FD_66723 | JGI IMG/M metagenome (GOLD analysis project Ga0070728, IMG submission 66723) | Marine sediment microbial communities from the Atlantic coast under amendment with organic carbon and nitrate - tdDd47.1 | ecosystem: Environmental > Aquatic > Marine > Coastal > Sediment | place...
GCTTGTGAAACAGCACGAACTGAAGACATCATGGCATATTTGTTTCGAGAACTCCAGCCGGCAAAAACCAAGGCCATGCTTCCTGTGGAGGCAAAGGCAAAGATCATCAGGACACCGACATTCATGTTTTTTGCCACAATAGTTTCGCTAAAAGGAATGGTCACAAAACTCATAATGGCCGGGAACATAGCAAGAACAGGGGCTACTATAAAAAGTATCTTGTCGGCACCTCCGGGAATGATCAACTGCTTTGCCATCAACTTGATGCCATCAAGAGGTGGTTGGAGCAAGCCCCAAGGACCGTTGATGTTTGGACCTGGACGACGCTGAATTCTTGCTGCCCCTCTTCGTTCGGCCCAAACCAGATAGGCGGCATTGAGAGCTGCGAAACCGATGGCTATCACAACAGCAACAATGACATTTAGTAGTGTTAAGCTCATAGAATATTACCTCTTACCTGTCTATCTCGGGAATCACCAGGTCAAGACTTCCCATAAATGCGAGTGCATCCATTATCATCATGCCTCTACATGCTTCGTCAAATAGGTGCATATTTGAATAGGTGGGTGAACGAAGTTTCAATCGATAAGGTATTTTGCCACCGTCACTGACCAACCTGATTCCGAAACTTCCACGAGCAGTTTCTACAGCTTGATAATAGTCGCCGGCTGGCGGTTTGATGATCTTGGGTTTTTTCTTCGGCATGATCGGACCGTCTGGCAGTTTATCCAGGCCTTGCTCTATAATTCTCAAGGATTGTTCTATTTCTTCCATTCTGACATTGTATCTGGCAAGTGAATCACACTCGTGAAAGACAGGAACATCGAAGTCAAATTCGGGGTACACTGAATAGGGCTCATTTTTCCGCACATCAAAGTTGATACCCGACCCTCTGGCGACTGCACTGGAGGCACCGTATTTGCGACACATCTCCTGTGATACTGGGGCAATGCCCTCAAGCCTTTTTCGGAAAATGACATTTCCCGTAACAAGCTTATGATATTTTTTAAGAGACTTTCGCATACGTGGGATAAATCGTCTGGCAGAGGAAATGAATTCATCGTCAACGTCGTTATACACACCGCCAAACCGGAAGTAACAATAAGTTAGGCGAGAACCTGTTACTGCCTCAAGCATATCGAGAATATGTTCCCGGTCTTGAAGGGCATACATAAGTGGGCTGAAACCACCTAAATCCATAACGAATGCCCCAAACCAGAAAAGATGAGAGGAGACCCGATTCAGCTCTACCATAATAGCGCGTATATATTCGGCTCGTTCGGGTACTTCGATGCCAGAGGCTTTTTCAACTAACAATACATGGCCATGGGAGTATCCAAGAGCACCAAGGTAATCCATACGGCTTAAATTCATCAGGTACTGGGGATAGGTCTTAACTTCCCCCATCTTCTCATGCATCCGGTGAATGTAGCCGATAACAGTTTCTGCTTCGACGATATATTCACCATTCATTTCCATTTTGACCCGAAGTACACCATGGGTCGCAGGATGCTGGGGACCAACGTTGAGGATGAAGGTCTCGTCCGGTTGGAGTTCTATAGGAGCGTTCATGCCTTGAAATCCTTTAAGAGTGGATGGAAATCTGCGTCTTCAGGAAGAAGGAGTGGGATGAGATGGGGGTGTCCTTCGAACTTAATCCCAAAAAACTCATGAGTCTCTCGCTCATGCCAATTGGCACCGTCATATATTTTAGTAATGGTTGGGACGGCAGGTTCTTTTCGATCTACCCTTGTCCTAATGACTACTCGACAAAGATCGAAATCATATCTGGCAAAATCGTAAACAACTTCGAGCTGGTCATCTTTTATCCAGTCGACGCCGGTTATGCTCTCAATAAAAAATTCAGCTTCATCGAGAATCGTGACAGCTTCAAGCAATTGGTTGGGGTCGAGCTGAGCATCTAAGTGATATCCGTGTACAGCGTAATCACGTTCAACCAGGCCGTTAGGTCGAGGTTTTTTTGCGACTTTCTTGTCTTGCTCTTCGTCGGTTTCCTCTAAAATATCTTCTTGTGGCTCTGGCGGTGGAAAGAGCTTTTGGAGGGCCAGTTTTGTCTGTTCACAAATCATATTACTATGCTCCAAGAACTTTTTTAAAAACAGAAATGGGCGATGTTGAACGGGGTACAGCAAGGCTCGAAATTCAGGCAGCCTCTGGGTCTTTCCATCTCTTCCAGTCGGACACGAGATGCTCAAGTTCGATAATTCCCTGGAGAAGTGCCTCAGGACGGGGAGGACAGCCCGGGACATACACGTCAACAGGAAGAAATTCGTCAGCACCAAGGATGATACTATACTGACCTTCGAAGGCGAATGGTCCTCCGGAAATGGCGCAGTTGCCAAGAGCCATAACCCATTTAGGTTCAGGCATCTGGTCGTAGAGGGTCTTGATACCGGGCATCATTTTTTTTGTGATGGTGCCAGCAACAATCATGACATCACTTTGCCTGGCAGACGGGCGAAAAACTTCTGCTCCAAAACGGGACATATCAAATCTGGCGCAGCCGGTAGCCATCATTTCAATGGCACAACAAGCAATACCAAAAGTCAGGGGCCACAATGAGTTGGCCCTGCCGATATTAATTATTTTGTCTGCGAGTGCGAATTGAACTATCGACGGAGGTACGTTTTTCGTTCCCACTTAAATACTCCCTTGATCCATGCATAAACTACAGCGAGTGATAATATTCCGACAAAAATTACTATTTCGACAAAATCACGTATAGAAGATGCAAAAACTGCATCGTTGTATGCAATAGCTACAGGAAATAAAAAGAGAACATCTACGTCGAAGGCAAGGAAGATGAGAGCGTAAAGGTAAAAGACAACCCCGTATCGAATCCAACTATCTCCGATGGGCTCCATACCACACTCAATAAATTGAAGTGCTTTATTGTCAATTTGCCTGGTTTTGAGGGGCATTAAAAGATAAACAATGGCAATAGGACCTAACGCAAATGATAATCCACCAATTGTGAAAGCTGCTATCCAGAGAACTTGCTCAGGGTAGAGAAATGCAGTGACTTGTTGTTCCATACTGATTCCTTGTTCGATTGTATAGCTTAAACTAATACAATGCTACCAAGTTACATCATAGTTGGTTAACATTTTCCGCAGGTCAAATTTGCGAACTATCATAAATGTTTGTGATGAGCGTGTCAACAAGAAACTCATTAGTTGTCGCCCACTTGGTGGTTCTTTGTAGTACCTCTATTACCTGGAAATCCTTGATGTAAAAAGACTTGTTAAACTTTTTATAAATGATATATTGACAACAAGAGACCTAAGTAATAAAGATATAAAGTATCAGTAGAATTGAACAAGAACTCTAAAGAGGTAACATGTCTATAACCCTGAGACAATTAGAAATATTTATTGCTGTAGCTGAAACTGCCCAAGTCACAAAGGCGAGCAAGAAGCTTTTTGTTACGCAGTCGGCTGTCAGCATGGCCTTGGCGGAATTGGAAAATCAGCTAGGTGGTTCGCTCTTTGATAGACATGGAAGAAGTCTTTTGCTCAACGCTAGAGGAAGGTTTCTGCTTCCTCTTTCAAAAGATATCACTTGTCAGGTGAGCAACATAGAAACTATTATGTCTGAGCGGAATGATAAGCTTGATGGCAGCATAGAAATTGTTGCCAGCACAACGCTCGGAAATTATATCCTGCCTTATCTGATTGGTGCTTTTAAAAAAGTACATCCAAATGTGCACGTTAACTTGTTAGTGTACAACACAAGATATGCTGAAAAACTTGTTTTTGACAAAGAGGTAGATGTTGGATTTGTAGAAGGCCCACTTACAGGCAGAGACGAAGTTCTCTGGCGGCCTTGGTTTGAAGACGAATTAGTTGTTCTCTGTGGCCCAACCGATCCGCTGGCACACAATGACGTTTTTGATATAGATAAAGATCTTAAAGGTAAAAAATGGATCATGCGTGAAAGTGGTTCCGGTACTGCTGCATCTGTAAGAGAGCGTTTTGGTAAATATATGGATGATGTTAATGTCGTAATGGAGATGGGACATCCTGAAGCCGTGAAACGAGCTGTTGAATCAGGCGCGGGAATAACCTGTTTATCTGCGCTTAGTATCTGTCGTGAGGCGGAAAACGGATGGTTGAAAGGATTGAAGGTTGAGGGGCTGGATATGAAGAGACAGCTTAAGATTATTCAACGAAAAGACACGGACATTAGTGATGCCCTTGCAGAATTTCTTTCCTTCTGTGATGTAATGACGATTTGTGATGACTCAAGAGTGTGTCTCTCGTCTCCCTGGAAACTACAGTCACTGTTAGCTAGACATTCGGCTATGAAGAAATAGACTGTGTAGCTGTAAGCTGGAAATTCTATTTTTCCGGTGTTAGTAAATTACCTCTTTAAGAAATAAGCCGTGGGCGGGTGCAGTTGCAGCCGCCTTAGTTCGATCTTTTGCTTTCAGGATTTGCGAAAAATCGTCTGCATATAACTTTCCCCGCCCTACTTCTAGAAGTGTCCCCATAATATTTCGAACCATATTTCGTAAAAATCCATCGCCAATAAACTGAAACATGAGTTGAGAAGGATATTCTTGGATCAGTTCAGCTTTGTCTATAGTCCTCACAGCACCGCGGCCGGACGAAATACTTTTATCCCTTGAACCACTATTTTCAAAGGACGAAAAATCGTGAGTGCCCTCAATCTGTCTTAGACAGCTCTTTATTTCCTCTAAATTAAGTTCACTGCGGATATGTACGCTGTATAGCCTCAGGTGCGGAGGCTGAATTGTACCGGTATGAATAAAGTATTGATAGCGTTTTCCCCTGGCAGAGTAGCGAGCATGAAAATTCTGGTCATCTTCATGGACGGACAAAATTCTAATGGCACCAGGCAGCATAGAATTCAATCCGCGTAGTATATCTTGACAGGAAATAATCGAATTTGTTTTAAAGTGTGCAACCATTCCGTACGCATGGACTCCAGCATCTGTTCTGCCTGCACTGTGTAAAGCAATTTCTTCTCTTGTTATTTGTGCGAGACGTTGTTCGATTTCACCCTGAATTGTTCGGGAATGCTGTTGGCGTTGCCAGCCACTATAGTTCGTGCCATCGTAACTGATGGTCATTTTTATAGTTCGTAGGAGGAGCGACATCGTAAAATGGTAACAGACTCTTATGAGGAAATTATGGGAAAATCGGCATGTTGCCAAGTCCTGCGGTCTCCGCGAACCCAAGCATTAAATTCATATTTTGTACGGCTTGTCCGGATGCACCTTTCACTATGTTGTCTATTGCTGACATAATAATTATTCGGTTTGTAACAGAGTCGATTTTGTAGGAAATGTCACAGAAATTTGACCCTCGGACGTACTGCGTCGCCGGAAAAGAATCTTCTGCGAGTAAGCGAACAAAAGGCTCATTCTGGTATTGGTTGTGATAGAGAGCTGAAATTTTTTCACGATCAAAACCTGGAACGAGTGACGCGTAGACTGTGCTAAGGATGCCACGAGATATAGGGAGAAGGTGTGGTGTGAAAGAAATATGGACGTCATCTTCAGCCAGAACTGTAAGCTCTTGTTCTATCTCAGGTGTGTGGCGGTGGGCCCGGCCAACCTTATAGGGTCTGAAACCGTCGTGCACTTCACAGAACAGTGAGCCTGTCTGGGCGGTTCGACCAGCACCTGAGGTGCCCGACTTGGAGTCGGCAATAATGGATTGGACTTCTATTGCCCCAGCTTTTAACAATGGGGCAAGGCCGAGGATTATTGAAGTCGGATAGCATCCGGGATTGGCGACAAGTCTGCATCCGGTGATATCTTTCCGGTAGAGTTCGGGAAGGCCATAAATAGCTTCCATGAGCAGTTCGCTGGAAGAGTGGGTTTGGTACCATTCTTCATATACCGAGACATCGCGGAGACGAAAATCAGCAGATAAATCAACAACCTTTTTGCCGGCGGCAAGTAGATTTGGCACCAGGTCCATTGCAGTCTTATGGGGTACAGCAGTGAAAAAGAAATCGGCTTTCTCGCATAATTCGTTAATAGATAGGTTTTCGCAGATAATGTCGACCTTGCCTCTCAGGCTGGGGAAAATCTCGGAGAGTGGTCTGCCGGCATATTGTCGAGAGGTTGCAGCAGTAATATTAACTTCGGGATGGTTGCAGAGTATTCTGGCGAGTTCGGCACCAGTGTATCCTGAAGCGCCTATAATTCCCACGTTTATCATGACGGGTTATCTCCTTGGAAAAATAATTTATCCCTTTTTTTGAAGAACAAGAAAAAAGGGGAATAACAGCTTAACTGTAATTCCCCTTAAGACAAACAATACTGCTAAGCAGTTACCTGCCGTACACCAATAATTGTCCAGATATAAAACGTTTTTAGTACACTCTTAACGTTTAGAAAATTGAAACTTGGCGCGAGCGCCTTTCTGGCCATATTTTTTCCGCTCTTTCTCGCGTGGGTCACGGGTAAGAAGGCCGGACTGTTTCAACTGCAATCTGATTTCTGGATTAGTCTCAAGCAGCGCCTTTGAGATGCCATGGGACAACGCATCTACCTGAGCAGATTTTCCTCCACCTCGCAAGGTGGCAATGACGTCATACTGCTCCAAAGTTTCGGTGACTTTGAAAGGTTTGACTATCTTTTGGCTTTTGAAAATTTGACCAAAATAGGCATCAGCGTCTAATTTATTGACTGTTATCTTGCCTGTTCCAGGTGTAAGCCATACCCTGGCAACAGCAGTTTTTCTTTTTCCTGTGGCATAAAAGCGATCTTGAGCCATATTTGTATTCTCCAAGATTAAATATCTAATTCAGCAGGTTGTTGAGCTGCGTGGGGATGATTTTGTCCTGCATATACTTTCAACTTTTTCAGTTGAGCACGCCCAAGTTTGTTCTTTGGAAGCATACCCTTTACAGCCTTGAAAATCAGATCCGTTGGATGCTTTTCCAGAAGCTCTTTAGCTGAAGCCTCCTTGATTCCACCAATCCAACCGGTGTGGCGATAATATTTTTTGTCATTCAATTTATTGCCGGTGAGATGAATTTTCTCAGCATTAGTAACGACTATAAAATCGCCATTGTCGATGAATGAGGAAAAAGTCGGTTTGTGTTTACCTCGCAATCGGGTGGCGATTTCTGATGCCAAACGGCCCAGGACCTTGTTCTCTGCGTCGACAACGTACCATTTTCTTTCGATCTCGTTGACTGGGGCAAGATAGGTTTTCATTATATCCCTCAAATGGTCGATCATTTAATAAAAAAAGGTTCGAACATTGTCGAACCTTTTGTGCATTATAGTGGAGCGGGAAACGAGATTCGAACTCGCGACGTCAACCTTGGCAAGGTTGCACTCTACCACTGAGTTATTCCCGCTCGTTTAGTTTTTGCGTGTCAAAACTGCGGTGTATATACAAGGTCTGCAACCATGTGTCAATTAAAAAATCCGCCGAGCTAAGTTTCTCACTATAATTATTTTCTTCTCGAAAGTCACGAAAAATAGAGAAGGTTTTATGAGTTTATAGTATGTAATTATGATGTACTTGAATCTATGTTTATGGATTCGTTAAGGTTATCCTTGTGAACCAGAAAGAAATTATATGGTTTTTATCTTTTTGTTAAATCTATCACGATATTGAACATTATGGAAAGAAAGAGTTCTATAGTCAGGAAAACTGCGGAAACCGACATTGAATTACAGCTCAATCTCGATGGTTCAGGCAAAAACGTAATCAGTACTGGCGTGCCATTTTTAGACCATATGCTCACTCTTTTTAGCGTCCATGGTTTTTTTGACCTGTATGTAAAGGCAGAAGGTGATACAGAGGTAGACGATCATCACACGGTTGAGGATATTGGTATCTGTCTTGGCCAGGCGATAGCTGGTTCGTTAGCTGATAAAGGTGGGGTGGCTCGTTATGGCAGCAGTTATTTGCCAATGGATGAAACCCTCGTACGTGTTGTAGTCGACATCTCTAACCGACCGTTTCTGCATTACGATGCTTCTGTGATTGAACAAAAAATCGGCACTTTCGATACATCTCTTGCTAAAGAGTTTTTTCGTGCGGTTAGCCAACATGGCGGTCTCACCCTGCATGTAGATCTTCTCCATGGTGAAAACGGTCATCATATAATAGAAGCTGTATTTAAGGCTTTTGGGCGTGCGATGAATAGTGCGACTGTCGACATAGGGATTAAAGGCGCACTTTCCTCCAAAGGATGTCTATAATTTGGCTTAATTGGTTATAGTTGAAAATTGTATAATTCCTCAACCCTATAGGTACATTGTGATAAAAATACTCAGACTGATAGTAATGTATGGATGCGCTGTTGTTCTGCTTTCTTCTTGTTCCTCTCAATCAGGTAGTGAGGGGACTAGCCAGATTCAGGCACCTATCGAGCCATTGTCCTGTATAGCTGTGCTTCCTGCCAGGACATCCGTTGACCAGGATGACACCGTTGTTTATAAAGAGGCGCAGTCTCTAGAACAGGGAGCTGCCTATGCAACAGAAACAATGAGAGGAGAGTTGAAAGACAATCCAAAGGTACGTATCCTCAGTGTCAATCAAGTTTCAGCTCTTGTGCCTGAAATATCAGGCGGGGTATCTGGCACTGTTGCCGCTCTTGGGCAAAAACTAAATTGCGATGGCGTGCTATTGACTACAGTGCGTCGTTATAAACAGCGTGAAGGGACCGAGTATTCTGCAGATTCTCCTGCTGCGATAGACTTTTTTATGGTGTTGAGGGATTCAGGTAGTGGTAATATCTTGTGGTCCGCTGATTTTCGGGAAGAGCAAGAATCCTTTTTCAATAATATTTTCTCTTTTAGTAAAATGAAAAGCAGAGGTTTTAAGTGGATTACTGTCGAGGAATTAATGGAATACGGCATCAAAGAACGGCTTAATGAATGCCCATATCTTAAGTAGCAGATCGATTCTTTCGGTGAATTAAAACTGACTTCCTCTTTTTTTATCTATAATCTCTCCGTAAAGGAATTTGCTCCTTTATCAAGGAGCAACAGAACAAAATCAGCTCTTTTGGGCGGGGATTAACTTTATCGACCCGCGGCAATGTGACAATACAGGCCGCGGGTTTTCTTTTATCTACTGCCTTGTCATTCGACCAGGCAGCAATTCATTATTAATCTTCTATGAAAACAGGGTACAAACTGCCAGCCAAACTCAACAGAAAAATTGGCCAGGCCATGCATGATTTTTCTATGTTCTCTGAAGGTGACCGTGTTCTGGTAGCAGTTTCCGGTGGCGTAGACAGTTTAACTCTTGCCTGTATTCTTAAAATATGGCAAAGGAAGGCGCCTATACATTTTGATCTTACTGCTCAATATATAGATCATGGCTTTTGGAAGAGACAGGAAGGTGCTACTGATCCCATCAAAGCTATCGACTTACAATTGCGAGGTTTATCGCTGGAATTTGAGGCAGTAGAAGAGTGGACAATAGACGAAGCGGTAAGAACGTGCTTTTTATGTTCAAGGAACAGGCGAAGTCAGCTTTTTGATCTTGCCCGCGAAAAAGGATACAACAAAATTGCTCTGGGTCACCATAAAGATGATCTTATCGAGACCTTTATGTTAAACGCCATTTACAGTGGCAATATCTCAACTATGCTCCCAAAGCAGGATTTATTTAACGGCACCCTTTCTATTGTACGACCGATGACATATCTTGATAAGTCTGAGGTCTGTGAAATTGCCGCTGGATTGAAGCTTGAGGTAGTGAAAAATCTTTGTCCTCTCTCTGATGATACTAGACGTGAAAAAGTACGCAGTCTCTTACAGACGCTGTACCAAGATGAACCGACGGCCAAGAACTCACTGTTCGCTGCTCTGTCAAATGTTAGAACTGATTATTTATTATGAAAACCCATGCAGAATGTCTTCCCTGTCTACTACGGCAGGCTCTCCAGGTTGCTCGTCTTTGTAATTGTTCCGAAGATAAACAGGTCCAGATTCTTCAAGATGTGTCCTCAATCATAACAAAACTTGACATTGCGAAAAGTCCTCCGGCCAATGCACGTCCGATATACCAAAAGATTGCAGAAATAACCGGTTGTGAGGATCCTTATTACCAGAAAAAAATAGAGAGCAATGAGCAGGCTATGAAGATTGTTTCCGGCTTGCGACAGGAGATAAAAGGAACTGATCAGGAACTTTCGTCTGCAGTACGTTTTGCGATTGCCGGTAACATAATCGATTACGGTGCTTTCGAGACCTTTGATATTGCTTCTGCTTTAAAACACTGTCGTTCAGCTAGCCTTGGTGTTGACCACTTTCAACAGTTCTCTGATGCGATCGCTCAGCTCACAAAAGGAAGCAAAATTCTATATCTTGCAGATAATTGCGGAGAAATAGTCTATGACTCACTCCTGCTTGAATACCTTTATGAACACGGTTTTGATATCACAATAGCAGTAAAAGACGGACCAATCATAAATGATGCCCTTGTAGAAGATGCACTTGCCGCCGGTTTGGATAGGTTTGGCCGGATAATAACTAACGGCGGCAGATTTCCAGGCACGGAATTAGAGCAATGTTCTCCTCAGTTTCTTGATATTTTTAACAGGGCGGACATGGTTATATCTAAAGGGCAGGGGAATTTTGAAAGTTTATCTGAGGTAGGCAGAGATATCGTTTTTCTCCTGACTATTAAATGTGCAGTTGCAGCAAAGCATATGGCTGAGCTTATCGGCGCGGATGCGGACACGCTGAGTGGCAACGGTGGGATGGCCGTATACTATTCTGAACAGAAAAATGAAAAAAATGAATCGGTGGGAAAATGAAGACACGCATAAAAAATATTTTGCAGGAAAAACCAGTGGGACAGTCTGTTTCAGTCGCCGGTTGGGTTCGTACTAAAAGAGATACTGGCAGTTTTTCATTTATCGAGGTTAATGATGGGTCCTGTCTAGCCAATTTACAGATAATTGGCGACGAAAAACTTGATAACTATGTTTCTGAAATTAAACAGTTATCAACTGGTTCCAGTGTTATGGTGGAAGGTGAATTGCAGGAGTCACCAGCTAAAGGGCAGGATGTCGAACTACATGCCACTCGTTTTAGGGTTATCGGCAAAGCTGACCCAGAAACCTATCCTTTACAGAAAAAGCGGCATTCTTTTGAGTTTTTGCGTGAACTTTCTCATTTGCGGCCAAGAACCAATGCACTTGGTGCAGTCGGTCGTGTGCGTTCACGACTATCCTATGCTGTACACCAGTTTTTTCAGGACAGAGATTTTGCCCAGGTACATACACCTATCATTACCACCAGCGACTGTGAAGGTGCAGGGGAAATGTTTCAGGTAACAACGGGACAGGAAAAATCAAAAGCCGAACACTTTTTTGGTAGATCTGCAGGACTTACTGTTAGTGGACAATTACAGGCCGAGGTGTATGCGCTTGCTCTGGGCGATGTATACACCTTCGGGCCGACATTTAGAGCTGAGAATTCCAACACCTCAAGACATTTGTCTGAGTTTTGGATGCTGGAACCGGAAATGTCCTTTTGCGATTTGCAAGGTAACATGGAGATAGCCGAAGAGATGCTCAAGTATCTTCTTAATGATGCTATAACCAATTGTCCTGAAGATATGCAACTTTTTGACAAATTTATAGAAAAAGGACTGTTGAAAAAACTTCAGGGTGTTGTGGATAAAGAATTCGCTCATATTACCTATACCGAAGCGGTGGAGAGGCTTCAAAAGTCAAAAAAGAAATTTGAATACTCAGTTGATTGGGGGCGAGATCTGCAGTCTGAACATGAACGTTATCTTTCGGAAGATGTTTTTCAATGCCCGATAACTGTTACCGATTATCCCGCTTCAATTAAGCCATTTTATATGCGCGTCAATGATGATAAGAAGACGGTCGCCGCAATGGATATTTTAGTCCCCGGTATCGGTGAAATTGTCGGGGGCAGCCAACGTGAAGAACGGTACGAAGTCCTTGAAGCGCGAATGATTGAGGCGGGCATTGATCTAGCTGATTATAGTTGGTATATGGATCTTCGCCGGTACGGATCGGTACCACATTCTGGATTTGGGCTTGGTTTTGAGCGTTTGGTTCAGTTTGTGACGGGGATGGCTAATATTCGTGAAGTTATTGCCTTTCCAAGGACTCCGGGCTCGGCCCCGTGCTAATAAAAATGTTCATGATTGAGTTTATGTTGTGGAGGAAGGCTGTTGAGTAAAGGCCCCGGGGTACAGAAAATGTTTGATGCCATTGCCGGCCGTTATGATCTGATGAACCGGGTGATGACAATGGGTCAGGATCAGAAATGGCGTAGGTTCGTGGTCAATAAAGCGGGCGATCCTGGTGATGGTTTGACGCTCGATCTGGCAACAGGTACAGGAGATATAGGGGCTTTGATGACTGATATCCACCCCCATGCAAGAGTTGTGGGTGGTGACTTTTCGCTGAATATGCTGAAGGAAGCAAAACAGCGTTTTTCAGGTAAACGGATAAGCTGGCAGGCCTGCGATGCCAACACACTGCCTTTTGCAAATGACACATTTGAGTCGGTGACCTTTGGTTATCTGCTCAGAAATGTGGATGATGCTTTACGGGTGCTAAGAGAAGTACACAGGGTGTTAAGGCCTGGTGGCAAAGTGGTTTGTTTGGATACAACACCACCAAAAAAAAATATTCTCTACCCCTTTGTTCGGTTCTATTTTAAGTACGGTATTCCTGTTCTGGGCAAGCTTATTGCCGATGATGAGGAAGCATATGCTTACCTCACAGGATCGACGATGGATTTTTACAACGCAGAACAGCTGGCCAGTCTGTTCAGAGAGGCTGGTTTTTCGAATGTCAGCTATAAAAAATTTATGCTTGGAACCATTGGTGTCCATTGGGGAGAAAAGTGATGACTGATAAAACTACAATAAATCCTAGGGATTTGCCTTCTTTTTCTTCTTTGGAAACACTCTTTAGCTTTCTTATAAATAGTGTAAAGAAGTACAGTGAAAATGATGCCTATATATATAATGTTGGAGAGGTAGAACATAGGGTCACGTATCGTAAGTTATTTGAAGATGTTCTCCTTCTGGCTAAAGCCTTTCGTCATCGAGGGGTGAGTCGTGGTGATAAGGTTATGGTCCTCTCGGACAATCGTTATGCCTGGATTGTAACTGATCTTGCCCTGATGTCATTTGGTGGAGTAAATGTTCCGCGAGGCTCAGATACCCCTACCCAGGAACTTGAATTCATCATTGAACATTCAGAAAGTTGTTACCTGGTTATTGAGACAGACAAATTACTGGAAAAACATGGGGAGTTCGTCAAAAGCTGTAAGCAATTAAAGTCAATCTTTGTAATGACGGGGCCAGCAAAGCATGCGTTGTTCAGTAATGTTTTCACCTATAATGATTTGCTGAGTGACCGGCGTTATACCAAAAAAGATATTGAAGAATTTCTTGAAGAAGGCGAACGCATTACCGCAGATGATCTACTTACGATTATTTACACCTCAGGGACTACTGGAATGCCTAAAGGCGTACAGTTATCCCACGGTAACATCATGCATAATGTCAAGGTGGTGCCAGAGGTCATTCAATTAACTGAAAAGGATCACTGGCTATCCATTCTTCCTAGTTGGCATATCTTTGAACGAACCGCCGAATATGTCGCCCTTGCCAGGGGGACAACTCTCGTCTATTCCTCGATAAAAACCTTTTCTCAGGATCTGGAAAGATATAAGCCAACCCTGGTTGCAACTGTGCCGCGAGTCTGGGAATCTTTATACTCAAAGGTTCAAATGGCGGTGAAGAAAAAAGGTGCAGCTGCAAGTTATCTCTTTAATGCCATGGTTTGGTCCTCTTCTGCCTATCGTCGGAACAAACGGAAGGCGCTCGGTCGAATGCCCGTTTTTGATGCAAGGGGGATAGTAGCGGAATATTTTGGAAAAACTATTGCTTCAGTCAAAATGACTCTGCTGTTTCCATTCTATGCCCTTGCCAATAAAAAACTTGCCATGGTCAGACAGCGGTTTGGTGGCCGATTACGTCTGGCCATCAGCGGTGGTGGAACTCTCGCCACATATCTTGAGGAATGGATAGATGCTGTTGGGATACGTATTGTTAATGCCTACGGTATGACTGAGTGTTCCCCGGCTATAGCCGGAAGGGGCGTTACGTGCAGGACATACGGCACCGTAGGTCCGCCAGTTGCATGGACGGAGCTTCGGGTGGTTTCGCCTGAGGGGAAAACGCTGCCAGCTGGTGAGGAGGGGACTATTGAGGTACGCGGTGCGCAGGTAACAAAGGGGTACTACCGTGATGATGAAGAAAATCGTAAATCTTTCACCTCGGATGGTTTTTTCAAAACAGGTGACCTCGGCAAGATGACAGTTAATGGTGAATTGATGATAACCGGGCGGGCCAAGGAGATAATTGTGTTGTCTAGCGGAGAAAATATTGATCCGACTAAGATTGAGAATGCCCTGACCATGTTTCCGTTTATTCAGGAGGCCCTTTTGGTAGGGCATGATAAAAAGGCCCTTGGAGCTCTTTTAGTCCCGAATAT
>Ga0070728_10004458_pt1 | contig 14524 bp, 10 predicted proteins | sample tdDd471_FD_66723 | JGI IMG/M metagenome (GOLD analysis project Ga0070728, IMG submission 66723) | Marine sediment microbial communities from the Atlantic coast under amendment with organic carbon and nitrate - tdDd47.1 | ecosystem: Environmental > Aquatic > Marine > Coastal > Sediment | place...
TGCGGGCAGGAGTTCGCCCCTGCAACAGATGCAGCACAACGGCAAAGATGGAAACCAGAGCCACGGGGAAAGCGGAAAAACCGGAGATGCCCCATACGGTCACGATGCCGCTCCACAAGCCCAAAAGCAGTAAGGGCAGTACCAGCAACACTATAAAGCGACCTGTGGACCGCTGCGGCATGAGCAAAAATCCGCCGATGATCATGGCTAAAAAGAGTAACGCAAGAATGCCCGCCGCAAGGGGAATGGAATCTGCAACAGTGCTTTGCATGTCTGCGGCAATGGCCGGGGCCCCATAGAGATGAATCTTTAGATTGCCCCGGTTGGCATCAATCAGGGAACTGATTTTTTGCATGTCCGGGGTTTTGGAAACCGCCACCACCAGCGTGTACATCTTGAAGTCCGGGGAAATCAGTGCGCCGACCGCGTTTTTATCCTTCCGGATATGTGGTTTAAGAGCGTCCAATTCCGCCTTGGTTTTGGGCAGGGCTTTGACAAGGTTCCCGGTCTCTACTTCGCCTTCGGCATCAAGATGAATGGAGGGCAGATTGGTGAGGCTTCGTACATGGCGAATACCTTCGTTTTCTGCTTCCGACAGCACTTTTGTGAGCTTGTCCAAAGCAGTCAGTCCCTCGATGCTGAAATCCGCAGGTTCCTCTGCCATAACCGTGAGGGTGGTGTCCAGGCCAAAGGTGGGCATGAAATCGCTGTATTGCTGCATACCGGGATACAGTTCATCAAGGCTTGGAGGAAAGTTTTTGACGAAAAAGCCGCTGGTAATAACCGCAGCGGCAATAACAATGGAAATACCGGCGGCCAGGGCTATCCTGGCCATCGGCAGTTTAGGAGTTTTGGGTGATGTCATTCTGTTTCTTCTCCGGTGGAATCTTCGGTTGCTTCGGTTTCAGCGGGAAGGTCTGCTTCCGGCTCTGATTCCACTGCAACATCTTCTTCAACGGTTTCAATGATGTCTTCTTCCACGGCCTCCGGTTCCGGTTCTGTTTCCGGTTCCGGGTCGGGTTCCGGGTCAGCCTCTACCGCCGGTTCTTCTTCCGCCGGGGTATCAATGACATCGCTGTCTTCTTCTGCGGTGTCGGTGGCGTCTTCGTCACCGTCAACAATTTCGCTGCCCTTGACAAACAGGTTGTCGCCATTGCTGTGCACCAGTTCGCAGGTGCTGCCTTCCGGCAGGCGGCGCAGAACAAAGGGGCTGTCTGTGTCCGGGTCTTGCATCGTCAGCGGTACAGAGCCGATCAGGGGATTAGAGTCTTCTTCCAGGCCGACCACATAATCGTCCAGAGAGAAGTTGAAGGTGCCTTCAATCCACTCGCCGTCTTCGCTCTTTTCGCCGGAGTAGGAATTGACGATGGAGCGGCGGACCATATACCGGCGTCCCATCAGATCGCCGGTTTGATCTGCGACAACGGATACGGTAACGGCAGGGTTGCCGTCTTCATCCTGGTCAAAGAGGCGGGAGTCATCGGGGGAGTCCGGCAGGGCATCGGTCAGGGGATTGCTGATATTTGCGCCCCAGATCCAGGCATAATCGGCGGCGATGTAGCTTGCGCCGTCAACAGTCCACTGCATATCATCTGCAGTCAGTTTGGAGGCAACTGCATCGTCAACAATTACCTGTGTTCCCATAACCGGGCCAAACTGGAAATGGCACAACTGCCGGGACATGTTGTTGTCATCGTCAAAGGTGACAACCCAGTAGGAGGTCAGGTCCAGATAGGAGGTAATGGTGCCTTCTTCCAAAAGATCAATACCGGCATGCATAAGCTCGCGCATGGCCCAGGTTTTGCTGCCTTCGGTGCCTTCAAGATCAACGGCTTCGAGGTCTTCATCGCCATCGACCGTTTTCTTTTCTTCCAGCAGATCAACGCCGAGGGTTTCCATGTTGCAATTGAACAGGGGAATGGTAAAGGCCAGCACCACTGCAATCAGGATCAGGCGGGTAATATTGCGATTGGTCATGATGTTACTCTCTTTACTTACAGGCTGACGCGGGCTTTGACATACACAAAGCTGCGACCGGCGGCCTTCATGCCGAATTTTTGGTAATCCATGTAATGATCGGACTGGGCTTCGGTTTCGCCGATGAATACCAAAGCGCCAAGGGAGAGATCAACACCGTCGGCGGCGGTGTACATAAACGAGGGATTCAAGGCCGCACTCCAGTCAGACATGCACAGGCTTCCCGCAAGGCGAAGCAGCATGGTGTCGTCAAAGAACTTCACATCAACCGCCGGGGCCAGATAGTGCCGCAGTCCCTGAAGGTCGCCGAATTCATCAAAGAAACCATATACATATTGCAGATTTGTATATACATGGGGACCCCAGGTGTAGTCAACACCAACGGTGGCTTTGACAAAGGGATCGTTGAGGTTTTCGCTCAGCAGAGGAGTGGTCAGGCCAACACGCTCAAGGTCTTCCTTGGGCAGCGGCAGACTCATGGCGAATTGAATCCGCTCGGGGAAGAACACGCCGATTTCGGCGAACACGCCAAGATCAAAGAACCAGGAAAGGGAGGTGACGGCATCCACACCAATCATCTGGAAGCGGGGATAATACAGGGTGATTTCCGCTTCGGAAAGATCCGGTTCCACTGTAACCAGCAGAGGCTGGGGGAAGCCGAAGCGTCCGTAATAATAGGAAACCGAGGTGTCAACATCGCCAAGGTGGAACTGGGCTTTGACGCCCACCTGGCTGTTCTGCATGTTGAATTCCGGCATCTTTACTTTGCTGTACAGGGGGATGGACTGCCAGTCCAGACCCGGGGGCACCAGTTTCATGAGCTTGGGAATGATAGTTGTGTCATGCAGGGGCAGCGGCTGGTCGAGACGCAGAAACTGCCGGATGGAGTGTTCCGGAAGGCGCGCGGGCTTGAACACCGGTACCCATGTGACGGAAAAATCGACGATCTCATGGGGGAACCAATTAATGGTGATCATGTTGTTGGAAACTTTGCCCGCATAATTGAGATAGTCGGAAAGGTCGCGGCTGTTAAGAACGTCTGTGGGGTTAAACAGATCGGCTGTACCCCAGGTAACCACATGCCGTCCAATGCGGAGGTCAAGGGAATCGAAGATAAACCCGCGAACATCCAAAAAGGCTTCATCAAGCTGGAAGTAATGCGGATCAAGGTATTCACGATGGGCGACATCGGTGAGGGGATCTACTTCGCTGAATCCGTAGAACACATAGCGCCCTGTAAATTTTCCGCGGGTGTTTTCGCCGGGGAAAATTTCCATGCTTAATTCAATCTCGTTGCGGTTCCACCCGAATTTGTAGCCGTCACCTTCGGTATTACCGCGGTAGTCTTCCACGATATAGCGGATGTCGGATTCAATTTCCAGGCCAAGGCGCAGCATGTCATTGACATCCATGGCCTTTACCGGCGCGGATATGAATGTGACAGTGAGTGCCAAAATAACGAAAGCCAAGTTGAAATACTTCCTGAAATGCAATGGTGCAGTCACGGGCTTCCTCCTACTCCCAGGGGGTCTTTATGGGGGTTTTAATGCGTTTCATATTCTGATGTACAATAACCATGGGCAGGCCGAAGATATCATCCTGGGCCACTATGCCCCGGGCCTGATACGATGTTTCAACTTCAAAGGTTCCATCGAGGAACATCTGCCAGACCGTGGTAACATAAAAGTCTGCAAGATCGGTATTGGGTGCCATGCGAATGTCTTTGCGTAGTTTACCTTCCCGCTTGTACATGTCAAAACAATCCCAGGGAAGATTGTTCCAGGCAACGGAGCCGTTTTGGGGAACATGCTCGTTGAGCCAGGGCAAAATGGCGCGGGTTTGGTACGCCCAGAAGCTTTGCTGCATACCGACTTCCGGGGCGGCAATGATACCGCCCATGATTTCGTTGTAGAATCCAAGACCATACTGATAGCCGCTGGCAGTACCGTAGATGCCGGGCATCAGAAGGAATAGTCCGAAGACAGCAAGGATGGTCTGTTTTGCTTTGAGGCCGAGGTTTTCAGGCAGCAGTCCCAGCAATTGCTTTCCAAGCCAGATAAAGCCCACCGAGGCTATCAGTGACATGAAGGGCAGCGCATGCAGGAAGTGCTTTGTTCCGCCATACACAGGCGTGCTGGGCATGGCAATAACCAGCGGCGGAATGGCAAGGCAGACAAGCAGCAGCCAGCCACGGGCAAAGGAGCTCTGTTTCCACTGACGCATTTTTGCATCTGCGGATAATCCGCTGGACATGATGCGGTGCTTCAGATCCTTCCGGCTTTTGCGCCCACGAATAATCACGATTGTTGCGCCGATGGCGGCAATAAACATGAACAGCATGGGGATGGTGAAAAACCACATGACAAAGGGATAGGAAGACGGGTAGGGCGGCGGATTGGTAATCATATCGCCAAAGTACATGGTTTGCCATGCCGGAGGATCAAGATGTCGGGCAAAAAATGCCCCCAAACGGCTCCAGGTATCATGGTACAGCCAGGGCCACACAATGAAAAACGTGAGAGGCCCAAGAACAATGGGGGCGACAATGGGGCGGGCCCAGGCAGGCATGGAGATGCCGTGACGTGTATAGTACCAGCAAATGTAGCCTGCAAGATACAGCCAGGCCGTCAGCAGCAGGACATTGAAGGGGGTTTGCACATCTCCATATACAATCGAGATGCCGAGCATGCAAAGGGAGGAGGCCATCAACAGCCAACCAAACCAGGTGGATTTTATCGGGCGTTCACTGCGTTTAGTGTCGCCGATCAGGGTAGTGATGCCGAATATTACCGGCAGTGCAAAGGCGACGATTTGCATGGCCACAAGCCCCCATGATGTGGCCCGGAAATCCGGATTGAACTGCATAAATGCCGCCGCACCGAGAACAGCTATCCATACCAGAGTAACCAGCCAGCGCTTAAGACCAAAGGCTTTGATCCCTTGGCCAATGCGCGTAAACGAACGCAGGAATTCCTTCATTAGCGGTGACCGCAGGTACACCAAAAACATGGCAACCGGGATAAAGAAGGCCGCGTTGCGGGCCGACATGGCCAGTCCCCAGGCTATACCCGTCAGTATGAGATATCCGGGGCGGGTAAGTCCTTTCCAGAAGAGGCCCATGGTCAGCAGCCAGAAAAACACGTTTGGCATGTCGTAGGTGTTGAGATGAGCGTGGAAAAACACCCGTGGCATAAAGGCAAACATCAGGGTGGCAAACAGCGCTGCGCCGGGGCCGAAAAAGTGCAGACCAATCATAAAGATGATGAACAGCGCAAGTCCGGCCTGCAACATGGTGGACATTCTGAAGGATGTGCCGGGGTTCATAATACCCAGAGTTTTCTCCCACAATGAATTGTGGAAACCCTGCATGATTTTACAAAAAGAGGGGTGCTCGTGGTTATTGTCCCAGTAGCGGCGGATGGTGTTGTTGCTAAAGGATTTGGCAGGGGTGCCCGCAAGGATATTATCCTTCAGATTAACAAACCAGCCATAATTGGTGCGTGATGCGCTAAAGTAATAGCCTTCATCCTTTGCATAGCCAATGGGGTCGGCGGTGCCAAGGAGTAAAAATATATATGCCAGCGCCAGTACTGCGGCAACAACAATCCACCAGCGGGAATATGAAGCTCCCTGATGTTGTTTAATGTCGATATCCGACGGAAACTCCATGGTGAAACTCATATAGTATACGCCTGGAACATAAAGTGCCGGCGTCCGTTGTTTTTAGTGTGAATGGTAAAGCGAATGTCCCGCAGATGGTTGGACAATTTACCCAGGTCGATTTCAAAATACTGCATTTGGGCAGAATTGGGCTGCTCCAGGGTTTTCATCAGTTCACCGCCCACATACACATCCATCATCACCGGCGTGCCTTCGGGAAGGGTTGCGGCAAACAGGGAAAGGGCTGTGTTGATGCGCAGTTTGGTGCCGACCATAACATCGTAAAACTGAATGTTCAGGCTATCGGCAATCGGATGAGCCCAGATAACGGTGCGTTTGGCATTGCCGATAAAGCTGTGCGTCTGCCCCACCCATGACCAGCTGTTGGGTTCACAGGTAAAGCGATTATTACGCATGGGACCGCAGGGATTTTTGTGTTTTTGCTTCATCACAAAGACTTCGGCGCGGTCGATATGCTGTACAAAGTCGAATTTGACCTTTGCAGCGTCGGCGAATTTCAGCAGATCTACCGTAACAGCGCCAAAGGATTTCTGTTCTACCAATGATACCCCGGGGCGGTCCAGCATACTATCGCGGCCCGTGTCGAAACGGCTATGGATGCTTATGACCCACAGACGGTCGGTGTCAGGATAACTTTCATCCTGGGGACTTTGGGTCATGATTTGCCGCAGGTTTTTAATGGCGGATTCGCCCTGATAAGCCCACTGGGGGGTAATGGCGGCGTAATCGGTTTTCTGCCAGTGATTGTAAATATGCGCGGCAGCGTTTTTCCAGTCCTCGTTAGTGGGAGTACCGTTGTTCAGCCGTACATAAAACACCAGGGTGTATATGAGGATCAGGGCGGTAACAGCCAGAGCTGCAATGCCGAGTTTTGTTGTGCGTCGTTTGGTTTTACTCATTGTTTTATTATAAGTCTGGTAATCCTGTGGCAGGATCAGAAGTTCATTTCAAATCCGACACCGCCGCCGAAGTTGTCAAAGGGTTCGTAGCTGCCGGATTCATCGTCAAAAGCCCAGGAGCGGGTAAACTGCAGGTACAGCACAAGCATGCTGTAATGGAATTTGGCCTGGGCAATAAACAACGATTTTTCGTCAAAGGTGAAAATTTCATCGGCGTCATCGAAATTCAATTTAAAGTACATGGCGCTGAATTCAATAATATCCAGGGCAGGAATATCCAGGAACATCACCAGCGAGCTGTTGTCTGCTCCCTGATAATCCTCAAAGGTTGCACCCAGCCGAACGAGATCAAGGAAAAATACCGAGGCTCCGGCGTAATACCCGTGGCGGCCATCAACAGATTTGAGGGCGATTTGTTTGGGTATCGTGGTACCGGCAAACATATAACGTTCGATCTCATAAAAAGAGTCAAAATACGTAGGAAGGTAATCATCACCAAAATACCGGTATTCAAGCCGGGTATTGATGGTGACGCCGAACATGAAATCCGCCAGCACACCAAGGTGCATGCCGGTACCGTTATCCACGATATGATTAACATCAATAAAGGGGGTAAGGCGTATCCACTCCTTGTTTAATACCTTAAACTCCACATCCCAGCCAAGAGCGACAAGAGCATCGTCGGTGGCGACATCGGGGAAGTTGTCATCAGTGCTGCGGACGATCTGGACCGTGTTGCCGTTTGAATCAACGACTGGATTGCCACTGTCGTCCAGCTTGTTTTCCATAACAAAAGTTTTTGGGGCTCTGGCATCGGCCATCACCGTCATACCGATGGCAATGTTGCTCCAGTAGCTTTCGGTGTCCACAAAACTGTAGGGCTTGATGTATACACGCCCACCCACTACATAGGGTTTGGTTACATTATTGAAAAAGGTTTCCACGCCGCCCCAGGGGGTGTAGACATCCGCCTGAAGGCCCGGGGTCCAGTGGTTGGGGTCCAGATTATTGTAGTACATGCCCAAAATGGTGCCATGACCGATATTCACGCCCCGCAGTTCTCCGAACATGGCGTAAACCCAGTTTTCCTCAGCGTATTTATAGCCATAGCGCACATACCGCAGGATTCTAAAGTAGTCGGACACCTCGTCCCAGTCGCTTTCACGGAACAGATATTTATTGTACCAGGGATTGGTGTTTTCCGGGTCGTTGTCCCAAATGAGAGTATGCAGCGGGATGCTTACACCCAGTCCTACCAGACCAAAGTTCAACTCCAATCCGGCTTCATAATCAAGGTACACGTCATCGCCGAATTCCGAGGCCCCCAGCATAAGACCGAAGGAGTGGGATTTATCTCCGGGATCTTTGGGAAAGTATTCGTCAGGGCTGTGGGGCATGGTGATTGCCAGAGCCTGCGAACCCCACATCAAAAGAACAACAGTCAGTGCTGCACGTGCCGCTGCTTTTGTCTTTCTCATACCTGTCTCCCTAACCAGTCAGACTCCCGATACTTCGTCACATCATATATAGTGTACGGTACAGGCTATCCTATAGCATTATCCCCATCTAAACGCAAAGGGTTTTTTAGGAATAAGTAGTGAAAAAAACATTAGCGGTTGTACTGTTTTATGACTATTTCCAGGGGCGCAAGCTCCAGAAGAACATGCCGCCAAATCCCAGAGCGAACAGAAAGCAGAGATATCCCCAAAAGCCAGGAGTGCCACCGGGCTGGGATGCGGTTATCATTGCGCCGCCCATGGTGGAACCCGCAGCAATAATTGCATGTCCCACTTTAATGGCTGCGTCCTCACCGATGCGGCGGGCGGACTTGTCAGGAAAATTCGCTTCTATGGAAATGCTGTCGCTTTCCAGCTTGTCCAAAAGCCGGGATATTTGGGATGGCAGGGTTTTGCCCAGTTCGGAGACCTCGCTGAGCAGTTTTACCAGTTCTTCGATAACCCGCTCGGGGCTGTAGCGTTCCAGCACCAGTTCCTTGGCGTATTTTTGGCTGATTTTTGTGACGTCAAATTCCGGATCAAGAGAACGCCCGATACCTTCAAGACCCACCAGGGTTTTGGCCAGTACGATAAGATCACGGGGGACCGTGACTTTGTGGCGCATGGCCACCTGACCCATTTCCAGAATAAGCTGGCCGGTGTCGATCTGGTTTAAAGAAAGGCTCAGTCGAGGGGCCACCAGACGTTCAAGGTCGTCGGCAAAGGCCCGGATATCGATTTTAGCCTTCTGGGGGGCCAGTTTGAGATAGCGCCGGGCAACGCCGCTGTAGTCCTGCGAGAACAGGGCCACGAACATGTTGGCCAGATCTTCAATCAACCGGCGGGAAAGGGTGCCCACCAGACCGAAGTCGATCAGGGCGATGCGCTGGCCTTCCAGAACGATCACATTTCCGCCGTGAAGATCGCCATGGAACATGCCATATTCAAAGACCATTTTAAAAAAGATATCGGCGCCATCCCATGCAATACGCTCAAGGTCGTATTCTTTTGCCCGAAGAGCTTCGACATCATTGACGCGGATACCATTGATATACTCCATCACCATGACTTTGGAGGTGGTGTATTCCCAACTGATTTCCGGGATCGTCAGTCTTTCATCGTCCTCGAAATTCTTGCGCATACGGTCACAGTTGCGGGCTTCAAGGGTAAAGTCCAACTCTTCGCGGATGGCCCGGGAAAACTCGCTGACAACTTCGGTGGGCTGAAAGAATGAAAGGTTTTTTACATATTTTTCCATCAGGTCCGCAAGGGTGAACAGGATGGACAAATCCGTGTGGATCAGCTTTGCCACGTTGGGGCGCTGGACTTTGATGACAACGGTGGTGCCGTCCAGCAGTTTTGCCTTGTGCACCTGTGCGATGGAGGCGGAACCCAACGGTTGAATAACGATTTCCGAAAATACATCGTTGGTGGGAAGGCTCAGGCCGTTTTCAATGGCCTGTTTGATGTCCTCAAAGGGCTGGGGTTTTACCGAATCCGTGAGCTTGCGGAATTCCTCGATGTATTCCGTTGGCACCAGATCGGGGCGGGTGGAGAGTATCTGCCCCAGTTTAATGAAGGTGCCGCCCAGCTCTTCCATGGCCATGCGCAAACGTTCGGGCATGCCGCGCTCGCTGCCGTGGATGCTGTCTTTTTCTTCAAAGGGGCCAAGGTACTTGTACACGCCCATCTGCTGAAGAATTTCGTAAAACCCGTGGCGGGTAAACACCGTGGCAATCTGCCGCAGCCGCCCGATATTTTTAAGCGTTCTTCCAATACCCATGTACCACTCCCTGCACAAAAACGTACAAAAGCAATTCGATATAAATCATGCCATTATTCGGCACATATGGCAACTTTCCGCCCCAGGGGATAATCCCGCAACTTACCTGCTGTATTTATAATATGCTGCGCAGGAACCCTCGCTGCTGACCATGCAGGCTCCGATGGGTTTCTGAGGAGTACAGGCTTTGCCGAACAGCGGACATTCCGGCGGCGCGATGGCACCGCAAAGAACATCGCCGCAACGGCATGGCGTGGGGGGTTCCGGCAGATCGGTATCAACCCCAAAGCGCGAAGCAGCATCGTATGCCTCAAATTCCTTTTTGAGCTTCAGGCCAGACCCGGGAATGGGGCCGATGCCTCGCCATATGGCGTCGCAGGGCTCAAAATATGTGTCAATGAGCTTAAGGGCATGAATATTTCCCTGGGGATGCACTACCCGCGGGTACACATTATCCAGACGGGCTTTTCCCTCTATGGCCTGTTGCACCAGCATGCTGATGCCCATGAGCATATCCACCGGCTCAAACCCGGTAATGGCCGAGGCGATGTTGTGTTTTTCGATAACGGGTTTATAGTCGTCAGCGCCAATAATAACCGAAACATGGCCCGGCAGCAGAAACCCGGTAAGGTCCAGATGCTCCATGCCCAAAAGAGCTTCAAGAGCCATGGGGACGGTTTTGTGTCCCACCAGCAGCGAGAAATTCTTCAGGCCCTTTTTAATGGCCACGCCCAGTGCGGCGGCAATGGTGGGAATCGTGGTTTCAAAGCCCACTGCCAAAAACACCACCTGCTTATTCGGGTTGGCCTCTGACAGGGTAACGGCTTCGATGGGGGAGTAGACAATGTTTACTCTTCCGGTGGTCCCCCTGCGTTCCTCCAGGGTGCCGGTGGCTCCCGGAACCCGCAGCATGTCGCCAAAGGTAGTGATGATAACCGAGGGGTCATCCAGCAGGGCAAGGGCTGCATCAAGGTAGGGGGTCGGGGTGACGCACACGGGGCAGCCCGGGCCGCTGATGAGTTTCACCTGCGGCGGCAAAAGCGATTTGATGCCAAAGCGGTGAATGGACATGGTATGGGTGCCGCAGACTTCCATAAATTTGAAGTCCGCATTCTGAGGCACCATGTCGTGAATGCGTTTTACCAGTTTTTTGGCGTCGCGGGGATTTTTGAACGCAGCAATAAGCTGTTCTGTGTTCATGATCCCGTCTGTTCCTCTGCATCAAGAGTGCTTTGGAACTCTGTCAGTTCATCGAACAGCTCAAGAGTTTTTTGCGCTTCTTCGGGACTGACAATTTCGATGGCAAAACCAGCGTGAACCAGTAAAAAGTCGCCGGGTACAGCTTCCGGCACCATGTCAAGGCGGGTTTCGCGGATAACGCCGTTGACATCGCAGCGGCCTTCATCACCATTTTTTTCAATGAGTTTCATGGGAACTGCCATGCACATGCTGCATCCTCCAGACATAAAAAAGCTGTCCAAGCGATACACCGCCGTCGGTGGGCGGGACGCTTTTGTGTATGTACACCGTGAAGCCAAGGTCTCGCAGGTGTGTCTGCATTCTGGTTACAATAATATCGTTCAAAAAGCAACCGCCGGAAAGCACAACGGTATGTAAACCGGTGTCGTTACGCAGGCGTTGGGCTATTTCGCCAAAGGCGGAAACAATGGCGGCATGAAAGGCTCCACCAATGCGATCCATGGATGTGCCCTGCCGCATATCTTCCATAATAGCGGCAATAAGAGGGGCAGGAGAAACTTCGTATCTCCCGGCATTGTTCTTTGTTATGGCGACCGGATAGGCCTCATTAAGGGGAATATTCCGGTCACTGAGGGCTTCCAGTTCAATGGCTGCCTGACCTTCATATGAAACACAATCCCGGATGCCCAGCATGGCGGATACGGCGTCAAACAATCGACCAAGGGAGGTGGTCCACAGCAGGTTTTTGCTGCGATTGTTTACCAGTGTGGAAATTATCCGACCTGCGGGTGATGCCGCTTGCTCTGCAAGTGCTGGTGGCAAAGGTGTATTGGGTTGCAGATAGCTTAGCAGGCCCAGGGCCTGACGCCAGGGTTCGTCAATGGCCTTTTCGCCACCGGGAAGCGGTACTGCCTCAAGATGTGCGGCGCGGCGTATATCGCCATCCATCACAAAGACTTCGCTGCCCCACAGGGTGCCGTCGTCGCCGTAACCGGTGCCGTCAAAGGAAAATCCGATAACCTTGTCCATGATGCCGTGCTCCGCCATTACCGACAGGGTATGGGCAACATGGTGTTGCACCGCAATTCGCTGAAGCCCCTGCTTTTCGCAGCGCTCAATCGCATAGCGGGTGGAAAGAAAGTCCGGGTGCAAATCGTGCACAATGATTTTTGGTTCGGCTTTGAACACCGATTCAAAATGACCGATGACCTCGCGGAAGGCTTCCTCGGTTTCAGGGTTTTCCATGTCACCGATATGATGGCTGGGGATGGCCTCACTGTCGCGACCAAGGCAGATGGTATTTTTCAACTCCGGTCCCACCGCCAGCACATCACAGTCAAGCGGGGAGGGGAGATTGATTACTTCCGGCGTGAATCCACGGGCGCGGCGGATTACCACGCCGGTGTCGCCATAGACCCGCGCAACCGAGTCGTCGCAGCGGATCAGAATGGGTCGGTTATGAGTCAGAATAACATCCGCCATGGGGGCCAGCCGTGCAAGGGTTTCTTCATCCTTGAACACAATGGGTTCGTCATGCACATTGCCGCTGGTCATCACCAGTGGCCGTTTTGCCAACGCCGCCGGATGGGCAAAAAGCAACACATGCAGCGGCGTATAGGGCAACATTACTCCCAGGGTATTTTGTCCCGGAGCCAGTTCACGGGGAAGCGGCGAATTCGCTTTTCGGCGAAGAATCACCACCGGAGCGCGGTGTGATTGCAGCATATCGGCTTCAACAGGGGCGACCTCTGCATGTTCGTTAATGGTTTCAAGGGAGTCCATCATAACGGCAAAGGGACGCTCATCCCGCTGTTTGCGTGAGCGCAGGGCTGCAATGGCTTCTCCATTTGTGGCATCGCAGGTAAGGTGAAACCCGCCAAGTCCCTTTATGGCGGCAATACCTCCATTGCCCATCACCTCTATGACATGGGCGACGGGATCGTCGGTCTTAATGGCGTTGCCCTTTGGGTCCAGCAGTTGCAGAGTTGGTCCGCAGTCATGACAGGCCACCGGCTGGGCATGAAAGCGACGGTCAACCGGGTCGCGGTATTCGGTGTTGCAGGGATCGCATATGGGGAATCCCGCCATGGTTGTTGCCGGACGGTCGTAGGGCAGGGATTTAATAATGGTGTAACGCGGTCCGCAGTTGGTGCAGTTAATAAAAGGATATGCGTAACGGCGGTTATGAGGATCAAGCAGTTCGCGTTTGCAGTCGGCGCACAGGGCCAGATCAACCGGAGGCCGACCGGTGCGCCCTTCGGCATCGGCGCTGTGTTCGATGGAGAATCCTTCATATCCGAAATAGGGCATGGCGTGGCTGGAAACAGTATCGATACGGCTTGCCGCCGGGGCTTCAGATGTAAGGCGCTGTTCAAAATTCCGCAGGACATCCGGCAGGGCTTCTGCATCCACCAGAACGCCGTCGGAGTCGTTGAGCACATTGCCGCAGATCTTCATTTCATTGGCAATACGATATACAAAGGGGCGGAACCCCACTCCCTGTACAACTCCCCGGATGCGAATGTGGCGGCGTTTTTCCGGTGTCACTTCTCTGTTGTATAGCCAAGGGCTTTTTGGTGATAGAGTTCTCTGGTTACGTTAATGCTTTCGATTTCCTCGGGACGAAGCTCGCGCTTCATTTTTGCGGGGCTGCCAAGCCACAGGGTGCGGGGAGGCACAACCGTGCCGCCGGTGACCATGGCTCCGGCGCCGATAAAGGCGTATTCGCCGATACGGGCGTTATCCAGCACAATGGCGCCCATGCCGATAAGGACGTTATCCTCGATAATGCATCCGTGCAATGTGGCGGCGTGGCCAACGGTTACGCCATTACCGATATGAGTTTCGCTTATTCCTTTGGTGGAATGGATCATGACCAGATCCTGAATATTGGTCTTTTCCCCGATGGTGATGGGGGTTTCATCGCCGCGAATAACACTGTTGAACCATACCGAAGAGCCCGCTCCGATGGTTACGTTGCCAACCACACGGGCACCGGGAAGAATAATGGCTTCCGGGTCAATGGCGGGTTCAATGCCGTTATATGCCATAATGGAGTCTGAGGTCATGAGGCCTTCTCCTTGTGCTGCAGGTCCTTCCATTGCTGGTACAGCGATTGCAGGGATTCGGGGGTAAGATCGTTGAGGGTATCCAAAGAAAAATGGGCTTCTGACTGATTGTAGGCGTAGCGGTTGCCCGCCTTGACCGCAACCACTGCCATGCCTGCGTCAACGCCGGATTTGATGCCAAAGGGAGAGTCCTCGATTACCAGACATTCCTCCGGCTTTGCACCAAGCTGCTGCGCGGCGGTGAGAAAACTTTCCGGATGCGGTTTGTGTTGGGTGATCTGGTCGCCGCCCAGGGTGAAGTCAACCACGTTTTGCGCTTTAAGAAAGTCCACCAGAAAGGCGATTTCGTGGCTGAAACTGCCGGAGACAATGGCGGTTTTTGCATGGGGGCGAAGACGTTGAAACACATCATCAGTGCCC
>Ga0070728_10004460_pt1 | contig 14516 bp, 12 predicted proteins | sample tdDd471_FD_66723 | JGI IMG/M metagenome (GOLD analysis project Ga0070728, IMG submission 66723) | Marine sediment microbial communities from the Atlantic coast under amendment with organic carbon and nitrate - tdDd47.1 | ecosystem: Environmental > Aquatic > Marine > Coastal > Sediment | place...
GCGGAGCCGGTTCGGGCCTCGGTCCGGGGGGCGCGGTCGGCGGAGGCGTCTCGTGCGGAGGCGGAGGAGGAGGGGGCGGCGGCATCGGAGGCGGTTCGGGCCTCGGCGGAATCGGAGGGGGCTCTTCTTCCTCGGGCGGCGGAGGAGGCTCGCCGCCGTGTGCGTAGACCGGCGCGCTCATGAGGGGCACGGCCAAGCACAGCAGGAGGAGTAGTCGAAGGCGCAGCAAGGGAGCCTTTGAGTGTAGCGCCGTTTGTGCCGCATCCGGACGCGTGTAGGCCAAATTTTCGCCGTCGCGATGCGCGGCGACGAGGGCTACTCGCTCGGGGCGAGTTCGACTTCCACGAGGCAGTCGAAGTAGATGGCGCCGTACCCCATATCGGTCACATCGTCGTGGGTCAGCACGTTGATCGAGTAGCCGTCCCGGGAGATCCAGCGGCCCTGCGGTAGCGCAACCACCCCGACACGCACGCCGTCGTCGACGAACGCGTTGACGAAGACCTCGCCGCGATCGTTGAACACGCGAACGTCCGCGCCGTCCTTGATGTCGCGCGCGCTCGCGTCGTCCGGGTGGATGCGAAGTCGCGCGTCCTCTTCCTCGGACAGCACTTCGTCCGTCGCCCACTGGGAGCAGACGCGCTGCTCCGACTTGGGGGAGACGAAGTGCAGCGGGAACCGCGCGTAGCGAACGGAGTCGGTCGCTTCCGATTCGCGCGGCGGCGTATAGAAGGGCAGCGGATCGACGCGCCAGCTCACCTCGGCTGCCTCGCTGCGCAGTTCGATCTTCCCGCTCTGGGTCGGGAACTTGCCGTCGGCGAACGGGATCCAACGCGGGCCGTGGCGATCGAAGGGCTGCTTGCGCAATCGGTTCACGCTGAGACCCGGCGGGAGCACGCGGTTGATCATCTCCTCGGGGTCGAGGTCGAATTGGTCGGTCGGGTATCCGAGCCGCTCCGCGAGCATGCGATAGATCTGGCGCTCCGATTTCGCCTCGCCGGGGGAGTCGATGCACTTCTCTTTCAGGTGCAGGATGCCGTGCCACAACCCGGGGTGCAGATCGAGTTCCTCGAACATCGACTTGGCGGGCAGCACGAGGTGTGCGCGGCGTGCCGTATCGGTGAGGAACTGGTCAATCACGCAAACGAAGTCGAGGCGTTCCATTGCGTAGTGGACCGCACTCGTGAACGGTGACTGCGCCATCGGATTGGCGCGCTCGATGATCGCCGCCTTGATTTTGGGTTCCTTCGCGGCGAGCACGACCCGGCCGAAGCGGCTGGCCGCGCCGAGCTGGCGCACGCGGGGCGGCGCCGGCAGGTGGAATGGGTACGGACGCGTCACATACGCCGCCTGGTTGAAGAAGTCGAATCCGCCGCCGGGCCGACCGATGTTTCCGGCGACGGCCTGGAGTGCCGCGAGCGCGCGCACGGTTTGACCGGCGTTGCGATAGCGCTGCATGCCGAACCCGGCGTTCAGGTTGACCGGGCGCGCCGCGGCGAAGCGGTGCGCGAAGTCCTCGATGACGACGGAGTCGATGCCGCAGGTTTCCTGCGCCTTCTCCGGGGTGTAGTTGCGCACGAGCCACTCGTAGTCGTCATAGCCGGCGACGTGCTCGGCGATGTACTTCTTGTCCACGAGGTCGTCGCGGATCAGCACATGTGCGATCGCGTGGGCCAGGAAGCCATCGGTCCCCGGCCGCGGGGCGAGATGTTCGTCGCACGCCTCGGCCGTCCGCGTGCGGATCGGATCGATGCAGACAAGGCGTGTTCCTTCGGCCCGCGCCTCTTCGAGGTACGACATCTGGTGCGGATTGGTGACGGCGGGATTCTTGCCCCAGACGATCACCATGCCGCTGTTGCGGTAGTCCTCGGGCGGGTGATGATGCAGCGCGCCGAACGTCAGCCGCGTCGCCTCCATTCCCGCCGAGCGGCACAGGTCACCGAACAGCGTCGAGTAGCCGCCGTAGTAGGAGAGGAAGAGCTTCGAGAACTCCGCCATGGTCCCGTCCTGGCCGTGCCCGGCGTAGTGCAGGAGGGCGCGCGGATCGGACTCCTTGGCGACGCTCAACAGCTGCTTGGCCAGCATGTCGATCGCTTCGGCCCACTCGATTTCCTTGAACTCGCGCGAGCCCGCGGGGCCGGTGCGCTTGAGCGGACGCAGGATGCGCTGTTCGCTGTAGACCCGCTCGACGTAGCGCTGTGCGGTCGGCGTCAGGACGCCCCGCCCGACGCGGTCGTTCGGGTCGCCCTCGACGCGGACCAATCGCCCATCCTTCACGATCGCGCGCATAACATCGGCGCCGTAGCCCGATCGCGGGGAAACGGTTCGTATGGTCTTGGAGTCGCCCGGCACGGGTTAGAGGTTATCGGAAACCTGGTTCCCGGGACACGAAGTCGCGCAGATCAGGACGGGCGCTATTCGCGCTCGCGTTTCTCTTCGGCCTTGATCCGGTTCCAGTGCTCGAGCACTTCGTCCTTGGTGCGCGCCTCGGCGTTGCCGAAGACATGGGGGTGTCGACGGACGATCTTGTCGCGCGCGCCCTCGATCACGTCGGAGATGTCGAAATCACCGGCCTCCTCCGCGATGCGGGCGGCGTGAATCAGGTTGAAGAGCAGGTCGCCCAGCTCCTCGCGGACCGCAGCGGCGCGACCGGCGGCGATGGCCTCCACGACTTCGTCCGCCTCTTCGCGGATGTAGCGCGCGAGATCCTCCAGCGTCTGTTCCTGGTCCCACGGACAGCCGTCGGGAGCCCGCAGGCGGGCCATGATGAATACGAGTTCCTCAAAAAGCGATCCGGACATGACCGGATATAGTAATCCGCGTGCTTGCTTCTCCCTTTCTTGCGCTGATTTTGTTCGCGGCGCCCCAACTCGACGTCCCCGCCGGTTCGCCGGTGACCCTCGATGGAAATGTCCAGGAAGAAGAGTGGGCGGACGCCACCACGATTCGCCAGAACAAACAATTCGTACGGGTCAAGCGGGACGGCCGCTGGCTGAACGTCGCATTTGGCGGGGAAGGCCGCTACGGCAGCGAGGTGCTCCGGATCCTGGTATCCGACGAGGCCGGCGCGTGGCAGACCGTTCTGCTGCTGTCTGGTGGTCAGCCCACACTGCCGCCGGCACTTTGGGCGCGCAGCCACCCGAGTGTGATCAAGCGCATGTTGCGTGACGCCCGGGCGCCGCTCAAGGCGCCGCGCGGCGTCCAGGTACGCATGAACGTGTCCGGCATGGAAAGCTGGTCGGCTGAGTACCGGATCCGGCTTGGCGTGCTTGGCATTGGCCGCGGCGAGCGCCGGACTTTCCGCTGTCGACTGGTGCTCGAGCCGCGGGGCGCTCCTGGCGGTCCGACGATTGTCTACCCCCCGAACTCGCCCGATTCGGGCTCGGTTCGCGATCACGCCGTGCTCGTTTCATCGGAACAGTGGGGCGTCGGCGAGACGTGGAAGCCGCTCTCCGAGGCGGATTCCGCCGTGTTTGATGACCACCAGTTGCTCTGGCGTCTCGCGGTCGAGAACGACCGCTTCAAGATGAAGGGTGCCGAAGGGCAGATCGTCATCGGAAGTGCCGTGCGCCCGCTGTCCCGATCGAAGGTCGCGCACCTGCGGCGTCAGATCGAGACCGGAATGAAGCGCAACCCTACGCTTCCCGCATGGACGCACTTTCTCGGGCGCCTCCTGCACGAGGCGAACTTCTATGACGAGGCGACCAAGCTGATCGACTCGATTCCGCCTGGGTTGCGGCGCATGGACGCGTTCGCGGTGCTGGCCGCCGAGCACTTCCTCGACTTGGAGGAGTGGGAGGTGACGCAGGAAATCTCCGCGGCCTACCCGAATGCGCCGGGAATGCGTGAGCTGGCGGTGGCGGCCAATACCGTCCGCACCATGGTGGAGGCGGACGCAGAGCTCGAGAAGCGTGCGCAGGCCGGCGGCGAGGACCTGCCGCTCGTACGGTTCACGACACGCAGCGGCGTCATCGAGATCGAGCTGTTCGAGGACTCCGCGCCTCACACGGTCTCCAATTTCGTGGATCTGGCCACCAGGCGATACTTCGACGGAATGCGGTTCAGCCCGGTCATCGGCAGTTCGATTGTGCGGAGCGGGGATCCGCGGACGCGAGCCGGCGGCGCAAACGGGCCGGATGGACCGCCATGGAAGCTCCGGCGGGATCGCACGCAGCGTCAGCCGTTGTCGGGCCGCCTTGTGGCGATCACGGCGGAGGACGGCGTGACCCACGGAAGCCAGTTCGGCGTCCTGCTCGCACCGGTTATCGAAGATCGCGACAGCGTTGTTGTCTTCGGGCGCGTCACAAAGGGAATGAACATCCTCCGTCGTCTCGAGGACGGAGACGAGTTGACAAAAGTTGAAGTCGTCCGCCGAAGGAACCACAGTTATGACGCTCTCGCAAGTCGCGTCAAGTAGCCTCATCCTCGTGCTTGCGCTGGCCGGCATGGCAAGCGCGGAGCGCGAAACGCTCAAGGTTCCCGTTGCGGCCGCTCCGAAATTCGACGGCACGTTGACGGACGCGGCGTGGGACAAGGGCGTCTCGTTCGAACTCCTGCGCGAGGACGAACGGTTCGGAAGCGTTCGGCTGCTTCGCGTCGGCCGCACCCTGTTCGTCGGATACCACAGCGAGTTCAAGCCGCAGGGCCTGGGCATCCGTTTTAACTTCATGGACCCGGCGACCGGTCGCAGCGTGGGAGTGCTGATTGCGCCGATGGGGCTTCCGCGATCGCCCCTCAGTGCGTGGTTGACGCGCCGCGCAGACGACGTTTCGCGACTCGACGCATCGGGTTCCCAGTTGCGGTTCGACTTCTCCCCGGAGACTGGATTCACGTTCAACGCGAGTCTGCCGCTCGACCTGCTCGAGATCGGCCGACCGCACAAGCGATTCCAGTTCAATGCCGAGCTGTGGGACACCGACGCAAATCGCCCTCTGGCGTTGTACCCGAGCCCGATCGCGGGCGGCGGACAGCAGCCCTTCGCCGATCTCGAGCCGACGAAGGATTGGGGCGTTGACGTTCCCGTAAGTGAGTCGGAACCCGTGACGAACGGTGCTCTCGCCCTGTTGGAGGAGATCGCGAAGCCGAACGTGAAGGCGGCGGACGAAGCGGGGTCTCGCGGCGGGGATGCAATCACCGCGTACACGGGGTTCTCGGATGGAAAGCGATCCGACGCACCGTTGGCCAAGCTGGAGGTTCGCCTTCGCGAGCAGATCCAGCTCCATCCGGATTACGGCGCGCTATACGCGAACCTTGCGCGCGTGCTCGTGGGGCGCAACAACCCTGCCGGTGCCCTCGCCGTACTCCGGGAGATGCAAAAACAGCTGCCCGACGTCGGACGCGATCCCCGACAGGTACTGGTCCTCGCGCAGTTGCTTCGCGATTCAGGCCGCTATGAAGAGGCGCGCAAGTGGTTGGCGAGTTACGCCAAGTTCATGAACAAGGATCCCGGCTTCCAGCGGGAAACGGCTCAGGTCACGGCGATCCTCGATGCGTGGGAAGCGGAACAGGGGTACCGTGTGGAGGAGGAGAAGCGCGATGACCTTCCCCGCGTTCGCATCGAGACGAATCGTGGCGCGTTCGTGGTCGAGTTGTTTGAGGATGATGCGCCGAACACGGTTGCGAATTTCCTTCGGCTCGTGGCGCGCGATTTCTACAACGGCACGCGGTTCCACTGGGCTGCCGCCGCAGGGTCCGTCGTTGGCGGGGATCCCAATTCGCGCGACAAGGATCGGTACAACGATGGATTCGGTGGCCCCGGCTACCTGATCGAGCCAGAGCAGAACAAACGCTCGAACTTCCCGTTCACGCTGGTGATGGTGCCGCTGCGGCGCAGTGACTGGACCATGGGCTCGGCGTTCGCGGTCAACCTGTCACCGGCGCCCGATCAGGACGGCCATGTGACGGTGTTCGGCCGCGTGATCGACGGATTCGATGTGGTGCGCCGGCTCGCCTACTACGACACGCTGAAGAAGGCGACCGTGGTTCGCAAGCGCGACCACGCGTACGAAGTCGTCGAGCGCCCGAAGCGCTAGCCCGCGTGACGTAGGTCGCGCTAGCTCTCCCCGCCGTCGCCGAATTCGATTCCCACGTTGCGCGCCGCCGCGACGACGTCCCCGTCGGGGTCGACGCGCCGAATGCCCGCCGTGGCGTCCGTCAACGGAGCGAGTTGGATCGAACCGTCGCGGACCGCCGTGAATACGTTGCTCCGACCATTCGCCAGCGCTTCGGCCGCCGCCGTTCCCATGCGCGTGCCGAGGATGCGATCGAAGGCGCTCGGAGTGCCGCCGCGCTGAAGGTGGCCCAGCGTGATCGAGCGCACCTCGTGGCTGACCCGCTTGCGCAGTTGTGCGCAGAGATGCTCCCCGACACCGCCGAGGATCTCGCGGCCGGAGCGCTCCGTGCTGTGCTCGTCGATGACCACGTCGCCGCCGCGCTGCTTGGCGCCCTCCGCCACGACGATCACGGTGTAATTGCGGCCGCGTTCGAGACGTCGCAGGATCACCTCCGCAACACACTCGGGCTCGTACGGGATCTCCGGGATCAGTACAACGTCCGCGCTGCCCGCCAGCCCTCCGTGGAGCGCGATGTGTCCGGCGTAGCGCCCCATCACCTCGAGCACCATGACGCGTTGGTGTGTTTCGCCTGTGTCGACGAGGCGGCTGCAGGAGTCAGCCACGAGTTCGACCGCCGTATCGAATCCGAAGGTGATATTCGTCCCGGCCACGTCGTTGTCGATCGTCTTCGGCACGCCCACGACCTTCGCGCCCGCCTCGGCCAGCTTGCCGGCCATGGCCAGCGTTCCGTCGCCGCCCGCGACGATGAGCCCGTCGATGCCTTCCTTGTGCATGCGATCGAGGTAGGTGGCGAGCGGGGCCTTGAACCGGTTGTTGCAGCCGAGGATCGAGCCGCCGCGCCAGAGGATGCCGCGTACGGAAGCATGCGTGAGCGGGACGATTCCGTCCTTGCGAGCGAACCCGCGGAAGCCGTCGCAAACGCCGACGGTCGAGATTCCCTTGCGCTCGCAGGTCAGGACGGCGCCGCGGATGACGCCGTTGAGGCCCGGGGCATCGCCGCCCCCGGTCAGGATGCCGATCTTCTCCATCCGCGTACTCTATCGCGGTGGACGCACGGCTAGAAGCTGCTCGCGTGCTGCACTTCCTGGAAGTGAAGCACGCAACGACCCGCCAGGTCTGGGATGGCCCGCGCGACGGGGCCACGACGACGCTGGTCCTTGGCACCATTCGCCGGAAGGGCACGCTCGATGCCATTCTGGGGAGCTACTCCTCGCGCAAACTGGGGCTCATCAAGCCGATCACGCGCGCCGTCTTGCGAGTGGGGTTGTTCGAGCTGCTCTATCTCGACAACACGCCGACTCACGCGGTCGTTCACTCCGCCGTCAACAATATGCGTGCGCTCGGTCGTCCGCAGGACGCTTCGTTCGTGAACGCGCTTCTGCGAGGGATTCGTCGCGCCGTGAACCAGGTGATGCACGAGGAGGCGAAGGATCTCCGTCGCACGCTCCCGAGAGAAGACTTCAGTTGGCTCTTTCCGCGCAGCGTCTTCCCCGACCGCAACACGAAGCCGGCGGAGTTTCTCGCCGCGCGCGGTTCGACATCCCGCTGGATCGCTGCGCGTCGCCTCGAGGAGCTCGGCGTCGATCGCGCGCTCGTTTGTCTCGACCTGCAGGCGTCCACGCCGCTGACCTACTTGCGTCCGGCTCCCGGTCGCCTGGAGGCGGTTCGCGAGAAGCTGGTGGCGGCCGGCGTCTCCGTCAGCGACGGGCCGCATGCCGCGTTGCTTACGATTCCGCCGAACGTCAAGGTGGGGGAGCTGTTCGAGCTGTGCGGCAACGACATCGTCGTGCAGGATGCGGTCGCATCGCAGGTGGCGCCCTTTCTCGCGCCCGAGAAGGGCTGGCGTGTTCTCGATCTGTGCGCCGCGCCGGGAGGCAAGGCGACGCACCTCGCGCAACTCGGTGCCGAAGTGACCGCGTGGGACATCGACCCCGAGCGCCTTGCCGTGGTGGCCGAGAACGCGGAACGCCTTGGCCTGACCAACCTCGTCTGCGGCGATCCCGAAGGGGAGTACGACGCGGTTCTGGTGGACGCGCCCTGCTCGAACACCGGCGTGCTCGCCCGGCGTCCCGAGGCGCGTTGGCGGGTCAAGCAGCGGCATCTCAAGAACCTGATCGAGCGCCAGCGCAAGGTGCTGCGAGTCGGCGCGGACCACGTGCGCCCGGGCGGCGTCCTGGTCTATTCGACCTGCAGCCTCGAGCCCGACGAAAACCGCGGGGTCATCGACTTCCATCTGGAACGGGGCGGGTTCCGGCTCGAGAGCGACCGCACCTGTTACCCGGACGAGTCGGGCGGGGATGGCGGATATATGGCCCGCCTGCTACGCGAAGAACCGGGACCGGGGTAAGATCTCCGGCCTCATGAATCGCAAATCCCTGCTTCTCCTCGCACTCGCCCTGATTCCGTTCGTCGCCGTCGGCTGCGACAAGAAGACGGGGACCACCAAGACCACGCCGGGCACCGGCGGTACGACCGGCGGGGCCAACACGCCGTCGAACTCGCTCCCGTCGCTGCCGAGCGACATTCCGCCCGAGATCAAGGCGGCGGTCGAGAGCGCGTGGCCGAAGATGGAAGCGGCCGGCGCCGAGATCGAAGCGGCCTTCAAGAGTGCACAGGCGTCCCGAGCCGCGGGCAAGCCGCCCTCCAGTGCCGACGTGACGCGCGCCAAGAATGCGCAGGCGCAGACCGAGGAGTGGGCGGAGATCTGGAACGTGCTCAACGACCTCGTCGACGACGGCAAGATCTCCAAGGCGGCGCAGAGCAAGACGGAGCGGTTCCTCCGTGCGTACGATCAGAAGATCTCGGCGTGGAACAAGAAGGCGAAGGGCATCAAGGAGCTCTCCACCGTCAAGTGAGCCTGCTGCTCGGCTACAACACCAACGGCTTCGCGCACCATCGCCTCGATGACGCGCTCGAGATCATCGCCGGAATCGGCTACCGCAGCGTCGGGCTCACGCTTGACGTGCATCACGCTCCGCCGGCGAGCACGGATTTCGAGCGCCTCGGGCGCGAACTTGCGAATCGCGGCCTGCTCCCGGTGGTCGAGACGGGAGCGCGGTTTCTGCTCGACGCGCGGCGCAAGCACTGGCCGTCGCTGTTGACCCCCGACCCCGATGCGCGCGCGCGCCGCATGGGGTTCTACTACGACTGCGTCGGCGCGGCGGCGGCGCTCGGCGCCCCGTGCATCTCGCTTTGGTCGGGCCGCAGCGAAGGCGGCGACGACTGGGCGCTTCTGACCGAAGGGCTGACGGCACTCTGTCGACGCGCCGCGAGCGCCGGAGTGGCGGTCGCGTTCGAGCCGGAGCCGGGCATGTTCATCGAGACCATGGCGCAGTTCGAGGAACTTCGGACGCGGGTTCCCGACCTGAAGCTCACCCTCGACGTCGGCCACATCCACTGCCTCGACGATGGGCGCCCCGCAGAGGTGATCGTGAACTACGCCGAGGTTTTGGCGAACGTTCACCTCGACGACCACCGGCGCGGCGCGCACGAGCACCTGATGTTCGGCGAGGGTGAAATCGACTGGCCGCCGGTGATGGCGGCGCTGGAGCAGGTCGCGAGCGAACGGGGCCTGCCCGCGACGGTAGAGCTGTCCCGCCACTCGCCGATGGCCGTGGAGGCCGCCGAAAAGGCCTACTTGCTCCTGGCCATGCGCATGTAGGGCTCAAGCCAGACGCGGCTCTGCTGGATCATCTGCGTCTCGTACTTGCGGTAGGCATCGAACTGCTTGTCGTCGAGGATCGTGCGCATGCGGTCGCGGTTCGCCTTCATCGAGGGCTCCATGACCTTGGCCCACTTCTCGTCGGTATCGGCATCCATGAGCTTGCGGGGGTTCTTCATGATCTCGCCCCAGACTTTGCTCTGCTCCTTCATCATGCCGCCGCCGCCGAAGACCTCCTTGAGTTCCGTTTTCTGCCGGTCGCTCAAGTCGGGCAGGTTCATCATGCGCACCTGCATGTCGACCTGACGGTCGATGTGCTCCTTGTTGCGCTTGCGCATCTCTTCGCGTGCCTGCCCGACTCCCTCGTCGCCGACCAGCTCGCTGATATCGGCCGCGAGCGCATCCGACATGATTCCGGCGGAACCCATGAACCAGGAGAACCCGTCCATCGCCTTCTCCATCTCCGCCGGGTCGCCGGAGAAGTCGCCGGCAAAGAGCTCCATGACTTCCTCGGCGGCGCGCGAGCCCTCTTTCTCGAACGCGGCGGCGAAGCGCTCGGCCGCCTCGCCTTCAAGTCCGAGCGCCTTGGCGATCTGCCTACCCGTCGCGCGGGCGTTCACGCTGAAGGAAGCCTTCCACGCGGGAAGCTGGCTTTTCATCGCGTCGCGGAACTGCTTCATCATCGCCTCGGCTTCGGCGTCGAGTTCCGCTTCGGTCTGCTCGCTGTTCTCGGGTAGCTCGGCCTCGGCCGCCAGCTTGCGTGCGCGTTCGCGCTCCGCTTCTTCCTCGCGCAGGCGGACCAGCTTGGGGAACTGCTGCTGGAGAAGCTGCTCTCTTTCCTCGTCGGTCAGCGAGGCGAGTACGCGCGTCCGCTCCGCGCGCGGATCGACGCTATCGCGAGTCGTGCGCGACTTCGAGGGGGCTTCCTGGCCGAGTCGGATGCCGTATCCGACAGCGATGCTGGCGGCGACGACGCAGATCCAGATGAGAGTTCGCATGACGCGATTCTCTCCGAAAATCGCAGCTATACGACGTGTTCGCTGACGATGGCCAGGATCTGCTCGTCGGTCAGCATTCGCTCCGCGCCCTTGGCCGCCTGGAACACGGCGTCCACCACGTTGTCGGTGACGTCGTAGGCGTTGGCGCGCAGCCAGAAGATCACGTTGCTCTTGCCCGACATGGGGCCGATGCCGATCTTCTGGTGCAGTCCGAAGTCGTCGGCCGGAACGCCGGAGTAGACGCGGTTGGCGAGCCACGTGTCGTCGCGGTTGATGGCCTTGATGACCGCCGCCGCGTGGACGCCGGTTCCGGTCTCGAACGCGTCGCTGCCGAACACCGGATAGGTCGACGGGATGTCGAAGCCGCAGATGCGCGCGCCATGTTCGACGTAGCGCCCCAGCTTGGTGAGATCCTGGTCGATCCACTCCATGAGCTTGAGGTTGACCATGGTGAGGTCGAGCGGCGCATTGCCGGCGCGCTCGCCGATGCCGAGGGCGGTGCCGTGCAGTCGATCGGCGCCCGCTTCGAGTGCGGCGATGTTGTTGATGACGCCGAGCCCGCGGTCCATGTGGCCGTGCCAGTCGACCTCCACCTTCCCCCGCACCCCCTTCTCATCAATCAGATCGAAGATGCACTTGAGGAGGTTTTTGACGCCCCACGGAGTGATGTGGCCGGTGGTGTCGCAAACGACAAGACGGTCCGCGCCGAGGTCGATCGCCGTGCCGTACAGCGCCCGAATGATCTCCGGGTGCGCGCGCACGGTGTCCTCGGTCACGAACATGGCCGGCAGGCCCTCCTTCTTCACGAAGGTGAGCGCGTCGGTCACGCACTTGACGAGGAACTCGAGATTCCAGCCCTCGACCTCCATGCGGATCGTCGACGAGCCGATGAACGTCGCCGCCTCGATCGGCAGGCCGAGCTTCTGGCTGATGTCGGCGATCGGCTGGATGTCGGCGAGGACCGTGCGTGCCGCGCAGTTGGGGAAGAGCGGCAGCTTGGACCTGACGATTTCGCGGGCCAGCACCTCGCACTGCTCGGCCACGTGCGGGCCGGCGCCCGGCAGGCCGATGTTGATCGCGTCGATCCCGACGGCTGCGCAGTTGTGCAGGTGCGCCACCATCTCGTCGAGGGAGGGCTTGAGCGCCGAGGGGGACTGCAGGCCGTCCCGCAGCGTTTCGTCGTTCAGTTGGATGCGCTGGGCGGGCTTGGGGGGAAATTGCCCCTCCACATTCCAGTCGTAGATAAGGTCGTTTCGGTCCACGGTTTCAGGATACTCACTTCGCCTTTAGAATCCGCTTTTTCATGCACGTCCTGAAGTTCGGTGGCACCTCGGTCGGCAGCGCGGAGAATCTCTCCCGCGTGCTGGAGATCGTGCGCTCCCAGGTGGGGGAGCGGCGGGTGGTCGTCGTCTCGGCCCACTCGGGGGTCACCGACGAGCTGTTGCGGCTGGCTCGCGCAGCCGTGGCGGGGCGCTATTCGATGCGCAAGATCCGCCGGCTGCACCGGGATCTGTACGCGGAAATCGGCGTCGAGTTCGGCGTCGTGGAGCCGTTGCTTGATGAGCTGAACGACCTGCTGCGCGGACTCAAGTTGGTGGGGGAACTGACGCCGCGCAGCCTCGACCTCGTGGCGAGCTTCGGCGAGCGCATGTCCTCCCGCGGAATCGCGGCGTACTTCTCGTCGAACGGTCTCGCGGCCGAGGCTGTCGATGCGTGGGACCTGGGGCTGCGAACGGACTCGCGGTACGGCGAAGCGTCTCCCGACGTCGCCTCGTTCCCGGCGATCAAGAAGGGACTGTCGCGTTTTTCCGACACCGTGCCGGTGGTGACCGGATTCATCGCGCACGATGCGAAGGGCAACGTAACGACGCTGGGACGCTCGGGGAGTGACTTCAGCGCGACGATCCTTGCCGCGGCCTCGGCGGCGGACGAGGTGCAGATCTGGACCGACGTCGACGGCGTGATGTCGGCCGACCCGCGCGTGGTCAAGAAGGCGCGCTCGATTCCGGCGTTGTCGATCGCCGAGGCGAGCGAGCTTGCGTACTACGGTGCGAAGGTGATTCACCCCGCGACGATGTTGCCGGCGGTGGAGAAGCGTATTCCGGTGCGCGTGCTCAACACTGCGCATCCCGACCACGAGGGCACGTCGATTCTTTTGAATGCGCCGCCGACGCGGAACGCGGTGAAGTCCATCGCCTCGAAGCGCGGCATCATCCTCGTGACGATCTCATCGACGCGCATGCTGCTGCAGGCCGGTTTCATGGCGCGCATCTTCGAGGTGTTCGCCAAGCACAACTTGTCTGTCGACCTGGTGGCGACGAGCGAGGTGACGGTCTCCGTCACGGTCGCTACCGAGCGCAATCTCGACGCGGTCATCCACGATCTGTCGGAGTTCAGCGAGCCGACGGTCGAGCGCGACTTGGCGCAGGTGTGCGTGGTGGGCGAGGGAATCCGCGATCGCGTGGGTACGGCTGCCGAGGTATTCGCCGTCCTCAAGCAGGCTCGCCTCCCGGTGCGTCTGATCAGCCACGGAGGAACGAAGATCAACATCTCGTTCCTCGTCGAAGCTGCCGAAGTCGCCAAGTGCGTGCGCGCCCTCCACCGTGCGTTCTTCGAGTAATTAGTGAACGACGGTGCCTGGCACCGTCGTTCACTAATAGAAAAAGGGCGCCCTTGCGGACGCCCTTTGTTTCGAGTTTTGAAGGCCGACCGGCCTTCGGATGCGGAGGGTTATCACCCGCCGCCGCTGAGGCTTCAGGTGGACGGCGCCGGAGCCTCGGGCTTCGGCTTTTCCATCTTCACGCCAGCGAAGTAGGGAGCCGCCATCTTGTGGAGCTCCTTCGAGGTCTTCATCAGCATCGGGCGCGGGTCGCCGTCGGCGGCAGCCTCGCCACCACAGTTGAGGCCCTTGTAGCCGTTCATGACGGCGCCGGCGTTCAGCGCGATGGCGCGCATGCGGGGCGAGCTCTGCTTCATCAGCTTGCGAGCAGCCTCGACAGCCTTGGCATCCTCGGCGGAGAGCTTGGTCGTCTTCGCAGCCGCCCACATCTTCTTCGCCTTCGCGGCCTCGGCGGCCGCGTTCTTCAACACAGTCTTGAGATCGTCGGTGCTGTCCAGCTTGGGAGCGGGGTAGCTGTCCTTGCCGGCCAGGGCGCGAGCCATGGCGCGGTAGGTCTCAGACATCTCGCTGGCGAGCTTCGCGTTCGCGGTCGTTTCGTTCGAACCCATGCGCTCGATGGCGGCGAGCGCGGCAAGCATGTCGGCCTGTGCGCCGAAGGTCGGCGCGAGCGCCTTCATGCTGACGTCCTTGCTGAGGAGGTCGCTGCGTGCGGCTTTCAGCGAGTCACGCTCGATGCGCGACATCTTTTTGTAGTCCGCCTTCCAGCTCGAAAGGTCCTTCCGAGCGGTGGCAAGATCAGTGGAGCAGGCCTTGGCGTCGGTGTCGCAGGCAACAGCCTTCGTGTCATCACACGGGCCGCAGTCACTCTGCGCGAACGCGAGGGGCGCTGCGGCGAGGAGAGTAAGCAGAATTTTCTTCATGGTGGTTTCCGATAATAGTAGCCCGAATAATCGCTCGAGCCGCACCTTGTTACGCTTCAGATTCCGGCGATTGCGGTGGGTTTCCCAATAATTCCCCCAATTCTTGGACATCCACGCGGCCGACGAAGCGTTTCACGCCGTCCACGCTGATGACCGGGATCTCGTTCCGGTACGCCCGCAGCAGCCCGCGATCGCTGCGGATGTCGATTTCGCCGAAACCTACGCCCATTTCGGTCAATTCCCGCC
>Ga0070728_10004461_pt1 | contig 14512 bp, 6 predicted proteins | sample tdDd471_FD_66723 | JGI IMG/M metagenome (GOLD analysis project Ga0070728, IMG submission 66723) | Marine sediment microbial communities from the Atlantic coast under amendment with organic carbon and nitrate - tdDd47.1 | ecosystem: Environmental > Aquatic > Marine > Coastal > Sediment | place...
GGGCTCTGCGACGCCGGCGACACCGACTCGGACAACGACGGCATCCCCGACGCGTCCGACCCGAGCCCGCTGGACCCGGACGTCTGCGGCGACTCCGACGCCGACACCTGCGACGACTGCTCCGTCGGCACGGACGACTTCGGGCCGCTCAGCGACAGCACCCCCGCCAATGACGGCCTCGACTCTGACGGCGACGGGCTCTGCGACGCGGGCGACACCGACGACGACAACGACGGCATCCTCGACGCCACCGACCCGAACGACACGAACCCGGACGTCTGCGGCGACACGGACGGCGACACCTGCGACGACTGCGCCGTCGGCACCGACAACTTCGGCGCCCTGAGCGACAGCACCCCCGCCAACGACGGCCCGGACGGCGACGGCGACGGGCTCTGCGACGCCGGTGACACCGACGACGACAACGACGGCATCCCGGACGCGTCCGACCCGAGCCCCGCCGACCCGAACGTCTGCGGCGACTCGGACGCCGACACCTGCGACGACTGCGCCGTGGGTACCGACGACTTCGGACCGCTCAGCGACAGCACCCCCGCCAACGACGGCGCGGACACCGACGGCGACGGCATCTGCAACTCGGGCGACACCGACGACGACAACGACGGCATCCTCGACGCCACCGACCCGGACGACACCGACCCGGACGTCTGCGGCGACTCCGACGGCGACACCTGCGACGACTGCAGCGTCGGCACCGACGACTTCGGGCCGCTCAGCGACAGCACCCCCGCCAACGACGGTCTGGACACCGACGGCGACGGGCTCTGCGACGCCGGTGACACCGACGACGACAACGACGGCATCGTCGACGCCAGCGACCCGGACGACACCAATCCGGACATCTGCGGCGACAGCGACGGCGACACCTGCGACGACTGCACCACGGGCACTGACGACCTCGGCCCGCTCAGCGACAGCCTGCCGCTGCTCGACGGCCCGGACGCCGACCTCGACGGTCTGTGCGACGACGGCGACATCGACGACGACAACGACGGCGTGGCCGCTGGCGGTGACCCGGACGACGACGACCCGGACGTCTGCGGCGACTTCGACGGCGACACCTGCGACGACTGCAGCGTCGGCACCGACGACCGCGGCCCGCTCACCGACCGCCTGCCCGACAACGACGGTCCGGACGCCGACGGCGACGGCCTCTGCGACGCCGGCGACACCGACGACGACAACGACGGCATCCCCGACGACGAGGACCCCGACGACGACAACCCGGACGTCTGCGGCGACTCCGACGGCGACACCTGTGACGACTGCGCCGTCGGCACCGACGACCGCGGACCGCTCAGCGACAGCACCCCGGGCAACGACGGGTCGGACCTCGACGGCGACGGCCTCTGCGACGCTGGTGACACCGACGACGACAACGACGGCATCCCCGACGACGAGGATCCCGACGACGACAACCCGGACGTCTGTGGCGACTCCGACGGTGACACCTGCGACGACTGCGCCGTCGGTACCGACGACCGCGGACCGCTCAGCGACAGCGCCCCGGGCAACGACGGCCTCGACCGCGACGGCGACGGCCTCTGCGACGCCGGCGACCCGGACGACGACAACGACGGTGTGCCGGACGCTTCGGACCCGGACGACAACAACCCGGACGTCTGCGGCGACACCGACGGTGACACCTGCGACGACTGCGCCGTCGGCACCGACGACCGCGGACCGCTCAGCGACTCCGATCCGAGCAACGACGGGTCGGACCTCGACGGCGATGGCGCCTGCGACGCGGGCGACACCGACGACGACAACGACGGCATCCCGGACGTCACCGACCCGGACGACGACAACCCGGACGTCTGCGGCGACACCGACGGGGACACGTGCGACGACTGCGCCGTCGGCACCGACGACCGCGGACCGCTCAGCGACTCCGACCCGAGCGACGACGGCTCCGACCTCGACGGCGACGGGCTCTGCGACGCCGGCGACACCGACGACGACAACGACGGCATTCCGGACGACGAGGACCCGGACGACGACAACCCGGACGTCTGTGGCGACTCCGACGCCGACACCTGCGACGACTGCGCCGTCGGCACCGACGACCGTGGCCCGCTCAGCGACTCCGACCCGAGCGACGACGGCTCCGACCTCGACGGCGACGGCCTCTGCGACGCCGGCGACACCGACGACGACAACGACGGTGTGCCGGACGACGAGGATCCCGATGACGACGATCCGGACGTCTGCGGCGACTCCGACGCCGACACCTGCGACGACTGCGCCGTCGGCACGGACGACCGTGGCCCGCTCAGCGACTCCGACCCGAGCGACGACGGCTCCGACCTCGACGGCGACGGCATCTGCGACGCCGGTGACACCGACGACGACAACGACGGTGTGCCGGATGACGAGGACCCCGACGACGACAACCCGGACGTCTGTGGCGACTCCGACGCCGACACCTGCGACGACTGCGCCGTCGGCACCGACGATCGTGGCCCGCTCAGCGACTCCGACCCGAGCGACGACGGCTCCGACCTCGACGGCGACGGCATCTGCGACGCCGGCGACACCGACGACGACAACGACGGTGTGCCGGACGACGAGGACCCCGACGACGACAACCCGGACGTCTGCGGCGACAGCGACGCCGACACCTGCGACGACTGCGCCGTCGGTACCGACGACCGCGGGCCGCTCAGCGACTCCGACCCGAGCGACGACGGCGCCGACTTCGACGGCGACGGCCTCTGCGATGCCGGCGACAACGACGACGACAACGACGGCGTGCCGGACATCACCGACCCGGCCGACGACGATCCGGACGTCTGCGGCGACTCGGACTTCGACACCTGCGACGACTGCGTGGTCGGCACCGACGACCGCGGGCCGCTCAGCGACGTGCTGACCGACGACGACGGGCCCGACGCCGACGGCGACGGCCTCTGCGACGCCGGCGACAACGACACCGACAACGACGGTGTGCCGGACGGCGACGATCCGGCCCCCGACGATCCGGACGTCTGCGGCGACGGCGACCGTGACACCTGCGACGACTGCAGCGTCGGTACCGACGACTTCGGGCCCGAGTCCGACGTCCTGCCCGGCAACGACGGGTCGGACCTCGACGGCGACGGCCTCTGCGACGCCGGCGACGACGACGACGACAACGACGGCATCCCGGACGACGAGGATCCCGACGACGACGATCCGGACGTCTGCGGCGACAGCGACGGCGACACCTGCGACGACTGCGCCGTGGGCACCGACGACCGTGGCCCGCTCAGCGACAGCGACCCCTCGAGCGACGGTTCGGACATCGACGGCGACGGCCTCTGCGACGCCGGCGACGACGACGACGACAACGACGGCATCCTCGACGACGAAGACCCGGACGACACCGACCCGGACGTCTGCGGCGACTCCGACGCCGACACCTGCGATGACTGCAGCGTCGGTACCGACGACTTCGGGCCGCTCAGCGACAGCGACCCGTCGAGCGACGGTTCGGACATCGACGGCGACGGCCTCTGCGACGCCGGTGACGACGACGACGACAACGACGGCGTCGACGACGACGAGGATCCGACGGACGACGATCCGGACGTCTGCGGCGACGCGGACGGTGACACCTGCGACGACTGCTCCGTCGGCACCGACGACTTCGGGCCGCTCGGCGACAGCGATCCGACCAGCGATGGTCCGGACACCGACGGCGACGGCCTCTGCGACCCGGGCGACGACGACGCGGACAACGACGGCGTGACCCGCGACGAAGACCCCGACGACGCCGATCCGGACGTCTGCGGCGACAGCGACGCCGACACCTGCGACGACTGCTCCGTCGGTACCGACGACTTCGGGCCCGAGGACGACGTCCTGCCCGAGGACGACGGCGACGACGCCGACGGCGACGGGCTCTGCGACGCCGGTGATGACGACGCGGACAACGACGGCGTCACGAGCGACGAAGATCCCGACGACACCGACCCGGATGTCTGCGGCGACAGCGACGCCGACACCTGCGACGACTGCTCCGTCGGTACCGACGACTTCGGACCCGAGTCCGACGTCCTGCCCGAAGACGACGGCGCCGACGCCGACGGCGACGGGCTCTGCGACGCGGGTGACGACGACGCCGACAACGACGGCGTGCCCGGCGACCTGGATCCGGACGACACGACCCCGGACATCTGTGGCGACACCGATGGCGACACCTGCGACGACTGCAGTGTCGGTACCGATGACTTCGGGCCCGAGTCCGACGTCCTGCCCGGCAACGACGGTGCGGACGCCGACGGCGACGGCATCTGCGACGCCGGCGACGACGACGCGGACAACGACGGCGTCACCAGCGACGAGGACCCGGACGACACCGACCCGGACGTCTGCGGCGACAGCGACGGCGACACCTGCGACGACTGCGTGGTCGGCACGGACGACTTCGGACCCGAGTCCGACGCCCTGCCCGGCGACGACGGGCCGGATGCGGACGGCGACGGTCTCTGCGACGCGGGCGACGACGACGACGACAACGACGGCGTCACCGACGAGACGGAGCGTGAGATCGGCAGCGATCCGAACGATCCGGACACCGACGGCGACGGCATCGACGACGGCGACGAGCTCGGCGGCGACGGGGCGTACGACCCGGACGTCGACACGGACCCGACGGACGCGGACTCCGACGACGACGGCCTGACCGACGGCGAGGAGCTCATGGGCGGCGGCCCGCTCGACGGCGCGGTCACCGACCCGCTCGACCCCGACACCGACGGCGATGGCATCGACGACGGCACCGAGGTCGGCGTCACCGAGCCGGTGCCCGGCGGCACCTCGGACGGCGAAGGCGTGCCCTTCGACGGCACCGACGAGGACGCGTTCACTCCGGACGCGGACCCCGACTCGACGACCGACCCGCTCGACCCCGACACCGACGGCGACGGCCTCTGCGACGGCGGCGAAGCCCCGGCGGGCGAGGTCTGCGTCGCGGGTGAGGACCTCGACGGCGACGGTGCCACGACGAACACGATCGGCGACTCGGAGTCGGACGGCGAGGGCGAGACCGACCCGAACGACCCCGACACCGACGGCGACGGGCTGACCGACGGCGAAGAAGCCACCGACATCGGCTCCGACCCGCTCGACGTCGACACCGACGACGGCACGGTCGACGACGGCACCGAGGTCATGGACGGCCGCGACCCCCTCGACCCGTCCGACGACGTCGAGGTCGAGGACAGCGACGGCGACGGGCTGCCCGACGACGTCGAAGAGGACCTCGGCAGCGACCCGAACGACCCCGACACCGACAATGACGGGATCGACGACGGCACCGAGACGAACGGCGACAACCCGACCGATCCGCTCAACCCGGACTCGGACGGCGACGGCCTCTGCGACGGTCCCGAAACGGTCGTCGACGTCTGTGACGGCGGCGAAGACGAGAACGCCAACGGCACGATCGACTTCGGCGAGACCGACCCGAACAACCCCGACACCGACGAAGGTGGCGTGAACGACGGCGAAGAAGTCAGCCGCGGCACCGACCCGCTCGATGCCGAGGACGACATCCCGGCCGAACCCGCCGTCACCGGCGGCACGTTCTTCGGCTGTGCGGCGGCGAACACCCCCGCCGCGCCGTGGGCCGCGCTCGGCCTGCTCGGCCTCGGCTTCGCGGTGCTGCGCCGCCGGCGCTGACGGCAGGCGGACGACGGGGTTCACCCGGCGCGCTCCCTGAGCGATCCTGGTGAACACCCCTCGTCCCCTCGCCGCCATGCCCTCGTCTCGTGGATTCTGGCAGGCCCTCGGCCCGGGCGTGCTCTTCGCCGCCGCGGCCGTGGGCGTGTCCCACCTCGTCCAGTCCACCCGCGCCGGCGCCACGTTCGGCCTCGGACTGGTCTTCGTCGTGTTGCTCGCCAACCTGACGAAGTACCCGGCGTTTCGGTTCGGCCCGCAGTACGCGGCCGCCACGGGCACCTCGCTGCTCGAGGGGTACCGACGCCTCGGGCGGTGGGCCCTCGTGCTCTACGCGGTGGTGACCGTCGCGACGATGTTCACCGTGCAGGCCGCGGTGACCGTCGTGACCGCCGGACTCGCCATCGCCCTGCTCGGGATCAGCGTGTCGCCGGTCGTCGTGTCGGCGGTGCTGCTCGCCGCCTGCGGCGTGCTGCTGGCGGTGGGGCACTACCAGTGGCTCGACCGCATCGTGAAGGTGCTGGTCGCGGTGCTGACCGTGTTCACGGTGCTCGCGACGGCGCTGACGATCCCGAACCTCGTCGCAGCCGCGCCGCCCCTGTGGATCCCTGCATCCCAGTGGGATCTCGCGACCCTCGCCTTCGTCGCGGCCCTCGCCGGCTGGATGCCCTCGGCGCTCGACGTGGCGGTGTGGCAGTCGGCGTGGACCCTGGCGCGGGCCCGCACCTCGGGCCACGAGCCGACGGTGCGAGAGTCGATGATCGACTTCCACGTCGGGTACATCGGGACCGTCGTGCTCGCGCTCTGCTTTCTCACCCTCGGCGCGGGCGTGATGTACGGCACGGGGACGGAGTTCGCCGCAGGCGCTGGCGGGTTCGCGGCGCAGGTCATCGAGCTCTACGCACAGACCCTCGGCGCGTGGGCGCGGCCGCTGATCGGGGCCGCGGCGTTCGCCGTCATGTTCTCGACCACGCTGACGGTGCTCGACGGGTTCCCGCGGGCGCTCGCCATGCTCGTCGCGCGGTGGCACGGCCCCGAGACCCCCGGCCACGACGAGCTCGGCACGCCGATCGGCCAGCGGCGGTACCTCGGCTTTATCGCCGTCATCGCGGTCGGGGCGGTCGTGGTGCTGCAGGTCCTGCTGACGTCGCTGAAGACCTTCGTCGACATCGCGACGGTGCTCTCGTTTCTCACCGCGCCGGTGCTCGCGTGGATGAACCACCGGGTGATGACCACCGACGACGCGATCGCCGAGGCGGACCGCCCGAAGCCGTGGCTGCGGGCCCTGAGCGCAGCGTGCGTCGTCGCGCTCGGCGCGTTCGCGATCGGATTCATCGTCTTGCGCGTGGTCACGGGCTGACGCGCACGATCGGTGCGCGAGCGTTCGGACTCTGCCGCGTCAGGGCGGCAGAGGTCACCCGGCCGACCGCACCAACGCCGATGGGACATGGTGGCGCAGCGGAGATGGACGGGAACCGCAGAAGCGGTGCAGTCGGTCGGGCGACCCGTCGGAAGGAGACCTTCCGGGGCACGGTTACGAGATGACGAACGCGGCCACACGTTTCAGAATTCCCGATGCAGCGGCCCTTCGAAGGCACGGTCCACGCCGATGGTGCAGCGCGGTCGGGTTTGTTAGGGTACCAGGGATCGACTCCGAGCCCTTCCCTCAGACCGAGACGTCACGTGACGGACTCGCTGGACACACGCGTCGACGCCACCCTGACGGCGTTGGCGTCTTCTGACGACGTCGAAGCCCGGGCCGTCGCCCTGCGCGACGAAGCGCTGGCGGCCGACCGACCGGCCCTCGCGGACCGCATCGACCTCGCGATCGCGCGGCGCGCAGTCCGGTCGAAGCCGGCCCTCGCGGTCGAGCGTCTGAACGACGTCCGGTTCCGGTCCGTAGAGCGGGACGACGCCCCCCTCGAGCTGTCCGCGCTGCGCCTCCTCGCCATCGCGTGGATCAAGCTCGGCGACCGCATGCGCGCCCGCGCCCTGTTCACCATTGCGATCGAGCGCGCCCACGTCAGCGGAGACCGCCTCGCCGAAGCCATCGCCCGGGTGAACCTGGGGTACACCTGGGGTGAGGCCGGGGACGCCGCGCGGTACGTCGAATGGACGGAGCCGGCGATCGAGATGCTGCGCGACCTTGGCGAGACGACTCGCGTCGCCCACGCGCTCGTCAATCTGGCCAGCGGGTTGCTGCGTGTCGCTCGGTACGCCGACGCCCGCGCGGCCCTCGATGAGGCGACGGCGCTGGTCGACCCCGACGATGCGCGCACCCGTGCCTTCATCGCGTCTGTCTGCGGCGAGCTGCAGGTCCGCGATGGCGACGTCGACCGCGGGATCGAGCAGATCCGCGCGGCACGCACGTCTCTGTGCGACGGCAACGAGGCGTACGACGCGTCCCGCCAGACCCAGATCCTCGGTCGGTCCCTGCTGCTCGCGGGCCGTGCGGCCGAGGCCGTCCGCGAGATCAGCGACGAGCTGCGCCGGATCGACGAGCGGCCGTGGGCGTCGATCCACGTCGCGCTCTACGACCTCCTCGCCGAAGCCGCCGACGCGGCGGGCGACGCGGCCCTCGCCTACCGCTCGCTGCGCCGGGTGACCGAGATCCAGGACGCGATCTCGTCGAACCGCGACGTCGGCCACGCCGCCCTGCTCGAAGAGAACGCCCGGGTCCGGTACGGCCAGCTCATCGCGGACGAACGCCGAGCCAGCGAGCGCGCGCTGCACCGCAGCCACCGAGACCTCGCCGCCGCCCTCGCCCGCGAGCGCGGCATGCGCCTCGAGCTGGCGCGCATCGCGGTCATCGATCCGCTCACGGCGGCCTACAACCGCCGCGGGCTCACCGAGCGCGGGTCCGAGATGCTCGACGAGGCGCGTCAGCGCGCGTGGCCCCTCGCCGCGATGATGCTCGACCTGGACGGCTTCAAGACCGTGAACGACACGTGGGGCCACGAGACCGGCGACCGGGTCCTCGCCGGCGTCGCCAGCACGCTTCGCCACCAGCTGCGCGAAGGCGACCTCGTGGCGCGGTACGGCGGCGACGAGTTCGTGCTGCTGCTGCCCGACACCACCGGGTCGGACGCGCTGCGGATCGCGAACCGCATCCGAGAAGCGCTCGCGACCCTCGAGGTGATGTGCCCCGACGGATCGGCCTGCGCGATTCGCGGCTCGGTGGGGATCACCGAGTGGGACCGCGACGCCTCTCTCGACGCGCTCGTGCGCCGCGCCGATGCCGCGCTCTATGCGGGTCGGTCCGCCGGGCGCGATCGCGCCACGCTGCTCGGTCCAGCGACCGACGACGAATGACCGGCGTCGAAGGGCAGATGGCTCAGGCCTCGAACCCGTAGGCGTCGAGCACGTCGCCGAGCTCGTCGCGGATCCACTCGCGCGTGAGACCGAACTCCTCGAGGCTGTACGAGTGCTTGCTGCGGTAGCCCTTCGACCGCTTCGCCGCGTCGTCCTCGAGCCGGACCAGCAGGTCGGGGGTCATGTCCCAGCCCATCTGGTCGTAGATCGACGAGACCGTGCCCGCCGGGTCGGCGACGAGGTGATCGTATCGGACGGTGCAGAATCGGTCCGGCGGCAGCTCGCGCCCCAGCTCGAGCAGGCGGCGATAGAACCGCGCGCCGAGGCGAGCCCAGTACCGCGCCTCGTCCGAATCCTTCGCGATCTCGGGCGAATGGGCCGCCCACGGCATGGTGAACATGCTGCAGAACGACGGCAGGGACTCGTACGGGTGGCGCACGATCTGGATGATGCGCGCGTCGGGGTAGGTCTCGAGCACGGACTCGACCCGGCCCGACATGAACACGTTCTTCGACAGAAACTGCCGCCCGCGCCCCTCGGCGAAGAGGTGCCGCTGCACGCTCGTCTTGTGAAAGTCCATCACACGGCGGCGCACGGCGGCGTCCATGTCGTCGAGAAACGACAGGTAGTCGAGGCGCTCCGGGTCGGGGAAGAACATCAGGTTCGCCGCCGTGACCCAGGTGAGCGTGAACCACGCCTCCTCTTCTTCGGCGGACTGGAACCCCATGTTGTGCACGCCGTCCCATCCGCCGAACGCGCGCTTCTCGATCGCACCGAAGAGCCGGCCGAACGGGCGACCGAGCCACGGGTCGACCTTCGCGAGCCCCTGGACGGTGCGGTACCCGGACACCGACGGCAGGATCGTCTGCCACAGTTTCAGCCAGGTGAACCGGTCCTCGTCGAGGCAGAGCAGCCGGTGCAGAAACGTCGTGCCGCTGCGTGGGTTCGAGATCACGAACACCGGCTCACGGACCTCGACGTCGCGAAAGCCGCGGGACGTCAGGTGATCGAGACCCCGCATGGCCGCCACGCTGGCGGCGATCGGGGGATAGAGCAGCAGACCGAAGCCGCCGCTCAGAGCGGCGCGGCGAATCGTGGTCGTGCGCGGCGACAGCGCGACGCCAAGCTGACGGGCGGCGCTGGGCAGGTGGATGTACATCCGCGAAGGGGCGTCCGAGACCGTCGTCGCGATCGGGGTTTGCGACGACCCATCAGCGCGATATAGCCGACGACCTCTGTGGCGTCTATGACTGCCCCGTCCCCCTGCCTCTGCCCGGATCCACCGTGCTGACCGAGCTGCTCGACGCTTTTGCGCGACTCGTCACGAAACGACGGGTGGCCGTGCTCGTCGTGACCGTGCTCGTGACGGCGGTGTTCGGTGCCGGGATCCCCCGTCTGCAGGCGGACTTCACGCCGTCCGACCTCTTCGCCCGGTTTGAGGACGAGCAGGCGGCCATGGCCGCGTTCCAGGAGACGTTTGGCAACACCGACAACGTTGCCCTCGTCGTCGTGCAGAGCGAGTCGGTGTGGACCCCGGCGGTGATGGCGTGGATTCGCGACGTCGCCGACGCAGCGCGAGCGGCGGAGTGGTCCGGCCGCGTGGACGCCCTGACCGGGCTGCCGGTGGCCCACGAGCCCGTCGTCAGTGACGAGGTCGTCGAGGCGAGCGTGTTCACCACCCTCTATCGCGTCGGCGCCGGGCCCGCGGCGCAGGTCCGCGGCGCGGTCGCGACCCTCGCCGGCGAAGAGCCCCCCGAAGTCGACGACACGATCCCGGACACCGTGCGCGCGCTGGCGGCGGGCGAGACGGTCACGCTGGGGCCCGCGTTCCCCGACGACGAGGTCACAGCGGATCAGGTCCAGACGCTGCACGACACGGTGAGCTCGTCGCCGCTCGTCGTCGGCCAGCTGGTCAGCGGCGACGGTCGCACCACGGTCATCGCGATCCAGCTCGCCGACGGGCTCGACCGCAACGACGAGGTCGCCGCTTCGGTCCACGGGCTGCTCGACATCCTCGACGCCCGCCCCCCGCCGGACGGCACCACCTGGGACCTCGGCGGCCTGCCGTGGCTGCGCACCGCCCTCATCGAGCGCATGCGCAGCGACCAGAGCGTGCTGCTGCCGCTGGCGATTTTCGTCTGCGTCGTCCTGCTCTTCGCGGCGTTTCGGTGGGGCGCGGCAATGTACGGCTCGACCCTCGCCGTCGTCATCTCGGCCGTCGTGCTCGTCGGCGGGATGGCGTGGGTCGGCGAGCCGTTCAACCTGCTGAACAACATCATCCCGCTGGTGATCATCGTCATCGGCATCTCGGACGCCATCCATCTGATCAACCGGTATCTCGAAGAGCTGGACGCCGGGCGCGAGCAGCACGAAGCGGCGCACCGCACCGTGTACACGATGACGATCGCGTGCTTTCTGACGTCGTTCACGACCGCCGTCGGGTTCGCGTCGCTGGCGGTGTCGCAGACCGAGATCCTGCGCCGGTTCGGCTGGACGGCGGCCGTCGGCGTGCTCGTCGCCTACGTCGTCACGATCACGCTGCTGCCGGCGCTGCTGACGGTGATCAAGCGGCCAAAGCGGGCGCATGCGCACCACGAGGGCCGGTTCGAAGACGCCATCGAGGCGCTGACCCGCGGCGTGATGCGTCACCCGTGGCCGGTGCTCGCCGTCACGACCGTCGTGCTCGCCGGCGCAGGGTATGCCTCATCACAGGTGGTCATCGACAACGCGGTGCTCGACCAGTTCGACGAGGACGACTCGATCACCCAGACGACCCGCCTGCTCGAAGAGCAGCTCACCGGCATTCGCCCGGTCGAGGTGTACCTCACCAGCGACGTGGCCGGGCGGTTCGACGACCCCGAAGTCCTCGCCGCGCTCGACCGCGTGGCCGCCTGGGCCGTCGAGCAGCCGGGGGTCATCGGCACGACCCACTACGGCGACGTGCTCGGTGAGGTGCGGGTCGCGATGACCGGCGACACCGACGCCCGCGACGCGCCGCTGACCTCGCGGGAGCAGGTCGAGCTGCTCGCAGGTTTCGTCGGCGGGCGCGATGCGAACCCGCTCGCCCAGTGGGTCGACGACGACCGCACCGAGCTGCGCCTCAACATCCGGATGGTCGATGTCGGCGCCCGCGCCACGATCGCCTTCGGCCACGCCCTCGACGACCGCCTCGAGGCCGAGCTCGGTGGGCTCGACGACGTCCACGCCCGGATCACCGGCGATGCGTGGGTGTCGTCCCTAGGCCTGGACGCCGTGATCAACGATCTGCTCGGCAGCCTCGGGCTCGCGATCGTCATCATCTTCGGCTTCATGACGCTGCTCTTCGGCAGCCTGCGCCTCGGCCTGCTGAGCATCCCGCCGAACATCACCCCGCTGGTGATCACCGGCGCGTGGATGTCGCTGAACGGCGTGCCGCTCAACGCCGCCACGGTGATCATCTTTTCGGTGAGCATCGGGCTCGCCGTCGACGGCACGATCCACGTGCTTGCGCGCTTTCGCGAAGAGGTGCACGGCGAGGACGACGTCGACGCGGCCCTCGTCCGGTCCGCTCGCGGCACCGGCAAGGCGATCGTGCTGACGACGGTCTCGCTCATGCTCGGGTTCGGCGTGATGCTGTTCAGCTCCTTCGTGCCCGTGCGTCGGTTCGGCACCCTGATCGGCGTGACGGTCTTCGGTACGCTGATCGCGACGGTCGTGGTGCTGCCGGCGATGCTGAAGATCGCGTGGACGCCGCGCAGCGCCGCGCGGCTGGCGGACGATCTGCGGGCCTGACCGCCGAGATCACGCCGACAAAGACCGATCCGCGCGCCCGCGCGTTCGCATGCGACGCCCCCTGATCGGAGCTTCGTCATGCGCGCCCTCGTTCGATCCCTCGTCCCCGTGTCCGTCGGTGCGGCGATCGCCCTCGTGCCGATCCTCGCGTGGGCCTGCCGCCCCGTCCCGGTCGAGGTGGACCCGCCGGACCCGACCGAACCGGTCGAGCCGACGGTGCAGGCGCACGAGCCGTACTACTGGACCCACCCGCACCCGCCGATCCACGTGCCGACGTACGTGTTCTCGTTCGACGCGGTGATGCAGTCGGCGCAGCCCGGCGTGCAGTCGTGCATGGGCCTGTCCAGCGTGTGGATCCATCGGGTCGACGTGCACGTCGTGCTCACCGGCTGGGGCACCGAGGTGCTCGTGTCGTCGACGCCGTCCAGCACGGCGGTCGAGTCCTGTGCGCGACAGGCGATGCAGTCGGCCGGGCTGGCGCAGGCCGCGCTCTACGACGGGGCGCGGCGGACCTTCGTGAACCCGTGGACCCCGCCGCCGCCGCCACCGCCACCGCCGGTGCCCGTGGTGACGACGACCCCGGTCGAGCGGATCGTCGCGTCGCACGACGAGCGCTTCGACGCCTGCCGGCTCGGCGAACCGGACGGCACCCGGTGGACCCTCACGTTCGACGTCGGCCCGGACGGTCGTGCGTCCGGCGCGCGCGCATGGCCCGAAGACGACGTGGGGGCCTGCCTCACCGACGTCGTCGAGCGCATCGACTTCTCGTCCGCCCACACCACCGGCCGAGCATCGGTCACCGTGATGCCCTGACGGCGGCTCGGCCTGCAGCGCGCGACGCGGCGTGGCGCTTCACTCGTCCGACGGCGGCTCTTCGTCGAACTCCTCTTCGAGCGCGTCGGGGTCGATGCCCATCTGCTCGAGGCTGCGCTGCAGCTCTTTGGGGAACCGGCGCGGCGCGAGCACGGCGCGGTTCGCCTTCTCGCAGCGCAGCAGGTACACCGCCGACCAGGGCACGTCGCAGTACTGATCGCCGTCCCCGAACGACAGGCTCGCCCGAACGCCGCGCTCGTCCCAGTCGAAGTCCTCGATGTGAAAGAGGCGACTGAAGTTCAGGTTGAGCTGCGCGCGACCCATCAGGTGCTCGGGCACCGTGACCCCTTCGCGCCGGCTGTCGAGGGTCACCGTGGTGAGCCCCTCTTCGATCAGCGTGTCGAACGCCCCGTGCATCTCGGCGTCCGTCATGGCCACGTCGATGTCGGGCATGTCGGCGTCGTCGGGCACTTCGCTGGTCGGCGACTCGTCCGGCGGATCGGCGCCAAAGGCGACCTCGACCACCTCGCCCTTCGGCGCACCGGTGGCCTCGGCCTCCTCACGCTCGCGGCGCGCGGCAGCAAAATCGACAGCGATGACGTTGTTCGACGTTTCGTCGGCCATGAAGAATCCCGGTGAACACTCGAGCCGCAGCCTGCCTCAGTCCGCCGCTGATTTGAAGCCTCGATCCGACCCGGACGAGGTCCCGATCGTCGAGGTTCCCAATCCACGCGCCCGTCCCTACGGTCAGAGGACCCGAAGCGCGGCCACCACATGCCCCACGACCACGATCACGACCACAGCCACGGGCACGACCACAGCCACGGGCACGACCACGGGCACGATCACAGCCATGGGCACGGGCACCATCATCACGACGTCTCGTCGATGAGCGACGGGCGCCTCGTTGGCGCCGTGTTCATCAACGTGCTGC
>Ga0070728_10004465_pt1 | contig 14504 bp, 12 predicted proteins | sample tdDd471_FD_66723 | JGI IMG/M metagenome (GOLD analysis project Ga0070728, IMG submission 66723) | Marine sediment microbial communities from the Atlantic coast under amendment with organic carbon and nitrate - tdDd47.1 | ecosystem: Environmental > Aquatic > Marine > Coastal > Sediment | place...
CCCCATAAGGGGGATTATCTGCAGGCCTTCACGAAATCATTTCTCGGTCACTAAAAGGCCAGCAGGCGATCCAGATTGTTTTTAAGGTAGTCGAGATTGGTGATAATCGGATTGTTACTTGAGTCTTTGCCGCGGATAACAGTTTCATCTATAAAGCGGGCGGCTTTTGCCTTTGCGTCATCCATCGATTCTCCCCAAACCAGTGCAAGAGCGAGGTTCGGGTCAAAATCACTGGGAATGGGATAGGGTCTGTCTACGGGAACATGGGAATAAACCACGGACCAGGGATGATCAGGAAATTTAAATTCGGTTATTGTGCCAATCCATGGCGCAAATCCCCGGTGGGTATCTTCAGCCACGATACGTAATTCAATAGCGGCACCTTTGAATTTCACTGCACTCTGTTTGTAGCCGATCCTGTTGCCAAGGCCAAGGCGGATCTGCTCTCGAATCAGATTCGGTTGTTCCCCTCCGATGTAACTAATTCTTGCTGAAATGTCATTTTCTACCTGAATACGAGTGTTTACTTCAAGTAGGTAGGGCTGTCCTGATCTGCTGATGATCCATTCCCAGGTACCTACATTGTCATATTTGACATATTCCGCCAGCTTGAGGGAATATTTGACGATTTGATCAAGAACCTTCTTTTCATTAAAATCGTAATCAAAGCAGGAGTCGTGAAAACCGGGTGCCGCTTCAACACGTTTTTGGCGACCTGTAGACTGAATAGTACAGTTTCGGGAGCTAAAGTGGATTCGTTCACCATATTTAGAGCAGACAAGCTGAACTTCAAGGTGGTTGTAATCACGTAAACATTGCTCAATAAGTACGCCACCATCTCCAAACTGTCTCTTGGCGTAGTTCTGTAACTGCCTGTAGACCCTTCGGAATTGTTCTATTTCTGTTACCTCTTCAATACCCATGCCTCCGCCACCGGCTGCAGCCTTGACAAGGATTGAAGGATTTTCAATTCCGGCTTCCCTCTGGTCATCCAGAAGCCCTGCGGCAATTTCTTCTGCTTCCATCTCGTTATAGATTGGAGCGTCTGTACCAGGAATAGTAGGAATTCCCAGTTTGTTGGCGACGCGTTTGGTGTTGATTTTGTCGCCAAGGTCTCTGATTACTTCCCAATTGGGGCCTATGAAAGTGAGTGCCCGATCCCGGATAGTTGCCCGTCTGGCAAAACGGAAATCTTCAGAAAAGAAACCGTAACCGGGATGTATGGCTGTGCAGCCGGTATGATCGGCTACCGCAAAAATATCATTGGGTTCGGTGTAACTGGTTATACGCCAGGCATTTTGTTCGGGACCACTGGTTATATTACGACGTACATGTTCCGAATCTTTGTCCGCTTCGGTGAAGACTACAACATAGTCAAGACCAAGATCCTTGCAGGCATTCATGATCCGGATGGCTATTTCACCTCGATTTGCTATAAGAACCTTTCCTTCCAAGCTGTTCCTCGTAGAGTCTCATCCAGCTAATAGCTGGATTTTTGATAATTACTCTCGGATTCTATCGCTTATCTGAGAGGTATTCTCTTTAGCACTTCCTTATCGGTGTCAGTATCTTTTCTGACTCTTTTGCTTGATGAAAAAAGAAGTGCTTTCTAGGGTACTCAATATGATGGTTTATCTATTATATTGTTGCTAATGTCTGGTGATTGCAATATATGGAACCTGAAATCGACGCTACTATAGTCATGCAGTATCGAATAGAAAAGAAAAATTATGCACTTTGAAATGGTTTTTCAATGGACACTGCTGCATCTGGCAGTGATCCTTCTTTTCTACTTGACACTCTTGTCCTTTGTTCAGCATTTATGCTTTTGAAGATTTATGAACTGAATATTGCTTTTTCTCCACGTGATGTTATTTATTTATAGATAAATTAATCATTCAAAGACAGTGTCCTCTTGTCGCAAAGAGTGCTCATCAACAATTATTGGCTGTTTGTACGCAGCCGAACATATCTGCATAATGGACAACGAGACAGAATCTGAAGAATCAGAATCGGACCAGGGGAAAGGTTTTTTACAGAAATTATTAGCAGCAATTAATTTCAAAAAACCAGGAACTAAAGAGGAGCTGGAGCATGATATTCAGGAACTTCTTGAAGAAGGAGAGGAACATGGTCTGATCTCGCCGCTTGAAGAGAGAATGATCAATTCCATTCTCGAATTCAGGGAGACGTATGCCTCAGAGATCATGACTCCGGCTGCGGAGGTTGTTTCTTTTGACGAGTCCGCTCCGATGTCGGAACTCATTGAAATAGTCATTGAAAGTGGTTTTACCCGGATTCCGGTTTATCGAGAAAACCCTGATCGCGTTATCGGGGCGATCCATGCTAAAGATTTACTCAAACTCTGTGCCCGCCCAAGTGCTGATCCGGCTGATCTCGCTGGCTACCTGCGCCCTGTCTATTTTATTTCAGAATCCAAACCGATTGTTGATCTGTTGCGGGAATTTCAAAAACGTAAACTGCATATGGCTATGGTTACTGATGAGTTTGGTACGGTTCGCGGCCTGATAACCCTTGAGGATATCCTTGAAGAGATCGTGGGCGAGATTGATGACGAATACGATGAAGAAGAACATACCATTGAGGTGGTGGATGAACATACAATTCAGGTTCATGCCTGGGTTGATATAGAAAAAATCGAGGAGTATTTTGATACTGAGTTGCCTGAAGGTCCCTATGAATCTATAAGTGGTCTGGTGATTCATCTCTTGGGTCGTCTGGCGGTCACCGGTGATATTGTTGAAATTGCAGGGTTCCGGTTCGAGGTTCGGAGTGCCAATGCCAGACAGATTAAGATGATACAGGTCAGCAAAATCATAGAGGGCGAATAACTATCGTGGCCTTCTTTCGCAGCAACTCTTTTTTTCTTTCAGTCCTGACCAGCCTTCTGCTTTGGCTGTCGTTTCCAGGAGGGGGTGAGATTTGGCCACTACTTGTTGTAACCCTTGTCCCTCTGTTTTTTGCTTTACGTGGTGTAAGTGTTAAAGGTGCTACCCTCTGTGGAATTACCTGCGGTCTTGTGCACTTCACTTTGCTCCTCTACTGGATAGTTATTGTTCTTGGTAAATATGGAGGGCTCGCCTGGTTCATTTCTTTACAGGCCCTGCTCCTGCTGGCTCTGTATATGAGCCTTTATTTTGCTCTTTTTGCAGTACTTGCTCGTTTCATCATGTTAGCATTCCCGGCCGCTTTGACCCTTTGGTTACTGCCCGCTCTCTGGGTTGGCCTTGATTGGCTTCGCGGGGTGTTATTGACTGGTTTTCCATGGATGGATCTGGGCTACGCATTATACAAAGAACCCTACTTTATTCAAATTGCTGATCTCGTCGGACACCACGGGGTTACCTTCCTTGTTGTTTTTATTAATATATTCCTTCTACTGATCTTCTCCAAAAAACATTCTGCTCTTACGTATTTTTTAATTCTTGTGCCCGCCCTTAGTTTGATTGGTTGCGTGGGTCTGTATTCAAAAAACCGATTTGAGGAGGTCCAGCAGTCAATTGCGGCAAAGGATGCGTCTCGTGTTACTGTTGGAATTGTTCAGGGTAATGTCGATCAGAGTGTGAAATGGTCGCCATCACAGCAACAGGAGACGGTGGAGAGGTATTTGACACAGACGGAGGGGCTCTTTGCTTCAAAGCGACCGGCAATCGTTGTCTGGCCGGAGACGGCTCTTCCTTTTTATCCACCCTCTAATGGTCATATGCAACCCCTCAAGGAACTGGTTGCTAAAAATGATTTTGCTCTTTTGACGGGTGCTCCCTGGTACGAAATTATCGATAGGGAGGCGAGAAAGGTGAAGTTTTTTAACAGCGCACTTCTGTTGCGGCCGGATGGGCTGTTTGGTAGTAAATATTACAAAACGCACCTTGTGCCGTTTGGTGAATATATCCCGCTTAAGAAATTTTTGCCCTTTCTGGCACCTCTGGTCGAGGCGGTGGGGGACTTTAGCTTCGGGAGCATTGAACAACCTCTGGTCTGGCAGGAAGCAAGGGCCGGAATACTAATTTGCTTTGAGTCGGTTTTTCCGGACTTATCTCGCAAGTGGGTGTTGGCAGGTGCAAATATACTGGTTAATTTGACGAATGATGCCTGGTATGGTAAATCGAGTGCCCCGCATCACAGCTTGGCCATGTCGGTGCTGCGGGCGGTGGAAACCAGACGCAGTCTGATACGATCAGCAAATACAGGAATATCCGCTTTTGTAAGCCCGGCGGGGACTATTACCAAACAGTCCGAGCTTTTCGTACCCTGGGCAGAAGCCACCGATGTGGTTTTACGAGGAGAGCTGACGGTCTGGGCGCGTTACGGATATCTCTTTGCTCCTGTTTGTCTGGGCATTGGCCTTTTCGGCGGCTTGGTGGCAGGAGTAAGAAGACGATGGGTTTGAATGGTTCACCAATTGTACTAAACAGGTTATAATTCCAGAATGTATGTAATGCTCGCTTTCGCGGTGGGTTTGGGAATAATTTTTTAATATTAAAGTATTAAGGTAGAAAAAAATGGCGATTGAGACCGGTGCAGCAGTATCCAAACAGAAACTTGTTGATTTAAAAGTTCGCTTGCTTGCTCTCAAGGAGCATCTTTGACTTAGCTGCCAAGAAAGATCGACTTGAATCACTGGAACGGCAAACACTTGCTCCCGGATTCTGGAATGATGCTGAAGCGGCAACGGTGATCCAGAAAGAACACGGCCAACTTCAGGAAGTCATTAGAGGCTGGAATGAGCGGTGGAAGGAACTGGAAGATACCGAAATGTTCCTTGAGATGGTCATGGAGGAAAAAGATCCCGAGCTCGAGCAGGAGATCGCTGAGAAAGTCGTGACCATGGAGAAGGGGTTGGCCCTGGCTGAGTTGGAATGTATGTTCAGCGGGGAGCATGACAACAGCAATGCTATCGTGTCTATCCATGCAGGTGCTGGGGGGACAGAGGCCCAGGATTGGGTGGAAATCCTCATGCGAATGTATCTGCGCTGGGCGGAAATACGGGGATTTAAAACTGCAATCCTGGACTATTTAGCCGGAGATGAGGCTGGCACCAAAAGTGTCACAATCATGTTCAAAGGGCGTAGCAGTTATGGTTATCTTCGTTCCGAACTGGGGATTCACCGACTGGTTCGTATCTCGCCCTTTGATGCCAGTGGACGTCGGCATACTTCTTTTGCCTCGGTGATGGTTATGCCAGAGCTGGATGATTCTATAAAGGTGGATATCGATGACAAGGAATTGCGAATAGATACCTATCGTTCCAGTGGGGCGGGAGGCCAGCATGTCAATAAAACCGATTCCGCTATTCGTATAACGCATTTGCCGACTGGAATTGTGGTTCAATGTCAGAACGAGCGTTCCCAGCATAGAAACAAGGAAACGGCAATGAAAATGTTGTCGGCCCAGCTCTATGAGCAGGAAAAACAGAAACAGGCAGAGCAGCACGAGGGATTATCCGGAGACAAGAAGGGGATCTCTTGGGGCAGCCAGATTCGTTCGTATGTTCTGCAACCTTATCGTTTGATTAAGGATCACCGTACCGAGCATGAAACCGGCAATGTCGATGCGGTTCTCGATGGTAATCTTGATCCGTTCATTAAGGCTTTTTTGCTTTGGGGGAAATGAGGGACGGGGGGAAAAGTCAGGGGAGTAGACTTGCGTCTGCTTGTAGTGGTGATATCAACAAAGGGTCGGCTCATTAATGAGCCGACCCTTTGTTTGTTTGAATGCTGCTTACTTCAAAATTTCAGCAACAGGGGTGTAGTCGAGCTCAAAGGCTTCAGCAACGGCCTTATAGGTGATCTTGCCGTCCGCAATATTCAGACCGAGAGCAATCTCCTCGTTGTCAAGACAGCTCTGTTTCCAGCCTTTATTGGCTATCTGCACAGCATATGGGAGAGTCGCGTTGGTCAGAGCCAGAGTCGAGGTTATGGCAACAGCCCCAGGCATATTGGCAACACAGTAGTGAACCACCCCGTCAACAGTAAAGACCGGATCGTCGTGACTTGTCGCTTTTGAGGTTTCGAAACAGCCGCCCTGATCAATAGCTACATCCACCATAACTGCTCCAGGTTTCATGACCTTGAGCATGTCTTTGGTGACCAGCTTGGGGGCTTTTGCGCCGGGAATAAGAACAGCACCGATAACGAGATCGGCTTTGGCAAGGAGTGCGCGTAGTTTTGGTACACTGCTCATGATTGGAAAACAGTTGCTAGGCATAACTTCCCGCAGGTAACGCAGGCGATCAAGGTTGGTATCCAGCAGATATACCTTGCCGCCGAGGCCGCAGGCCATGATGGCAGCATTAATACCAACTACACCGCCACCGATGACGACCACGTTGCCTGGTTCAACACCTGGAACACCACCAAGAAGAATACCGCGGCCGCCTTTGGTCATTTGCAGATAGTTAGCACCTTCCTGGGTAGCCATCCGCCCTGCAACCTCACTCATAGGGGTAAGGAGAGGAAGGGAACCGTCTTTTTTCTGAATAGTTTCGTAGGCGATGTTGACAGATCCGGCCTTCATGAGGGCCTTGGTGAGTTTTTCTTCCGCTGCGAGGTGAAGGTAAGTGAATACAATCTGGTCTTTGCGGATGAGATCATATTCTTGTGGTTGGGGTTCTTTGACATGCATAACCATGTCAGCCTTTTGATATACTTCCGCAGCGGTATCTATGATGGTAGCACCGGCTTTTTGGTATTCGGCGTCGGGGAAACCTGCGCCTACACCGGCATTTTTCTCAACAATTACCTGGTGGTTGTTGTGGATCATGACCTCGGCACCTGCGGGGGTCATGCACACTCTTTTTTCTGCAATTTTGATTTCCTTGAGGATTCCGACGATCATGGTGTTCTCCGTGTTTAAAAAATGAAAATATTTTTCCCCCTTACCCTCCCTGGAAGGAGGAGAAGTCCACAGGTTGGACAAGGTGAAAAAACAGTTGTACCTTAAAGCAGATATGGAACTTTAAGGTTGTATCCTTTGTAAACAATAAAACTTTCGACTGTCTGTACGTCTTCTATTTTGGCAACTTGTTCGGTTATGAATTCGAGAAGGCTGTAGCCGCTGCCAAGCAGGACTTGCAGGATAATGTCGTATCGGCCGGTGACTATTCCTGCCGAAACAACTCCTTTTAATTTACTGAATTCGTCAGCTTTTTGTTCCAGCTCCATGGTCTTTAGTTTTATTCCCAGGTAGAGCAGGTTGTGCCCGGTAAGGGCGTCGATCTGCACAGTGCCGGAAAACTTCAGGATGCCTTCTTCTATGAGTTTGTTGACCCGGCTTCGGATGGTATTTTCGGTAAGTGCCAGGTCTTCGGCAATGAGTTTATACGATTTTCGACCATCTTTGAGGTGGCGAAGTATTTCTATATTTGTCTCATCTACATCCATGCGCTTATATACTCTTAGAAATGGATACTGGTGGATATATGTAATTGGATAATTAAATATATTATATGTCAAAAATTGCGTAAAAGTCAAATAAAAACACTTCAAATGATATAAAAACGCAACGTAGCTTGGTTTTCTGATGTATGTTAAAGACGGGTTGGGGCGTCGATAGCAGCTTTTGGTGCTTTTGCTGCGTTATGGGGCCTGGGGGCTGAAATTAACTAGAGTGTAGGGGAGGTTTGAAGCAGTGGTGAAAAGAAATCAGCTCTTGGCAATTTTCGGTGATCGAGTGCAACGATCAGATTGATCAGAGTTCTTGGAGGAGGCAAGTAATTGGGAACTGCAGCAACCACACATTGTACCGCCGCTTTCATGACACATGCCGGTCAAGCCGTGGCTGGTTTTGTTCTGTCGTCTCTTGCAGTAGCTCAAAAGAACCACTGTTACCAGCAAGAGAGAAAAGGTGATGGCCAGGGTAAAAATAAAAGTTAGCATGGTAAAAGAGTAATCACTTTTATCTTATCCACCAAAATCGTCGAAATGAATATTTTCATCTTCCACCCCAAGGTTGTCCAGCATTGTAAAGATCGCCTGGTTCATCATTGGGGGGCCACAGATATAATAGTTGATATCCTCGGGGGCTGGATGTTCGTTAAGATACTGGTCAAGCAATATCTGATGAATAAATCCGGAGTGTCCCGACCAATTGTCTTCCGGAAGTGGGTCGGACAAGGCCAGGTGAAAGTCGAAATTATCATGGCTTCTCTCTATTTCTTTAAAATCTTCCGTGTAGAAAACCTCTTTCATGCTCCTACCACCATACCAGAAGGAAACCTTTCGCTTGGTACCCTTGGCTTTGTAGAGATCAAAAATATGGCTGCGCATGGGCGCCATGCCAGCACCGCCACCGATAAGGACGATTTCTGAATCACTGTCGTCCATTAAGAATTCGCCAAATGGGCCGGCGATGGTCACCTCGTCACCCGCCTGGAGGTTGAAAATATAGGAAGAGACCTGACCGGGAGGCAGTGTTTCCTGCCCTGGTGGAGGACTCGCTATTCGCACGTTTAACATAATGATACCTTTTTCTCCCGGGTAATTAGCCATGGAGTAGGCCCTGGTCACTGGGTTGTAGACTTGAGATTTATATTGAAACATCTTGAATTTGGTCCAATCAGCAAGAAACCGATCATCGATTTCAAAACTCTGATATTCCAGATTATGGGGCGGGACTTCGATCTCAATATAGCCACCTGCCTTGAAGTCCACCGTCTCACCTTCCGGCAGACCGATTACCAGTTCCTTGATAAAGGTGGCAACATTATTATTTGAAATTACCTTGCACTGCCATTTCCTGGCATCGAGGTTTTCAGGGGGAATTTCAATGGATAAATCCCTTTTCACAGGAACCTGGCAGGAGAGGCGCATGCCTAATTTGGCCTCCCGATTGTTGATTTTGCCTTTTTCCGTCGGCAGGATGGAACCTCCCCCCTCCTTGACGATACATCGACATTGGCCGCAGCTCCCACCACCACCGCAGGCAGAGGAGAGTATGATTCCTTTATCGGAAAGGGTGGTCAGGAGTTTTCCGCCGGGATCTGCCTGTAAATTCTTATCTTCGTTGATTCGGATAGTAATTTCGCCGCTGGGCAGGAGTGTTTTTTTGGCGACAATAATAATGGTAACCAGCAGAAACTGGATAGCCAGAAAGAAGCTCACCCCGTAATATATTTCATTCATTGCCTGATTCCCCTGTTTGATCCCATTATTTCTCTAATATATGTACGGTTCGATCACATTTCCATCCCGGCCAGTCCCATAAAGGCCATGGCCATAAGCCCTGCCGAGATAAAAGTGAGACCAAGGCCTTTAAGCCCTCCAGGCGCGTCGGCATATTCCAACCTTTCTCTTATGCCTCCAAGGAGAACAACTGCCAGAAAAAAACCGGCCCCTGAGCCGAAGCCGTAGGCAACGGATTCACTAAAGGTGTAGTCTCGCTCAACCATAAAGAGGGTACCGCCGAAAATGGCACAGTTTACGGTTAGAAGGGGCAGGAAAATGCCTAGAGTGTTGTACAACGCCGGTATGTAACGATCGAGGAACATTTCAAGTATCTGCACGACCGCTGCGATAATAGCAATGTAAGTGAGCAGGCCTAAAAATCTGAGATCCAGGTCTGGCTGACCGGCCCAGGCCAGAGCACCTGGTTTTAAAAAATAAGTGAGGATTAAATTATTGATAGGGACGGTTATCACCTGAATGAATAATACCGCAGCACCAAGTCCCGTGGCAGTCTTAACCTGCTTGGAGATAGCAAGAAAGGTGCACATGCCGAGGAAAAAGCTGAGTGGCAGGTTTTCCAGAAAGATGGAGCGGATAATTATGTCAAAATAATGGGCCATTACTCTTTCTCCTGTTGCTCAGGGTCAATGGTCCGCATGAACCAGATAAGCAGGGCGATGAGAAAAAATGCGCTGGCTGGCAGGACTAGAAGACCATTACGCAGATACCAGCCGCCGTTGGTGGCCAAAGGCAGAATCTCGTAGCCGAACAGGCTGCCAGACCCAAAGAGCTCTCTCACAAACGCCACCGACATGAGAATGAAGCCGTAACCGAGGCCGTTGCCGATTCCGTCAAAAAAACTTGCTATCGGCGGATTGGACATGGCAAAGCCCTCCGCACGACCCATGACAATGCAATTGGTGATAATCAATCCGACAAAGATCGACAGTTGCTTGGACAGCTCAAAATAGTAGGCTTTCAGGATCTGATCGACCATGATAACCAGAGTAGCGATAACCATGATTTGTAAGCCGATCCTTACACTATTTGGTATCTGGTGGCGGACAATGCTGATGGTCAGGCTGGAAAATGCCACAACAAGGGTGACGCAGATCGACATGACAAAGGCCGTGCTCATCTGGCCGGTGACCGCCAGTGCTGAACAGATGCCGAGCACTAGCAGGGCGATGGGGTTTCGCTGGAGTATGGAGCGGGATATTAGCTCGGTATTAGTTTCAGCCATTGTTGTTATCCTTCTTTAATTGAGCAAAAAAAGGTTTGAAACCATGCTCTCCAAACCAGAATTCCATGAGATTTTCAACGCCATTGGTGGTCAGGGTGGCTCCGGACAGTCCATCGATCTGGTAAGACATGTCCGGCTCACTGGTTGCGACTGCACCTTTGACAAATTTTAGAGCAACTTCTCCCTTGTCGTTGTAGACTTTTTTGCCTTGCCAGCCCTTTTGCCAGCGGCGATTTTCAATCTCACCACCCAGGCCGGGGGTCTCTCCGTGTTCGTAGAAAGAGACTCCGCGGATGGTCTTCAGGTCGCCGTCGAGGGCAACATAGGCATACATGGTGGACCAGAGGCCCTTGCCGCGTACCGGGAGAATAATCTGTGTGGTCTGATCGCCGTCTTTCTGCAGGTAGACTAAAGAGTACTTTTCCTGGCGGCGCAGTTTGGCAATGTCCTCTTCGCCAGTTAATTCTCGTCCGGTTTCATCGGATAGAGCAGCTTTCAGTTGTTTGTACGATTCTGGACGGATGGTCTCTTCAAGCACAAAATTGCCGGTAGAAAGCTCGACTATTTTTGTCTCAATGGGGGCGAACAGCTCCTCGATGGGTTTTCCCTCCGTAAAGAGCCCTGCGGCATAGAGTATATTTTTCTTTCGATCAAGAACCTGGTTGGCCTCCTGCATTGGACGCAGGCCAACTGCTGCTGCAGCGACCAGGGCCGAACAGACAAAGGCCAGAACAAGCACAGAATAAAAGGGTTTGGCAGCGTTTTCTTCAGCCATGGCGTAACATCCTTCTCTTCATATTGGCCTGGATAATAAAGAAGTCAAAAAGTGGGGCAAAGATATTACCCAGGAGAATAGCCAGCATAACCCCTTCGGGGTAAGCCGGGTTGGACACTCTGATCATGATAGCCAATATACCAATCAGTAAGCCGTACATCCACTGACCACCATGGGTATGGGCCGCGGACACAGGGTCTGTGGCCATGAAGACCAGTCCAAAGGCAAAGCTTCCAAGTACCAGATGCCAATGGGGAGGAATAGCCCACAGGGGATTCACGTCACTCCCTATAAAATAGTAAAACGAGCCACAGATGAGTGCACCAGTAAGCATGGAGGTCATGATGCGCCAAGAGGCGATCCTGGTTATTAAGAGAATAAAGGCTCCGAATAAACAGGCAAGGGTTGATGTCTCACCCATAGAACCGGGGATGGTACCAAGAAATGTCTGGGCCCAGCTTACATCTATTGATTCCAATACCTGGCCTGGTTGAGCGGCTGCGAACTGGGCGAGTGCGGTAGCACCAGAAACACCGTCCACTGCTGTCCATACAAAATCGCCGGTTATTTGGGCCGGGTAGGCAAAGTAGATAAAGGCCCGTGATACGAGAGCCGGGTTCATGAAATTTCGACCTACACCGCCAAAGACCTCTTTTGCAAAAATTAACCCAAAACTGACTCCTGCTGCCACCTGCCAAAGGGGAATCGTTGCAGGCAACGTCAGGGTAAAAAGCAGACCGGTTACTAAAAAAGCTTCGGAAAACTCATGACCTCGAATCAGGTTGAAAACACCTTCCCAAAAGGAACCGACCACCATGGTAACAATATAGATTGGTAGAAAATAGAGAGACCCGTGGAGAAAATTGGACGCCAGACTTGTCGGGTCACAGCCTGTAAGTGCCATTATACTGCCCCGCCAGCCATCCGGTCCAGCAAGACCCATGGCCTCAATGACCACATTGGCCTGGTAGCCTGTGTTCCACATAGCCATCAGGGTGCAGGGCAGTAGCGCAATCAACACCGTGGTCATGATCCGCTTCAGATCAATGGAATCACGGACATGCGGGGCTATCTTGGTAGTTTGGTTTGAACCGAAGAGGAAGGAGTCGAAGGCTTCGTAGAGCGGATACCAACGTTCGAAACGACCACCTTTTTCGAAGTAGCGCCCTGCCTCTTCCATCATTTTGCTTAAGAATTTCATCTGTAAAATATCACCTTGTTAAAAGTGTTGGCATAACCTGGTTTATTTTAGCCCCCGAGTTCTATGGCGGATAGTACCTTGCGTAACACCGGACCAAACTCGTTTTTGCCCGGACAGACAAAGCCACAGAGGCCAAGATCATCTTCGATGAGCTCGAGTGCACCGAGGGCCTTGGATTTTTCAGTGTCGCCTACGGAAATAGATTTTAACAGCGAAGTGGCAATGATATCCAGAGGCATAACCTCGTCGTAGGTGCCAAGTGGATAAATGGCCCTTGTTCCACCCCAGACGGCTGTGTTCATAGGGAATTTCAGATTTTTGAAATAGGCCGAAGAAAAAACCGGTCTGATCGAAAAACGGCCTTTTCCAGGGAGCAACCAGTTAAAAATAGAACGGCCACTGGAGTCTACGATGACCGAGATCTGGTTATGAAATCGACCTAAGAAATTAAAATTTCCTTTGACTTCACGGCCACTCAATACCGAACCTGAAATAATCCGTAACTCATCCAGCGAGACTTCTTGTCGACACAAATTGGTAAGAGATGCACCTATTCTGGTTTTAATCAGGGATGGTTTAATGGCACCGGGACCGGCAAGAGCTACAACCCGCTCAGTGAGCAGTTGACCGGTCATAAACAGGTGGCCGATATCGATTACATCCTGATACCCGATATGCCAGACGGTTTTGTTCTCGTGAACCGGGTCGATAAAATGGATGTGGGTAGATGGTAGTCCGGCCGGATGAGGGCCTTGAAACGACCAGTACTCAAGACCGTTAACTTCTTCGTATGGTTGGAGTTTGTCAGTATCCGTGCAGTAATGTATAGGGGCTGTGACCAGTCGTCTCAGTATTTTCAGGCCGAGCTGATATGCAGCCTGGTATTCGCTTATAATGACCCGAGGATTGGCTGCAAGCGGTGAGCTTTCAGAGGCGGTAACAAATAAAGAGGCGGGCTCAGAGTCAATGGTTGGTGTCTTGCCGTAGGGCCGGGTTCGAAAAACAGTCCAAAGACCTGAGTTGATCAGCAGCTCACGTATGGCCTGCGGCTCCAGCTCATCCGGATTATCTGCGGGCTCGCAAAAGGTGATGGCTTCTTCACCGTCCAAGTTAATAACGATCGACTCGAATTTGCGTCTTTCACCTCTATTGACTGCAGCTATAGTTCCACATCCAGGAGAGGTGAAGACCACCCCTTCATTTTTTTTATCGGTGAAAAGCTTCTGGCCAATAGTGACTCTGTCTCCAGGTTTGACCAGCATGGTTGGTTTCATGCCGATGTAATCATCACCGATAAGCGCTACTTGTTTGATCGGATTACCCGGCCGAATATTTTGCTCGGGACTACCCGAGATGGGGATGTCAAGCCCCTTGCTTAGTAAAATTGTCTTCATATCAACTGAAAAAACCTGAGGTGTTTAAACTTTTGAGATTTTTGTCCACCATATAAGCCTCACATCCAGCTAAGGGCTCAATGAGGTCGAAAGCGTTATCTTTGCCGAGTACCATTATTGCTGTTGCCAGTCCGTCGGCGAGTGCAACGTTGGGGGCGGTGACCGTGCAACTGGCAAGATCTGGTGGTGAAAAACCGCTTTTGGGATCGATGATATGGTGATTTTTCAGGTCCGGAGTAAAGGCTTGCATGTAGTCGCCGGAGGTGGCAACCGCCTTATCGCTTACCGCAACGGTGACCATTTTTTGGCTCTGTTGTGGACGTGGATTTCTGATTCCTATGCGCCATGGTTCTTTATCTTCTTTCTGGCCTGATACCATCAGATCACCACCTGCCTCAACATAGACGTTGTTGAACCCAAGGCTCCTGAGGGTGGCTACACCCTGGTCGACAATATAGCCCTTACCTATACCGTCCAAGGAAACTCCCATGCCGGCTTCAGTAAGACGAACGCTTTTTCCATCAAGTTGCAGTTTTTCATAGCCGACAAGTTTATGGGCTGACGAGTGTTGCTGCTGATCTGGGAGGTTGTTTGTCCCCCTAACCTGTTCATGGAGATGAAGGAGAGGCAGGATTGTGACGTCGAAGGCCCCGGAACTGTTCCGGCTTATATCCTGTGCCAGGGTAAGGACGTTTATGAGATCTTT
>Ga0070728_10004469_pt1 | contig 14497 bp, 14 predicted proteins | sample tdDd471_FD_66723 | JGI IMG/M metagenome (GOLD analysis project Ga0070728, IMG submission 66723) | Marine sediment microbial communities from the Atlantic coast under amendment with organic carbon and nitrate - tdDd47.1 | ecosystem: Environmental > Aquatic > Marine > Coastal > Sediment | place...
ATCGCACAGTGGCTCCCGCTGCACGGCCTCAGCGCCGTCGAGCTGCAGTCGATCGCGCACACGTTCCTCGAGGCGTTTCCCGATGCGACCCTGCACCTGGTGGAGCGGAACGAGGCGATTCTCCTCGGCGGGGGCACACCACGGCGCGAGTGTTGCTCACTCCAGTCCACATCGGCTGCCTGGCAGGATCTCGGGGCCATCGGCTTCGCACAGGAGAACCCACTGGAAGCGACATTGGTCGCCGACGCCCGGCTCCTGGGGTCCCTCGTCGGCGACGCACCCGTCATTCACGACTCCTGGCCGATGCCAGAGCTCACCCCTTTGCACGGCCTTGCGACGACCACTTCCGACGAGTGGCTTGACGAACTCGCCGAGGCGTCCGCTTCACCCGACTCTCAAGGCGGCCAACTACTGCACATCGCTCCCGCCTTCGTGCGCATCCTAGAGGGCCGCGGTCAGGAGCATGACCGACGCGCGGTGCAGGACGGCATGTTCCGTTGGCTCGCATCCGCACCCAGCGACGCATATCGACAGCACGCATTTGGCTACGGCCCGCTCCTCGAATCACGCCTTGACCGGCTGACGGCCGATGGCGAGCTGTCCGACCGAGAGCGAGCCGGCTATCTCCGGCAGCTAGAAGGCAACCGACAGCGCGCCCAGGCGGGCATCCAAGCCCTCGTGGCCCCATGAACAGCTCCGGTGCACGCCGAAGGCCGCACCTTCGAGCTTCCGAGCCCCGGCGCTCCGCCAGCCTGCCGGCGCTGAAGCTTGATCCTGTGCCGGAGCGGAGCGACGGGGAGCGGGGACGTCGTGTGAGCTACTCTCTGACGGCGTCGACTCCGCCTGGCGGCCCTGGCCGGTGACGGTCCGAGGCTCGTGTGGTCTATCTACCGGTCGAGTCGCGCGCCGTAGCAGTCGCAACGAGAAGGAAGGCGTCTTGCCGACGTCGCTGGCCTCCGGTTCAGGGGCCAAACAACGGCGCCCGAACGGAACCACGTCGCCGCACGGCTCCCGGCTAGCCTGCGGGCGCGCCTGTCCCTGCGATCCGAGCCGCGTGCGAGTCAGTCGATCACTTCCCGCATCAAGGCGGCGCGCGCGAACTCGGCTCGCCGGTCCATCGGACCAGGCTCGGGTCCTCCGAACGCTCATCGGGGCCACTGCCCGCTGCTTCGAGGGCGTGGGTCGAGAGTTCTTCGAGGAGCCGCTCGGACGAGCGCTCGTCGGCGAAGAGCCAGGGGCAGAGCGTGCGGACGACGTTGCCCGCCCCCGCGCGGCCCCGGTCGGCCGCCGCAGCGACGCGACGCCCGCACATGTCCCGGTGGTACCAGTGCTGCGCGAGCGCCCAGCGCTGCGGTCGGCCGTGCTTGTCGAGGAGGACCTGGCCGTCGGGCCCGCGCTTCGCCGGACCGACGTAGCGGCTCCGGTACGCCGGCGGCTGGTGCCGCGTGTAGAGCTTGCCGGCGAGGTACTTCACGGCGCCGAGCTCGCCCGAGCCGTTGCGCTGGAACAGCTTGCTCATGCTCAGGGGCTTGCCGGTCCGGATGTCGCGGATGAGCAAGCAGAACGCCTGCCGGGCGTAGCCGTCGACGACTCGGCCTCCGGCCCACGGGTTCTCGCGATGCTTCGCCCGAGTACCGACGCCCGTCCGAGGCGATCGCACTGGGCGGCTGAGCCGCCACGAGGCCCACGCCGCTGCCACGAGCTCGCGCCAGCGCGTCGACGCGAACGGATCCTCTTGCGGATTCGAGCGGGCGATCAGGTGAGCCTCGACGATGAGCTGCTCGGCCTGCGCCGATGGCAGGCCGGCCGCGAAGATGCGCGCCTTGCGCCCAGTCGGGTCGCACATCAGCGACCAGGCCTCCCGCTGGATCGACCAGTCGAGCGCTGGGAAGGCCTCGGGCCTCCAGTCCGGGTCACCGAGGGCCCCCGCCTTGGCGATCACCCCGGCGACGACCTTCGCGATCCGCTTCTTGCGCGAGCGAGCGCGCCGGAGCTGCCGGTTGAGGCGAGGCCGTCGGGCGCCGGCGCCGTCGAAGACGCCGGGGTCCTTGTGGCGCGAGGCGCGCTGCAGCGCGTCGGCGGCGGTCGCCTCACGCTCGAGCTCGACGGCCCTGGCGAGCGGCTCGGGGTCCTCGCCGAAGACGCGGGTTGCCACGAGCGACGTGAGGTAGCCCTCGACGTCGCCACGCGTCGCGTCCTTCGGGAGACCCCGCCCTGGTCGCGGGGTGTGTCTCACGCGACCTCGGTCGCCTCGACGAGAGCGAGGATGGCGGTCAGCTGCCGCCGAAGCTCGGCCGGGTCGCGTGAGTCGGACCATCCGTTGGCGGCCTCGACCAGGGCGTCCAAGACGGGTTCGGGGTTGCGATTCTGGCGCGGCGCGCCACTATCTGACGCACCCCCTCGGACCGTCGCCCGAGCGACCGCGGATCGATCCCCGCCGCGACTCGAGTCGTCGCCGTGACCGCCCGCTGGATTCTGGCGCGGCGCGCCACTATTCGGTCGTTTCGTGTCGCGACCTGACGCACCCTGACGCACGGAAACCCCGGGAATTCCATGATCTCGCGCCCTTGAGTCGCGTTCAGGTTCCTGTGGGGTAACACCCGTGGAGGTTCGAGTCCTCTCTTCCGCATAATGATTTCGGGCACTTACGAACGGCCCCGCCTCGGCGGGGCCGTTCGCTTCCTGTGCGCGCGCGCCAGAATTCGGGTCGATCCGTCAACCTTCATTGCGATCGACAGTGAGCGACCGGGACTCACCGTCCGCCCGGAGCCGACGCTCATCGTCGACCTACGCTGCGAGGACGGACTCCAGTCCGGTCAGCGGAGCCCTGGCACAGCTCTACCGCAGAGGTATTGGCACGCACTGTCCTGATGTGGCGCGCGCGCGGACGCGGCGAGGGTTCGAGTACGCTTCGGCACCACGAAGCGCGGGCGATCGGAAAAGGGGTGGCGGCCTCCTGATCGCGCCCCAGTTCCTCGAGCTCGCACATCAACGAGGCTCTACGGGCAGCTGGGGATACTGGGGCTGAGCGGCGGCGCACACGGTGTCCACCCGGTGCTGGGATCCAAGAGGTCTACACCATCGGCGATGTAGCTGGTCGAGCCGGTGAGCACAGCGACCTCACCGTTCATGAAGCACCCCTCTGCGCCGTTTCTGCCGACGGTAGCCCCCTCGGCGAAGCATCCGACGAGCACGGACGAGCCCGTTGCGCACATCTCATCTAGATCGACTGCCCGTCCTGAGAATGAGCGGCATCCCGCCGCACACATTCCCGAGGTCCGCACAGAGCAGTCTGGACCAGCATCCCGCTCCGTTCCCCCATCCGTCAGTACTTGTCCAGCGTCGACGGGATCGGCGGAGGAGCACGCCGTGATGAATGCCATCGAGATGACGAACACGCCGGTACTAGTTGAGTGATGGAGGTCGAACCTCAAGGTCGTATCTCGATTCGGTCAGGCTGAATGCTCAGCCACTAACCCCCGTGACCGGCGATCAATCAGCGGTCCAACTGGGTGTGTAGTCGCCTCGCCCAGAGCGAGTTGTACTCTCGCGTTCCCGACGCTCGCCACCAGACCACGATGAACGAGTCGACGTGGAACGCTACGGCACAGCCGCCGATGTTGAAGAGCTCGTCGACGACCTGGATCGGACCAGCGAGGCGATCGCCATCCGCCGCGAGCAAGTAGAACGCGACGCCCTCCGCAGCTCGTCCGGATGCGCCGCCGTGAGGGCCCGGGCCCGTGGGAACACAGGCGCCGATGACACCGTGCTTGTCCACTCCGACGACACCGATGGGTCGGTCGCCGACTCGGCCTGGACCGAACGCGACCCGTGTGTGGCTCCCGTCAAAGGGGTTTGCGGTTGTGAGCCATGCGAGGTCTCGCGAAACATGAGTTACGAGCACGGAGTCGCGAAGGCGTCCGGTGCGCAGACTGCTGTCTGTGCTTGGGGAGGTCTCTCCTAGGTCCATGCGGTCGTCGAGCGGCCCCTCCCCCATCACGACGGACTGCATCCAGAGCCGACGGTCGCCCACCCAGACGGCTGCGACGCGACTCGCCATCCCCTCGACGCGCAAGTGGGCTCCATCCAACGGTGCGTCGACGGAGTGCACGATGGTCGCGCTGCCATCGCGGAATCCGCGAAGCATGTGTCTGCCACCTTCGCGGGTGATAACAGCCCACAAGCCGCCGAGCGCCTGACGCGCGACATCGCCATGCCCGTCCTCGGCAGGAAGCTCTGTCCAGGACCAGGCGAGTGTTCCTCGAGCGTCGACTGCGCCGAAGCGGACGTTCTCGCTGCGAAAGATCGGGGATGTCACAACAGCGTGGCGCCCCACTGCCCATTCGTGACCCTGGACCCATGTCCCGCCTCGCACTTCCCCGAACGACTCTACGCGTTGCACTTCGGGGTCGACGGTGGCGTGGTGGAGCCGGAAAGCGCTACCCGGATCACTCTGAAACAGGAGGCTCCAGCCCCGCCCTGACCACGCCACCGCTGGCTGGGACCCCTGGGCCGAACGAGGGGTGACCTCGATGGGTTCGTCCACCGCGCAGCAGAGATCGGCCATTGGGTCGACATCGGTCCACTCCTCGGCCGTCGGGAGGTCGCTCGGGCGGTCTCCCGGATTGACCTCCGGGTCGTCTTCCGCTGGGAGGAGCTCGCCGGCATCAAACGGCCCCGCGTCGGTTGGGCCCGAGTCCGGGCGGCCGGTATCCCTTCGTCCAGCATCGACACGAGGTGACATCCAGCCCGCATCCGTGGTCGCTCTCCCGGCGTCGAGGTCCGTGAGGCCATGACCAAGGTAGCAGCCACCCAAGAACAATGAGGCGGCGAGGATTGTGCCTCTGGAGGTCATGCGAACCCGAACAGCATAGCCTCATGCCCGCGGACATCGTCGCCGACAAGCAGTTGGGTACCGTGCTGAGCGTCATCCGCGCGCAGCAGCTCGAGCGCGAGGAAGAACGACTCGAGAAGGCACGAACCGACTGCGAGCGCAGGCGTATGGAAGCAGCGCATCAAACGAGCCGGCTTCTGACTAACGACGACCTCGCCGCATCCAGGCAAAGGCGCCGAGCCCCAACCCCGCAAGCCACCATGGCCGGCACGCGCCAGCACCCCCCACCACGCAGCCTCCGCTCATCTCGGATGTAGTCGACACTGGGGTGAAGCGGGGGCTGTCCGCCACGGGCCCATCAGCGTTCGCGAGAACGCCATCAGAGCAACTCAGAGGACTCGGCGGCGCACTCTCCTCGATGTAGCCCGCGAAACTCGTCAGAGGCGCAGCCCAGACTTGCCCTCGTTGGCCTGTCGGCCCAAGCGTGCGGATCTCCACGGAGAGCCCGGAAGCGTCCTCCCGCCCGCCGGCGGCAAAGCTCACGTGGCCGCGCGCGATGCTCGCGTCGACGACGTCGCCGCTCGCGTCGTCGACGAGCAGGCCCTCCAGCAGAGGATGTCCGGTTGCCACGTGCGCGAGACAGGTGTAGACGACGCCCCCCGGGCCGCCGACACACGAGTCCACGCCGCCCCAGAGGGCGTAGCCACCGTCGAACCCTCCAGGGGAGGGTGGCGCGACATCGGCAGCGGGCTCGGCTCGCAGCGGTCGCGGCCACTCCGGAGCTCGGTCGTCGAGGATCGTGTAGTCGGCACCCGGCGTGAGCGGTCCAGAGACGGGACGGAGCGCGACGAGCCAGCGACCATTGCCGCGCGGGAGCGCGTCCATCACCTCCAAAGCGATCGCGCCATCGGGCCCCTCGAGCCGGGCATGGTCGCCGACTTCGGCTGACCCGGCGAAGACCCAAATCCAGCCGTTCGCGGGGACGCCCGCGAAGACCGGCTGGACACCCGGGACATACCCGCAGGCCGATGCGTCGGACGCCGCGGCGAACATGACGAGCGATGTGGCGACGGCGAGCAGCCTCACGAGCACGATCTCATCGTAGCTGCAATCGGGGCGCCGCGAGAGGCGCAGGAGGCAGGTGCCAACTCGCCCGCCGCGCTGGCGTCCAAGCGACGCGGCCGGCACAGCAACCGCCCCATGGGCGACGATATGCGCGAGGCCGCGGTCGCGCTCGTGAGTGCGCGCTACACGGACTTCGGCCTGACGCTCGCGCACGAGAAGCTCGGGCTCGACGGCTTCGCGATGAGCGTCACGACGCTGCTGCACTGGATGATCGACGCAGGACTGTGGGCGCTGCGGCGGCTGCTCGACCGGCGCGTGCATCAGCCTCGTAAACGGCGCGCCCGCCGCAGAGAGTTCGTGCAGGTCGACGGCTACGGCCGTCCGCGCCCGCCCCGGCCTAGCCGCGACGTTAGAGGCACGGAACCCGGCAGACCGGGCTCGCAAAGTCTCCGCCGCACTCGAGGCCGAGGTCGCACTGTTGGAAGATCTCGGGCGGGCAGGGCTCGCCTTCGTTCGGCCAGCGTGGTTCGCACACACCGTCGACGCAGCTGTCGAAGGCACAGCGAACCGAGTCGTCGCACCGCTCCCCACTCCCGGGGCGTGGCTGGCACGCTCCGTTGACGCACTCGTGCGTGGTCGGACAGACGTGCTCCACGTCGCACGCGCCCAGCGGCTCCGCGATCTCCGCGCATCGGCCGCGCACGCATCGACCGCCCGGCCCACACGGGGTGCGGTCGTCGCACGTCTCGCCGAACTCCGCGCCGCGCGTGCAGATGCCGTCCGTCTCGCGTTCCGGACGCTCCCCGAGAGGGATCTCCTGGCAGATCAACGGGTAGTCGCAGCGCGCGAAGAGCTGCCTGCAGTAGTCCCCCTCCCGAGTGCCGAGGACCTCGCTGCAGACGTCGCCACCGCTGCCGTCGGGTCGACACCGATACGGGCGCCGGCACCTGGGGAGCTCGTCGCCACAGGGCTCTCCGAGCGTGGGGGTGGGGACGCAGACGCCGCCGTGGCAGAGGGCTTCGCCCGCGCAATAGTTTTCGCAGGGCTCTCCGACTCCGGGGTAGACGATGCACTCTCCCTCCTCGCAATGGAGGCCTAGCGATCCGTCACATCGCTGCACCCCCGAGCACGGCTCCCCCAGCCGGGCGCGCGCCGCGCACCGTCCGGGGCACGCGCCCTCCGTGACGCAGTCGAGACCGCGGACGCACTGCCAACCGAGCGAGGAGGGCCCGCGAGCGCAGGCGCCTCCTTCGGGGACGTTGCCGACGAATGCATCGGCGCACACCGTGGGCGGCGGGTCGATCTCGCTGCGGTCGCACCGATCGCTCGCGACCGCGTCGAGACAGGCCCGCGCCGCGTCGCGGTCGTAGTCTCCCCGCCCGGCGCGCCAGGCCTCGATCATCGCCTGCCAGAAGTGACTCCGGTAGTCGGGGTGGCACACCGCGTCGAGCTCGCGGCCGAACAGCGCCTCGCACCGGCGCGCCTTCGCGCACGCCTCGCGGGCATACGCCGCGGCGAGCGCCTCGGGGTCCGCGGTGTCGTCCGGCGGGCCTGCGTCCGACACCGGCGTCGCCCCCGCGTCATCCATCACGGCGGCGTCCATCGCGCCCGCGTCGTCGGGGGGCGCCGCCGCGCCGCCGCAGGCGATGAGCAGGAGAGACGACGAGAGACCGAGAGCCGAGCACTGCATCGGTCCACGTTCTCACCGTTCGCGCGGTGAGGCTCGCCGAAGACCGCGGCGGGGGAACGAAAGAACGGGCTCAGCCGGTCGAAAACCGCACTACGAGGACGTGAACAGCCCGCGCATAGCACATGCGACAGGGCACTCCTACACATCACACGTTAAGCTGACACAACGATCGTTCCGCGATCTCGTCGTTCGTGTCGCACACATGTCCGCTCACGGGGAGACCGCACACACGCTGATCCGCACGGGCACATCACTCCACAAAACGTGCTCGCTCCACGGTCCGTCGAGCGCGGAATCGGCACGGAAGGTAACGACTTCACCGAAGATGGCGCAGGGGCGGCCCCCGACGTGATCGCCGTTGTCGCAGGTGTCGATCAGGTTCCAGAGCCAGAACTCAGGCTCGTCGGTGCGCCCAGGACACCGCGGCTCGAGCGTCATCTCGACCCGAAAGTCGCCGCCACGATGGACGCGGAATGGATCGCCGTTGGCCGGAAACCAGTCGTCGTCGCCGGCCGGTCCGAAGGTCGCCGTCGCGCAGTCCCCGAGCTCGCTGAGCACGAACGTGTCGGTTCCTTCGGGGAAGCAGCGCGAAGGCGTCAGCTCATCTACAAGCCGTGTTCCCGCATCGCTAGCGCGGATTGCGCGAGGCTGGCGGTGGGCCTCGTAGCATCCAGCGAGGGCAGAGGAGAGCGCCAGAGCCGCGGCCACGCGAGACGGCTTGCTCCCTCGAGAGCGGCCGACTCGCCTCATCGCGGGACATCCACGCGGCGGACCCACAGCTCGCTGCCGTTCCACCAGCCGACGAGGAAGCCTACCCCGTCACTTCCCACGCTGCAGTTGACCGCGTTCCCGCGGAAGGGGCCCGAGACGATCTCCACCGCGGTTCCAAGCGGACGGCCGTCATCGCCGACGAGCCGGAAGTTGATCTGGCTCGGCGACCCGTCCCGGCCTCCAGTGTCGTCGCCCGGCACGCCCCAGCACACACCGGCGACCCCGAACTTGTCGGACCCCGCGACGTCGATCGCGCCTGCGCCGCCGAACCCGGCCAAACCGGGGTCGAAGGCCTCGCCGAGCTCGATCGGTCGTCCCACGAGACGCATCGCAAACGGATCGACGATCTCGACCTGTGCATGGCCGCCCTCGACTACTGCCACCACCGCGAGATCGCGGACTCGGCCAAAAGCCGCTTGGTCCTGGCGCTCGAGGAAGAGTGGTACCTCGCCCACCGGTAACCCCTCCGCGTCGAGCACCACGACCTGCGCCGAGGTGCCGCGCCCGTCGAGTTGGGGAAGGAGTGCGGCCGCGCGGCTTGCGAACCCCTCGACGTGGACGCTCGTCACGAGCTCCGAGGCGATCGAGGATGTGACGCGCTCGCCCATACGCTCGTCGAACACGCGGAACATCACGCCGTCGTCCCACCCACTCGCGCCGATCCAACGGTCGCCATGGGCGAGGTAGGCCGAGTCCGCGGTCACACCAGGGCCGAGGGGGAGCCAGTCGCTCGCGGGGACCAAGAGGCGGTCGTAGAGGCGCACGTAGTGCTCGCGCCCGTTGCGGCCGACGTGCTCGGCCGAGATGACGAGCGCCCAACGCCCGCCGCGCCAGCGCAGTGCCTGCGCGAGCGGAGCGACCATCGGATCGGTGATCAGAGGCGTGGCCACGATCGCCGGGTCGCTCATGACCGTTCCATCGGGCGCGAGCTGCGCCGTCACCACACGGTTCGCCATGCCTTCGCCGCCGCGATCGAAGAAGCGTGAGTAGGCGAGTCTCCAACCATCCGAGCCCCACGCGATGAGCGGGGGTTCGTGCTGAAGTGACATGCCGAGCTCGCGCGAAGTGATGAGGATCGGGTCGCCGAGCTCGCAGCAGGGTGCGCCGGCGCCGGGATCGGGCGGGTCCTCCCAGTCCTCCGCTTCGGGTGAGTCGCTGGGGCGTCCCTCGGGCCCTGGATCCGGCTCCGGCTCCGGCGGCGCCGGCGGCCCGGGGTCCACCGGGCCTGCGTCACGACCAACCGTCGGCGATGCCGCATCCGAGGCTTCGGTGCCGCCGGCATCTCGTCGCCCGGCGTCCACCCCGTCTCCGGTCCCATGGGCAAGGAAGCACCCCTGGATGAAGACGAGAATGAGGATGAGGACTCGCGCGCGCATGGTGAGACCAGTCTAGCGGCTCGGGCGCCAAGCTCGTCGCCGTCGCCCTCCGGAGATCGAGCTATCGTCGACCGATGCCCGAGCGCAGCGTCGACTACGACGAGATCGCGACCCAATACGACTCGCGCTACCAGGCCGACCACTACCCACAGCTCGAAGAGGAGGTGGCTGCGTTCGTCCGCGACCGACGGGTGCTCGAGGTGGGGTGTGGCACCGGGTATTGGCTGGCCGTAGCACAGGCGGCCGGGGCCGACGTTGCCGGCGTCGATGCTTCGGAGCACATGCTGTCGCTGGCTCGCCGACGGCTGCCCAACGCAGAGCTTATGACCGGACGTGCCGAATCGCTTTCGTGGGATGACTCGACCTTCGATCGCGTGATCTGCATCAACGCTTTGCACCACTTCGACGACCCCAGCAGGTTCATCGGCGAGGCGGCTCGCGTTCTCCGTCCATCCGGCCAGATGACTGTCGGGCTCGACCCCTACTGCGGACTCGACGCTTGGTGGATCTACGATTGTTTCGAGGGAACCGTTGCCCGAGACCGCGCTCGCTACCCGTCCGCCGAACGGATCATGGGCTGGTTCACCGACGCCGGACTGAACGATGCGCGCACGTACCAGGCTGAGCATCTGCACTGGGACTTGACGGTCGAAGAGGCGCGGAGCGCGGGCTATCTCGAGAAGGCGACGACGTCTCAACTCGTACTGTTGAGGGAGCAGGAGTACTACGCGCGGATCCAGAGCATCCTCGAATCCGAACGCGCTGCGGATGGCAACGGCGAAGTGCTCTCGCTGCGCACGGACCTTCGACTGTGGGCCACGACAGGGCGTCGAGGCGACACCCTGGGGGTCGGTGTCGCCGGGAGTCCTCTCCCCGAGGTTGGCGCCCTCGAAAGATCGTGAGCCTGCCTTCTGCGGGGCAAGGACATGCATCGAGCTCGAGCCCGGAGTCCATGCAGAACTCTGCGAAGGTCCCGTGGGGCCGGTGCCTCCTCGACGCGGATCGTGCCGACGTCTCGGCGGCCATCAGGACCCTCGACCGCCACGACCACGACGACCTGACGATCGGAAGCTCCCACGATCTCGCCGAACGCCTCTTCGATCAGCGCGCGCAGCCCAGCGCAGCCGCCCGCACCTGCGTGAAGCTCGGTTGCTGAACCACATAGGTCACGATGAGCTGATCGTCGATGGGGTGAATGGAAGGGAACCGCCACCCGAGCCCGTCCGGCGCGCTCAGTCGAGGCGCCACGGCGCGGCCCTCTGCATCCAGCACCACAACCGCCGTGGTGAACACGGTCCCGCTGAAGTCGCGGGTCGTCTCGACGACGGCGACCCGGTGGGGACCCTGCCTCGTCGCCGCGAACTCCCGAATGACGGCGTCACCGATGGCGCGCGGGGGCTGCACGATGCGTCCGGACTCCTGCACGACCGCGGCGACCAGCTCCTCGGAAGCGCCGAGCACGAGCCACCCAGCGTCAGTCCGCACGATGCGGGGCCTTCGCCAGCCCCGCCCCGGATCGGGAACGCGCACGGCGCGCGAACGCAGGCCGTCCGGGTCCCAGAAGAACACGCGCGCCTCACCCCCGTTCTCGCGGCCCGCTACAACGGCCGTCGTCCCCTCGTGCGTCCAGATCCCCAGCTGCATGAGGCGGTCCGGCTCCCACAGGTCGTAGGTCGCGAGCGGTTCGCCCGTCTCGCCGGCGATGTCGAGCACGACTGTCTCAGTTCGCACGCGCGCGATCGCATGACAGCGACCGTTGCGAGAGCCCACGACTGAATCGACGCAGCGTTGCTCGCATTCGCCGAGCGGTGCCTGCAACGGGCCGCCCGCGACCGACCATCGCGCCTGGCCGAAGTCTCCCGTGCGCTCGCACACCGTGAGCAGAGACGCGAGCGTCTCCGCCGAGTCGACGAACATCGCCGTGTAGTCGCCGATTGGCTCGACCGGCCCCTCGGGGCCGTCCCGACCCAGGCGCCGTCCGAAGACGTTCGACCGCTGCGCCTCGGGGTCGAATCCGAAGTCCCACACCACGTGGGGAGCACCGCGACGCTCGACGAGCGTCGAGGACTGCGGATCGCCGCACTCGTCGCACCCGCCGGCGCGCCCGTCGCCCTCATCTCTGACGATCCAAGGACCGCCGACCCACTGCAGAGCGAGCTCTTCGTCGATGCCGCCGTCGCAGTCATCGTCGAGCCCGTTGCACAGCTCAGGCCCTGAGGGCGTGCAAGGAGGTGGTGGTGCGGACGAACAGACAGAACGCAGGGGTGGCGTTCCGGCGTCACGCGCTACCGAACACACGTCTTCCTCGCGCTCCTCCTGCGAGAGACCGGTACGCGCTCCACAGCTCAGGAGAGCCAGCGCGACCACGACAACCGCGAGGCGGACCACACCGCAGCCTACGGGCACCAGGGTCAGGGCGTACAGCCAAGCTCGAGCACCTCGACGGTAGTCCGGGTCCGGTCGATCCGCCGCACGTAGCTCACGAAGACGCTCCCCCGATGCGCATGCACGTCGACGGACTCGAAGCGATCGGTTCGGGCTTCACCGAAGACCCAGTGCCCGAGGATCTCACCGCGCTGATCGATGTCGAGCACTTCCAGCTGGCCGTCGGTACCAAACACGGCGAGCAGCTGCTCCGGCCGGCGGCGCAGCAGTCGCACCGAACCGCCCACCGTGAGCTCACTCTCCACGATCGAGCTCGAAGCTTCAGTCTCGCGGTCGAACCGGAAGAGCGCGAGCCTGCCGCGCCCCTCCTGGTCCTCGGTGGCGGCCCAGATCGGTCCCGCCGGTGCGCCGAGGGCCGCGCGCGTTGGGTTCCAGTCGGCGTAGCCAGCGGGCCACTCCAAGAGTTGATCGAGCACCACCTCTCCGCGTGCGTCGACCTCGACGATCCGGGGACGCGGTTCACCGAGCTCGTCATACGTGAGCAGCGTGGCGCGCTGGCCATCGAAGCCGATGCTCATCGACGCGTTCCAGCTGCTGTTCCAAGGCAGCTCGGTGCTCGTGACGGTTCGCCCGTCTCGGTCGGCGGCCTCCACGATGAGCGGCCCGCGACTGCGTTGGCGGAAGAACAGGTGCCTCTCCCCCGTCCAGAGGGCGCGTGGACCTGCGAGGCACGCCTCCCCTTCGTGCTCGACGCGCTGCAGAACCTCGTTGACGGGCCGCCCATACCGATCGAGCAGCTGCGCGCGGGGGTAGTCGCGACGGTCCTCGAGTCGCTGGCAGAACGACGCCATGGTGTGCCCGTCGTGGGACGCCGCGAAATCGGCCCGAAGTGTCAGCGCGTCGAACAGCGGACGAGAAGGCTCGAGCGGCACGCCGTCATCAGCGAGTCGCCTCGCGAAGGTGTTCGGGACATCGATGAACCCGAAGAGGTTGAGATGCCAGATGGCGTGCAGCTCGTCGCCGAAGGTCGCCAACCTGGCGCCGATGACCCGCGCGCAGTCGCTGCAGTCGCCCGTCCGCTCATCATCGACGTCGCGCACCACGATCGGCTCGCCGATGGGTCCGAAACCCAGGCCCTCATCGATCCGCCCGTCGCAGTCGTCATCGCGCCGGTTGCAGAACTCCGCCTCCGGCACGATGGGTGGGCAGGTCGCCGGAACACCTTCGACGCAGCTCGCCACCTCTCGGGCGCACGCGCCGGAGCCGCACATCATGGACGGCAATCCCTCGTCGACGCGTCCATCGCCGTCGTCGTCTCGGCCGTCGCAGCTCTCTGTCACCGACGGTGCGGCGTCGCGCCCACCGTCATCACCGCTTTGATGGAGTCCCGTGCGCGCACCGCACCCGAGCAGAAGCACGAACCCGAGCCCAAGAAGGCCCGAGCGGGCCGCCGACCTTAGCAGCGCCGCAGGCATGTTCGGCTCACCCGACGTTCTTGCGTGGCCGCCCCACGGTAGTGAGCCTAGCAGCCCCTTGATCTACTCGCTGCGACCCGGTCGAGGGACCGAAGCCGCGGGCGGCGCTTTCCCATGGCGCGAGCCCGCATCCCTGCTTCGAGGAGGTTGCCGGACCAGCGATGATGCCCCCTTCTCTCAACCGCCCGGCGTCAACCGTTCGATGTCGACGCCGAGGAGCTTCCAGGCCTTCGGATCGAAGCTGTACAGCTGCTGCGCCTCGGCGAGCAGACTCAGGTTGTCCTCGGTGCGCTCCGGAGCTGGCGGCGCCTTCACGATCTTGCGCAGCGACGTGAGGCTCTCACCCAGCTTCAACAGCTCGTCGGCGTGCGTCAGTACGTCGAGCGCGCTGAGGGGCCGACCGCCCCTACCCTTGGCGAGCTCGTCCATCAGGCGCTGCTTGCGCTTGAGCGTACGACCGTCCAGCGCGGCATCGGCCCCGACACCGCGGCTGAACAGATCATTGAGCTTGCGCGCCGCCTTGCGCTTGGCGATCGCCTCAGGACTACCGCGCTTCGTTGTCTTCTTCGTCGCTCGTGCCACGTCTACCCCTTCTTTCGCCGAACCTGTGAGCGGGAACATAGGCCGAGAGCCAGCGCCGTCAACGTACGTTGGCAGACACGGCCACATCGGGTCGCGACCGCCTAACAGATCGACGAGTTCGTCGTCACTCCGCGCAGCGACAACCGCGATCCAGAACGCGCGTGCACGCAGTGATCTACCGGGCAATCAGATCGCCTAGGCGTTGCGCCCTAGGCCGGGGCGATGGCGGGCGCAGAGATTCACGCGGAGGGTGCGAGGGGCACGAGTCGCCGAGGAGCGTACCCCCGACGGCGACGCAGAGTCCCGGGCTCGTCCGTCA
>Ga0070728_10004470_pt1 | contig 14492 bp, 12 predicted proteins | sample tdDd471_FD_66723 | JGI IMG/M metagenome (GOLD analysis project Ga0070728, IMG submission 66723) | Marine sediment microbial communities from the Atlantic coast under amendment with organic carbon and nitrate - tdDd47.1 | ecosystem: Environmental > Aquatic > Marine > Coastal > Sediment | place...
CAAGATGCTTAACACGATGTGCAAAGATTTAATGCGGGTTTCATCTCTTTTGTCTGCGGCGTCATCCTCTTTGCTCAACGACCGGCCCTACATAGATCCTGCTGACATGGGCCATTCGTTCTATGTCGGCCGTTGCTACAAACATTTTGGCCGTGCGGTTTTCGATTCACCAACGACTTCATCGTTGAACCTGGCAGGTTTGTCTTGGAGCCCGTAACCAAGCGCCTGTGGGGGCCGCGTCATCACTCAACCGATTACTCAGCTGCCAGCGACTACGCCGAGCAGCTGGGTGTCTCCAATCTGGTCGCACGTCTTCTGACCGGTCGTCAATTCTCACTGGAGTCTGCCCGGAAATTCCTGGACGTACGGCTTGCCGATCTGCCCGATCCTTTTTTACTCCCTGATATGGAGATAGCTGCCAAACGCCTGCATGCTGCAATTAATATTGGTGAGAAGATTTCCATTCACGGCGACTATGATGTCGATGGCATCTCTGGAACTGTTCTGCTAACTGGAGCTTTAAGGGCTTGCGGCGCGGACGTCGAATATCACATTCCCCTACGTTTACGTGACGGTTATGGACTCTCCGCGGTGGCGATAAAAGATGCGGCAGACCGCGGCATCAAGGTTGTTGTTTCAGTCGACTGTGGGGTGTCGGCCCATGAGGAGGCCGAGCTCGCCATGCAGCATGGTATTGACCTGGTCATCACAGATCATCACCAACCGCCGCCGACCCTTCCTGAGGCTCTTGCAGTCATTAACCCCCAAAGGCAGGATTCCGGTTTTCCATTTCGACCCCTGGCAGGAGTGGGGGTGGCTTTTTTCCTGCTAATTGCCTTACGCAAAACACTGCGTGAGGCCGGCTGGTTCAAAGACCGAGTGGAGCCTGATCTGCGTGATTATCTCGACCTGGTTGCCCTGGGGACGATTGCCGACCTTGTGCCGTTGCAGGGTGTCAACCGGATCATGACCAAACATGGTCTCAGGCTGATCGAAAATGGACCTCGCATCGGTTTACGAGCGCTCAAACAGGTGGCTTCGGTCAAGAATGTTTCGAGCGGGGTCGTGGGCTTCCAGTTGGCGCCAAGACTGAACGCTGCGGGACGTATGGAAGATGCCGCACTCGGAGTAGAACTTCTGCTCGAAGAAGACATGGTGCGTGCCCTGAATACGGCACGTTACCTTGATCAGTGCAATCGTACACGCCAGGAACTTGAGAAACAGACTCTGTGCGAAGCAGAAGCAGCTGTTGACAGGCTGTCCGAACAGCATACCCACGCGATTGTCCTCGGTGGCGAAGGCTGGCACCCGGGTGTCATCGGCATCGTCGCCAGCCGTCTCGTTGAACGATATCACCGACCGACGGTCCTGGTGGCTCTGGCTGGTGATTCAGGCAAGGGGTCGGCGAGGTCGATTCGCGGATATCATTTGTATCAGGGACTTCAAGCCTGTGCCGATCATCTGATCGCCTTTGGCGGCCATGAGATGGCTGCAGGGATGAGCATTTGCAGGCAGGATCTACCGGCTTTTGCATCAGCCATGGAGGCCCATGCCCGTGCAGAACTCGATGATGACGACCTGCTCTCAAAATTGCGCCACGATGGCACCGTGTTACTCGAGGAGATAGATCTTGATGCGCTTCGTCAGATGGAGAGCATGGCCCCGTTCGGCATGGAAAACCCGGAACCGCTGATGGTGGTTGAATCAGTACGTGCCATGCGGGTCCAGGAGCTCAAGGGCGGGCATTTGCGATTCACCGTCTGCCAGGGTGCGTTCAGCCACCCGGCGATCGCTTTTGGTATGCAGGAGCGAAAAGAAGAGTTTCAGGGAGAGATTGACCTGCTGGTTGCCCCGCAGATCAATTATTACCAGGGACGTGAGACGGTTCAGCTACGAGTCAAGGACGTCAGAAAATCAGTCAAAAGTGAAAAGTAATAAGTAACGTCAGAAGCGACATTCCTTTCACCTTTCACCTTTCACACCCTTCAAATAAGCAAACCAGTAGGCAAATCCGACGAAAAACGCACCGCCGATAATATTACCGAGAGTGACCGGAATCAGGTTGCCGATAAAAAAGTTCGACCAGGTCAGGGCAGGGGCCGTCAATCCGAGTTCTGCTTTCAGGAGTAACCCAGTGGGGATGAAATACATATTGGCAACATTATGTTCAAAACCACTGGCAACAAAAGCCATAATCGGCACATAACAGGCCAGCATCTTGCCCGGGATGTCACGTGCTGCAGTGGCCATGAACACTGCGAGGCAGACCAGCCAGTTGCAGAGAATCCCCCTGACCAGGGCAACCCCGAAGGAAAGTTCACATTTTGCCGCCGCAATATTGACGGCATGTTCTGCGACCCGGCCGATCTGCCAGAGTTCCGACTCGACCATCAACCAGGCCAGAAAGAGAGAGCCGAGCAGGTTGCCGATGATCACGATCAGCCAATTCTCGGCGATCTTGTGCCAGGGGATCTGGCCATGCAGGGCCGTCTTGGTGAGCAGGCTGTTGCCGGTGAAGAGCTCTGCACCACAGATGACGACCAGCATCAGTCCCAGTGAGAAAACGCTGCCACCGAGCAGCCGCGATATGCCGATGCCAAAATGCTGTGCGGCGTCAGAAGTAACCAGGGTGGCAAGTTCGGCACCGAAGGCGATATAGAAACCGGCCAGCAGGCTCAACACCCAGGTCCGGGACACGGGTTGGGTAAGAATCCGCCGACCGTTGTCGGAAATCAGCTGGGTCGTCTCGATCGGTGTCAGAAAACGTTTTTCCATTGTAGAGTGAAGCGCGTGGCACGAAGCAAAGTAACTTCTGCAGGCGCTCTCCTTTCTATGCGAGACCGATGTCTTTTGCCAGCATTTCCCATGCAGGAAGGCTACGCTCGATGATCCCCATTTCGACACAATAGGCGATGCGGAAATAACCCGGAGCACCGAATCCGGAACCGGGGACGAGCAGGATGTTGTGCTTCTGTGCCTGACGAACAAACTCGACATCGTCGTCAATCGGCGATTTCGGGAAGAAATAGAAGCCACCGCCCGGTTTCACCATTTCAAAGCCAAGCCCGTTCAGATGGTCGTAAAGGATGTCGCGCTTCTCCTGGTACTCGGTGACGTCAACGCTTTCGCTTTGCAGTTTTGCGACCAGACGCTGCATCAGGGCCGGTGCATTGACAAAGCCAAGCACGCGGTTGCAGAAAACCGCACCTTCCATGAACAGATTGACTTCATCCATGGATGGATTGGCTGCCAGGTAGCCGATGCGTTCCCCGGGAAGGGCCAGGTCCTTGGAATGTGACGTAACCAGCACGGCGTTGCGGATGTATCTGAAGACCGGGGGGACGCTGTTCCCGTCAAACGCCAGCCGCGCGTAAGGCTCGTCGGAAATCGTGTAAATGGTGCTGCCGAGTTCGCGTTGCTTCCGTTCAAGCATCCGGCCAAGGGCCGTCAGGGTTTCGGCATTGTAAACCGCACCGGTCGGGTTGTTCGGTGAGTTGATGATGATGGCGCGGGTGTTGTGCGTGATCGCAGCTTCTATGGCAGCGATGTCGGGCTGAAAGGTTTTCGGATCCGTCCAGACCTCTTTTGTGGTCCCGCCATGGTTGTCTGCATAAAATTTATATTCGACGAAAAATGGCGTGAGAATGATAACTTCCTCACCAGGGTTGAGAATAGTTTTTAACGTGACGTTAAGTGCTCCGCCGGCACCGCAGGTCATGACAATGTGTTTTGCGCTGATCGGTACGCCGGATGTTTCCTCGATGTGTCTGGCAACCGATGTGCGTGTTTCCTCGTAGCCGGCATTGTTCATGTACCTGTGCATGCCGAGATCCGGTGTTTCAGCCATACGCAGTAATTCACGCCGGAACGCCGCCGGTGGCTCCACAGAAGGATTGCCCAGCGTGAAATCATAAACATTTTCAGCGCCGTATTCTGCGACTAAGGCCGCACCTCCTTCAAACATGCGACGAATCCAGGAGGAACGTTCTATCGCGTCCCGAACCTTGAGTGAAATGGACATGGTTTGCTCCCCGATTTTGAACATGGCTCAATCGAAAGTCGAAATGTGAGTTTAGCGATGGCAAAGTCGTTGGTCAATCAAATCCGGCAAAGTATCGTAAACAGTGATCTGTGATCTGGCCAGGAATCGATATCATGATTGCCGTACCTGAAACGCAAGTCGCCTGTTGTTTAGGAGGTTTCACGCAACGCTTAAAGTGCTTTCAAACTCGGGCTTTAACTTGCTTTTTCAGCGCTCATGGGATAGATATACTACTTTCTTGGATTCTGAAAGGACGGGCTTCTGTGGACGAAAAAAAACTCCAGGATTTGCGGCAACAGATCGATGGACTCGATGACCAGATCCTTGATTTGCTAAACCGTCGAGCCGAAGTTGTCGTCGAGGTTGGCAAAACCAAGGATGACAGTCAGGGTGTCTACTATGTACCGAGTCGGGAAAAAGCTATTTTTGAACGGCTGATCACGAAAAACGCCGGGCCATTTCCGAGCGAAGGGATACGCCGGGTTTTCCGAGAGATCATTTCGGCCTCACTTTCTCTTGAACAACCTCTCAAGGTTGCCTTCCTGGGTCCCCAGGCCACATATACCCATGTCGCTGCGATGAGACAATTCGGGCTTTCCGCACAGCTTGTGCCACTGAAGAGCATCTCGTCGATTTTCGATGAAGTCAGCCGCGGGCGTGCCAGCTACGGTGTTGTCCCGGTGGAAAATTCCAATGAGGGTGTCGTTTCGCACACGCTCGACATGTTCATGTCCTCGGATCTCAAAGTCATTGCAGAAATCCTCTTGCCGGTTTCCCATGACTTGTTGAACCTCTCAGGGGAAATAAGCGATGTACGCAAGGTGATTTCCCATCCCCAGGCGATCGGACAGTGCCGGGACTGGCTGGAAGAGAACCTTCCGGAGGTCCCGCTGGTCGATGCGTCAAGCACGGCGAATGCTGCCCAGCAGTCAGCCGAAGACGCCAGCGTGGCTGCAATTGCCAGTGAAGCAGCTGCGTCACTGTATGGTCTGCGGGTGGTCAAAAACAAAATCGAGGACAACCCGAACAATTTCACCCGTTTCCTGATCGTTGGCAGCGAAATGCAGGGACCCAGCGGCAACGACAAGACTTCGATCATGTTCAGTGTCAAGGACAAGGCAGGTGTCCTCTACCACATGCTGGAGCCTTTCAGTAAGCGTGATATTAATCTGGCAAAGATAGAGAGCCGACCGATGAAAGGCAAGGCGTGGGAGTATATCTTCTTTCTCGATATGGTGGGGCATGTCGAAGATCAGAAGATATCCGGAGCACTTGAAGAACTGAAAGCTCATTGCCAGTTCCTCAAGGTGCTTGGCTCCTACCCCAAGGCGAAATAAATGACGGGACTTGGCACGCGAAAGATGAATAGAAACTTATAATGACTGATTTTTATATTGATAAATTGGCTGTGGTCGGAGTCGGGTTGATTGGCGGTTCCCTGTCGCTGGCTTTGAAGGACGCAGGCGCGGTTGGCCACGTGGTGGGCGTCGGGCGCGGGTTGCCAAACTTGGAGGCTGCTCTGAGGCTTGGTGTCGTTGACAGTTACACCCAGGATCTCGCCGCAGGCGTCGCAGGCGCAGATGTGGTCTTTCTGGCGACGCCTGTGCAGACACTTGGTGCGGTGGCAGAGCAGGCCATGCCGCATCTCAAGGCCGGCGCCATCATCACCGACGGAGGCAGCGTTAAGCAGGCTGTGATCGATGCCATCGAACCGCACCTGCGTGACGATGTCCACTTTGTCCCCGGCCATCCGATTGCCGGAACCGAAAACAGTGGCGCCGAAGCCGCCTTTGCCACGCTCTATTGTGATCGTCGTTGTATTCTAACACCGACTGGAAATACCGATGCAGAAGCCCTGGACCGTATGCAGCGCATGTGGCAGCTGGTCGGCAGCCAGGTCGTTATCATGGATGTCGAAAAACATGACCGGGTGCTTGCGGCGATCAGTCACCTGCCGCATATGGTTGCCTATGCACTGGTGAACGCTGTTGGTTCCTATGATCGATACAACGAGAATATCCTTGAATATTCAGCGGGTGGCTTTCGCGATTTTACCCGCATTGCCTCATCAGATCCGACGATGTGGCGCGACATTGCCATGACCAACCGCGATGCATTGATTGAAATGATGGAACAGTTCGAGACATTCTTCGCCGAATTGAAGGAAGACGTGGCGATTGGTTCAGGGGAGCGTCTTTTCGAGTTCTTCCGGCGTTCCAAAGAGAGCCGGGACGAAATTCTTTAAAAGACGATACGCGGGACACGGATAACCTTAATAATAAAAAGAACAACACTAATGAGTAAACAACCTTTTCAGAAAAGAACCGTCGCTCCGGCGAAGTCTCTCCGGGGTGAGATATCCGTTCCGGGTGACAAGTCGATTTCTCACCGCTCGATCATGCTTGGATCCCTGGCGGAAGGGACGACCCATGTCAGCGGCTTCCTTATGGGCGAAGACAACCTGTCCACCTGGAAGGCCTTTGAGGCCATGGGCGTCACGATAAACCAGACCGGACCCGAAGCCCTTGAAATATCTGGTGTCGGAATCGATGGACTGACAGAACCTGGTGATGTAATCGATTGCGGCAATTCCGGAACGACAATGCGCCTGATGTCCGGCTTGCTCGCCGGACAGAACTTTTTCTCCGTACTCACAGGTGACAAATACCTGCGGAAAAGACCGATGAAACGGGTGGTCACACCCCTGGTGGCTATGGGAGCCCGGATCTGGGGCCGCGATGGCGGGGAGAGGGCACCGCTGGCTATACGGGGTGGCTCACTGAAACCGGTCAGCTACGCCTCGCCGGTTTCCAGCGCACAGGTCAAATCTGCAGTCCTGTTGGCCGGATTGTCTGTGGGTGGGGAAACTACGGTGACGGAACCACACCTGTCGCGTGATCACAGTGAACGAATGCTGAGCTGCTTCGGCGCTGACGTCCGGCCATTCGAAGGTGGCGTCACTTTACTGGGCAGACCTCGACTGTCAGCGCAGGAGGTCATGGTCCCCGGAGATATTTCATCAGCGGCATTTGTCATAGTTGCAGGGCTTGTTACCCCCGGTGCCGAGCTTTTGATCCGGAATGTGGGCATCAACCCAACCCGTAGCGGAGCGATAGATATCCTGACGGCCATGGGTGGACAGCTCGAGTTGCGAGATATCAGGGAACAGTCGGGAGAGCCGGTTGCCGATATCCTGGTTCGCTACAGTCAGCTTAAGGGAATCGATATCCACGGTGACATGGTGCCGCGTGCCATAGATGAATTCCCGGTGATCAGCGTTGCAGCAGCACTGGCTGAGGGGACGACTGTGATCCGCGAGGCGGAGGAGTTGCGTGTCAAGGAAACCGACCGAATCGCAGCCATGGTCAGCGAGTTGACGAAGATCGGCGGACAGGTCGAATCACGCCCCGATGGTATGGTGATCAATGGGATTGAGCGACTCTACGGTGGAACGGTGTCATCACATGGCGATCACCGGATTGCCATGAGCATGGCTGTGGCGGCTCTTTCGGCCTCCGGTGACATCACGATCGAAGACACGGGTTGTACGGAGACTTCCTTCCCCGGCTTCTGGGAGTTGATCGGGAAAATCCGTAACGCGGAACGCGAAAAACAATTGAAAAAAACAGGAATCATCTAAAACGAGACGATCTACATGTCTGCTAAACTGAAACATATGAAAATCCATCCGAATACCCAATGGACTTTAATCGCGTCCCGCGTCCCGCGTCCCTCGTCCCGGCTTTCTCTGTGAAAAATCTCATCATCGCTATAGACGGGCCCTCCGGAGTCGGTAAAAGCACCCTCAGCAAGCTGCTTGCCCGGGAACTTGGTTATATAAACCTGGACACGGGAGCGATGTATCGGACAGTTGCGCTGGCGGCATCCCGCATGGGAATCGACGCCAATGACCATGCTGCACTGCATAAACTCTGCAAGGCCGTGCTTATTGAATTTTCCCGTGAGGGTGGGGAAGAGTCTGTGCTGCTGAACGGCGAAGATGTCTCCCGGGCTATCCGCACTCCGGAAATCAGTCTTTTGACTGCAGCAGTTGCTGCCTGCCCTGAGGTGCGCAAGGCGATGGTTGAGCGACAAAGAGAGCTTGGGGATGCAGGTGGAGTGGTTCTCGAGGGACGTGATATCGGCACGGTGGTTTTCCCTCAGGCAGATGTAAAGTTTTTTCTTAAGGCTTCATCGGAAGTCCGTGGACAAAGACGGTTTTTGGAACTGCAGTCGCAAGGAGCAGAGGTTGGCCTTGCGCGGACCATTGCCGATGTCAAAGCACGTGACGATGCCGATATCAACCGATCGACTTCTCCATTGAAGCAGGCTGAAGATGCCGTGTTGATCGATACGACTGAACTAGATATCCCACAGGTCCTCGAACGAATGCTCACTGTCATTCATGAAGTCCGCAATTCCGGTCAGGAAGGCCAGCCCGGTTGAACCATGGAGATTATCCTCGCCAAAAGTGCCGGCTTCTGCTTCGGCGTAAGACGTGCTACCCAGATGGCTTTCGAAGCTGCAGCCGAACATGAGCATATCTGCTCTCTCGGACCTGTTATTCATTCTCCCCAGGTTGTCAAGGGGCTGGCTGAGCAGGGCGTTAAGGTCGTTGCCGATGTCGAGGATATCCCGCCCGGTTCGGTTATTATCCGCTCTCATGGCGTGACCGCCGAAGAAATGGACAAGATCCATAAAAACAACCTGACAATTGTCGATGCCACCTGTCCGTTTGTCAAAAAGGCCCAGGAGTACGCGTCCCGGCTCAGTGAAGAAGGGTACACTGTCGTCATTGTTGGCGAGCTTGAACATCCTGAAGTGCAGGGGATTATTTCCTATTCCGATGATGTCGTGGTGCATGTCATTGCCGACGCAAAACAGGCTGAAAGCCTGCCGCGTATGAAGAAGGTCGGTATCGTTGCACAGACTACGCAACTCTATGAAAACCTGAAAGATATCATGGATGTATGCCTGGCAAAAAGCCAGGAGCTCAGGGTGTTCAATACCATCTGTGATGCAACATCGGTCCGCCAGAACGAGGCAAGGGAGATTGCCCGGTCCGTAGATCTGATGTTCGTTATCGGTGGCCATGCCAGTGCCAATACGTCACGGCTGGCAAGTATCTGCAGAGAAATCCAGTCGCAGACCTGGCATATCGAAACCACAGAAGAAATTGATCCTTGCTGGTTTGTCGATATTCGTAAAGTCGGCGTGACCGCCGGCGCGTCAACACCGCGCTGGTTGATTGATGAAGTTGTCGCGAGGATCGCAGAACTGGGAAAATAATAGTTTGAGTTTTCCCGGGACCTATGCTATCTTCGCCGACCAATGGCCTGAGAGCCATACCACCGTTTTTACGGTGGAAATTGCTAGGGGGTAACTGGTTAATGGTGGAAAGTAACGACACAACCAACAACGAAACAGAAGAAATGGAAATGGAGCAGAGCTTTGAGTCTCTGTTCGAAAGCAGCATGCAGGAATTGCATGTTGGCGATGTTGTCCGCGGAACAATTGTACAGGTCAATGATGACAACGTAGTTGTCGATGTCGGGTACAAGTCAGAAGGGGTCATTCCTCTTGTCGAGTTCAAGGATGAAGAAGGCAAAATCGACGTTAACGTCGGTGATGAAATTGATGTCCTTTTCGAACGTCGTGAGAATGAAAGCGGCCTGATCGGACTCTCCAAGGAAAAGGCCGATCGTCAGAAAATCTGGGGTTCCCTGGAAGAGGGCGCTGTGGTCGAAGGCAAGATCGTTGGCCGTATCAAGGGTGGTTTAACGGTCGACATCGGCATCAACGCCTTTCTCCCCGGATCACAGGTTGATCTACGACCGGTTCGCAACCTTGAGAAGCTACTGGGAGCAACCTTCGAGTTCAAAATTATCAAGCTGAACAAGCGACGCGGCAATATTGTTCTTTCTCGTCGCGTACTCCTCGAAGAGCAACGCGAAAGTATGCGCTCCGACACTCTTGAAACGCTTGCTGAAGACCAGGTCGTCGAGGGTATCGTCAAGAACCTCACCGATTACGGTTCGTTCATCGACCTTGGCGGTATCGATGGTCTTTTGCACATTACGGATATGTCCTGGGGCCGGGTCAATCACCCCTCCGATGTACTCACTGTTGGTGAAAAGATCAAGGTCAAGATTCTCAAGTATGATCGTGAGCGCGAGCGGGTTTCTCTTGGTCTGAAACAGATCACCCCCGATCCATGGCTGGAAGTGGAAACCATCTACCCGGTCGGCACCAAGGTTCAGGGCAAGGTGGTCAGCTTGACAGACTATGGTGCGTTCGTCGAACTGCAAGATGGTGTTGAGGGCCTGATCCACGTTTCGGAAATGAGTTGGACCAAACGCATCAAGCATCCCAACAAACTCCTGACCGTGGCTGATGAAGTGGAAACCGTCGTCTTGGCACTGGATATCCCCAACCGGCGCATTTCACTTGGCCTCAAGCAGATTGAACCGAATCCGTGGGAAGTGATCGGTGAGAAATTCCCGCTCGGTACAATTATCGAAGGCCAGGTCAAGAATATCACTGATTTCGGCGTCTTTGTTGGTGTGGACGAAGGCATTGACGGCCTGGTGCACATTTCCGATCTTTCCTGGACCAAGCGTGTCAAGCACCCGTCCGAAATCTTCAAGAAGGGCGATACCGTCAAGGCCGTCGTTCTGAATATTGATCGTGAAAACGAACGATTCTCCCTTGGTCTCAAGCAACTTTCCCCCGACCCGTGGGAGTCGATTCCCGTGAAATACTCGCCGGGGACCATTGTTAAAGGCAAGGCGACTTCGGTCACCGATTTCGGTGTGTTCCTGGAAATTGAAGAGGGCATTGAAGGCTTGATCCATGTCTCAGAATTGAGCCAGGAGAAGGTCGAGAGTCCGAAAGATGTGGCCAACGTCGGCGACGAACTCGAAGCGGCCGTGCTGAATGTCGACACCGTGGATCGCAAAATCGCACTGTCGATCAAACAGCTCACACAACACAAGGAAAAAGCCGAGGTCCAGGAATTCCTCGGCGCCCAGAAACAGGCGACTTCCAACCTTGGCGCCCTGCTTCAGGGAGCCATGGACCGCAACGGTGATGAATCGTCGGACTAATTCAGTCCACAACTGCAGCGCGTCTCCGTTTTAACGGGGGCGCGCTTTTTTTCGGGAGATCATGAAGAAACGACCTTTTTTGCTGGCTTCTGCCCTACTGGCGGGGTGCTTTGTTTTCTTTTTGGCCCTCGCCGTTACCGTCGCAAGTTTCGTAGGGCAGCCAACCAGTCTCGCCATTGGTGACAAGATTGGTGTTATCGAAATTTACGGGGTTATTACGGACTCCAAGCAGGTCATCGAGCAGCTTCACGACTTCCGTGATAATGACAGCATTAAGGCCCTGATTCTGCGTATTGATTCACCCGGCGGCGGAGTCGGTCCGTCACAGGAAATATATGACGAGGTCCTGGCTCTGGACGAGCTGAAGCCGGTTGTTGTTTCCATGGGCTCGGTTGCTGCATCAGGCGGTTATTATGTGGCCGCTGCGGCCCGTGAAATTGTTGCCAACCCTGGCACCATCACCGGCAGCATCGGCGTCATCATGGAGTTTGCCAATTTCCAGGAATTGTTGCAAAAGATTGGCCTGAGCAGCGTAGTAGTCAAAAGTGGTGCTTACAAGGACATCGGCTCACCGACCCGTGAGATGTCCATTGCGGAACGGGAAATCCTGCAGGATCTGATCGACGATGTACACAGCCAGTTTGTCAGTTCTGTTGCCGAGGGCAGGGAAATGGATGAACAGGCGGTCAGGTCAATTGCTGATGGGCGAATTTTTTCCGGGCGCCGGGCGATGCAACTCGGCCTGGTTGACAGGATGGGCAACCTGCAGGTTGCAATAGATCGGGCTGCTGAGCTGGCCGGTCTCGAAGCCGATCCGAAGGTTGTTTATCCCCCTGGCAAAAAGCCCAGGTTTATAGATCTTTTTATAGAGGAAACACTGAACCGACTGCATTACGCTTTGCAGAAGCAGCGGTCGGTCGGTTTGCAATACCTTTGGCCAGGATTTGATTAGGAGGTCTGCCATGACTAAGAGTGAGCTGATTGAACAACTGACAGTGGATAATGATGTTCTCAACAAGCGGGAAGCCGAACTGATCGTCAATTCCATCTTTGACAGCATCGGTCAGGCGCTTGTTGGAGGGGATCGGGTCGAGATACGCGGCTTTGGCTCTTTCACAGTGCGTGAACGCGGCGCCCGAGAGGCACGCAATCCGAAAAGTGGTGATATTGTCAAGATTACCGCGAAGAAGACACCGTTTTTCAAGACCGGTAAGGAATTACGTGAACGAGTCAATGTGGACTGATACGTTGATCTCTTGACTTTTGTATCACTGCACAGAAACAAGCGAGGCCCCGTTCATTAAACGGGGCCTCGCTATTTTAAGCAACCTCCGGAATACCGAGCATACTCCCTAGAGAGGACCTGTGAATCTTCATATTACCCAGGCTGGGCGTTTCAGGCGTCCCACTCATGGGCGGGCTTGCTCACCACAACCCGACTCCAGGCAAGAAATTGTTCAGTTGGTCAGCACAATCAGGAATAAGTCGCGCATTCCAGAGGTTGTCAAAGATCTTGGTTGCACCTATCTCACATGCTAGCATAGCCTATTCCACTGTCAACCAGTTCAGAAGGGGTTTTTAAAGAATTTATTCATGACTTGTCCGCCCGGTAGAACTGTATGAAAAAATCGAATAGAGAGCTTCCGCCAGGCGTCTACCGCTTTACAGTGAACGATGAGTGTTCCGGTTTGCGGCTTGACCAGTATCTGGCCGAGGCCGGTACAGGTTTTACTCGGACACTGGCGCGCCGGCTTATAGATATCGGCGGCGTTCACCTGTCTGCCAGACGTATGCGTCGCTGCAGTGAGACGGTCAAGGTTGGCGACAAAATAGAAGTGTTCGTTGACTCGCTGCCTCTGGATCCAGCCCCGCTCAATCAAGAAAATATTATCTTTCGAGACCAGTATCTGATCGTTCTGGATAAGCCTGCAGGCATGCCAACCCAGCCGACCCCGGCGCGATACAACGGAACCGTCTATTCGGAGTTGCAGAAGTTGCTCGGCGATACGCTGCGCAGGGGACAGCGCCCGAGCATCGGCATGGTGCAACGGCTCGATCAGGATACCTCCGGAGTAATGGTCTTTTCGATCCACCCCAGGGCGCACAAGAAAATGACGGAACACTTTCGTAGTCACGAAATCGACAAAACCTACTGGGCGTTGATTAAAGGAATTCCGGATCATGCAGAGGGAGAATTCTGTTCTCAACTGGCTCGACGCCGTTCTACAAACCTGATGGTCTCTGTGGCGAAAGGAGGCAAACAGGCGGAAACCCGTTACCGTCTGCTTAAATCGATGAACGGCGTCAGTTTGGTCGAAGTCGATCTTATCACCGGGCGTTCCCACCAGATCCGGGCCCATTTCTCCGAAGCGGGGTTACCACTCCTTGGTGATCCTGCATACGGAGGACCAAAACTCGTTGATGATGTTGTGATCCCCCGCCAAATGCTGCATGCCAGGGCGTTGGCATTCTCACATCCGGTCACCGCTGAAAAAACGCTTTTCACTGCGCCACTGCCGGAGGATTTCTCAAACATTATGCAATCTCTTGATGTTGCTTGAACGGGTCTAAAGGATAAGGTATTGTATCGCCCGTCATGATGACTTTTCCCCAAATTGATCCTGTTATCTTTCAAATAGGCCCTCTGGCTGTACGCTGGTACGGATTGATGTACCTGCTTGGTTTTGCTGCTTCGTACATGTTGATTCGACATCTTGCGCGTTTGCGCAACCTGACCCTGGACAAGGATGGTGTCTCTGATCTGCTTTTTTATGGTGTCCTCGGTGTCGTGTTGGGAGGTCGTCTTGGATATGTCCTCTTCTATAACCCTATGCAATATCTGTCCCGTCCTCTGGATATCTTTGCCATCTGGCAAGGGGGAATGAGTTTTCACGGCGGGTTGCTGGGCGTTGTCATCGCATCACTTATATTCTGCCGAAGAAGGAAGTTACCGATTCTTCTAACCGGTGATGTCTTGGTTACTTCCGCACCGATTGGCCTCGGCCTCGGGCGTCTTGGTAACTTTATCAATGGTGAATTGTGGGGGCGGGCTACCGATCATCCATGGGGAATGGTTTTCCCCGGCGGGGGCGGATTACCGCGTCATCCCAGCCAGTTGTACGAAGCTTTTTTCGAGGGGCTGGTGTTGTTTGTCATCCTCTATGTGCTGCATCGACGCAAGGTCACTGCCGGGATACCGTTTTTCAGCTTTTTTATTGGTTACGGGCTGTTCCGCTTCCTGATTGAATTCGTCCGACAACCTGATACACACCTTGGCTTCCTCTGGGGCGGGGCGACGATGGGCCAGCTGCTTTCACTGCCGATGATCCTGTTCGGGTTGTCAG